>Ga0072500_142278_pt1 | contig 64593 bp, 77 predicted proteins | sample GBScelen77Swater_FD_63803 | JGI IMG/M metagenome (GOLD analysis project Ga0072500, IMG submission 63803) | Hot spring microbial communities from Great Boiling Spring, Nevada - cellulolytic enrichment S 77C v2 (version 2) | ecosystem: Environmental > Aquatic > Thermal springs > Hot (42-90C) ...
TAACGAGATCGTTGAGAGGGAAAGCATAGTTGAGATGGATCTCAATCCCGTTTTTGTCTACGAGAAGGGACTTGCTGTAGCTGATGCCAGGATAGTTGTTGGGGAGAGGAAGAGGTTTGATATGGAAGTTGGGGACATAAGCTTCTTCTTCAATGCTGAAAGTGTGGCTGTTGTAGGTGCTTCGAGGAATCTCCTCAAGCCCGGCGGAATGGTTCTGAACAATCTCAAAAATCTGGGATATAAGGGAAAAGTGTATCCTGTCAATCCCAATGCTGACGAGATTTTGGGCTTTAAGTGCTATCCTTCCGTAAGTGCAATTCCCGACAGGGTAGACATTGCAGTAATAGCCATCCCCTCTAAGAACGCGATAAAAGTTTTTGAGGAGTGTGCGGAAAAGGGTGTTAAAGGAATTGTGGTGTTAAGCGGAGGGTTTGCCGAAGGCTGGGAGCAGGGAAAGGAGCTTGAGAGGCAGATTGTGGAAATAGCAAGAAAAAGCGGTATAAGGATAATCGGCCCAAACACGATGGGGATTCTTGACCCTGAATCCGGCCTCACGTCATTCTTTTCAATTTTGAGGAAACTTGGTGGAGGAGGGATCGGTCTTCTGGCTCAGAGCGGTGCTGTGGCTAACTTCATGCTGCTGCCACTCTGGCATGTTGGATTTAGCAGAATTTTGGCCATAGGCAACAAGGCTGATGTTGGGGAGGTGGAGGCGCTGAATTATTTGCTGAATGATCATAAAACAAAAGTTGTTGCGGTATATCTCGAAGGTTTCACGAATGGGAGAAAGTTTTACGAACTCATGAAAGCTGCAAAAAAGCCCATTGTAGTTCTAAAGTCGGGAAGAACCGAGGCTGGAAAAAGAAGTGCTCTTAGCCATACAGCATCAATATCCACAAGCGAAGAGATTTTTGAAGCTGCCTGCAGACAGGCGGGGGTGGCGAAGGTTTACGACTTTGAGGAACTTGTGGATGTGGCCAAGGGGTTTGCCCTTCAGCCCCTGCCCAGAGGTTCAAGAGTTGGAGTGATTCAGCCTTCGGGGGCTGAGTGTGTCATGTCAGCTGATGCTGTGGTTGAGAATGGTTTGAAGCTTGCAAAGTACTCTGAGGAAACGCTTGAGAAGCTCTACGAACTCGCTCCTGAGTGGCACAGCATCAACAACCCGCTTGATCTGTATCCGATTGCAGAAAAGAGTGGAGATGAGGTTTTCAATGAGGTTCTGAGAATATTCAACGAGGATGAGAACATCGACGCTATTGTTGCGGGTGTCTTCATTCCCAGTCTCATAAAGCTGGGTGTCGACTTTTCCTGGACCAGGGAATTCAAAAAGCCTTTACTCTTCAACATGAAAGATGATATAGAAGAACTGAGGAAGGCAAGAATTGAAATTGAAAGGAGCGGCGTTCCTGTTTATCCAACTCCTGAAAGGGCTGTGAGAGTGCTGAGACACATGGTTGCCGTGGCGGATAAAAAATTTTAAGTATTTTACAGTATATTTTCCTTTTGCCCGGAGGTGTACCTTTTGAGATTTCAGGACATTATCTACGAGAAGGAGGACAGGGTGGCAAGGATAACAATAAACCGCCCCGAAAAGCTGAATGCCTGCACCCCTGTAACGGTTTATGAGATCAGCAAGGCATTCATCGATGCCTGGACTGACAGAAGGATTGGAGTTGTTGTTTTTACAGGTGCGGGAGATAAAGCGTTCTGCGTTGGTGGAGATCAATCTATCAGAGATCTGGGAGGTTACAGATACAGCAGCGAGGAATTGGGGGGAACAATTGCTGCATTGCCTCTTGAAGTAGGATGGCAGATAGTTACTTTTCTTATCAGGCACATTCCAAAGCCTGTGATAGCGAGGGTTAACGGTTATGCTGTTGGCGGAGGGCATGTGTGGCAGGTTAACTGCGATTTATCAATAGCCTCAGAAAAGGCAAAGTTTGGCCAGGCCGGGCCGAGAGTTGGCAGCTTCGATCCGGGATTCGGGACCGGAGAGCTCTGGAGAAATGTGGGGATGAAGAGGGCAAAGGAGATCTGGTTCCTTTGCAGGCTTTATTCTGCTGAGGAGGCATACAGAATGGGGCTCGTTAATGCTGTGGTTCCTCATGAAAAGCTTGATGAGGAGGTGGAAAAGTGGTGCAACGAACTGCTTGAGAAGAGCCCCACAGCGCTGAAGATGCTGAAGTATGCTTTCCTTGCCGACACTGAAGGATTGGCTGGCATCACTGAGCTTGGAGTTGGGGGGCTGAGTCTCTATTATGGCACTGAAGAGTCGATGGAGGGTAGAAACGCTTTCATGGAGAAGAGAAAGCCAGATTTCTGGAAGTTTGTTGAGGGAGGTGATTGAATGAAGCTGGAGGATATTAAAGTTATAGGTGTTGTTGGTGCAGGAGTTATGGGGCACGGAATTGCCCAGGTGGCTGCAAGGACTGGATACGAGGTTGTGATGGTTGATGTGAGTGAGGAGGTGCTGAAAAAGGCCATGGAGCTCATTGAGTCGGGACCTTTCGGTCTGAAGAGGCTGGTTGAGAAGGGGAAGATGACTGAAGATGAGGCAAAGGCAGTTATGGAGAGAATAAAAACCTCAACATCTCTTGATGCTCTGAAAGATGCGGACTTCATCATTGAGGCTGTGACTGAGAATGCAAACCTCAAAAAGAAGATATTTGCAGAACTCGACAGAATATGCAAATCTGAGACAATCATAGCCTCCAACACATCTGCAATAATGATTTCGGATCTTGCAACTGCTGTTGAAAGGAAAGACAAGTTTATTGGCATGCACTGGTTCAATCCAGCTCCTGTGATGAAGCTGATTGAGATCATAAGAGGCGCTTTGACGAGCGATGAGACATTCAACCTCACCGTGGAGCTTTCAAAGAAGATGGGTAAAATACCCATTGAGGCCGGTGACGGGCCAGGATTCTTCACAACGAGGTTCATCAATTCATGGCTTGTCGAGGCCATAAGGTTATTCGAGCTGGGAATTGGGGGAATAAAGGAGATTGACGAGATGTGCAAGCTTGCCTTCGGCTTCCCGATGGGACCTTTTGAGCTGATGGACTTAATCGGCCTTGATACAGTTCTGCACATTGCTGAGTACATGTATGAAGAAACAAAGGAAAGCCACTATGCCGCTCCAATAACTCTGAAAAAGCTTGTTCTCTCCGGCTACATTGGAAGGAAACCCGGCAGCAGAGGAGGATGGTACGATTTTTACGGCATCGAAAAATAATTCTCTTTTTTTCTTCTCAAACATTACTACAGGTAATATAACGAACCTACAACATTACAAAGATTTATATACATCAGCGTGCTTCTGGGTTCATGGTCAAAACGATTGAGGATATAAACCGGAAAATCAGGGAAGGGAGTGCTGTTGTCGTAACAGCTGCTGAGATGAAGGAGATCGTGAAGGAGCTTGGAGCAGAGATGGCTGCGAAGGAAGTTGATGTCGTTACAACCGGAACATTCGGGGCAATGTGTTCAAGCGGTGCTTTTTTCAATTTTGGCCATTCTGATCCTCCAATAAAAATGCAGAGAGTATGGATGAACGATGTTGAAGCCTACACTGGCGTTGCAGCAGTTGATGCCTATCTCGGAGTCACCCAGCTCTCAGAAACCGTTGAAGAATATGGAGGAGGGCATGTCATAGAGGAGCTTGTTAGAGGCAGAGAAGTTGAGCTAAAGGCAACTGCCTACGGAACTGACTGCTATCCGAGAAAAGAGATCGTTACTGAAATATCTCTGGAGGATGTTAATCAGGCGATCATGCTCAATCCGAGAAACGCATATCAGAGATACAATGCAGCAACAAACAGTTCAGACAGGTTGCTGAGAACTTACATGGGAACTCTCCTTCCGAATTTCGGAAACGTCACATTTGCGGGCACAGGAGAGATCAGCCCGCTCAACAACGACCCCGAATACAGAACCATAGGTGTTGGAACAAGGATATTCCTTTGCGGGGCGAAAGGATATGTTATTGGTGAAGGAACACAGCACTCACCACCCTATGGAACTCTGATGGTTAAGGGAAACCTGAAGGAGATGAAGCCGGAATACATGAGAGCAGCCTATTTCCCGGGTTACGGTGCAACGCTTTTTGTTGGTATAGGCATCCCCATTCCGATACTTGATGCTGACATGGCAAGATTCACGGCAGTGAGTAACAGAGAAATAGAGACAAAGATTATTGATTTCGGTGTTGCGAGGAGAGAGAGGCCGTTGGTAAGGAAAGTGACGTATGAGGAACTCATCAGCGGAAAAGTTGAGATAAACGGTGAAGAGGTGAGAGTTTCTCCACTCTCAAGCTTTTACATGGCGGAGAAGATAATGGAGGAGCTCAAACGCCAGATTGAAAGAGGAGAGTTTTTCCTTACAGCTCCGGTGGACAGAATTCCAGCCAGAGAAATTTTCAAGCCGATGAGGCAGAGGGAAATAAAGGTTGTCAAGAGTGTCATGGTTGAGGCATACACAATTTCACCTGAGACCACCATCGAGGAAGCTGCAAGGATAATGATAGACAGGGAAATCAATCATCTTCCGGTGGTTGAGAACGACGTTCTTGTGGGAATAATAACATCCTGGGACATTGCGAAGGCCGTGGCAAAAGATAGAAAAGGTGCGGTCAGAGATATAATGACGAAAAAGGTTATCTACACGCATCCCGACGAGCCAGTGGAGGTTGCAGCGAGAAAAATGGAAGCGAACAACATCTCTGCTTTACCCGTTGTTGATTCAAGGAAAAAGGTGCTGGGAATAGTGACAAGCGAAGATTTGAGCAGGTTGATTGCGAGGTGATAAGATGAAGCTTCTGCTCAGGTTTGACTCCAAAACTGTTACACAGCCTGTATTATCAAGAACCACGCTGAAAACTGGAAGTCTGATCAACATACTGAGAGCATCTGTGGGTGCAAGAAAGGGAGAAATCCTGATAGAGGTCGATGATGAAAAGGCCAGAGAGGTTGAGAATGTTTTGAAAGAACAGGGAGTTGAGGTCATCGAGCTCCTTGAAGCGGTTCAGAAGGATGAAGAGAAGTGCGTTCACTGCGGGGCATGCGTGAGCATATGTCCAACTGAGGCGATATATATAAATGGTGACAAAAAAGTGGCAATAAGAACAGAGAACTGTGTTCACTGCGGGGCATGCGTGAAAGTTTGCCCCACAAAAGCCCTCAGCCTTCCCCTTTAATTTTTGGTATTCTTATCTCAAAAATTGCACCACTCGGCCTGTTATCCTCAACCTTTATTTCTCCACCAAATATTTCAATAATCTTTTTTGCAATGTAAAGGCCCAGTCCTGTCCTGTTCCCTTTTGTAAAACCTTCCTCAAAAATTTTCTCCTTGAGTTCGTCAGGTATGCCTTTTCCGTAGTCAATAACCCTTATTATCGCACTGCTCTCATTCGCCAGAACCTCCACCCTGGCCTTACCGCCTCCATGCACCATCGCATTCTGCAGGATGTTGTACAGAACAGTTCTCAGACCTTCATTTGCTTCTACGATCACCTCTTCCGTCAAATCCACCTCCACGTTTTTAAACTGCTCAACCACATCCTTAACAATTTCAACAACATTTACTGGTTTAAGTTCTTCAAGAGCCTTTTCAAGCTCTCCTGCATCCCTTATAAGCCTGAAAATGTAATCGGATTGCCTGATTGCTACTGGTATTAACTCTTCCGCCTTCTCAGCAGATTCTCTAAGGATTTCCAGAATGCCCCTTATTGCCGTGATTGCATTTGCAATGTCGTGTCTCATAATCTTGTTCACAAAGGCCAAGTAATCTCCCCTCTTTTTGAGTTCAAGATTTAGTCTGTGAATCTCTGTTGTGTCAATGGCGGTTGCAGCAACCGCGGGTTTTCCTCTGTAGTTAACTCTTCCCGGCCTCACCGTAACCCATCTAATCTCACCGTCCTTTCTTATTATCCTCCAGCTGTAGGTTTCTGTTGCTTCTCTCAGTCCCTTCTCTCTCTCGACATATCTCCTGTAAACAACATCCCTGTCATCAGGATGAATGAGGAAAAAAGGATTTTTACCCAAGATCTCTTCCCTTTTGTATCCTGTAGCCTCTTCAAAAGCCTTGTTTACGTAAATCATCACTTCATCCTGAAGGAGATAAACAGGAGTCAGAGAGTCCTCAACGAGTGTTCTGTAAAATTCCTCACTCTCTTTCAAAGCCTGCTCAAGCGCTTTTGCCTTTGTGACGTCAATCCAGTTCCCTATCAGGTAACTCTTACCAGCAAAGCTGAATTTAGCGCTAAATCCCCATACGTATCTTACTCTACCATCTTTTGTTATATAACGCGACTCGTAAAATTTACCCTCTTCTCCAAGCTTTTCGAATTCTTTTCTCAGATATTCACGATCATCCGGGTGAGCAAGCATGAAAATACTGTCCATTGCATAAATTTCCTCCTTGGAGTATTTTGTGAATTTTTCCACGATATCGTTGACGTAAAGAACCTTTCCAGTATCGTCAGTTATGTATATAGCTGCAAGAGATTTATCTGCAACTTTTTTCCAGAAATTTAAATCGAATTCCATTTCTACTCTCAACTCAAAAGATTATTTAAAATTAACTCTTCCTGGATTTACGTTTTTTTAACAGAGATGGGAGGTGAATAACGTATCTGCCATCCTCCTGAAGGGCAATAACGATTCCCTCACCCTGCAAAAGCCTCTCTATGTTAATCTCGTACTTTCCGGGAGAAATTATGCGCACAGTCTCTATTCCCATCTCTGTAAACTCTTTTCTTATCTCCTCCTCAACTTTTTCTGGCTCCACGGTTTTCTTCTCATCAGGGACATAGAGGAACTTGTTGTTTCCACACTCACAACCGTTGAGTAACCTCATATCGCCTGTCGGGTAAAGCTTCCCGCATTTGGTGCATCTGTGGGCCATGGAAACCCCTAAATTTGCACAAGAGCCTTAATCACGTCAGCTTGCTTTTCAAGTGTCTTGAGTCTGTTTGCGGGTCCTATAACGGTGAGTCTGCCTTTGGGCTTTCCGAAGAGTTTTGAAAACATGCTTCTCTCCTTAACCGGATATGACTCAACCTCAATGCCTATGAAGTTCTCATGGTCTATTTCCAGCATTGTCATTTCAATTAACTTTGCCTCTTCCTCAGGAGTGAGGCCGGTTTCAAGAACAACAATCTTTCCTTCCTTAACGTTGTCAAGAATCATTCTCAATTTCTCCATTGAAGCCATCCTTTCAAGCATTTCTCTTGATATCAGATGCATCTGTACTCCTTCCATACCCATCACCCGAACCTCTCGGCCATCGCTTTGTAAAGCGAGTCTATATTGATGCCCTTCAAGGCTGAAACTGGAACAACTGGATGCTGAGGAAATGCGGACTTTATCCTTGCAGGAGATGCGTTTGGAAGGTCTATTTTGTTCGCCACTATCAGCAGCGGGAGTTTCCTCGCCTCCATGTTACCCACTATGGTTACGTTCACCTGAGTGAAGGGGTCTTCCGTGGCATCCATCACGAGCAGAACTCCATCAAGGTCGTCAAGCCATTTTATCGCCTCAATAACACCCTCTGTCGCTTCCTTGGCTCTTCTCTTAGCCTCCTCTTCATCCAGGCCATACTTCAGAAATTCGTGGAAATCAATCTTTGTCGCAATACCGGGAGTATCAACTATGTCGATCGTGAGAGTCTTTCCGTCCACCTCGATCTTCACCCCTTCCCTGAGCTTGGCTCTCCTCGTTTCATGAGGTATATCACTGGGAGAGCCAATTACATCTCCAGTCCAGTCTCTGAGAATTCTGTTTGCAAGTGTTGTTTTACCAGCATTTGGAGGACCGTAAATACCTATTCTCATCTTGTCCTTCTTGAAGAATAGCTTCAAAATGAATCCCAATTTCTTTCTTATGGCAAGCATCAACCCCATTCTGACACCTCACTTATTTTTCGCATAGGTGATAATTAAAACTTATCCTTCATTTTCCTGAAAACCGCAACCGAAGCAAGAAATGCTGCAAGAGTTAGCAAGATATCCAGTGGCGATACAGTTCTGGTTTCAAACTCCCCAGCTATGAAGTCAGCTGCCTCGGGGTTGTCAATAATTATCCCCACTTCTCTGTTCAGCTTTAAACCGTACATATTCATGTTTGCAGATGTTATCAGAAGTTTTTCATCAGCCACCACAGCTTTTCCATGGAGCCCCTCTATTAATTCAACCTCCACACCCTCTTTCCTGAGAGTTTCTACAGCATCTTTTGAAGCATACCTGGAATCAAGCAAAACCTTTACCTTTGCACCATTCTGCTTTGCCTGCCTGATAGCATCAAGAAGGCCTCCATCCTCCTTGTACCACCTGAAATCAATGTAGGGGGCCATGATGTAAAGTCTCTGCTTCGCGGAAGAAATGAATTCAAGAACGGGATTGCAGTCCGGCAAAACGAAGACAGTTACAGCACCTTTAAAAGTTAAAACTTTACCACCCTCAGCTTTTCTGTAAACCCAATCCGAGCATGATTTTGGGACATTTGTTGAGTATCTCCTGTCATTTTCGAGAACCTGTAAAAGCAAATTTGACACATTGTGGTTATCAAAGAGCACTATGAAACCTTTTTTGGTGAACTGCCAGTTTTCCGTTGTGATTACAACGCTGTCATTCTTTACCGCAAACTTGTAGTGGAAATTTTTGTAGGAGGGGGATGACAGAAAAACTGTATCTGTCTCGAATGCTCTGCACGGTTTTTCTGCTCTTGCTTCAACAAAAAGCTTCGAGGGATTGAATGGTGCGTGGAAGGTGTATGAAGCAACGATCCATCCATCATCAAGGGTGAAATCGGATGGAGTTAAGATTAACTTTCCTTCAACGATCTCTGTAAGGCATGGAAAGCTGCTCCAGTCTTCATAACGAAAATCCCATCCGGATTCTGTTTTGTAATAAATTACTCCCTCGTCGAGGAACTTGATATCTTTACCATAATGAAAGCAATCAATCCCATCAGCATCCTCCACGCAGATCTCCTCTCCGCTGTTTGAAAGGGCCATTTTTGAAGAAAACTGAATGTCTGCCTTGAAGCCAAACCTCTCTTCAAAATAGCTCAGATTTTTTGTTGCCACGTGCACTCCCGCACCAGCATCAATCCACCCATGTGAGTCTTTCAGAATACAGCTTGAGTTACACTGGAACTTTACGTACTCTGCCTCATCGATTCCATACGGGTTAGGGTAAACTTCAATTAGAGTTGCCGCCAGAAGCATCAGAAAAGCCAATTTCATTCCTCAACTCCTCGAATGTTGCATACCTTTCCGCCACGACATTGTGCTGGTGAATGCTTTCCTCATTCTCCTGCCTCAGAAACGCTATTATGTCTCCCGGAGCATCGGGAAATGCTTTAAGCAGTTCCATTGCCATGTATCTCACCCCATCTTCAACAAACCTCGTGTTTCTGTGTGCTGCTTCAACAACCACAAGCTCGTCCTCCCTTTTGAGTATCTCGTAGGTTTCGTAACTCATTGATGATTTTGCAACCTCAATGAGCTTTGCTATTGGAACCTTGAAGCTGTCCGTAACCTGAACCTTCAACATTGCCTTCCCGCGCTGGTTGTGCGTTGCAACCGGAATTGTATCGAGAATTTTCTGGATTGTTTTCTCATCAAACCCCAGTTTTGCCAGCCTTTCTGCAGAACTGGCTTTAACAAGCTCCTGAGCACACGGACAGGCTGTGATTCCGGTAACCTCAACACCAACCATTACAATTTTGTTTCCATCTCTGCTCAGCATTGCCTCACCAAAAATTTTTACCACTTCCTGTGTCTTCTGCTTCGTTCTCGGTGTTCTCTTCCTCATTATCAGCTCGGAATTCATCTTGGCTTCCGCTTTTGTAGCATACTCGTGCCTCGCAAGAAGCTGGTTTGCTATCTCAACAACAAGATCCTCAATATTCTCTATAGGTTTCGCTGTAAGCGTCTCAAGGACCTCATCTATAACCTCAAAATTTCTGCTGAGATTGACGCCCTTCAGATGAGCAGGCAGGTCAACGAAAACGTCAAAGGTTGAAATCAAAATAATTGGCCTCTTACCTTCTCTCTGAACTTCCACAAGCTTTTTGATGCCCGTAGCGCCAACTCTGCTCAGACCTATGGGAATTTCAGGGCTCAAAAGCTGAACGTCGGGAAGCATGGAGTCAGTTTGCTGGCAGATTAATAACTGTTTTTGATCGAATCAGAATTCATGAACCCTGTCCTTCGGATACTTTCTCTCGTTCTTCTCCATTTTTTTCTTAACAGCCGTTACGGGATCAATACTGGCCACATCACAGAGGAAAAGAGTGTATATCAGGATGTCTGCAACTTCTTCCTCAACCTGCCCGAGTTTTTCGTCGAGAACTTTCATCTCATCCTCAAAGCTCCTTGTCCACTGAAAAAGCTCAAGGAGTTCAGCAGCCTCAATTGCAATCGAAACAGAGAGATTCTTGGGTGTGTGGTATTTCTTCCAGCCTCTTGAGTCTCTGAATTCCCTCAAAATTTCAAAAAGCTCCTGCATGAAGAGAGTGGGTTTAAAGAATTAAATCTTGCCCCTCAGCTTCTCGCAGGGTATGAATATCTCAAGTTTTGTTACCCTGAAAGCCTCCTCGAGGATATCGAGGATATTCTGATAACCAAGCATCTCCGCCACATCCATTATTCCATAAGGGGCATTTGTTGCGAGCATGTAGACTCTGTTTACGGTTTCTTCATCAGCAACTCCGTCTTCAACAGTTCTCAGAGCTTCATTGACTATCGCCGCAACAAGTGGTCTAACGTCAGCAGGAGGGGCGAAAGGGATTTTTGCTTTGCCTTTTTCCCATTTGTAAAACCCTTCACCGCTCTTTTTTCCAAGCTTTCCCCACTCGACCATCTTCTCCAAGAAGAAGTCCATAGAGCGGATTCCTGTGAACCTGTTCCCGTAGTACTCACGGAAGCTTTCAAGAACATCTCTCGCCACATCAAGTCCGATCATGTCGAGAAGCTCAAAAAATCCGTATCTGAGGCCAAGGTTTTTAATGGCAGCATCAACCTCTTCAGGTCTGTGATTGAGCAGGCAGTAACCAGCAGCAACTCCTGCAGCACCGAGCATTCTGTTCAAAACGTGTCCTCTGCATTCCACTCTCAAAACAACTGGCTCCTTACCTATAGCTTTCGCCATATTAACTCCTTTTTCCAGCGTATCCTCTGAAACCCTGCTACCTCCTACCTCAACAAGCGGCATTAAAATTGGCGGGTTTGAAAAATGAAATAGCGTGAGCCTTCCGGGATTGGAGAGTTTTTCAGCAATCTCTGATGGCATGAAGCTTGAGGTGTTGGTTGCAAAAACAGCCTCATCATTTAACTTCTCTATCTCCCTGAAAAGCTCTATTTTTGGCTGTAGTTTCTCCGGAATGGCTTCAACAATAAAATCACAGTCCTCAACATTTCTCAGCTCTGTTGTGTAGTGAACAGATGAAACCAGATCATCCTTTTTCTTCAAACCCGCCTCTTCAAGCTGGTTCAAACACTCTGTCTCGTGCTTCTCTCTGGCCTTCTTCAGAGCTTCCTCGCTTATGTCCACCAGAACCACTTCAAAACCTGCGTTGGCAAAGAGGGCTGCTGTATCCGCACCCATCGTTCCCGCACCAATTACGCCAATCATAGTTTCCACTCTTTCACAACCTTATCGGGTCTCAAAGCCATGTCATAATGCATGTAAGCTCCCATGAGAATCTGCTTCACCTCAACCTTGTGGACCGGGTCAGAAAGAGATGGAGAGTCGTATGTTAGCGTTGCCTCACCTCCCCAGATTCTCCTGATGCCAAGCTTCACATGGTTGTATGCGATTTCAGCATCTTCGTGCAATCTCATGTACGCATACCACCTGACAACCTGGGCAAGGCCATCACCACCCTCAATTGGCGGCAGCATTCTCAGCGAGTAAACTGGTGTTTTTTCCGGTAGCATCGAATCAACAATTGCGTCCGGAATTCTCTGTTCAGGTTTTACCGATAAAGTCAGAAGTCTCTTGCCCGGTGGTCTTTCGAGGTAACCCATCACAATGTCCATATATTTCTCAATTCCCATCTTCGCGAATTTCTTGGGAGCACCAACCACCTCTCTCCCACCAGCCATCGCGGCATCGTTGTCAACATAGATGTAGGGAAGGTAGTATCCCAGCTCACCGTCAAAACTGACCTGAATCAGCGTGAACATCTCGTAGTAGGGGCCTATTGTGGAGAAGGGATAGTGAGCGATAAAGACCGCAGCTAAAGTAGAGGGCGTGAGCTCAAACCCCTCGGGCAGTATTGACTCAACACTCCTATCCGTCAAAAAGAAAGCCATTACACACTCGCAGTTTATGTATTCGGTCACCGCATCTCTTGCCTTCATTGACTGACCGAGTGCACCGTAAAGACTCGCATCAAGAGGGATTGAAAGCCCCTCTCTGCTTCCCCTGAGCATATGCCACCTCAGTACTCTCTAAGGATGTCAGCAAAGCCGAGTTTCATGTCAAACTGGAAGTACAGTGCTGCCATGAACGAGTCGATCTCAACCCTGTGGACGGGATCGATGGTTGAAGGAGAATCGTAGGTAATGTTTCCCGGCCCCGTGAAGATGACTCTCTCCCCTCTGGGATCAGTGTGAAAGTCTATGTCAGCGTACCACTTCACGAGCTGTGTAACCCCACCTTTCCCTTTTACCGGTGGCAGATGACGGACTGAGTAGAGATAAGTTGGTTTCGGGAAGATTAAATCAATCATCTCACCCACAGCCCTTGTGTTGGGCTTCATCACGAACGTTACGAGTCTCTTTCCTGTGGGTCTTTCGAGATATCCCATCACAACATCAAGCTCCTTAACGAGCCCTATATTTGCAAGCTTCTTGGGTGCACCGGCAAGCTCCCTTCCGGCAGCGAGAGCGGAGTCGTTTGTTACGTATATGTACGGAATGTAGTATCCCATATCTCCCTGTTCGTCTTCAACCTGAATCACTGTCAGATATTCATGATACTCTCCCACAGTGCTGAACGGGTAGTGGGAAATCCATATTCCCCCCTGAGCGGGTTTGCTGTAAGGCTTCAGACCTTCCGGTAACAAATCCCCAACATCGTTCTTTACTGTAAAAAATCCCGTTATGGCCTCACAGCCTCTGTACTCAATCCCCCTTTCCTCATCCACCTCATAAAGAGGTGAATCGAGCGGAATTCCTTTAAGCATACCAACCACCTCAACCCAAAATTCTCATAAGATGGTTCACATCATAAAATTCCTTTTCGTAGTTGTCCACAACATCCTCCGCAGCCTCAAGACTGAGAACCTCCACCGTTCCGTCCTCAATCAGCATGCATCTCGCATCTCTGAAAAGCTTCTCAATTATAAACTCCTTGCTCAGCCCGTAGGCGCCGAAGATCTGCAATGCATCGTGTGCAACCTCGTAGGCGATTTTCTTTGCGTAAATCTGTGCAGCTCTTGCATGTCTGGGAGATGCATCGGCTGTCTGCCGCTCTATTATTCTCTTATGGGTGTATTCTGTTACCTTCCTCACGTAGTAGCGGGCAGTTTCAACTTTCTCGAACATCTCGTAAAGCTTTAACTTTATGTTCTTGTGCCTGGCTATTTGCACACCTCCCTGAACTCTCTGTCTTGCATAGTTCAATGCCTCCTCAAAGCACGCTCTCGCCAGACCAACCGCAAAAGCCCCCATTCCGCAGCTCGTCAGGCAGAGAAGCTGATCGCAGAATATGCCGTAGAAAAATCCCGGTGCAACAATGACGTAGTGCTCCGGAATTCTGACCTTATCAAAGAAAAGCTCTCCCTGTGGATCATCTCTCATTCCAAGCATGTCAGAAGGTTTTCCCTTTTTCACACCGTCTGCATCAAGTGGAACAATGCAGAAGAGGCCTTCTGCAATGCTTCTTGAACCTTTAACCTGCGCGTGCAGCCCGCAGTGAGTGGCAACGGGTGCTGATGAAACCCATGCAGACTTCTGTCCGGTTATAACCCACTCATCTCCATCTTTCTCAGCCAAAACGTTACCCCTGCCAAACTTCGCAACAAGCCCGGGTTCTTCTCTTAACGCAATCAGGTAATCGCTTCCATGTTCCGGCTCTGTAACCCCCCAGCAGCCGTGGAATTTTCCCTCGCTGTCTTCAATCCAGGGAACCACAAGCTCTTCGTATATCTCCGGAGTTCCGTAGAGTGCTGCCGAAACAAAAGGTATCATGTCCACTCCTAAAGCTGTAGCAAAACCCAGGCTCCCCCACGCAATTTCTTCGAAAATTATGTATCGCTGCAAGGGCGTTAAACCCGGACCACCTTTGTTCTCTGGAAGGTAAATGCGGTGGTATCCAAGTCTCTTCATCTGCTTCATTACCTTGAAGTACGGCGATTCTGGCTTGATTCGATCTTCAGGGGGCATTCTGTCAAGTTCGATTGATGCAGGCCTTATGACTTCCTTAGCAAATCTGTGAACTTCCTCTTTTAGCATTTGATCCTCTTTGCTCAGCTCGTCAAGGTCGAGAAATTTGGGCATTCTACCACAACCAAAAAAATTAGGATTCAATAGGGATAGACGCCATGAGATCCGTGAATTTTTTCACAGTAGCCATATTTCGCATCATGTAAGCCATGTCTCCCTGCATTTTTAGCTTACCACCGATGACGAGGGTAATCGCATCGGCTTTTCCCATAACGAGCTGCTTGAAAACCGCATAAGGACCGATGAGCTTGAATTTAGCATCCTCATGCTCTCCCGGTACAGCAACTTCTATCTTTCTGAACTCCCCGTGCCAGAAGTCCATCCATATATTTAGCGTAGCACCCTTTGCGGTTTCCAGTATCATACCGGGATTTTCAGCTATCCTTCTGGCAATCTCCTCAAAGTTAACTTCACTCAGATCAGCATCCAGTGAAAGACCGAGAGCTTCAAGCATCTTCTCACTTGGTGTTCCCCTGAACTTTTCCCTCTTCTCTTTCGGTACGCTATCCAGCATACCGAGGAAACCCCTCAGAATTTTTGGATTCTGGATATCCTTGACGAATTCTTCGTCAACCTGCACAACACACAGATAGTCACCTTCCCAGTTGGCCGCCACCTTCTTGTATTCCTCATCGGCGTTTACTTTCTTGTGAAGCTCCTCCATCCACTCCCTTGACGGATACACAACTGCCATATTCAGCCAAATTATTAATGAGTATTTAAGTATTTCTTTATGTTATCATAAATTATGAGTATCATGAACCACATAGTTACTTCGGACAATAGTCACAATTATCACGAGAAAAACTTTAAAAGGTACGGTGTTGAAATGTTTAATGGTGGTAGAGTGCAAGTGTTAAAAACCTTTGATGTGCCCACCGGGATAGTTCTGCTTGACAGAAGGTTGAATGGAGGTTTGCCTGCAGGTAGCTTTGCATGTGTCCATGCAAACCCGCTCGCGATGCCTGAAGCATTTCTTTACCAGTTTGCAACCGTTATGAAGACCTACTACTTCACAACCAGCCGTCCGGCAAAGTTCGTCAGGATGGATATGGAAAAGCTCCGCCTTGATACAAGATTTGTTTCATTCATAGATGTTTACGAGCAGTACTATCTCAACGAGTACGGCCAGTTCATCGTTGAAGACAGATACAGGGACAAGGAAATCTTCGACTATGTTGGAGACTGGCTTTCGAAAATAGCTGATGAAGAGAAGGGCGAGTACAACATAATTATCGATTCCCTTTCGTTTTTCCTGAATCTCAGCACCGAGTGGGGGCTTAAAGACTGGTTGATAAACAAGCTTTACACTCTTGCAAAGGAGAGTGGAACTGTTGTTTACTGTCATCTCATCAAGGGTCTCCACCCACCGCATGTCGTCAACAGAGTCCTTGAGATATCGGATGTTGTTTTTGATATTGAAATGGAAAGAGCAGGTGAGAGATTCGTCAGCAAGTTTGCGGTTCCCAAGCTGAGGGGTAAGAGGCCTGTTTCAGAATACTTCAGGTTTTACGTTGAAGAGGGCGTTCAGGTGGATACATCAAGAGACATCGCATAAAAATTTGAAGTTTTTATAAAACTATAATCCTGTACCCCTGACTTACATACTTCTCCATGCTCACGTGGCCATTAAGATCAGAGCATATTCTAAGCCCTTCCTTCTCCGCAGCCTCGAGAGATCCAGTGACAGCTGAACAGGCTTTGCATGTACAGTCGATCCAGCCATTCTCCTTTGCAACAGAATACCACTTTCCGACCAAACCTTTGCCATCAGCATACAGTTTTGGAACGGCGGTTGCCTTACCCTCGAGGATCAGTTTTGCTTCAATTCCCTTCTCATTCAGTTCTTTTACATATAAAAAAGCATGCACCATGCACATCTCTTCATCGGTAAAAAGAAAAATGGCAAATTTTTCTCCCATCACTCTCACCCCTTTTGCTATCCCGGAATTCACTCCAGAGATTTATAACAGAACCACCAATCGTAGCACTCTATTTCTCCGGCTTTAGCCTTCTCCAACCTCTCCTTAGCAGTATTTTCATCCGAAGGTGGAGGAATAATAACTTTATCGCCTATAAGTTCATTTTCCGGCCAGTTGGCAGGGATTGCCACCCTGTTGGCGTCAGATACCTGCAAGCCTTTTACCATTCTCAGAATCTCATCCATGTTCCTGCCAAGTTCCTGCGGATAGTAAAGTATGGCACGTATGATTCCATTTGGATCCACTATGAAAACAGCTCTCACCGTGTTCGTTCCCTTTCCAGGATGTATCAAGCCGAGTTTTTTCGAAATCTCTCCTGTATCGTCGGCTATTACCGGAAACTTTATATCAACATCAAGTTTCTCCCTTATCCATTCCACCCACTTTATGTGGCTGAAAACCTGATCAATGCTCAGCCCAATGAGCTTGCATCCGAGCTTGCTGAACTCTTCAAATCTCTTCTGGAACGCCACAAATTCTGTTGTGCAGACAGGTGTGAAATCTGCTGGATGGCTGAAGAATATGAACCAGCTTCCTTTGAAGTCATCGGGCAGCTTTAAAACCCCGTGTGTGGTCTTAACCTTCATTTCTGGAAATCTATCTCCAATAAGGGGCATTCCCTGCACACCACCCTCCATACGTCACCTCCCTGCAACAATGAAAAAACAATTAATGTTTATAAACTTTTCTTTTCGAAATTCAAACCTAAAATTAAGAAATATAAAAGTTTAATTAATATCCTTTCCGCAGCTCAGCAAACGGAACCTGATCTCAATTACGGTAACTAAAAAAGGAATCAACCTGAAGCACTGCATAAGTTAAAACCAATGCTGAAACAAGCAGTAGGAGATAATCAGTTCTACCGGGTTTTCTTGTTTTTACAGCAGCTTTGTATTTGAAATTTTTCGAGTAAAGTGATTCAGAAAAGCTTACCGCTCTCAGAATAGATGTTGAAACGAAGGCCTTCAGCAATCTGTAGTATGATTTTCCGTAAAGGTTCCTAACATTCTCAAAGTCACTGACTATTACCGGAAGCATTGATAATGCAATCTGAATCAAACTCACGATTTTTTCCGGAAATCTGAAAAAAGTCAGAGCTCCTGCGATTTCAGAGGGCTGGGAGGAAAAGACGAGAGACCCGGCGGAGATTACTGCCAGAAATGCCAGCAGTGATTTTAAAGCTGTTATTCCGGTAAAGATGGCTGTGACTGCAAAAAGAACGTAGAACGGCAAAAAGGCTTTAAGGAGCTTTATGCTCCTTCCCTTAGTCACAAGCAGTGGGATGAGAATCGCAAAAATTGATACTTCAAAAGCCATGCCTGAAATGTAAACGGAAGCTGATAGAAGGGTGGCTGAAAGAACTGCACATCTCCCCTCTCTCTCCCCACCCCTCAGCCCCTCTTTGAGCGATTCGATTATCATAGCTCAAATCTTCTATCACACTTCCCAGCAACTTCTGAATCATGGGTTGCAATTATTGCAGACTTTCTATGCTTTCTGAGCAGATAGATCAGTTTCTTCCTGAAGCTGAAGTCCTGCCCTGCTGTGGGCTCGTCGAGAAGCAAAATTTTTGATTTGAAGGCCTTGGCAATTGCAGCTCTCTTCATCTGACCTCCGCTGAGAGACTGAGGATGTCTGCTGAGCAGGTTCCCTAAACCAAACTCCACGGCTACAGCTGTGTCAACCTCCTTAATCAATCTGTCCTCGACAAGATGATATGATGGGTTCTGCAGGACAATCGAGAAATCAATTCCTTGCTTTCTCATATCGTTTGCTATTCTTTTCAGCATCATTGTCTTCCCCGCCCCGTTTTCCCCAACAAGAGCGATCAGCTCACCATCTCTGAGCTCAATCTCCCCCTCATAAACAGTCTCACCAAGATCAACCTCCGGAATTTCGATGTTTTCATGTTCAAGACCAAGATTTACAGTTCTCTCAAAGTACCCTGAAAACTCAAGCCTGTGCTCTGAAACAACATGTGGGTAATCCTTAATAATTTTGATAACTCTCAACGCATTTTTACGGCTTAAATTTGCAAACGGTTCATCAAAAACAAGTATTTTTGCATTTGAAACGATTGCCGAAGCGATTTCGATCAGCTGAAGTTCTCCGGTTGACAGCTCGTATGTTTTTTTATCCAGAAGTCCGGCAATTCTCAGCTCTTCGCAGATCTCCTCAGCCTCCCTTTTTGCTTCAGCTCTGCTCATACCAAGCTGAATCAGAGGGAAGATGATTTCATCAATAACTTCGGTGGATGTTATCATTTCTTCAGGACACTGCTTTATGAAAAATGCAATTTCCGGACTTGGTTTCTGGCCAAAAACTCTAACGTGTCCTTCAAGAGTGCCGCCGGAAAAGTAAGGAATTAACCCGTTGATCATCTTAAGCACTGTGCTCTTCCCCGAGCCTGTTGAACCAATTAAAAACTCACAACCCTCGAATACTGCATTGAAATCCCTCAATCCTGCATTTCCGTTTGGATAAATGTACCTTCTTACCCTGAACTCAATCAACTTCCATACCCCTTTCCTTCAGCATTCTGTAAACGTATCTGTAAACCAGAACTGCAAGAAGGTGGTCGACGAAGAAGTCCTGAGGGATGAAGATCAGCACTGTGGCGGCGAAAATTACCATTGCAGGAGAAGCGAAGTTTAAGCCAAACGTTCTTGTGGCATTTTCTGACCATGAGAGAAGGGGTTGATTGTTGACTGCAAAGTTGTAGAAAACCAGAAAACCAAGTATGTAAACAGGAGCTGATGCAATCAGTGTTGAGATCCACAGCAAAAAGACCTCCCTTTTTTCACCATTTTTCCATATCAGCCTTCTGAAAATTCCGGCCATAAATGATGAGATCGCAAACCCATAAAGGAATCCTGCTGTCGGGCCTAAAAGCACTCCCAGACCTCCACCACCAGCGGCAACTGGTAGAGCGAGGGCTATGAGGAAGAGATATATCACCATCGAGACAAAACCGTAATAGGGCCCAAGTAAGAAGCCTGAGAGCATTACGCCAAAGTTCTGCATTGTATAAGGCACTGGCCCGATTTTAAAGCTGAGCTGTGCAGATATTGCGGTTATTAATGCCATTACCACTGCCAGAACAATCTTTTTAATATCGTTAACCATGTATGGTGCTAAGTTAACGAGTTTATAAATTTTTTGAATTGAGGGTAACAACCCTTATATTGTGTCGAGTCAACGAACTTTATGCCAGTGCTAATAGTTTACGGGCCAAAGCTCGATGTTGAGAAGAAGAGAGAGTTCGTGGAAAAGCTAACCGAGCTGTGTGCAGAAATTTACGGGATGGACAAGAATGCAATAACGATTCTGCTTCACGAGCCTCCTGCGGAGAATGTCGGTGTTGGTGGAAGGCTCATAGCAGACAGAGAAAGAGAATGAACACATTCGGGTTTTTTTTAAGGGTCACAACCTGGGGAGAAAGTCACGGAAGGGCTGTTGGATGTGTGATTGACAACTTCCCCTCCGGACTGGAAGTTGATGAAGCTTTCATTCAAAAAGAGATGGAAAGAAGAAGGCCGGGGGGGAAGTATGCCTCGAAGAGAAAAGAGGCAGACAGAGTGGAGATACTTTCAGGAGTTTTTGAAGGTCTAACAACCGGCACGCCAATTTCGATGATTATCTGGAACACCGACGTTGACTCGAAAGCTTATGAAGAGTTGAAGACAGTTTTCAGGCCGGGACATGCGGATTACACATACTGGGCAAAGTTTGGAATCAGAGACTGGAGAGGTGGGGGAAGAGCTTCGGCAAGAGAGACCGCAGCAAGGGTTGCTGCAGGGGCGATGGCTAAACTGCTGCTGAGGAGGTATGGTGTCAGGGTAATGGGATATGCCAGGGAAATAGCAGGAGTGAAATGCATGGTAAATGACCCTGAAGAGGCTTTTGAAAGGGCGGAGAAAAGCTCTCTCAGAATGCCCGATAAAGAGGCTGAAAAAGAGGCTGAGAAAAGGTTGAAGGATGCGATGAGCGAAGGAGATAGCGTTGGTGGTGTTGTTGAGGTTGTTGTCAGAAATGCTCCTGCAGGTCTGGGAGAACCTGTTTTTGGCAAACTCGATGCTTACCTTGCATATGCGGTCATGGGCATCCCTGCAGTAAAGGGTGTGGAAATCGGTGCCGGATTTGAGGCTGCAGAAAAGAGGGGAAGTGAGAACAATGATCCATTAGTGCTCAGAGACGGTAAAATAACTTTCCTGACCAACAATGCCGGTGGAGTTCTTGGAGGAATCTCTACCGGAGAAGAAATAGTTCTGAGAGCTGCGATAAAGCCAACACCCTCCATTTCAAAAATACAGAGAACTGTTGATTACGAGAGAATGGAGGAGGTGGAAATAAGTGTTAAGGGGAGACACGACCCCTGCATAGTTCCAAGAGCTGTGCCGGTGGTTGAGGCAATGGTTGCGTTGGTTATCGCAGACTGCATGCTGATGCAGGGATTAATACCGAGGAGATTGCTTTAAGGAAAATAAAAAATTACTCGTAAACCTTTTCCCACTCCTTGTACCAGTCCATCGCATCCTTCTCAACATCCCTGTCTTTTGACGGCAACCCCATCATCTTGTATGTCTCGTGCTGGATGAGCATCTTCATGATTTCGTTGCTTCCAGTCCATATCGGTGCAAGTCTCATATCCCTGAGCATCCTTTCAACCGGGTAAACCTGGGTGTAGCCTATCCCTCCGAGAATCTGCATAGCTTTGTTTACAACATCCCATCCGACATCCGTTGCAAAGTACTTTGCTTCACTCACCAGCCTTCTCGGATCTGGGCCTTTTCCCGCATCATACAAATCTACAGCCCTTGCAGCATTGTAGGTTAAAGCTCTTGCGGCATCAAGCATCGTTATGGCTTCAGCCACCATGAAGTTAACTCCCTGAAACTCTCTAATTTTTCTGCCGAAGGCTTTTCTCTTGTTCGAGTATCTCACGGCAATTTCCAGTGCCGCCCTTGCACCGCCAAGTGCCCCGGCAGCAGAGGTCAGCCTTTCAGGGATCATCATCCTGTTGAAAATCTCCCTTGCTCCATTTACCTCACCGACTCTGTACTCATCCGGCACCTCCACGTCCTTGAAGACTATCCTTGCAGTCCCCATTCCCCTGAATCCGAGCAGGTTGTAGACCTCTTCAATCTCAACACCCATCTCCCTTTCAACCAGAAAAGCGGTAAGAGCCTGATGTCCCGGTGCATTCGGATCGGTTCTGGCATAAATCAGATAGAAGTCGGCCACCTTGCCTCCAGCAATAAATCTTTTTGCACCATTCAGAACCCAAACGTTCCCTCTCTTCTCTGCTCTTGTCGTTGTGCCGAAGAAGTCACTTCCACCCCTTGGCTCCGTCAGACCTTCAGCTGAAACCTTTTTTCCCTTGATTATTGGCTTCAGGAACTCTTCTTTCTGCCACTCCTGACCAAAGCGGTAAATGGCTTCGCCAACTATGCTGACCATCGCGTAGCTGCACCCGATTCCGTTCCCCAAAACTCCAACTTCCTCGACGGCGACAGCTTCAGCCGTCCAGCTTAACCCTCTACCGCCATACTCTTCAGGAAACCTCAATCCAAGCATTTTCCTCCTTGCCGCCTCCTCAAGAAATTCGAAAGGGTAGTCCACCTCATCCCTGTCCATTTTCCTTAGAAGTTCCGGATCAACGGCATTAACGAGCTCCTTAGCTTCTTCTCTTATTTTTATTTCCTCCTCAGTCAGAAGAGCGTTGTTCTCAAGCATTTACATCACCGCAAGCTGAAATAGAAATGAATGATATTTAAATTTAACGTTTACGTTAACTGCTACCTTCCAACTCCTCAAGTCTTTTCAGAAGCATGTTTCGGAGGTTTATAATGTCTTCTTTAAGAAGTTCGAGCTCTTTTATTTTCTCTTCAATCTCTTTCAGCTTTTTTTCTCCGTACTTCAGTGTGAGTCTTATCTGCTCCGGTTCTCCTGCAGTGTCATACATTTCAATCATTTCTTTAATTTCCTCAAGGCTGAAACCAAGCCTTTTCCCCCTCAAAATTAGTTTTAGCTTTGCCCTGTCTTTCTTAGAAAAAATTCTCTGGTTTCCTTTTGTCCTTTCCGGATTAAGCAGCCCTATCTCTTCATAGTAGCGAATTGTTCTTGTGCTTATCTCAAACTCCTTGGCAAGTTCTGAAATCGTGTAGCGTTCTTTTTTCTTCATTCAGAGGAAGATGGATTACGGACTTTATAATATTTCGCCTCTGATGATTTATCAAACAAAATAGCAACGGATATTAGATAAATACCTAAATGCAAAAAAATTTATATAGTAGTTAGTATAAGTAAAAGATGTAGCTTATGACTATAATCGGGGGTGAATCAAATGGTTGAAGAACTGACCGAGAAAGAAGAGAGAATCGTCCAGTTGCTTTCAGAGACCGGTCTGAACAGAAACATAGCAAAAGTGGTTGTTTTCCTCGCTAAAGCAGGAGAAGCGGTCTCAAGGGACATAGAGAGGGCGGCAAATCTCAGACAGCCTGAAGTAAGCCTGGCAATGAAAGATCTCAAAGACTGGGGATGGATTAAGGAGAGAGAGATCAAAAAGAAGGGCAAAGGAAGACCCCTTAAATGCTACAAGCTCACCAGAGATCTGAAAGAGATAGTTTCAGACCTGGTTAAAAACAAAAAGGAGGAAATAAAGAAGATTGAAAAAGATCTTGAAGAACTTGAAATGCTTGTTGGATTGAAGTAATGCATCTGGAGAGGAGAATAGGCAGAATATTTGCAAGGATACAGGTAGAGAAAGCCCTGATAGTCTGTCATGGATTACCCTACGAGCCGGGTTCAGTGGTTGAGAAGAGCTACACAGACCTTGCGTATTTATTTTCCAAACGTGGTTTTCCAACAGTAATTTTTGACTTCTCAGGAACCGGGTTGAGCGAGGGTCATTTCAACCTCAAATCTTGGGTTGAGGATCTGCTGACAGTGGCAGAAAATTTTGATCAGGTAAGCGTTCTTGGATACAGCATGGGCGGGGCTGTTGCGGTAAGGGCTGCAGTTGAAATGCAAAACCTTCAAAAGCTCGTTGTTGTTTCCTCTCCATGCTGCATTGATCTATTCAGTGATCAGATTCTGAAAATGGTTTACGAAAATGCACGTGTAAAGAATACTCTGAGGGGTGTAGGGAGCTTTGAAAGATTTCGCGATTCATTTTTGAGAGATTTTTCCGAAATTGAACCCAGAAACTGGATTGAAAATGTTAAGGTTGACAAGCTGATCGTTCATGGTGAACTTGACAGCATCGTACCCTTTGAAAGCGGAATCACCCTCTATAACCTCTCCAAGGATCCCAAAACGTTCTTAGTAGTCGAGAAGGGAGATCACTTTTTAAGAAAAGACGAAAGGGTTCTCAATCTGATCGCTGACTGGCTTGAGGGCAGAATAAAGGAAAAAATAATCAGGATTTGATTTTTTCGAGTATGGCTTCTATTTCCTTCCAGACACCTTCAATATCTTTGGTTCCATCAACATCATACAGTATGCCTTTGTTTCTGTAGTAATCGATTAGCGGTTCCGTGTTCTTTCTGTAAACTCTGTATCTCTCTCTGACAGTCTCCTCCCTGTCATCATCTCTCTGGTAGAGCTCTCCTCCACATTTGTCACACCTGTTGTCCTCCTTTGGAGGGGCGTAAACTAAGTGATAAACAGCTCCGCAGTTTCTGCACGTTCTTCTGTTGGTGATTCTCTTCACAACTTCCTCTTCAGGAACCGCAACATTGATGACAGCATCTATTTTCTTGTTCAACTCCTTTAGCATCCCATCAAGAGCCTCTGCCTGAGCGAGAGTCCTTGGAAATCCATCAAGAATGAACCCTTTTTCGCAGTCGGACTGCTGAAGTCTCTCTCTCACTATTCCTATAACAACCTCATCCGGTACAAGCTCTCCCCTGTCCATATACTCTTTGGCCTTTTTACCAAGCTCTGTTCCCTTAGCAACAGCTTCTCTCAGCATATCACCGGTAGAAATCTGCGGAATACCGTATTTTTCAGCCACTCTCTTTGCCTGCGTACCCTTACCTGCCCCGGGTGGGCCGAGAAAAATCAGTTTCATGTGCTTGCTTTGCGTTGCACCTTTAAATTTTTTTATTTTTTGCGGATGTGTCTGTTTAAACAAAAAATAATGATAAATGAGAGAGGCTAAAGCTCCAGAGAATCATTTCGTTCAATTTCTCTTCCAGAACCAATCCAAACCCTTTTTAACAGCCCCGTACATATAAAATGAGCTTGAAAGTTGCAATCGAAACCTACGGATGCACGACAAATCAGGCGGATTCGGACATTATGAGGGGTTTGATTTCAAGGTACTTTGAACTCTCTACAGCTGAGAAAGCTGACGTTGTTGTTCTCAACTCCTGCGGTGTCGTTGAATTTACCGAAAGAAAAATTATCCGCAGAATGATTGAACTGAAAAATAAAGGGAAGAAGATTGTTCTTGCAGGATGCCTGACAAGAATCAGCAGAGAAGCTGTAGAACTGGCTGATTCTGCGATTTCTCCAGACAATCTCGACATGGTTGTTGAAGCAATTCACTCAGCTTTCAACGGTAAAAGGCTCTACACTGACTGGCGATACACTGACAAGGCTGAACTTTCATTCCTGAAGTGCAGGCTTAGAAATAACGCAATTGCCATTGTTTCGATTTCTGAAGGGTGCCTCGGCTCATGCAGCTTCTGTGCAACGAAGTTTGCAAGAGGAAGGCTGAGAAGCTTCTCAATGGATAAAATAATTGAGGAAGTTAATTCAGCAGTTAAAAACAATTTCAGGGAAATTCAGCTGACTTCTCAGGATACAGGAGCTTATGGACTTGACAGAGGAAAGGCCATGCTTCCGGAACTTCTGAGAAAAATTTCAGAGATTCATGGGGATTTCAGAGTTAGGGTGGGGATGATGAATCCTCAGCATGCTGTAAAAATCCTCGACGAACTTATCGAAGCCTACAGCAGCGAGAAAATTTACAAGTTTCTTCACATTCCCGTGCAGAGTGGGGACAACAGAGTTCTTGAAGACATGAAGCGAAATCACACAGTTGAGGATTACGTTGAGGTTGTCAGGACTTTCAGAAAATCATTCGATGATGTTTTAATCTCAACCGACATAATCGTCGGCTTCCCCACAGAAACGGAAGAGTCATTCTGGAAAAGCTACGATCTTGTTAAAGAAACAAGACCGGACATAGTAAACATCACACGCTTCTCACCGAGAAAAGGAACGCCTGCTGCAAGACTGAAAGACATACCGGGATGGATTAAAAAGGAGAGGTCGAGGATACTGACAGATTTAACAAGAGAAATTGGACTGGAGAATAACAGGAGGTTTTTGGGAAAAGTTGCAAGGGTTTTAATAACAAAGGAGGGCAAAAACGGGAAAAAACTTGCGAGAATGGATTCTTACAGGGCTGTTGTAACTGAGGGAAATGTGGGAGATTTTATTAAAATAAAAATTAAGGACTGCAAATTCAACTACCTGGTTGGTTTTCCCCTACATGATTGCAGCGATAATAGGGGCAAAAATTAGTGCGGGCAGCATGTTTCCAACCCTGAGCTTTCTGAGCTCAAGGAGATTTATTCCGATTCCCGTTATCAGCAAACCTCCTGTTGATGTAAGTTCAGCTATTATCCTCTCGGTCACCAAACTGCTGAGCTGAACTGCGAGAAGCGAGAAAAATCCCTGATACACGAGAATGCTCAAAGCCGAGAAAGCCACACCCACACCCAGAGCTGATGCGAGAGCAATTGATGCGACACCATCAAGCAGTGATTTGGTCACCAAAATTGAGATGTCCCCGGTTAGACCTTCCTGAATTGGTCCGAGAATTGCCATCGGTCCAATGCAGTAAAGGAGAGTTGCTGCAACAAATCCTTCAGAAAACCTGCCACTGCCAAACCTTCTCTCAACCCCGTCGCCAAATTTCTGAAGTGCATTCTCTATTCCCAGTATCTCCCCAACAGCCGTTCCGGCAACTATGCTGAGAGTTGGTATAAGAACGTTCTCAGTCTGTAAAGCCATTTTAATACCTATCAGCAGCACAGCCAGACCCAGAACGTTTATTATAGCGTTCCTCATGCTCTCGCTGAATTTGGACCCGATTAAGATACCAACCATGGAAGCTATTACCACTGCAGCGGCATTGATTACAGTTCCCGTTAACATCTCTGATTCAGCTCCTTTTTGGGAAATAAAGTTAGCGGGCTTCGAAGTAAGACATCTCTACCACATCGCCCTCAATTGTTTCAAGGAATGCCCCCTTCCTCACCTGAACTACTCTTCCGAGACTTTTTGGTGTCAGTATCAATCTCACCACCGTAATTTCGCTCTCCTCCATGTAGTAGGGAGTCTGGTAGAAGAGGGAGTGGCTCATAACTTCCTTTCCTCTAACTTCAGCAATAAGCCCGCTAACACCTTTTCCAAGATCATTTATCCTCGCCGGAGTGAGGAAAACGCAATCTCCGGGTTCAGCTTTCAGAGCTGTGGCAACGTTGTGAGCGCTGCGCAGCTCAACAGTCCTTATGTTTCTTCTCATCAGCTCTTCAATAACGTTTCTCGATATACCCGTCAGCACCAGGCACCTCATAATATCACCCGTACATCGGGAACTCCTCTCTTCTCTCCTCCTGCATCCTTGCCTGCTCGGCAAGTTTCTGCATTTGGGCTTCTATTATCTCTGCTTCCTTCAAAAGCTTTTCCACGCTAACTTTCCAGTTCATTATTTTATTAACAGCATCAATAAGATTGGCAGCAGCTCTCGGGTCGGGGTTAAAGCCGAGAGTTTCGCCAAGAAGAACTATTCCCGGTATTTTGGCTGCAACGCACTCGTTCATTATGCTACCAGCAATTCCCGAAATTGTCCCCATCCTGAATATCTCTGCATGCTGTTTAACCTCATCAAGTAGCTCTCTTGTTGTTGCCGCGGCAAAAACTCTCTTTTTATCCTCAAAAGTCGCAACACCGGCAAAAGAATAAATTCTTCTTGCATTTATCTCTGCTGCAAAGCGAACTATCCTTTTGCTCATGTCTATGGCAGCCTGGGGTATTATGGGAACATCCGAGTGAATCAGCACAAATCCCAGTTCTGTACTCTGATAGATCCTCACCGGTGGCAGTATAACGCCTTCAAAAAGTGATGCGACCGGGGGTAAAAGTCTGGAGTCCACAATACCTATTGCTTCAAGGTTTAACTCCATGATGTAATGTGCCGTTGCTATTGTCCCGACAAGTCCTATTCCCGGAAAACTCGTTATCAAAATCGGATTTTCAACGTCTATCCTTTCCACGATAATCTCTGTCTCAAGCTCCATGCTAAAAATTTGTAAGGAAGATATATCACTTTTCCGGCTTCACCCTGATTGTATATTTCTGCCCCTCTACCTCAACTTCAAAGCTTCCCTCTATCTTTCCTCCCGCTACCGGGAACGGTTCCTCTTTAACCTCACCTTTCAGGAACTTGAGACCTGTTTGCGGGAACAGGGCGTAGATCAGCACGTCTTCATCGCTTGGATTTTCTATTCCTGCCTCGATGAGCTCCTGCCTCCTCTTCTCGAACTCTGGTTCTAACAGATCCGCAGGTCTGCAATCTATCGGCTTATCATCACCGAGAATCTTCTTTACAATCTCGGGCTTAATTGGTGCCGGCGTTTTTCCATACATTCCCTTCACCAAGTCTTTTGTCTCCCTCGTAACGACTTTGTACCTCTCTCCAACAAGAACGTTAATCACAGCCTGCACACCGACAATCTGGCTTGTTGGAGTTACGAGAGGTGGATAACCCAGATCTTCCCTTACCCTTGGCACCTCTTCAAGCACTTCCTGAAGCCTGTCAAGAGCATTCTGTTCCTGAAGCTGAGCAATTAGGTTGCTGAACATTCCACCCGGAATCTGGTAAACCAGCACCCTCGTGTCAGGAATGGTTGAAAGAGGGCTGAGGTAGCCGGAGTACTTCTCTCTTATCTTCATGAAGTATTCCCTTGCCTCAAGCAGAACGTCAAGCTTCACTCCGGTATCATAACCGAGCTCGTTGAGAGCGTAGACAATACTCTCAGTTGGGGGGTGTGATGTTCCACCGCTAAGCGGGGACATGCATGTATCCACCATCTCAGCTCCAGCCTCAACGCCCTTCAACAACGCCATCGAAGCCATTCCGCTCGTGTAGTGAGAATGGACGTTTATCGGCAGATTAACTTCCTTTTTAATGGCTTTAACAAGCTCGTATGCAACTTTTGGGGAAAGCATTCCTGCCATGTCCTTTATGCAAATCGAGTCAACTTCAAGCTCCGCAAGCTCGTTTGCAGTCTCAACGTACTTTTCCACAGTGTGAACGGGAGAGATTGTATAGCAAATCGTTCCCTGAATGTGATCAGCATCATACTTTCTGGCAGCTTTAATGGATGAAACGAGGTTTCTAACATCATTCAGGGCATCGAAAATCCTGAAAATGTCGAGTCCATTCTCTACTGTCTTCTGAACGAATTTTTCCACAATATCATCAGGATAGTGCCGGTAACCAACAAGGTTCTGCCCTCTCAGAAGCATTTGAAGCTTTGCATTTTTGACCCTCTTTCTTATCTCCCTCAGCCTTTCCCACGGATTCTCGTTGAGAAAGCGGTGACAGGAATCAAAGGTAGCCCCTCCCCACACTTCAAGGGAGTAAATTCCTGATTCGTCAAGAATTTCGAGGATCGGAAGCATGTCTCTTGTTCTCATCCTTGTTGCAAGCAGAGACTGGTGCCCGTCTCGAAGGGTTAGATCCACAATTTTCACTTTTGCCATGCTTCAAGCCTTGCTGAGAAATACAAAAATTTTTTGATTTTTAATATCATTGTTCAGCTGCAAATTTTTCGGGAAAGTTTTATTTAGTTCAGTGCCCATGTTAAAGCATGAGGGAGATAAAAATAGTTCTGCCTGACCTTGAGGATTTGCTTCCGGAGGAGTTTGTCCAGCACATGCTGAACGCAACCAAGGAAATACTGCTGGCAGCGCGCAGTCTGATAGATTCGGGTCTTGACAAGATTGAAGCTGTTGAGGAAATTGCGAAGGCAAAAAAGGAAATAAAGAAGATAGAGATCGAGTAGGAATTTATCATTATATAAACGATTAATATTCTTGGGAAAATAATAAATACTTCCACGTCCTAATATTTTCAGGTGTCTGAAATGGTAATGGCCAGCGAGAAAACAGTCCACTTCAACTTTCCCGATTTTAAGCCAGTTGTAGTTAAGGACAGAAAGGGTGAAGAAATTCTGATAAGGCAGTATATCCATGAAGAAGACAGAGAAAAGCTGATAAAGATGTATGAAACATACGATCCAGACTACCGCTGTCTCGGACTGCCACCTATAAGCAGAAAGGCCATTGAAAACTGGATTGACTATCTCGCTGAAAACGGATTTGCCATAATCGCAGAGAAGGACGGAAGAATTGTGGGGCACCTCGTAATCGTTCCAACTGAAGATCTCAGGGTTGACCTGACCATATTCATCCATCAGGACTATCAAAACAGGGGGCTCGGACAGGAAATGATGAAGCTTATAATTGACTACTGCAGAAAAGCTGGATTTAGGGGGATAATGCTTGTAACTGAGAGAAGTAACTCAAGGGCCATCCACGTTTACAAAAAGATGGGGTTCAAGATCGTTGCCCCGTACTATGAGTGTGACATGTACCTCGACCTGACAGAGCAAAATCAGTAAATCTCGTTTTCTTTTCCGAGCAGCTTTAAAAGTATGGCTTTCTGTGCATGCAACCTGTTCTCCGCCTGATCAAAGACAATGGAATGTTTACCTTCTATAACCTCATCCGTAATCTCCTCTCCTCTGTGAGCGGGCATGCAGTGCATAACCACCACATCATCTTTAGAAACTTTGAGCAATTCATCTGAGACCTGATACGGTCTGAAAGCAGTCATTCGAGCTTCTCTCTCCGCCTCCTGTCCCATTGATGTCCAGACATCGGTGTAGATTACATCAGCCTCCCTTACAGCCTCCTTCGGGTTTCTTACAAACTGCAGCCTCCCCCCCATTTCCATGGCTTTTCTGACTATCTCCGGATCCGGGTCGTAGTTCTCCGGTGTTGAAATTATCATCCTCATTCCTGTAAGTGCTGCGGCAAGGATCATTGAGTTGCAGACGTTGTTTCCATCCCCAACCCATGCAAGGGTTACATCCTCAAAGTCACCCCTGTACTCGTAAATTGTGAGAAGGTCTGCTATAACCTGGCAGGGATGTTCGAGGTTGCTCAGCCCGTTTATGACAGGGACTGCAGAATAGCGGGCAAACTCCACAATGGTGCTGTGCTCTCTCACTCTCATCATCACCGCATGAACGTACCTGCTGAGAACCCTCGCGGTATCCTTTATCGGCTCGCCTCTTCCAAGCTGAAGCTCATTCCATCCGAGATAAAGGGCATGCCCTCCCAAATCTGTCATTGCCACCTCAAAAGACACTCTCGTTCTCGTGGAGGGGAGCTCAAAAATCATCGCAAGACTCTTGTTCTTGAGGTAGTCGGTAACAACACCCCTGTACCTTTCCTCCTTTAACTTTTCCGCAAGCTTGAGAATCTCGATCAGCTCCTCCTTTTCGAGGTCAGCAATCGAGAGAAGGTGCTTCATATCGATTAAATTGCAGTTAATCAATTAAACTTTTTGTTTTTGAAGGTGACATTCTATTCTTTCTATGAGGTACTTTCTGGTGAACGGTTTCTCGATAATTTCCCTTGCTCCAGCCTCAAGCATCTCCTTTCCTCTGTGAGCCGCAAAAGCTGTTACACACAGAATCAGCGCATCCGGGTCTTTCTCTAAAATTGCTCTCGTCGCCTCTACCCCGTCAATTTCGGGCATGGAGATGTCCATTAAAACTACATCCGGCTTTAATGTATTATAAAGATTGATAGCCTCTCTGCCGTTTAAAGCAACTACAACCTCGTAACTGTCCTCAAGCATTAGCCTCAGAGCTTCAAGAACTGCGAGATCATCCTCAACTATCATCACTCTTGGCTTCATGTTATCAGTCCTATTCTTTTAAAACATATAAATGTTATCTTCTGAACAGGTAAATCCTTCTGGTCAGGCTTCCGTGTACTTTCTCTTCAGACCTCAGCTCCATTTTGAAATCAGAAAAGTAATTCTCAATTTCGATGTTCGTGACAACTGCAGCCCTGCACCCTTTCTTTAACACTCTCTGAAATTCTTCAGCTGTTTTAGAATAGAGATTCTCAAGACTTCCTGCAGTCCTGGTTGACCTGAGGTAGGGGTAGTCGGTGGCTATTCCATCCACGCTCTCATCCTTGAAAGGCAGCATCCTTGCATCACCGAGAATTACCTCCCCTGAGATACTGTAATGCTGAAGGTTTGTTCTGCAACCCCTGACTATTTTTTCCACAAAGTCAATTCCGATTGCTCTTGTTCCCATAATTCCTGCTTCAATGATGAAGCTCCCTGTACCGCACATTGGGTCAAGAAAAACTTCACCCTCCAGAACTCCCGTCAGGTTGACCAGCGCCCTTGCCAGCTTCGGCTTTATTGCTGATGGCATTAAAAAAGGCCTTTTATCCGGTCTTCTGAGGTAAAATTGTTTGGTATCCCTCACAAACTCAAGCAGTCCCACGTAGCACCTGCTCTCACTCACGTAAACCTTGTAAACTATTTCAGGATTTGAAACGCTTATCTTCGCTCCCCTCTTCCAGAGAACCGCACCCAATTCTTTTTCGAGAGATGATTTCCCGTCAGCTCCATTCACTCTTACACAGCAGAACTTTTCATAAACAGGAATCTCACTGAAAATCTGTTCCAGATCGCTGAGAGAGCAGATGTCGTATATCCTGACAACTTCATTTGTGTATGCAAGCCTATCGAAAAATCTCCCTCCAGCGTAATCGAGAAGCAAAAATCTACCGTCAAACTCATACTCCTCGATCCACCCGTATCTTTCGGCAAGAGCCAGAACTTCCTTTCTCGCTATTTCGATATTGTCCGCCGAGAGATAAAAGAGATATTTCATCTCTTCTTCTTTTTCTTTTCTTTCTTCTCCATAATCTTCTGCTCCCTGATCTCAGCGATCTTCTTTGCAAGCTCAATCATGAGGTGGGTTTTGCTTCCCCTCTTTTCAACCACCACTCTCCCGCCCTCCTCCCACCATGACTTTGGATACTTCTTATCCTCAGTTCTGAACTTCAAACCAAGCTGTCTGCAAGCTTCTGCAAGTTCCTGCAGTTTTACATTTGGTACAGCAAACCTCTTTGGAATCCTTCTTCCCTCACTCCTGCTTTTCTTGCTGTCAAGGTTGACTGTCCAGACAACGCACTCTTTCACAACCTCACCTCATGTTTCTGAATGTTATCTCAACCAGAGGGTGCGGGACGTTCTCAATTATCTCGACATCTCTCACCGACCTTAGCCCCCTCTTTTTAACGAGCTTCTCTATTCCAAGCTCGATGTGTTCCGGGACTTCAATGATGTAGGCGTCAAGCTCTTTTATGCCAAGCTTTGCTGCAGCAACAACTCTGTGGTGCCCATCCACGAGGTAGTGGCGGGAACCTTTTTTTATTACAACTATCGGCTCCGCAAGTCCCCTTTTAAGCTCGTGAATTCTGCCCTTCAGCTCATCTGCGTATATCCTCGATTGAGTGGGAATAAGTCGGGCAGTTTCTACTTTTCCTTTCCGGACTTTAATTTTGACTCCATGAACCCTCTCGATTGTCTTCTTCAGCTTTTCCACCTTATCCGGATCAACCTTCTCAATTTGACTTCTGATTACATCAGCATTGGAGATTATGCCGACAAGCCTGTTCTCATCATCAACAACAGGGAGCTTTGAATGTCCGGTTCTGAACATCACCCTCGCAGCATCCCTTAAATCCATGAAATCTCTCGCAACATACAGCTCTTTTGACATGATGTCTCCAATTCTCGTTTCAAGCGGTTTGTCCAGAAGATCAACTGCGGAAATGTAACCCACAACCCTCATGCTTTCATCAACAACCGGAAAACTGTCATGACCCGTTTTCCGGACAAGCTCAACAGCATCTCTGACAGTGTTATCTGGCCTTAACGTGTAAACGTTCTTTGTCATGTAGTCTTTAACTTTGATGCTCATTATAAAGAAAAACTGCGGCAGGCTAAAAATTTTTGCTAAAGCTTTTCGAGATAATCAACAACACTCCTGAAAATGCAGTAACCATCCCCGTAGCCATCTTTTCCCATCTGGTAGCCAAAAAATACCCTTTCAGGGTGAGGCATAAGCCCAAATACTGTATGTGTTACATTGCAAATTCCGGCAATGTTGTAAAAGCTTCCGTTCGGGTTCCATGGATATCCAGCATACTCTCCCTTATCGTCAACGTATCTGAAAACAATCTGGTCGTTGGAGATCATTTTTTCAAGATATTCCTCCTCCTTCCCCGAAGGAAAAACAACTTTTCCCTCTGCATGCGCCACAGGGAACATAACTACATCTTTTTTGAGATTCCGGATGAAAATGCATTTCTCACTCTCCTTCTTTAGAAACGTTGGTCTGCATTCAAACCTGCCTGAGTCGTTCATCGCAAGAGCCATGTCCGGTTTATCCGCCAATGGCTTATCCTCATCAAATCCCGGCAGGGCACCAAGCTCAACAAGAACCTGAAAGCCATTGCAGATACCAAGGACTGGGTAACCCATTTTAATGAACTCCTCCAGATCCTTCCTGAGAACGCTCTTAACTCTTGCGGAGAAAATCGCCCCCGCCCTTATGTAATCTCCTGCAGAGAAGCCACCGGGAAAAACGAGACACTGATAGTCAAAGACGCTCCTCTGTTCTTCAAACCTTATCATATCGCTGTAAAACTGCTTGACGTGCACCGCTTCTGCTTCAACACCAAGATTTTTGAAGGCCTTAACTGTCTCATCCTCACAGTTTGTACCTTCAATTCTCAGCACTGCAACCCTGATTTCCTCCCTTTCCATGTTAAGGTTTCATGCCGATATCTTTTAATTTTTGTGCTTCATTTCCTGTACTCGTAGCTCTCACCCGGTTTCAGGATTACAACCTCAACATCCAGCCCTTTTGCCTTCACAGCCTTTCTGAAATCCTCAGGGTCTTTCTCAATAAGCGGGAAGGTGTTGTAGTGCATCGGTATTGCCACCTTTGGTTTAACAAGCTCAAGCGCCTTTACAGCTCCAGCTATGCCAGTTGTGTAGTAATCCCCTATGGGAACAAGCATAACGTCAGGTCTGTGCAGTTCTCCAATCAGCTGCATGTCAAGGAAAACATCCGTGTCACCGGTATGGTAAACCTTAACCCCATCCATTGAAACGACATATCCAGCAGGCAGACCCGCACTTATTATGTTCCCTTTTTCATCTTCAAAATCTGCCGAATGCCACGCAGGAACCATAGTTATCTCAACACTTCCCTTTCTGATAGTCCCCCCCATATTCATGCCCATCGTTTCGACATCGTATCTCGCAAGAATTCTTGACAGTTCGTGGATGCAGATTATCGGAACATTCTTTTTCCTTGCTATCTCCACAGCGTCTCCAAGATGGTCTCCATGGCCATGGGTGATTAAAATGTAATCCACCTCAACGTCATCAGGCTTTACCGGAGCTGCCGGGTTGCCTGTAAGAAAGGGATCAATCAAAACCTTCATGCTACCCTCCAGCAAGAATGCCGCATGTCCGAGCCATGTTATTTTCATGTAACTGTTTCTGCATCAAGTAAATTTAACTTTTTTCGCAATCCCGAAAGTAATTTCAATTTTGTGAGAAAAATTATTTTTAGCTGTGAATCCATTTACAGACATGGATATCATGATACCGGAGAAAGTACTGTTTGAAACAGAGGTTTACGAAATTGACGATGACCTGAAAGTTAAGAAAGGAGATGTAAAGATAACGGAAAGCAGGATAATGTTCAGGAGCAATGGAAACGCAAAGCTTCTCTACATCTCAGGGATACAGATGGTTGAAATCAAGAAGGAGAACAGATGGGGATTTCTTTTATCCGGATCCATTCTTCTCGTCAGTTCGGCGGTAATGTATCTTCTCGGGATTGAGTTTGGTGTTGATACATTTCTTTCAGCTTTAATGTTTTTTGTCATACCAACTGCTTTTCTTTTAATTTCCCTTCTTCTTCTCTACTGGTGGTTCGTCACGAGGTCATATCTTCTTGACATGCACACGAATTTCGGGAAGAGGCTCAGGATCAGAAGCAAAAGCAGAGAGGACCTTTATGAAATTGCAAATGCAGTGGAGCTGGTAAAGATGGGTGCTGTGAGAATGCTTCAGAGAAGAGAGAGCATGACAAGGGAAACATTAATATAGTCCTGAAAAGGAGGGTGAGAAATTTAAAAAGGTGATTTGAATGTTGGATGAAGGAGTTAGAGTTAAAGCCATTGAACTGGCCGAGAGCATAAAAAGCCTGGGAGAATACCAGGAGTTTCTCGAAAACGAGAAGCTCCTTAAAGAGGATAAGATCGCACAGGAGCTGCTTCTTGAATTTCAGCAGAAGCAGCAGGATTTCGTGACGAAGCAGCTTTCTGGAGAGTATGATCAGGATTTGCTGGGTGAGCTTACTGATCTGCAATCAAGGATTAACGCAAGAGAAAGTGTTGTGAGATTCATTGAATCCTACAACAGGTTGCTTGCGGTAATCGGAGAGATTGTGGATCTGATAAGTGAAAAAATTGAGCTGGATATAGGTGAAGTTTACAGAAGATGAATTTAAATATACAAATCTTTTTCCATTTTTATGCTTGAACTGTTGATGGCGTTTATCCTCGGCATTCTGTCAGTTTTCTCACCATGCATCCTTCCGGTAATCCCTCTGATTTTCGCTGGTTCAAGGGGCAGGGCTCTGGATGCCTTTCTCATTGTCCTCGGACTGACATTCAGCATGCTGATAGCCGGCTGCATTGCTTCGCTTTTTTTCGGGATGTTCAGGATTGCTGCAGTGCTCTTCCTCCTTATTTTTGCAGCAGTTCTGCTTTCAGATGAGCTCGAGGAGAGAGTCTCGCTGCTCGCATCAAGGATAACATCAAGATTTTCCTGGAAAGTCCAGACCTTACCATCATTTCTCTTTGGAATGTTTCTGGCCTTCCTGTGGCTTCCGTGCATACTTCCGTTTGCGGGCATTGCCATCAGCCAGACCCTGCTTTCAGAGAATCCGCTTGTAATGCTTTCTTATGGTCTGGGAATGGCTCTGACTGTTGGAGCAGTGTTCAAAGCCGGAGAAAAGTTCGTTAAGGTCAACTTCAAGCTCATGAGAAGAATTGCGGGCATAACTGTGCTCATATACCTCTTCTACTTTGCCCTGACGGGGGTGGTCTTTTGAGAGGTTTTCTTGTGGTGGGCAACAAGGCTGTTACAGAGCCCTTCAGCCTTAACGACCTTCCCGGAGCGGGAAGAATGGATGTCCTCTGCAGATGTGTTTCTCAGGCCCTCTTCGTTTCACACGGCATAAGAAAAGACGTTGAGGTTTACCTTCTCCTACTTGGTCCCCCTTCACCGCCAAAGGCCGTGCTGATCAAAGGCGGAGAGGTGAGGAGAATGTCCCCTGACGAGAGAAATATAGGGGGTCATTTAAGGAAAGCGCTGAGCATTGAATGCGGTAAAAGCTGGAAAAAGGTGCAATCAGGAGTTTATGTTTCGAGAAAAGGACTTGAAGATCTGCTGAATGAGCTGAAGAACATCTACTCCTTAATCTACCTGAAGGAGGATGGAGATGACATAAGCAAGGCAGAGCTGCCACCAAACCCCCTCTTCATCCTCGGTGACCATGAGGGGTTAACTCGGGAGCAGGAGGAGGTTGTTGAGAATTACGCGTCCCTTAAGCTCTCCCTTTCTCCTCTCTCCCTTCTTGCAGAGCAGTGTATTGTTATAGTGCATTACGAGCTTGACAGGCTGACTTGCTCTTCTGAAATTTCATAAAGGAAATTTCAACTTAGAAAAAAGTAATTTCATTATATAAGAAAATTCTTATATATTGTCGGTGTCGATTCAGATGTGAGGTGATTGAATGGTGTGGAGAGGAGTTGGGAAAATTAGAAGGGACGAAAAGGGTTTCACAAAAAAGTAATTTCATTATATAAGAAAATTCTTATATATTGTCGGTGTCGATTCAGATGTGAGGTGATTGAATGGTGTGGAGAGGAGTTGGGAAAATTAGAAGGGACGAAAAGGGTTTCACGGGGCTTGAAGCTGCAATAGTGCTGATAGCGTTCGTAGTTGTCGCAGCGGTCTTCAGCTACGTCATGCTCGGCGCTGGTTTCTACACAACGCAGAAGTCAAAGCAGGTCGTTGACACCGGAGTAAAGCAGGCTTCGAGCAGCTTAACGCTTGATGGGCAGTATATCTACCTGAACTGCAGCTCAGGTGCTGACGGGCAAACTGGCTCGAACGGAAATGTGGGCAGGATTTACTTCTACGTAACTCAGACTGCAGGCGGAAGCCCAGTTGATCTGAACAAGACTTCCATAGCGATAACAACCGCTAAAGGTTACCAGCAAGAGTTTTACAATTCGAGCGCGTGCGAGATGAACCAGGATGAGACAGGTAATAATGATAATAAGCAATATTGCCTCTGGTGGTACAATGTTACCGTGGGTGACGGTGACAACGTTGTCGAAGTTAATGAGAAGTACAAGATAATAATAGACCTGAAGAATAGTAGTGGGCTCAGATGGGATAGTTTGGGAGGTAACATAACGCCGAACGAAATAATAACAATTGAAGTCCGCCCGCCAATTGGTGCTCCGCTGACGATAACGAAGCAGCTGCCGCCGAGCTTCACCAATTTGACATACGTATGAGGTGATGGAAATGAGGTTCTTAAGGAATGAAAAGGGTTTTACGGGTCTTGAAGCTGCAATCGTGCTGATAGCGTTCGTTACAGTAGCTGCGGTGTTCAGCTACATACTGCTTGGAGCGGGTTTCTTTGCAACGCAGAAGAGCCAGGAGGTTGTGCACACAGGAGTAAAGCAGGCAACGAGCAGCATGGAAATCGTTGGATCAATAGTTGCAACTGGTGACACAGAAGAACAGAAGATCCAGAACGTTACCTTCACACTTCAGCTCGCCGCAGGAGGGCAGCCAATAGACCTTAGCAAGACCCTGATCACTGTGCTCGTTCCAGCAGATGGGACTTTCAAGGAGCTGAAATACAACAAATCAGTGCCTGATGAAGCGAACAGGAGTAAAGAATACTACGTAAGATGGGTCTACTCACTGCAAGGTAAAGACCAGGACGACTACCTCGAGGAGTTCGAAAAGGCTGAAGTGACTGTTTACCTTAAAGATGCTAACCTCCATGTCGATCCCAACGATAACTTCATCATAGAAGTCAAGCCGCCCATAGGGGCAGCTTATCCGATAGAACTTAAGGCACCGCCGAGCATCGATGAAGTCATGGTGCTGCTGCGCTAAAGTTTTCCCAATTTTTTTATTTTTTAGGTGATCCCCATGGCAGACATCGACCAGGCAGCAATTGACGAGATTCTGGCAAGTGCCGAAGCAGACACAGCAGAGAGCAGACTGGAAAAGCTTGAGAAGGAGCTCGACGTTCTGAAGGGGTCCGTGAAGAGGCTTTTGCTTGATCTGAGAGAGACTCTTAACAACCTCGAAAATCCGTTCCAGAACCTTCAGAACCTTGCAGATGGTGCCTTATCCTCAATGAGTCAGAAACCTGCAGTTCACCAGATACAGTTTGTTCCTGCTCAGATTCCAGAACCAAAGCCTCCAGAACCCGAGGAAACCGAAAGATCGGGAGATTTTGAGGATAAAAAACCGGAAGAACAGAAAACTGGTGAGCTGGCAGATTTTGATGGGGAGGTGATGCCGGAAGAGGGTGGTTTTGTGAGCGGGCAAACTCAGGTTGGGGTTGTTGAGGTTAAAAAAGATAGACCCGCAGCTACGATTAAGAAAAAGGAGCCCGAGATCTTCACTAAGTACGACATTGTAACTCTGTTCAACCTAATGGAGTGGGTTAAGGGTATGCTGGATAAGTACACCATCGACTCGCTCAGGCTGATGCTTGAACTTTTCGCAACAGCGGGATACATATCTGATGAGGCAAGGGACTTTGTCTGCAAGATTGCCGAACTTGTGGCTCTGAACAATGGATTCGAGGATATGCTGCTTGAACTCTACAGACTGCACAAGCTCATGAATCCCACAGACACGAGCATGGATTCAAAACTGCTTTCGCTGATACTGGAAAAGAGGCTGTGAAGCCGTGATAGCGGCTGCGCTGAGGTATTACGATGGCAAGGGAGGTGATATCCACATCGATTCTGATGATAGCTACAGTGGTAGCGGTTACCGCTGCCATAATGGTCATTTTACCCACTGTTAAAGATCTGGCTCATTCATACTCTTCAGTATCGGGCAACCTGAACGAGAGGGTTAACACAAATATAGACATAATTTTCGTTAAAGTTTCCAGCGATCAATCAAGAGTTAACGTTTACTTCTGGGTGAAGAACACGGGCAACACGAGACTGCATGCTGATCTAATTCGAATGAGCGACATATTTCTAACCTCAAGTTCTGCCTACCTGCACTTCACAGCATCAAACACCAACGTATCTTTTGCAATAGAGAACGGTGATGGGGATAACTACTGGGAAAAGGGAGAAACTCTGAGAATTTCAATCGAAAACATAGAAGCAGAACAGATGCCGCAGGATGAGTACATGCTGACCTTTGTTCTCTACAACGGGGTTAAGGCAACGGACTACTTCTCGTGGTGATGCAGATGGGTTTCGACACAGTTGTTGCAGCCATAATTGCCACGGCAGTGATTGTCGCGGTTGCATACACCTTCCTTGCCGGTTCCACGACAATAGCCGAGTATTCAGTTGAAAGCTATAAAGAAGCTGTCCAGATGGCAGTGAAGAAGCTCAGGAGTGATGTGAGAATTGTTAACGTAAGCTACGATAATTCCACCAGAAAGATTACGGCTTACTTCAAGAACACGGGGGAGGAGAAGTATCCGCACCTCTCGGAGTTTGATGCCATAATTTACGGTAAAACCGACACCGGGGAGATGGTGGCGTTCTACCTCAATTCCACAGGCTACGCCATAGTTAAGGAGCTCATCAACCCCGGCATATTTGACCCGCATGAGACTGCAAAGCTCGACTCATACCTCACGCAGCCGCTTGCAAATGGCAGTTACGTCCTGCTTGTTTGTACACCGAACGCAATTTGCGATAGCTTTGATTTTACGATTCCATGAGGGGGTGGTAAGGTGGTTGAAAGTCTGAAGGAACTTGAGGAGGAGAAGAAAAAGAACATTCTTTCAAGTGGAAACTCCGAGATAGATAAAAGACTCGGTGGTGGAATACCTCTTGGCTCTCTAACTCTCATAGAAGGTGAGAACGACACCGGAAAGAGCGTTCTCTGCCAGCAGTTCGTTTACGGTGGGCTGATAAGCGGAAACAACATCGCATACTACACTACTGAAAACACGATTAAGAGCTTTCTGAGACAGATGGAATCTCTAAGTCTTGACATCTCGGATTTCTACGCCTGGGGATACCTCAGAATTTTTCCAGTTCACCTTGAAGGAATTGACTGGAGCACGGAGCAGATGAGAAGCATACTGAACCTCGTTGCAAATCACATCAAAACCATCAGGGAAAATATTGTCATTATTGACTCCTTAACAATGTTCACAACTTACTCAACGGAAGATGATGTCCTTGAATTCCTGACCAAACTCAAAAATCTCTGCGATTCAGGAAAGACAATTCTGATCACGCTTCATCAGCATGCTTTCAAAGAAGATACCCTCGTGAGAATAAGATCTGCCTGCGACTGTCACCTTTTCCTCAGGAAGGAGATGGTTGGAGACAGATACGTGAGCGTGCTTGAAGTTTCAAAAATAAGAGGGGCCAAAAAGACGACTGGCAACATCGTCAGCTTTGAAGTCCATCCCGGATTCGGGCTCAAGATAATACCAGTCTCGGAGGCAAGGGCATAGTAAAGTATATCAAGCATGCCGTAGGTAAAGTTAATAGTAGTAATTGTAATAATGATGGGGGGAGGATATGGGGAGCAACATCGAGAAGCTGGACTTCAGCCTGAAGCCCAAGGGTATGAAGAACGGAGTCGTGGCTAACTTTCCGTTCAAGCCAAAAGCTCTGGAAGAGGAACATGACCATTCAAACATTGCAACCTGTGGCATATACAAGCTGCTTCCGGATAGAATGAAAAAGGAAGTTGAGAAAAACCTTCACCTTCTTGAGTATCTCCATATTCTCCCCCTCGACAGAATTGGCATACCTAAATTTGCTCCAAAGCTCGATAGAAAGAAGCACGGTGATCTCGACAAGCCCAACCTGATTTATCCGGCGGATGAGCAGATATACATCCACATTTATCCAGACAAAAACGATATGAGGAACTTCTACATTCCCATCGAACCAACACTGCTTACCGGAGTTGACTCCCTTTTGAGAGAGGTTGAGATAAGACTTGTCGATTACATTACCAACATCGACTTTGATCCTGAGGATAACGAGGAGAAGATAAAGATTCTAAAAGAGGCTCTCAGGGAAATTTGCGAGATTACCGATGAAAATGGCAAAAATTCTTTCATGGAAGATAGCAAGGGTGAAGTAAAGCTGTTGCCAAGGCTAAAAGTGGGATTCTTCAGAAACAGCAGAAATGGTTTCAGGAGTAAGCTAAGGGTAACACAGCAGCAGTTCAAGGCGCTGGAGTACGCGCTGATCAGGGACAAAGTCGGTCTCGGCATTCTTGAGCCCTACATCAGAGACAAGTACATTGAGGACATTTCATGCAGCGGTCTCGGGCCGATATTCATAGAGCACAAGATATTCAAGGGTTTGAAGAGTGTTATAGAGTTCAGGGATGAGGAAACGCTCAACAAGTTCATAATAAGGCTTGCAGAGAGGATAGGAAAGCCTGTAACATACAAAGACCCGATTGTGGATGCAACTCTACCTGATGGAAGCAGAATTAACATAGTTTTCGGAAACGATATAAGCAAGAACGGGAGCAACTTCACAATCAGAAAGTTCAATGAAACGCCTTTCAGCGTTCTGCAGCTTATAGAATTCGGCTCTCTCGACTACATGGTTGCCGGCTATCTGTGGTTGCTCATCAGCGAGGGTATGAGCGGTTTCATCTGCGGCGAAACGGCAAGCGGTAAAACCACACTTCTCAATGCCATTACCGCCTTCATCAGACCTGAAGCAAAGGTTGTTTCTATTGAGGACACTCCCGAACTGCAGGTTCCGCACAAGAACTGGACGAGAGAGGTTACAAGGGGTTCTACAAGAGCCGGCAAAATTGGAGAGGGAGGGGGGAGTGACGTTACAATGTTCGACCTGCTTAAGGCTGCTCTGAGACAGAGACCAAACTACATTCTGGTAGGAGAAATCAGAGGCGTTGAGGGCAATATAGCATTTCAGGCAATGCAGACAGGACATCCCGTGATGTCCACATTCCATGCTGCAACCGTTGAGAAGCTGATACAGAGACTGACAACTGAGCCAATAAGCGTGCCAAAGACGTTCATTGACAATCTGAATTTTGTGGTAATTCAGAGCGCTGTCAGAAGACCCGATGGAAAACTCGTGAGAAGGGTTCTCAGCGTTAGCGAGATTGTTGGTTACAACCCTCAGAAGGGTGGAGTGTCCTTCATCGAGGTTTTCCAGTGGGATCCGGTTACAGATACACATGTTTTCACGGGATTCGGGAGCTCGTATCTCTTGGAACAGAAGATCGCCACAAGGCTCGGTATTCCGCCAAACAAGAAGAAACTGATATACGAAGAGGTTGAAAAGAGAGCGAAAATACTCAAAAAGCTACACGAACAGGGAGTTACTGACTTCTACGAGTTCTTCAAGTCGATATCGAAGATCTACAAGAGCGGATTGCTGAGCATTAAAGTTTAGGTGGTTCAGATGGAGTTCAAGACTGCAAAGATTCCAAAAGCCTCTTTTAGTTTTGGAAGGCTCGGCGGACTTCTTGAAGCACTGAAAAGCAGAGGAAAAGAACTTCTTATGGACAACGACCTTCTCTTCACTCTAACTTATATGGCCTCACTTTCAACGGCAAATCTAAGCAGGGACAAGATATTCGAGATGGTATCGCTCAAGAAAGAGTATGCACCAAGTGATTATTTCAGAAAAGTCAAAGATCTGACCCAGAAATGGCACTATGACTATGTCACCGCATGTGAACTGGTTGCGGAAAGGATTAAGCATGAGAGACTGAAAAAGCTGTTCAACAGACTGGCAAATGCGATAGCTGCAGGAGAGCCTGATGATGAGTTCCTTGAAAGGGAATGGAGGACATTCAAAACGGTAAGAAAGGATGAGTACGAAAGAAGCCTCGAGAGTCTGAGAAAGTGGGGCGACGCTTACACGTCCATCCTTGTTTCCGCATCGCTGATATCGGTTGTATTTCTGCTTTCGGTGGTGATATACAGCACAGGCGACCCCGGAACTACTTTAATCGCCTCTGCTTTTGGAAACTTCGCAATAGCAATGTTCGGAGTTTTCATGCTTTTCAAGGCAGTTCCTAAGGACAGAAAAGTTCATGACATGAGCATCAAATCAAGGGAGCAGGAGAGAATCTCCCGGCTTTTGCCGGTAATCGTACCAATCGCTTTAATGATGATTGTTTTTATTTCAATCTTACCAACCATGCTCAATCTCAAAACAGGTATTCTGAGTCTCGGATTGCTGCAAGGAGGTGATTACAGAGGTCTGGGTTTCCTTATAGCAGGGATTTTACTTTTGCCGATCGGCTATTTAGCCAAGATCGATGATGTAAAGGTAAGCAAGAGGGATGAAGCCTTTACAACATTCATCCGAAGTCTGGGTGCGATTAAATCAGGTGCGGGCGTTTCGGTGGCAGAAGCTTTGAGCAGAATTGATCAGAAAAACCTTGGAGAGCTTAAGGAGCTCGTGATCCAGCTTTACAGAAGGCTCTCAATGGGTCTTGACCCAAAAATTTCATGGGAGAAATTTGTCGGTGAGAGCGGGAGCTATCTAATATCTAAACTGACGGCGATATTTGTTGACTCCACCGATTTGGGCGGTGATGCTGACGTTGTTGGAGAAATAGTCGCCTCATCGAACCTGGAGATGGTTTTACTCAGGTTAAAGAGGGATTTAATATCCTCTGGGTTCGTAAATCTAATAATTCCGCTCCACATTGCAATGGTTTCCCTTATCCTCTTCATCTCCCAGATACTTTCCATATTCCAGGAATACATTTCAGCTCTTTTCACAGGCTTGCACGGTGTCAATGTAGGTGAAGCGTTCAGCAAACTTCCCGGCGGGTTGCAGGGGCTAAATATTGGAATATTCTCCGGAATACCGGTTGAGTTACTCAATCAATACACGTTATGGATTATCATTTCACTTACAGTTGCAAACACTCTCGCGGCTAACATAGTCAAGGGGGGTAGCAGGTATCTCTACCTCTACTACGGGACCATATTTCTGCTTTTATCAGGCATTCTGATGCTAATAATACCACCATTGGTGAAGTGGACTTTCACCCTGCCCTCCTTCGTGGAGTGAGATTATGAGGTTTAGCCTGTCACAAGAGGTGGTGGTTGGTATGGTAAGGGTTGCAAATAGTGGGATGAAACTTGGTGAGGAGGTGAGGGAATATGATAGAATTGCTGATAGGTATTGTTTTTGCTGCGGTCATTCTGGCTCTGCCCTATTTGAAAGACAGAATAGGGGGTGATTTGTTTACGAGATTTAAGATCCCGTTAGCAAGAAGAAAAGAGATAGAGGAGAAAATAAAGGAAGTTGATAAAGAACTCGAAAAGGTTGTGGAGCTGGGAGTGAGAAAGAAAGACATTGGGGTGACAGAGAATTCAAAACCACAGGAAAAGGTTGCTCTGCTGGAAGATGTTGCTGAAATCCAGATTGACGATAACCTGCTGGAAGAGATGGAGACAGCAAGCACAATAAAAACATCTATGCCGGATTACAGCGAGGAGAGGCTTCCGGATATTCCGGAACTTCCCGAGCTTAACTCAGACCTTGACATGGACTTTGAGGATATTGGCGGAGAGATAAAGCTTGAGGATGCGGGTGAAGAGGAGGAAATAGAAAAGGTTGAATTCGATGAGGAGGATGACCTGATCTCAAGCATTGCGAAGGTGGTTGAAGTAAAGGAAGAAGAGGAATTCGACCTCCTCAGGGATTTGAAGGGTAAGAAGTTCTCAGCTGAGGAGCTTGAAAAAGAGCTTCATGAGACGATACAGAGACTTAAAGCTCTCGCAGGGGGGAGATGATGGATATTTATGGGTTGAGAGAACTCAATGAACTTCTCCTTAATGCATTCATTTTTTCAAGCAACGTCTGGATGTTCAAAAGCAGGGATGAAATGATAGAATATTTCTGCGACCATGTTATTGAATGTGATATCTGCACGGCTGTGGTTGTCTCGGATGAAAGCGGAGAACATTACAGAATGAATGAAAACGTGTTGAAATGCAGGTATTTGAATTACACCCCCCGTGTTTTCAGCCTCGTGAATGCTGAATACTGTGAATGCGAGGATGTGAAGCATAAAATTTTGCTATCCATTCCGGTATCAAACAGGACTGCCGTTTACATCTTTCTGAAGGATTTAGATGAGGAAGCCGTGCAAATTCTGAAGGATATGGCAACAGTTCTTTCAGGTGCCATCGAAAATCTCGAAATAAAGATTGAGCTCAGTGCCATGGTATCGAGACTTAAAGCCAACCTCGAACACTTTGAGTACCTTTCAGACCGTCTGAGAAATCCTCTATCTGTCATAATTGGCGTGTGTGAGCTTAAAGATGCGATTGATACTGAAAAGGCTTTTGAAATGGTGAGAGAGAGTGCGGAGAAAATTAAGAGTGTTCTGGACAATCTTGCAGACGCTGAAGTTAAATCAAAGGAGATTTTTGAAAGAGTTCACGATAATAATATTTAATTTTGCTATTGGCTCTGTGATTACACTTTTGAATTTTCTTATCTGAAATTTTACTTTACAGAGAAAATTTTATTTTTTATTTTGAAGAGTTACAGATGGTGGTGGGGATGAGTGAGGACCTGAATCAGCTCATGTCTGTTTTAGGGAATGAAGAATTCATACGAAGACTAAGGGGACTCATTGAAAGTTCAGGCAGAAACGACTGCAGGGAGGAGAGAAGCGAGATAGAGAGACTGAAAGCGGAGCTGGCTGAGAAAGAGAGAGAACTCGAAAGAGTGAAAAAATTTACACGGGAGCTTATAAGGCAGATTCCCAGGCCAGCTTTTGTTCTGTTCATGAACAGAGATGGTGTGATAGAGTACATCAACGAGTACGCAGCCGAAATCTACGGCACGGACATTTCACAGATGATAGGAAAGAAACCTTCCGAACTCGCAAGAAATCTTGCTGCAGGAGGGAAGACGTTTGTAGAGCTGGCATTCGAAAATAGAATGAGAATAGAGGGGAAAGAGGGGTTCTTAGAGGCAAAAACGGGCAAACAGTTGCCAATACTCACATCATGCGCACCAGTTTACGTGGATGGAGAGTTTGCGGGGATGATCGATTTCTTTATTGACATAACCGAGCAGAAGAGGAAGGAAGAGGAAGTTAAAAAAATATACGAGCTTATCAAAGAGATCTTCAAGAATTTGCCCGCCTACGTAATCTTTGTTGGAGAAGATGGCTTGATTAAGTTCAGTAACAATAATGCTGCAAAACTTGCAGGACGTGAGAGAGCCGAGGATGTTGTTGGGCTGAAACCAACAGACATTGCGGTAATACATAAGGATTACATGGATAATGCAAGAAAGCTCGTGGATGCTATAAAGAACAGAAAAAGGATTGAGAATGTTGAACTCAAACTTGTATCGAAGGATGGCAGAGAATTTTTTGCCTCAGCGTCAGTATATCCTGTTTACGTTGATGGGGAGTTTGCCGGGTACATTGAGGTGTTCACCGACATAAGCGAAATAAAGGAGAAGGAGAGGGAGCTTCAGGAAATCATCAACAGCATCCCGGTTGGAACATTCGTGATAGATGCCAACCACAGAGTCAGGTACTGGAACAGAGCCTGTGAAAATCTGACTGGTGTGAAAGCTGAGGAAGTTGTAGGCACAAACAAGCAGTGGTATCCATTCTACGAAAAGGAAAGACCCGTTCTTGCAGACCTCGTTCTTGACAATCCTGACAACGCTCATAAGCTTTACGATACGGTGGAGAAATCGAGTACTGTTGATGGAGCCTACATTGTAACAACGTGGGTAAATTTCAGAAACGGAAGGAGAGCATATCTCAGAGCTACCGCCGTACCGCTTCGAGATGAGAGCGGAAATATTACTGGAGCAATTGAGACCATTGAAGACATCACAGAGGTCAAGGAGAAAGAGGCGGAAGTGAGAAGAGCACTTGAACTTATAAGAGAGGTGTTCAAGAAAATGCCATATCCAGCATACCTGCTGTTCGTAAACACCGACCATAAAATCCAGTATGCCAACGATGAGGTGGCAAAGCTTGCCGGATTCAGCAGTGCGGAGGAAATTATAGGATTGCCTCCATCTGAATTATTCCAGACTGAGGGTAGAAGAACGGTTGCAGACAGAGTTCTCGACACCGGAGAAGCTGTTCTCTACCATCAGGCAGTAACAAGAACTAAAACAGGTAGGGAAATCCCTGTGCTGGTATCGTGTGTTCCACTTTACGTGGATGGAAAAATTGCAGGTGTCATCGACCTGTTCATAGATATCAGCGACCTTAAGGAGAAGGAGAGAGAGATCAAGGAGAAAGAGGAGGAAATGAGAAGAACGCTTGAACTTATAAGAGAGGTGTTCAAGAAAATGCCATATCCAGCATACCTGCTGTTCGTAGACACCGACCATAAAATCCAGTATGCCAACGATGAGGTGGCAAAGCTTGCCGGATTCAGCAGTGCGGAGGAAATTATAGGATTGCGTCCATCTGAATTATTCCAGACTGAGGGTAGAAGAACGGTTGCAGACAGAGTTCTCGACACCGGAGAAGCTGTTCTCAACTATCAGGCAGTAGCAAGAACTAAAACAGGCAGGGAAATCCCTGTGCTGATATCGTGTGTTCCACTTTACGTGGATGGAAAAATTGCAGGTGTCGCCGACGTGTTAATAGATATCAGCGACCTTAAGGAGAAGGAGAGAGAAATTGAGGAAATGCTTGCATACACCGGAAAATGTCTCAATATGCTCAGCAACGGTATCAGGGAGTTGGAAGCAGGCAATTTAAGTGTCAGGCTCGAGAAGCTAAGAGATGATGAGTTCGGTGAAACCTTCGAAATTTTCAACGAGTTTGCTGAAAGGTTAAGCGAGATAGTGAGAAAGCTGGCTGATGACATGAAAGAAACTGCAAAGCAGGTCAGAGAAGCAAATGAAGCTGTAAGCCAGCTGAATGCAGGAATGCAGCAGATTTCATCAGCAGCACAGCAAATAGCCACGGGAAGTGAAAACCTTTCCAGACTGGCAAATGCCTCGACTGCAGATCTCAAGGCAGCTGAACAGATTTTCAAAGATCTGGTCGCTAAATCTGAGGAATCAGCGAATTTTGCTTCAAAGTCAGAAGAGAACGCAAGATTGGCAAGAGAGGAAGGGGTCAAGGCTCTTGAAATAATGAAAGCCATTGTCGAAGAAGTGGAGAAATCCGCAAAGGTTGTGGAGAACCTTGAGATTGCGGTCAGGAATATAGGAAAGGTTACGGAAAGGATCAAGTCCATTGCGGATCAGACGAATCTACTTGCTCTGAACGCCGCAATTGAGGCTGCAAGGGCTGGAGAGCATGGCAGAGGTTTTGCGGTTGTTGCGGATGAAGTAAGAAAGCTTGCAGAGGAGAGCAGAAAGAGCACCGAGGAGATTGACGAGATAGTAAGAAACGTTCAGGAGGAGACAAGAAAAGTAATTGAAGCAACAAAGAAGGTTAAGGAGACCAGCATGCAGGGAAGCAAGGGTATAGAGACTGCGCTATCCAAAGCAGAAGAGATTGCAGTGTCTGTCAGCAAGATAAGCGACATGCTCAGGCAGATGTTAAAGAGTATTGAGGGTGGATTCTCAAAGATAGAGCAAATTGCAAGAAGCATTGAGGAAGTTGCATCAACAGCAGAGGAAAATGCCGCGAGCAGTGAAGAAACTTCCGCAGCCATAGAGGAGCAGACCGCAGCGGTTCAGCAGGTCAGCATGTCAATGGAAAGGGTGAGTGCAATAGCAAATCAGACCCTGCAGCTACTATTAGAGAACTTCAAGATTTTAGACACCCTCAGCAAGGATTTTTCAAGGAACTATGTTGAAATGATGACGGACGGAGGGAGAAAAAATAACTTATTTTAATTTTTTACTGTAAATTTTTAAGAGGTGGGTTTATGCAGACAGAAGGTCAGGTCCTGAGGGGTGATAAGACTGTTCAGGTGATAGTTTTCAATCTCGGAGATGAGAGGTACGGAGTTGACATATCCCAAGTCAGGGAAATAATCAGACCCACACAGATAACCCGAATCCCGAATGCTCCGGATTTTGTTGAGGGTGTGATTAACCTCAGGGGTCAGATAACCACCATCATAAACCTCAGAAAGCGCTTCGGAATGGAACCAAAACCCATAGACAACAACACACGCATAATAGTTGTTGAATTTGAAAATGCAGTCATTGGGATGATGGTTGACACAGTGAATGAAGTGAAGTACCTCTCCACATCCGACATCGAGTCTCTGCCCAGCATAATCACCGCAAGAGAGGAGGCAAAGTTTCTCAAGGGGGTGGGCAAGCTTCCGGATGGTTTGCTGATTATGATAGACCTGAACAGGGTGCTGAGCGAGGATGAGGTTGAGAGGTTGAGGTAAATTTGTATATGAGCGAGAGCATGGGACTGAGGATTCCGGTGGAGTACTTCGATGGTGGCTGGAAAAAAGGAGAGGCAGTAATATCGAAAACCGCAATAACTTTTGCCGGAATGGTAGTTCCTTTCAAAGAAATTCAGGACCTCGAAAAGCTTAGCTACGAGGGCAAAGAGGCGATTAGAATTAAAAAGGACAGAAACTACTATCTTAATTTTGGAAACATGCAGGATCAGATATTCAGGTATCTGGCATTTAACCTGAAATCCGACAGATTTGCCGTTTACTTCCTCTCCCCCGCAACACGTGGGGGAGTTGTGGTGAGCGACAGCAGGTGGGACAAAGGGTACCTGAGCATCACGGATGAAGCACTCTGGTTTCTGTCAGCTACAAGACAGATCCGGATTTCAATCGAAAATCTGGGTTCTGTTGAGAAGGACATCAGGACGGTGGGAAAGAAGCAGAGGGTTGTTCTCGTCATAACGTATGTTGAGAACGGCGAAGTCATTTCGAGCTTCGTTCTCTGTCCAGAAACAACCATGGACATGCTTGAGGAGTACATAAGGAACATAATCAACAGAAACAAGCCAAATGAAGCTCTTTCGGAGATAGAAGAGCAGATTCTGACAATGGTTTACACCGGTGTGGATTCTGTGAGTGTTGAATCCATATTGAAAATAACCACGGACGAGCTAAATGAGCTGTATGACAGGCTCGTTAATTTGGGTTTGGCGAGGGTTGTTAAGGTAAGAAAGGAAATTGAGCTCACACCGAAGGGTGTGGCTCTTGTGAATGAAATAATGAAAAGGTCCGCGAGGTGATGAGGTGATGGTATGCCCAAGGTTTTGATTGTGGATGACACCGCTTTTATGAGGAAGCTTCTGAGAAACATACTCTTCTCGGGAGGTTTTGACATTGCCGGTGAGGCTGAGAACGGAAAGCAGGCGGTAGAGATGTACAAGCAGCTGAAACCTGACATAGTAACCATGGACATAGTTATGCCTGAAATGAATGGTATAGAGGCTTTGAAGGCAATAAAAAAGATTGATCCTAATGCAAGGGTCGTGATGTGCACCGCTGTCGGGCAGGAGCAGATGGTAAAGGCGGCAATAAAGCTTGGTGCAAAGGGGTACATTGTCAACCCTTTCAGGCTTCCAAGGTAATTGAGGAGCTGAAGAAAGTTGCTGGAATGAGTTAAAACCATGAAGGTGCTTGTTGTTGATGATTCAGCCCTTGTAAGGATGGCAGTGTCTGAAATACTGAGAAAGGAGGGGATCGAGGTAGTTGATACTGCAAAAAACGGCAGAGAAGCTGTGGAAAAGACCCTCAAGCTTAAGCCCGACGTCATAACTCTGGACATAAACATGCCGGAGATGGATGGACTTACAGCATTGAGGCTGATAATGGAGAAGCAGCCAACACCGGTGGTTATGCTAAGCTCCCTCACCAAGGAGGGGGCGTGGGAAACGCTGGAAGCTCTTAAGATAGGGGCTGTTGACTTCGTCACCAAACCTAATGCAGTGATTGCTGACTTCTCCTCAATTTCGCAAGAACTTGTTAAAAAAATTCGAATTGCTGCCTCGACATCCCTGAATCTCTTAAGGCTTCAGAACCTAAAGAAAATTAAGGGTGATGTTGTAAGGGGGAAGTGGAGGGAAAAAACAAAGGATGTGTGCGTTTTAATTGGTTCCTCAACAGGGGGGCCTTCAGCACTGGAGATGATCATTCCAAGACTTCCCGCTGACATTCCAGCTCCGGTTTTTGTGGTACAGCACATGCCTCCAGGATTCACAAAACAGCTCGCTGAGAGGTTGAACTCAATCTCAGAGGTTGAGGTGAAGGAGGCTGAGAACAACGAGCGTGTGAAGGATGGCGTGGTTTACATCGCTCCAGGCGGGTACCACATGAAGGTCAGAAGGGCTGCAAACGTGGTTAGAATTAAAGTGTTTGATGGTGAGCCGGTAAATGCTGTCAAACCTTCCGTTGATGTCACAGCAGACTCAGTTGTGCAGGCATATGGCGGTAACGTTGTTGGAGCAATTCTCACCGGCATGGGTGAAGATGGTGCCTACGGGATGAAACTGATAAAGGACAAGGGGGGATTAACGATAGCAAGCAGCGAGGACACATGTGTTGTCTTTGGCATGCCAAAAGCAGCCATTGAACTCGGAGGAATAACCTCTGTCAGGCCCGTTTTCGAGATTGCTGAGGAGATAGTCAGGTTTCTGGAGGTGAAGCTGAATGAGCGATGAAATGGAGGAGTACAAGCAGGAGTTCATTCAGGAAGCCAGAGAGTACCTCGAGATAATGAACCAGAACTTCATAAAGGTTGAGAAAGGTGATCTGGATGCCATTAACGAGATTTTCAGAGTGGCTCACACGATTAAGGGAATGGCAGGTTTTATGGGTTACAAGAATCTGGAAGAGCTGTGCCACAAGCTTGAAAGTGTAATGGGAAAGGTCAGGGACGGGCAGGTTGAGATCACTGAAGAACTCATTGATATCATGCTGAAGGCGGTGGATGCCATAGGAGAGATGATAGACAGGATAGAGCATGAAGACGAGGACAGAGTGGATGTTGAACGTATTGTTCAGGCTCTTACAGGATTTCTGGATGCTGAAGAGGAAAAATTTAGCAAACCTGAAAAACCGGAAGTTAAGTCCGGGGCAAACCTGAAGGTTGACGTTTACATTGCAGAAGATTGTGTGATGAAAAGTGTCAGAGCTGCCCTTGTTATAGAAAATCTCAGCGAAGTTGGTGAAGTTGTTGGAGTTATTCCTGATGAGAATGAAATGGAGAAGAATACCTTTGACGGTCACTTCGTTGTTTACCTAAAAGCTCCCAACGCCTCTGCTGTGGAGGAGGTTATCAGCAAGATTGCAGAAATTGAAAGGTTTGAAATAATGCCTTTTGAAGCAGAGGACAGGGAAGACCAGTCAGAAGGCATGGAATGCAAAGAGGAAAGAATAATTGAGGATGCTGATGAGAGAGGAGAAGCCAGGGTAGAGGGAAAAGACTTGCAGAGAAAAAGGAAGCTCGATAGCATCAGAGTAAACATCTCACAGCTTGACACGATAATGAACTTGGTTGGAGAGCTTGTGATAAGCAAGGGAAGACTTTTGCAGATTGCTTCTGATTATGACATTCCTGAGCTCAAAGAAGCAGTTGCGATAATGGACAAGTCAATAACGAGCCTTCAGGATGAGATAATGAGAATCAGGATGGTAAAGGTTGAGAGAGTGTTCAGCAAGTTTCCGAGGATGGTCAGAGACCTTGCAAGAAAACTCGGCAAGAAAGTTGAATTCATCATGGAGGGGCTTGAGACAGAACTTGACAGAACGGTTCTTGATGAGATGAGCGATCCGCTCGTGCATCTCGTCAGAAATGCTGTTGATCACGGCATAGAGACGCCTGAGGAGAGAAAAGCTGCAGGTAAGCGTGAAACCGGGAGAATCAAACTAACCGCATGGAGAGAGAAGAACAACATCATTATCGAGCTTGAAGATGATGGCAGGGGAATTGATGTCGAAAAAATCAGGCAGAAAGCGATTGAGAGGGGAATCATTTCCCAGTTAGAAGCGGATTCCATGAGTGAGGAGGAACTGAAGATGCTCGTGTTCCATCCTGGATTCTCGACAAAGGATGAGGCCACGGAAGTTTCCGGCAGAGGGGTAGGGATGGATGTTGTCAAAACCACAGTTGAGAGACTTGGAGGAAGTGTCAGAATATTTTCGGAAAAAGGGAAGGGCACGAGAATCAGAATCCACCTGCCACCAACTGTTGCGATTGTGAAGTCTCTTCTGGTAAAGGTTGCAGAGGAGACTTATGCGATACCAATATCGAGCGTTGTTGAGGCTCTCTATGTTGACGAGAGTAACTTCAAGATTATTCACGGCAACCCGTTTATGATAGTACGCGGAAAGTTCGTTCCGGCTTTTAAGCTGAGGGATTTGTTTGAGATAAGAAACGGCAGGCCTGAGAGGGAAGTGGGGATAATTGTTGAGAAGGAGGGAGAAAGGTATGCTCTGATTGCCGACACGATTGCCGAACAGCAGGAAATAGTTATTAAACCCCTCACGGGTTATCTGGCCAAGATAAAGGGTTTTAGCGGTGTGACGATTCTGGGTGATGGTAGGGTGGTTCCGATTCTGGATATATCGAGTCTTTTGGGGGGTGATAGACTTGCGTAGTATTGAGGATATGGGTGAGGTGGAGCTTGACGCTCTAAAAGAGCTTGGAAACATCGGGGTTGGTAAAGCCGCTACCTCACTGTCCCAGATGCTTGGAAAAATGGTTGAAATGAGCGTTCCGAAAGCAATTGTGGTGAGAATACAGGATTTGCACAAGGTTATAGATGTAGAGGAAATTGTTGCCGGAGTTGTTACTGGGCTGGATGATGTGGAAAATGGACAGGCAGGTTTTCTTTACATAACATTTCCTGAGCACTCATCCCGGAAGCTGGTTGAAATCCTTCTTGGAGATGGCAGTGATGAGGAGATGGCAGATTCCACACTGATGGAAATCGGAAACATCCTGTCTTCAGCTTTCTGTGATGCAACAGCGGAAATGCTCGGAATAACCCTGATCCCGACTCCACCGAACTTTGGTCGAGACTTTGCGATTGCGGTCATAGACATCATAATATCCCAGCTTGCAGAGAAAAGCGACTATGTGGTTGTGTTTGAAACAAAACTTGAGGAAAGTGAGGATGAACTTGAAATCCTCGTGATACTGATTCCGAATGAGAGGTTTGTTAATTACATCTTCCAGATGCTCGAAATGGTGGAGTGATGAGCGAGATACTTGTGGGGATAGGGGAATTCAGAGTATCAAAGGGTGGCATATTGAAAACAGTCGGTCTCGGCTCGTGCATAGGCATAGCTCTCTACGACCCTGCAATCAAAGTAGGCGGTCTGGCTCACGTCATGCTTCCACAGTCCACCAACGGCACCAAAAGGAGTGCGAAGTATGCCGACCACGCAGTAGAAATGATGGTGGAAGCTCTGGAGAGGATGGGCAGTGATAGAAGAAAGGTTATTGCAAAGATTGCCGGTGGGGCACAGATATTCAAGCACATGACGATGGACATGCTGAGAATAGGTGAGAGAAATGCAGAGGCAATCAAATCGATCCTGAAAGATTACGGTATAAGAATCGTTTCTGAAGACATCGGAGGCAGTGAGGGCAGAACTGTCTACTTTTTTACATCTGACGGGAGAATGCTTGTAAAGTACAGCAAAGGTGGGGAGTTATGGATTTAGCCTTCAAAACTCTGATCGATTATGTCAGCAGAGAGTCGGGAATTGACCTGCATCAGTACCGGGAGAGTTACCTGAGAAGGCGGATCGATTTGAGACTGAAGGTTCTTGGATTAGGCAATTATGGTGATTACCTGAGATTTCTGAAAAGCAACGGAAATGAAGAGGTTAAAAAGCTGATCAGCACGATCACAATAAACGTAACTGAGTTCATGAGGGACAGAACACCCTTCGAGTTTCTTATGACCAATGTTCTTCCCGAAGTGGCAGGAAGGAAAACAAAAATCAACAGCAAGGTAATCAGGTTCTGGAGCGCTGGTTGCTCGTGCGGCGAGGAGCCGTACAGCATAGCCATATGTGCCCTTGAAACTTTGGGAGAGGGCTGGCTGATCTCAATCTACGCCACGGACATAGATGAGGAATGTCTCGAAATTGCGAAAGACGGGTTTTACAGGCCGTCCCAGCTTAAAAATCTCAACAAAACGCTCATAAACAAGTACTTTGAGAAGGAAGAGGATGGATACAGGGTGAAGAGCTATTTAAAAAAGTACGTCAGGTTCAAAAAGCACGACCTAACAACTGAGGAGCCAATTTCAAGGTATCTGGACGTTGTTTTCTGCAGAAACGTCATGATTTACTTCAGCGAGCAGCAGAAAATAAAGGTCGTGAATGATTTTTACAATGCTCTTGCTGGAGGGGGCTATTTGGTCATAGGCAAGAGCGAAACACTTCCAGCTGAATTTAAAGACAGGTTTGAATGCATAAGCCTGAAAGAGAAAATCTACAAAAAACCGGGTAATGAAGGCGGTTGGGGGGTTAACCGGACTTAAAACCAAAACCTACATCAATCCTTGGGTGGATTTTACAGCATGTATGTGCCATGGAAGCGGGTCGCTTCCTGGCACTGCGATGCCTGCGGGATGTGCTGCAGATTTTACAGGCCAAGGTTAACAGCCTACGAGTATTTAAAACTCAGAAATACGGGGATGGTTGAGGACAGAGGCGGGAAATTTTACATTCGAAAGATCGGCGACAGATGTCCCTTCCAGTCCGGGAGACTCTGCTCTCTCCAGAATGAGTTAAAGCCAATTTCCTGCAAAACTTTTCCGTTCGTTGTGAGAAGAAAGGGTGAGGAGGATGCGATTTTTGTGCTTGAAGGGGAGGAGTTTTACGTTTATGCAGACACCTTCTGCCCCAATTTAATTATCAAGAAGGATAAAAAGCCTGCCGTAACAGAACTTGTAGAGGAGGCTGTCAGACTTTCTACAGGAGGAAAAGACTTCAGGAGGCTTACTGCAGCAATCCCAGGAATTGCAAAGCCTCAACAACCCCTTCACCGTCTGGAGATGGTGTGATTAAGTCCGCATGCTCCTTTAATCTCTCATCAGCGTTGGCAACTGCAATACCAAAGCCAGCAACACTGAACATCTCAATATCATTCTCAGAATCGCCGATGACAGCAAACTTTGTGATATCAATTCCAAGCTTCTCCGCTACAAACTCCAACGCCTTTCCCTTGCTCACCTGTTCATCCATAACATGGTAGGCAAAGCCCGAATCCACAAGCTTAACTCCCATTCCCTCGATCAGCTTTCTCCCCTCTTCTATGTCAAAATTTCTCCTCATGCATATCTCCGATTTTCTGTACTCGAAATCGAGAAGTTCCACTTCGAAGTGCTTCTCCAGCACCTTAACAGCTTCAAGACATTTCCTCTTGTCGCCAAGAACCATGTCTTCTCCATCATACTCGAACCTCACAACGCCTCCATTCTCGCAAATTACAACATCTGAAACTCCAATCAGCTTTGCTGCAGCCCTTGCAAAACATGAAATATTCCCGGTGGCCAGTATTACCGGAATCCTTACCTTGCGAAGAGCTTCAACAGCCCTGCAGTTAAGAGCCCTCTTTCTGTCAGTGAGGGTTCCATCAATGTCAACTGCAATGGCAGCGGGGGTGAACATAGTGTTTTTAAGGAAAATGATTAAATAAGGGTTGCGGAATCACTGATTTCGTATCCCGCGAGTCTACGCGGTAAAAAATGGAAATTAAGTCACTCAAACCAGAATGCCATTCCGCCCTCCAGAATTTTCACTTTCTCAAATCCAGCATTTTTAAGAATCCTTGCTCCCTCGAAACTTCTAAGACCCAATGAACAGACTAAAATAATCTCCTTGTCTCTTGGCAGCTCGTTAAGCCTCTCCCTAAGCTCAAGGAGTGGGATGTTCATGACCTTTTCTGACCTGATTCTTGCACCCTTAAACTCCTCTTCGCTCCTCACATCAACAACGACAACATCCTCCTTTTCCAGCTTCTCCTTCAGCTCAAATACGTTTATACCTTCAAACAACCCGTCTCTTTTATTCATCGCCACGTTTGCAATGTTTATTACAGGATCAAGTGCTGGAGAGTAGGGAGGAGCATAGGCCAGATCAATGTTTGAAAGCTGGTCGATTGTCATTCCAGCCTGAATTGCTGTGCTGAGAACATCAATTCTCTTTGCCACCTCACCCATTCCAGCACCCTGAACTCCTATGACTCTCCATGACCCCTTTTCAACAATTAGCTTTAGCCTGATGTAGCTTGTCTGGGGGTAGTAATGAGCTCTGTCGGCTGATGGAGCAAGGACTGTAAAGTAGTCAAAACCCGCTTTCTTGGCTTTCTCTTCATTAACTCCCGCTGAAGCGACCGTTAGATCAAAAACCTTAAAAATGGCCGTTCCAATCACACCCGGGAAAATGGCCTTTCCTCCGGTTATGTTTTCACCAATAACTCTCCCCTGCTTGTTTGCAACGTCTCCAAATGGGGCGATAATCTTCTCACCCGTTAAAAGGAACGTGGTCTCAACGCAATCTCCACCTGCATAAATGCTCTCATCGCTTGTTCTCATGTATTCGTCAACCCAAATTCCCCCTGTCTCACCTATCTTTAGCCCTGCTTTTTCTGCAATCTCGCTGTTGGGTTTGATTCCCGCTGCAACAATAACGATATCTGCCGGATACTCCCTACCGTTTGCAATCACAGCCCCCACTTTACCGTTTTCTGTTACAATCTTCTCCACCCTCGTTGAGGTCAGAACCTTTACACCCTTCTCCCTCAAATGATTCTCCACAAGGATTGCCATTTCTTTATCAAGCATTGCAGGTGCAACTCTGTCCATCATCTCTATCACCGTAACCTCCATGTCCAGATTTCTCAGCGCTTCTGCAGATTCAAGCCCTATGAACCCCGCTCCTATTATAACTGCCTTTTCTGCCCCCTCTTCCCACATCTCTATGATTTTCTCAGCATCCTCCGGTGTTGCAAAAGTTGTGACACCCTCAGCATTTATTCCCTCAATTGGTGGCTTCAAAGGCCTTGCACCTGTTGAGATTACAAGGTAATCATAACCGAGTTCGTCTTCAGAACCTCTTCTCTCAATTTTTACCACCTTCCTTTTCCTGTCTATTTCTGTTGCAACAGTTTCAGACAGAACGTCAATGTTTTTTAGTTTCCTGAAGAACTCTTCATCCCTCACAGCCCCGTACGTAGTTTTTCTAAGATCGTCCAGCTCATGAACAAGTCCACCGACATAGTAAGGCAATCCGCATTTACCGAGAGAGATGTACTTTCCAGCTTCAACAACTGTGATGTTTGCGTTGCCATCTTTTCTCCTGATTCTCGAAGCAGCCTTTAAACCAGCTGCACCCCCGCCAATTACAACAACATCCATGGCAATGAGAATGCAATAGCTGTTATATGGCTTGCTATTTTTAGCTTATCCGAAACCGTTAAATTTTTTGTTCCTACTTCCGGCATGTTCTCAGCACATGCTCCGGCACTTGTTGACCACATTTACCTCATTGATGAATACCCTCCAAGAGGGGGTCACAGCATTATCCGCCTCACAGAAAAGTCACCCGGCGGGGCTGGGGCCAATGTTGCACACAACCTTGCAAGCCTGGGTGTGAGATCAGAAATTTTCACGACACTTGGAAGAGATGAGGATGCTGAATACTTCGTAAAGAACACCTCAGCAATAGTTGAGGCGGAGATAACCGATGATAAAACCGGAAGAGTCCACGTTTTTGTCGATAAAGATGGAGAGAGGACTTTCTTTGTCGAACCGAATGCGGCCGGAAAACCATTTGTTAGAGTGAAGAGGGGGAAGTACCTTTACCTGGACCCTTTCCCATCAGAAAAAAGCTTCGAAGTCCAGATTAATGAAGCAGAGAATTTTGGAGGGTTTGTAATACTCAATCCCGGATTTCCATACTCAAATCTGGGATTTGAGAAACTCAAGCAAATTCTTCGCCATGTTGACATGGTCATAATGTCTGCCGAGGAGTTCAGCATCCTGAGAGTTGAAACGGCAGATTTTCTGAAGTATGTGGATTACTTAATTGTTACTCAGGGAAGGCTCGGAAGTGCCTGTTACACAAAAAATGGCAGTTTTCAGTCTCCAGCTTTCCCGGCAAGGGTTGTTGACACAACAGGTGCGGGTGATGCGTTTGCAGCAGGCTTCATCTTCGGATTCATGAACAACTACCCCATCGAGGTCTGCCTTAAACTGGGAAACTTCTGCGGAGCTTACAACGTTGAAAGGGTGGGGGCAAGAAACTTTCCTTCGAGGGGTGAAATCGGTGAATTTCTCGCAAGAGTTTTAAGGTGAGGGTTGGATAGTTCAGTAATGGACATAAGATTAATGGCCGAGAAGCTGGGATTCAGGCGGGTGTATAAAGAGGATTGTGAGCTCTGCATTGTCGGATATACCGGCAAAAAATGCAGGTATCTGAGGAAGATAGGTAAGGAATTCTTCTGTGTTAAGGATGCGGCAAAAAAGGATCCAAGGCTCAGGTTTTAAACCTAAAAGTTTATAACCGGCCACAGGAGTGAACTCAATGGATTGGAGAAAGTGGAGGCACGTAACCAAGCTCGACCCCGACAGAGAGAACTCCGATGAAATCATAAAAGCAGTAGCGGAAAGCGGAACAGATGCCGTGATGATTTCAGGGACTCAGAATGTGACCTGCGAGAAGTCAAGAATGCTGATTGAGAAAATATCCGATTACAGCCTTCCAGTGGTGGTCGAACCCTCCGACCCCTCGAATGTTGTTTATGATGTGGATTACCTCTTCATCCCCACAGTTCTCAACTCTGCTGAGGGGGAGTGGATTACAGGAAAGCACGCACAGTGGATCAGGATGCAATACGAAAATCTGCCAAAATTTGCTGAAATGATTGAATCAGGATTTATTCAGCTTGAGGGATACATCGTTCTCAACCCAAACTCGGCCGTTGCGAGAGTTACCAGGGCAATATGCAACATAGACAGAAAGCTTGCTGCGAGTTATGCTGTGGTGGGGGAGAAAATGTTCGGTCTTCCAATCATCTACATAGAATACAGCGGAACGTATGGGGATGCTGAGCTTGTTGCAGAAGTAAAGAAGACACTCAAAAAGGCCAGGTTATTCTACGGAGGGGGAATTGACACCAGAGAGAGGGCAAAGGAGATGCTGAGGTATGCAGATACAATAATAGTTGGAAATGTGATATACGAGAAAGGTATCGATGCCTACCTCCAGACGCTACCTTAGAGGCATTCTGGATCTTTTGAGGCTGGAACACGGACTGATGTATGGATTTGGAGTCGTTATTGGAATCTACGTTTCCGACCCTTTTTTCCCGGATTTGTGGAAGGTTTTGCTTGGCTATTTTACGGCTGTTTTCCTTCAGGCATCAACATTTGCAATGAATGACTATATAGATTATGAAGTTGATTTAGCCAATGCGAGAACTGACAGACCCTTAGTCAGGGGAGATGTTGGCAGAAACACTGCAATGATCTTTGCAGTAGCACTGATGCCACCCGGTTTTGCTGCATCGTACCTTATATCACCTTCAGCCTTTTTATTCGCTTTTGCGGTTTCAGTGGCAGCATGCTTCTACAACCTTAAACTGAAGGAACTTGGATTTGCGGGAAATGTTTACATAGCATTCACAATGGCGGCACCTTTCCTTTTCGGAAGCATAATCTCATCAGGCTGGATAACGGAGAAGTCACTGCTACTGGCTTCAATGGCATTTCTGACTGGAGTTGGCAGAGAGATAATGAAGGGGATCGAAGATGTGGAGGGTGACGCAATCAGGGATGTAAAGTCCATAGCAAGAACAATGGGCGAAGGAAGGGCAGCAGTAATTGCGGTCATATTCTACATCTTTGCAGTCTCAATCAGCCCCATCCCCTTTTTCTATCTTCCGGAATTTATGTTTGATCCAAAGTATGCGGTTCCTGTAGCAATAACAGACATTTTGCTGATTTACGTATCTTTAAGGTTGCTGAGGGATTACAGGAGGGAGTCAATAAGATTATACAGAAAAACCACCTTGCTGGCAATGGTTTTTGGCCTGACTGGCTTTTTTGCGGGTGCATTTTAGAGAGCAAGATTTATAACACCAGCAATTGTGCTTGAACAAAGGACCCGTAGCCTAGCAGGACAGGGCGTGGGCCTCCTAAGCCCAAGGTCGCGGGTTCGAATCCCGCCGGGTCCGCTTTTACAAACTTTGTGTTTTATCAGCCGAAGTTATTATGTTAGTCTCATATTCACTCAAACACAAACTTTAAATCTGAGAAAGTTTCACCCAAAGTATGGCGGTCAAGCTTATTAGATGCCCGTCGTGTGGTGAAGAAATCGAAATCACCGACCTGTACGAAGGAGTTGAGATTCAGTGCTCCCTCTGCAACTCGGTTATGGTTTACCAGGAGGGAAAATTGCTCTTACTCGATACAAATGAGGAATTCGACCTTGATGAACTTGAAAGCGTGGAGGAAGAGGAGGAATTTGAAGACTACGATGAGTTTGAAGAGGAGGAAGAATACTACTATGACGAGGAATAGTTATTAAATATTATCTGCCTTTTTATATATTTTGCTGGTATTTCTTCCGCAAGTGCAATCTGATCGTTGGCTTTTACAATCCTTATCCCGTCTTCCCTCGCTTTTCTGGCATCTATCTCCAGAACAATTGGCGTATCCGTCCTTATGCTTGCCACCTCTCTGCTTTTCTCAATTGTTGTTGAAAGATGGACGTATCTCTGGTTTACAGGTTTTATACCGATTTCCAGCATTCTGTGGGCTTCCTCCTCACTGGTGCCATAGTACAGCACATCTTCTTCAGCCTGCGGAAGATCATTGAGCTTGACATCAATACTGTGCCCGTATCGAGCCCTTATCATGTCATCTTTCAGCTCGTATCTCTGCTTTTCGTCGCTGTAAACCAGTGCCTTTATCAGCCAGACGTTTGCCCACCTGTATTTTTTCCTAACAACTCTTGCCAGAGATTCGAGATTTACCCAGCCATTCTCATCCATGTTAAGACCAAATTTGTCAGGAAAGTGTCTTAAAATTCCAGAAATAAATTTTCCAAGTTTCTCCACTTTTTCTTTTGGCAGAATTAGCTCTCCTTCGGCACCGCATTTACATCTTTCCCCTCTGTAAAATCCGTGATACGGGCAAAATCTTATTTCCTCCATTCTCCCACCACCTTCACTGCAAGCAGCATGGCAATCGCCCCTATGGCGGTGCAGGTTTCCAGACTTATTCCCCTGCGAGTTACGTCAAGATGGTATTTAGCATAACTTAACATTTCCCGTGGCAATCCCCTTCTACCGAGACCTATTAAAAAAGTTGCTGATTTGAATGAGCTCAGGACTTCTGGAGTTATGGATTTGGAAGGTTCGGGTTTTGAAGTGGTTGCAACAATTTCCCCAAAATGTGCAGGAATCCTGTCTATCAGGTGCAGTTTCCCGGATTCAGCGAGTTTAAGCAAATACCTCCCATCATCTCCTATGGTGGTGTAATCTGCAACCTCCTCGGCAAGCTCTCTCTCATTTTTCCAGAATGGAAAATCAAGCAGTGCAAGATGAAAGTTAAATGCATAGCAGAGAGGTGCAGCTCTTGCAATGCTCCTTAAATGGATCTCATGCTTTTTAAGTTTGTCGTATGTGTTTACGAGGCAGATAGAAATCATTTTCTCAGCTTCACCTTCCTCCCTGAAATTCTAACTATTCCTGCCTTCTCGAGCCCCTTCAGAATAGTCTCGTAAACTTCCTCCGCATCAACGTAAAGTTCACCTTCAAGATTCTGAGCATCCTCAATGACGCCGGAAGCGTAATTCTTCAGGTCCTCAATGTCGCTGGTTTCCTCTATCCCCGATATAATGTTCATAACAATCCTTGCGGCAGCATCAATTACCACTCCATCAATCCCATCCACCCTGATGTTTTTGGTAAGGATACTCAAAACATCCACATTCACATCCCATGCGGGAGTAAGCTGCAGGAAGTACCCTTTTTCACAGCCCTCCACCTCTTCTTCAAGCTCTATTATTACGGTCGGGTCTTCTGGTAGCTCCCCCTCTATGTAGTCCTCCCCAACATAAATTCCGTTTGCCTTCAAAAATGAGTAAACAGAAGACATTAGAAGGGTCATCCTCAATCCGGCTTCCATGGCATCAAGAAACTCCTCATCTGAGATTTCATTCTGCAGCTTCCTGATCTTCTCATAATTTTCAGGATAAGCTCTTTTCAGAAATTCTCTCTCAAATTCCGAAACTTCCATTTTACCTTTGAGTATTTTTCGGATGATATCCGAGTAATTTTTCCATTCCTGAGCTTCCTCATACTCTTCAAGTTCGCTCAGCTTCCCCTTCAAAAAGTATCTCTCCTCAAGATCCCACTCAACTACCTCCCTTATTTCAACTCTCGCCCCCGAATTTCTCAATTTTGATGCAAGATCCATGGCCATTTCTCTGTCAGGGAGTGTTGAAATTCTGAGCCACATGCATGAACTTCATGTTTCTGATATTTACATTATTCGTTTTCATTATTCTTGCATGTCGATTGTTCAGCCGTGAAAGGTAAATCGAAGTCTTAATGATACACAATTCCTCCCATAACGAAAAAGAAAAGTGCGGGGGGAGGGATTCGAACCCTCGAACCCCTTCGGGACTGGACCCTAAATCCAGCGCCTTTGGCCACTCGGCAACCCCCGCTTGATGGGTGTGGACATTGCTGTTTATGTGTTTTATGC
>Ga0072500_133586_pt1 | contig 61710 bp, 57 predicted proteins | sample GBScelen77Swater_FD_63803 | JGI IMG/M metagenome (GOLD analysis project Ga0072500, IMG submission 63803) | Hot spring microbial communities from Great Boiling Spring, Nevada - cellulolytic enrichment S 77C v2 (version 2) | ecosystem: Environmental > Aquatic > Thermal springs > Hot (42-90C) ...
CAGGCGGCGCAAACCCCTCACAGCAAGATCGCCCAAAGGAGCGAGCGGGACACGGAGATCCCCGCTGCCCGCGCCGCTCGGGGGTTAAGGCCCGAGGCCCGGATCTCATACCCCTTGGCGTGATGCCAGAGGAACCAGAAGAGGAAGAAAGAGGCCACGAGGCCCAGGGCGATCGCCCAAGTAAGCTCGCCCTGGATCACGGGGAAGCGCATGCCCACGGGAACCTGGAAAGTGCGCTCGCCGCGAACAGGGTCGGAGAGTTTCCGGACCACCAAAAACAGGGTGAGCCAGTGGGCCACCCAATTGAGCATGATGGTGGAGATGACCTCGCTCACGCCCCGGAGGAGCTTGAGGAGGGCCACTGGCAAGGCCCAGACCATCCCGGCAATCCCCGCAAACACGAGGGCCAACGCCAAATGAATTCCCGGAGGGAGGGCTAAAAGTCCGACGCTCAGGGCTGTAACCGCGCCGATGAGCATTTGGCCCTGGGCTCCGATGTTGAAAAGCCCGGCCCGCACACCCACGGCGAAGGTGAGTCCGGTGAGGACTAGGGGGAGGGAGCGGCTCACGGTGCTCGCCAAAGCGCGGGCATTACCCCAAGCGCCCTGGAAGAGGGCCGCGTAGCTCGCCCACGGGTCCCGTCCCCAGAGGGCCATGATGGCCGCGCCAATCAGGATGCCCAAAAGAAGGGCAGCTATGGTTTCCAGAAGAGATCTCATCCCCGGGCCTCCTCCAACGTGACACCTCCCATGAGGAGCCCGACCTTCTCCCGGTCCAGCTCCTCCGCCGGCAGAACACCCGTGAAGGTCCCGCGGTACATCACCGCCACCCGATCCGCCAGCTCAAAAATCTCGTCGAGATCCGCGGAGACGAGGAGGATGGCCATCCCCTCATCGCGCAGCCGAAGGAGAAGCTCCCGGATAAATTGGGTAGCGGCGATATCCAGTCCCCGGGTAGGTTGGTTGGCAATAAGGACCCTCGGGGACTTGCTGAGCTCGCGGCCCACCACGAGCTTCTGCTGGTTCCCCCCGGAAAGGGAGCGCGCGGGCGCCCGGGGGCTGCGGGCCTGAATGGAAAAGCGCTCGATGAGGTCCTGGGCGAACCGGAAAATGCGGGACCAGCGCAGGCGGCCCAGAAAACCCTGGAAAGCGGAAAGCCTTCCGGCGATGCTGTTCTCCGCAACGGTCATGTCCAAAAAGAGGCCCATCCCATGGCGATCCTCGGGGATGTGGGCAAGACCCAAGGCCGAGATCTCCCGCGGGCTCAGCCCGGCCAAACTTCGCCCATTGAGCTCCACGTGGCCCTTCCAGGGCCGAAGGCCCACCAGGGCCTCTACCAGCTCCGTCTGGCCGTTTCCCTGGATCCCTGCAATTCCCAGGATCTCGCCGGCGTGCACGCTGAAGGAAACGCCCCGCACAGAAAGCTCGCCCCTTGGGCCTGGGACAACGAGATCCCGCACCCTTAGGACCTCCGGCCCCAGGGGCCGCGCCTCCCGCCTCCTCACGGTCCCTATCTCCCGGCCCACCATGAGCTGGGCCAGCTCCTCCGCGGTGGTCTCCCTTGCCCGGCGCACCCCCACAAGCTCACCGCGGCGGAGGACCGTGATGCGATCCGCCACAGCCAGCACCTCTTTGAGCTTATGGGTGATGAAAATCACGCTTTTCCCGCTTTCGGCAAGATTTCTGAGGACAACGAAGAGCTCCTCCACCTCTTGAGGGGTGAGCACAGCCGTGGGCTCGTCGAGGATAAGGAGCTCCACCTCGCGGAAGAGAACCTTGAGGATTTCGATTCTCTGCTGCACGCCCACCGGGAGGTCCTCTACCGGCACATCCAAAGGAGCCTGAAGCCCGGTGCTTTTCATGATCTCCTCGACCTTTGTGCGGATACGTTTGGTTTGCACCGGAGAAAGAAGAGAGCCTCCCTCGGCGCCCAGGGCAATGTTCTCCAGACCTGTGAAGGGGCCCACCAGGGCGAAGTGCTGATGAACCATGCCGATACCAGCCAACAACGCTTCCCGCGGGGAGGAAAACCTCGTGGGTTTCCCTTTCCAGAAAACGGTGCCCGTCGTGGGAGAAAGGAGGCCGGAGAGAATTTTGGTGAGCGTGGTTTTTCCTGCGCCATTCTCACCCAAAAGCCCCATCACCTCACCCGGACGAACGGAAAAGTCCACGTTCCGCAGGGCTACCGTGCCGTCGGTGTAGATCTTCGTGATCTTGCGCGCCTCAATCAGGTTTTCCATCGCTTACGAATGAAAAAGGGGCCAGCTTAAGAGCTGGCCCCCTTACCTGAAAGCTCATGGGTACATCTTGCGGACCGCATCTATCTGCTCAGCGGTGTCGGCCTCGGGAAGTTTGATAGCCCCTGCGCGGAGAAGGCCCATGAACTCACCCAAACCCTGCCACACGAAGTAAGGCACGTTCTGGCGAGCCTCGAGGATCCGGGCGATCACCTCCTCAGGAGCTGCGGCCAGAGGATAGCCCGCCTTCACCGCGAGGTTGACGAAGGTCACGATGTCCTCCTCGGTGCTGAACCCCGTGCCTTCCTGGGCCAAGCCGAGGACGAGGTTAAAACCAGGCTCATCCCCCAAGGCCCATTTCACCGCTTCGTAGACAGCGACATCTACGCGCTTGCGAGCAGAGCCGAGGATGAAGCCGGGCTTGATGTATTCCTGGGCGGCATCCGCGCCGTAGCCGAAGGGCGGTCCATACTTGAGCCCAGCAGCCCGGCCGGCTTCCTCCACCGCGTCGAACACCCCGAGGTGGGTGGCCCCAGCAATGCCGAGGATGTTCCTTGCGCCGGCCCGCAGGAGCGCCTCAGCGGCCACCTTCCCTCCTGCCGGGTCGTCAAACCGCCCCACATAAGTCACGAGAACCCGGATGCTCGCGTCCTTGCCCGTGTGCTTCTTGTACCAGTCCACGGCCCAGTGGGCACCGAAGCGGTATCCAGCCTCGTAGCGCCAAACAGGCGGGATCTCCATTCCGGCCACTGCCCCCACTGCCGGGTCGCCGTAGGCAATGGCAGTGAGCGCCGCCACCACTCCCGCAAGCGCGCCGCCCTCCTGCTCGCGGAAGAGGAGCCCGATCATGTTGGGCAACCCGAAGTTCGGCCCATCCACGAACCCAAACTTCTGATCAGGATACAAACGCGCCGCTTCAGGAAGGGCGTCGAAGAGGAGGAAGCCCACCCCAATGATGATCAGGTACTCGCCGCTTTCGGCAAGCATGGAAAGGTCAGAGAGGAATTCGATGGGGCTTGCGGCCGTGGTGTAGACAACCTCCAGTCCAAACTCTTCGGCTGCCCGCTGGGCGCCCAGCAAAGCCATGTCGTTGAAGCTCAAGTCGCCAGGCCCGGTCTGGTCGAAATAGAGGCAGATCTTCTTTTGGGCAAAGCCACCCAAAGCCAACACCAATACCGCTAAAACCGCAAGAAGCAACTTTTTCATGCCGCACCTCCTTGGGAACTTTTTCTCTTCCAGGGCCTACGCTTTTTTCCGCAGCTCTCACCCCCTTTCATTTCCGGACGATCCGGCCCTCCCCCTGCGGAGCCACCGGAGAATGGGCCTGGATGTATTCCGCGAGGACTTCGTAGTCCACGAAGCCCAGGTTCCAGGCGTTTTTGGCCTCCAGGAACATGGTGTAGCCATCGCCGCCCGCGGCGAGGAAGTTGCTTGTGGCCAGACGATACGTGGCGGTGCGATCGAGGGGCTGCCAGACGCCATCCTGGAAGACCTCAACGGAGAGGATCCGCGAGCCCACAGGCTGACCAAGATCCCACACGAAGCGCAAGCCCGCCACCTGCGGGAAGCGGCCGGCGGTCCTCTCCACCATAGAAACCCCGTTCTCCAGCGCCTGCCAAATTTGTTCTCCGGTGAGCTCCAAAACTACAAGGTAGTTCCCAAAAGGCAGAATGGCCATGCAGTCGCCGAAGGTGATCGGTCCGGCGGGCAAAGAGGCGCGGATTCCTCCGCCATTCCAAAGAGCGATTTGGGCGCCCGCGACCTTGGCCTTCCAAAGCATGGCGTCCGCCACGAGGTTCCCGAGATTTGTCTCCTGGGTGCGCACCAAGGCCCGCTCGCCCACCAGCTCCACTTGGGTCTCACCGATCACCTTCTGCTTCAAGGCCTCGATGGGCTCGCGGAAAGTCGCGAGCTTTTCCTCCACCTGGGGATGGGGAGCGAAATCCTTTGTGGGGATGAGCTCGCCTTCCCAGGAAATAACATGGCCTGCGTCATCGAAGGTCACGGAAAGCCGGCCCAGGTATTGGCCGTACTCCCCGGCCTGTACAACCAAAGTCCGCACAGGCTCATCGCTCACCGTCACGAGGTTCCGGATGGCCGCAAGCCGCGCGGGCCCGATGCCCGAAACCTGGAGGAGATCCTCTACTTTCTGGAAGGGTCCTTTGGTCTCCCGCCACTCGATGATCCTTTTGGCAATGGTGAGGCCGATTCCCGGAAGGGCCTCGAGCTCTTCCTGCGCGGCCTTGTTCACGTTGAGGAGTTTTCTCTCCACCACCGTGGGGTAGACGGCGGGCAAGGTGTGGGAGTGGCCGCCCACGATGACGTCAATCCCGGCCACACTTTGGGCTAGGGCCAAATCCTTGTCCCAACCGAGGTGGCTCAGGACCACGATCTTATCGATTCCTTGCGCGGAAAGGTCGGAAATGCTCTGCTGCACAGCAAGAGCGGGATCCGTAAAGGTCACGTTCGGGCCAGGATTCGAAGACCAAGCGGTATCCGGGGTAATGACCCCGATGACCCCGACCTTCTCGCCCGCGATCTCCAAAACGGTGTAGGGCATGATTTTTCCAGAAAGGAGAGGCTCCCGCGTCACGTCGCAGTTGGCACAGAGGAGGGGGAAACGCACCACGTCAGCAAATCTGCTCAGCCCAGCCGGGCCCTCGTCGAACTCGTGGTTTCCCAAAGCCATGGCGGAAACCGAAAGCAAATTCAAAACCTCAGCGTCCGCCAGTCCCTTATGCACGGTGAAATAGAGGGTTCCGAGGAACTGATCACCCGCATGAAGGAAAATAAGATCCGGAGCTTGCGCGCGAATTTCCTCAACCAAAGTGGCCATTTTGGCCAAGTTATCGAGCTGGGAGTGGACATCGTTGGTGTGGAGAATGAGAAGGGTCCAATCCGCGTGGGCAAAAATCCCAAAAGCCAAAAGACCTAAGGCCAAAAGGACTCGCCGCATAAACACCCCCTTTCACCCCTAATGTTTCAAGAGGCGGGCCAGGGCGTTTAAAGCCGCTCCGATTTCGAGGTCGATAGCCCTCTGCACCACCTCTCGATGAGGATTATAGTCGCCCAGGGCCGCGCGGCGGGCATCGCCGTCGATGGCGAGGATCGCCCCAGCTTTGGCTCCACGAAGTTGGGCCACGCAGAAAATGGCCGCGCATTCCATTTCCACGGCCAAGGCCCCGCTTTGGGCGTACGTATCGAGCCCCAAATCCAAAACCCCGCGGTAAAAGGCATCCAAGGTGACCACAACCCCTCGGTGCACATCCGACGCCATTTTTTTCGCTTCTTCCCAAAGGGCGGCAGAAACTTCTGGATCGCTCAAAGCGGGGAACTCCAGGGGAAGAAGCCGAGGTGTAGTTCCTTCAGCACGGACCGCACCGAGGGCCACCACGAGATGCCCATCCTGGACGTGGTCTTGGAGGGAACCCGCAGTTCCCACGCGGATGAGGATTTTTGCGCCGGCGCGAATGGCTTCCTCCGCGCAGATGGCGGCTCCCGGCGCTCCCACCCCTGTGGAGATCACGCCCACGGGAACGCCTTTCCAAAGCCCTCGGTAAGAATGGAATTCCCGATTTTTTGCGAGCTCTTCAGGTTTCTCCAGGCGCTCGGCGATGCGGGCGGCTCGGCCGGGATCTCCGGGAAGAAGGACGCCCTCAGGAAGCGAGCCGGCCTCAACTCGAAGGGAAGGGAGAAGAACCATTGGTGAATCCTAGCGGCCCCCGACAAACCTGTCAAGCATCCAAACAAGTTCCATCGGCTAAACTACTTCGCCATGACCCCGCGGATCGGCGTTATCGGTGGGTCGGGGTTCTATCGTCTTGGGCTTCTCTCCGAGGCCCAAGAGATCAAGAAAGCCACCCCTTACGGCCTTCCTTCACCTGGTCTTATGATGGGGAAGGTGAAGGGCATAGAAATCGCCTTCCTTCCTCGCCACGGCCCGCTCCACCAAATCCCGCCGCACCAAGTCCCTTACCGGGCGAACATCTGGGCTCTTCACGCGCTCGGGATTTCCAGAATCCTCGCGTTTTCCGCCATGGGTGGGCTTCGTGCAGATTACGAGGTGGGCGATATCGTTCTTCCTGACCAATTCCTCGATTGGACCAAAAGCCGCCCTTCCACCTTCTTCGATGGTCCAAAAGTGGTGCATACTGCCATGGCTGATCCTTTCTGTCCGGAGCTCCGAGAAATCCTTTGGGAAGCCGCCCAGGAGCTGGACCTTAGGGCTCATCCGAAGGGGGCAGTTCTTGTTTTTGAGGGGCCGCGGTTTTCCACCCGCGCGGAATCCCGGCTGTTTCGCGACGTTTTTGGCGCAGACCTCCTTTCCATGACCCTCGTTCCGGAAATCGTTCTCGCGCGGGAACTTGGCCTTTGTTACGCCACCGTCGCTGTGGTCACGGATTTGGACGTGTGGGGCGAAGAGCCTGTCTCCCACGGGCATGTGACCAAGGTCATGGAGGAAAGCTTGCCGAAATTGGGAAAGCTTTTGGAGCTAGCGTTATTGCGTATACCCGAAGAGCGTCACTGCCCCTGCGGAAGGGAGGACTAGTGCTTCTTGTTCCTTCGGCCTCTCCTGCTTCTCTTCTCGAAGCTGTCGCGCATTTACCTCAGCCGAAGGCCCTGCTTCGCGCCGGAAGGTCAGAGCCCACCTTCCTTTTGTGCTTTCCCCTCATATTGGACCCAGAGGAAATTCCTCGGCCCGAGAAAAAGGACGATGTGGTCTTGATTTCCACCGATTACGGCTGGATTCGGTGGGCCAAAGGAAAAGGGTTCCGCGCGGTATGGGCGAATTTCGAAGGGGAAAGGTGCCCGGAAATCCATCCCCTCCACGACCTTGAGCTCCACAAACCCGAAGACTTTGAAAAGCCCTGGAAATTCGAGCTTCCTGACCTCGAGGAAAGCCTTGGGATCCTCAGGGATCACGGGGTGCCCCAGAACGTGGTGGAACATTCCGCGGCGGTGGCTGCAGTGGGCTTTTTTCTTGCGGAAAGGCTGCGGGAGAAAGGCGTTCCTGTCGATCCCCTTCTCGTCCACCGGGGCGGGCTTTTGCACGACTTGGACAAAATCTGGTCCCTAAAAGAGGGGAACAACCACGGCGAGCGGGCCGCAGAGATCCTGGAAAAACTGGGCTACCCAAAGCTCGGAGAGATCGCCAAACGCCACGTCCTTCATCCCGAACGCCTCCCCAGGAGTTGGGAGGAAAAGCTCGTGTTCTTGGCGGACAAGCTCGTGGAAGGGAAAGAGGTGGTGGGGTTCCGCCGCCGCCTTTCCGCCCTTTTGCGACGTTATCCGGAATTTTGCGAGGAGATCCGCGCTGGGGCTTCTTTCATTTCCTCCCTGCAAAACGAGGTTCTTTCCCTTTTGGGAATGAGCGAGCCCGAGCTTTTGGCGGAGCTTAAAATGTGCGAAAAAAGGCTTCTCGAAATTTTGGGGGAAGGAGGGCGAAAATGAAAAGGCCACTAGGTACAGCGCTTCTAGTGTTGGGAGGTCTTCTCCTCGCGGGGTGCGGTCTTTTGGAAGAGGTGCCCGTTCTTCCGCCGGACCGTGCGCCGGAAGTTCGCGCAAGCGCGGGAGAAGAGCGGGAAGCCATTGTCCTCCGCTGGGATCCGGTGGAGCGGGCCACATACTACGAAATTCGCCGGGCCCCTGTAGCTCAAGGGCCCTACGAGCCGTTGGATTCCACGGGAAGCACGAGCTTTACGGATAGAGTAGGGACGGAAAACCAGGGGAAGTGGTATTGGTACAAAGTTCGGGCCTGCAATGCCGTTGGCTGCGGTCCGGAATCCGCGCCCGTGCGGGGCTACGCCGGCCGTCCACCTGCTCCGGAAAATGTGCAGGCTACCAGGGGAGATTTTCCGGACAAGATCCGCGTTTCTTGGGATCCCGTTCCCGGCGCCACCGAATATACCGTGTTTCGTGACCTCGTGGAGCATGGAAGCTACCACACCGTCGTGGCCCATTCCGTCGAGGAAACCTTTGTGTTCGACAGCAACGTGAGGCCAGCCACCTGGTATTGGTACAAAGTCCAAGCCTATAACCACTCTTTTGGGTACAGCGAACTCTCCGAAGCCGCGGGCGGATATTGCGGTCCCCGGCCGATCCCGTTTGGGGACGATGAAGAGCCATCCTGAGGAACAAGCGCGCGTTTGGGAACGAATGTTTTTCCAGACTCCGCCTGACCGTTCGCTGGCGGATCGCGATTGGTCTTGGCTTTTGGAGCGCCTGCGCGAAGCTGGGGTGAAAACCATCCTCGATGTAGGTTTCGGAAGGGGCCACTTGAGCGTGGCCCTAGCCAGGGCTGGATTCCAAGTGACCGCTGTGGAGATCTCGACCGTGGCGGTGGAGCATCTGCGGGCCTGGGCGGAAGAAGAGGGGCTCCCCATCGAGGCTTTCGTGTGTCCAGCTCAGGAATTGCCCACCGATGGGGTTTTCGATGCCGTGATCGCCAATTTCGTTTTGGACCACATGTTCAAAGAAGAAGCGGAGGAGGCCATGCGCCGAATTTATGCCGTTCTTCGGCCCGGTGGCCTTCTTCTTTTGGGAATGGACGGGCCGCCCGATGCGGAGGACGAAAGGTATCCGCATCTAGTTTTTCCCGACGGAACTTGGCAATTTCTCGGAGGAAGAAGGGACCGCATGCTCTGGCGCTTTTGGACGAACGAGGAAATACACGAACTCCTCAAAGGCTTCGCAGTCGAAGAATTTTTTGTAAGACAAGATGGAAAGCGCCGGGTTTGGGCCAAAAAACATGCCTAAAACTACGAAGCTTTCGGCCCTCTTGGAAAAAAGGTTGTGGCCGAGGTGGAGCGGATGGTGGAGGTAAGCCTAGAACCAGCCGAAGTGGAAGAGCGGGGTTACCAAACGCTCCTCGTTTTTGTCCATGAACTTCTCCGTGGCGCTCTGAACCAGGCCTTGCCAGAGCTTTTCGACTCCACCGACCCTCGAAAAGACTTGGCTCAGGAAATCTGCGTGCGAATTTTGGAAGACTACGTCTGCGAAAAGCTCGGCCTTCCTCACCACACCCCTCAGGAACACGTGGATGACCTCTTCAAACTTTTCCAAATCATTCCATTGCGCCTAAAGATTACGAGGGGGGGTGCAAAAAACTAGCGGCCTCACCGGGATCTTGCGCGTCTTGCAAACCACGTTCTTCGTTTTGTGAGAAACCGTAAACGCTGCCCCTTGAACAGTTTGGTGCCAAGGCCGCTCAGAGAGATAATGGCACACCGTGCTTGACAAAAAGGAGTTTGAGCGCTGGCTGAAGCAGGCCACTTATACCTTGGAATCGGCTAAAAGGGATCGGGAAGCCCGCGACTATGCTTGGGCGTGTTTTAAGGCCGAACAGGCAGGTCAGTTCGCCCTTAAGGCCCTTTTGCGGGGGCTAGGCCGCCCAGCCTTCGGTCATTCCACCTCCACCCTGTTGGAAAAAGTGCGGGAACTCGGGATCTCCGTACCCCAAGAAATCATGGATAGCGCAAGGGAGCTCGAACGACATTACATCCCTTCCCGATATCCCGATTCCTATCCCGCGGGAATCCCACTTGAATACTACCGCGACAAGGATGCGGAGGAGAGCATTTCCTGCGCGGAAAAAATCGTGGAGTTCGTGAAAAAAGTCTGGGAAGATGCGCAAAGTCTTTGAGGAAAGGAAAGCCGAAAGGGAAGAGCGCCTGAGTCGCGCGAAAAAATTCGCTGAGGAAGCGGCAAAGACTCTGGGCGCGGTTACCGCTTGGGTCTATGGCTCTGTGGCCAGAGGCGATTTCAACCTCTGGTCCGATGTGGATGTCTTACTTATTGCGGAGAAGCTTCCGGAGCACCCTTTGGATCGCGCCGCCCTCCTTTTTCGGTGGGCGCCGGCCGGCGTGGAGCCCCGCGGCCTCACAAAAAGTGAATTCGAAAAAGCTTTGGAGAAAAAAGACGCCCAGCTTCTCTGCGCCCTCAAAGACCGCGTCCTCATCCGCGATGACCTTCGGTTAGAGCCGCTCCTTTCCCTCGCCGTGCAGAAATTGCCCTAACGAAGACTAACCAAGGCCTCTTTCAGGGCACGCACGCGCTGAGGATCCACTGGCCCTTCCACCTGGCCTTCTTCCTTAAGCCATGTGCCCACGATAAACCCATCCGCATCTTTGAAATGAGCGATGTTTTCCGGCGTAACACCGCTTCCCACGAGCACGGGAAGGCAGCTTGCCGCTTTTACCGATTGCAGATCCACGGGATCGGGGGGAAGGCCGGTGGCTTTGCCGGTAACGATGAGGGCGTCCGCACCGTTTCGGGCAGCATCCCGTGCGGCATCGGAAATGTCACCAACGTGAAAAGCATGCTTCACGTGGACATCGGCAAGGATGGCCACCTTGGCCCCCAAAGCCCGGCGGAGGGCCAGAACTTCGCGGGCACAGCCCTCAATCAGGCCCTGGTCGGTAAAAACCACTCCAGAAAAAACGTTCACGCGAATAAAGGAGGCCCCAGTGGCAAAAGCTACAGAGAGAGCGGCCACGCCATCGGAGCGCAAAACATTCACGCCGATGGGAATTTTCGCGGCACGCACGAGTTCCCGCGCGATCACGGCCATCTGGGCCACGGTGGCCTTATCCACGAGCTTAGCAAACGGCCGATCCCCGAAATTCTCCAGGATTGCGGCATCCGCTCCCCCTCCCTCCAGGGAAGCGAGATCCCGCAGGGCCCGCTCCAAGATCGTTTCCAGGGGCTCGCCCCGATAGTTGGGAGAGCCGGGAAGAGGGGGAAGATGGATCACCCCAATAAGCGGCTTTTTCCGCCCAAAAGTCTCAGTCCACATGGCCACGCCAATGATCCCGAATGATGGCCAACGCTTCCTCCCGCTCCGCTAAAGGGATGCTTTCGGCGAGCTTTAAAGCGATGGACTGCCGTGGTGGAAAGCCCGCGGCGCTGAGAGCACCAAGAAGACGCCCAAGATAGCCTGGGCTCCAAGGCTTGCGCCCAAAAGGCTTCCAAAAATTACACCAGCGTTAAAGGCGTCGCCCGCGCCCAGCGTGTCTTTGACCTCCACAGGCACCGCCGGGACACGGAAGATTTTTTCGCCTTCCAGGGCCAAAGCTCCCTTGGCACCAAGCTTGAGAAAAATCCGCCGGCCGAAGGGGAAAAGATCGCGGAGGATCTCTTCTTCGTCCTTTCGTCCCACCAGGGTCTGGGCCTCCTCCAGGTTGGGCAGGAAAACGTCCACGGGGAAAAGCCCCTCAAAAGGAAGGCCGGGCCTATGAGCGAAAACCATCCCGGGATCAAGGCTTACTGGAATATTTCTCACTTTCGCTTCGGCCAAGGCGGAGAAAACCGCCGCGCGGGAAGGGGCCTCAAGAAGAGCGTAACCGGAAATATGGAGCCAACCGGCTCCCTCCAGCCATCCCGGTGGGAGTTCCGGTCCAAGAAGGGAATTGGCGCCGCGGTAGGTAAGGAGGGTTCTTTCGCCGTTTTCCTCCACCAAAGCGCAGCAGATCCCTGTTCTTTTGGGAACCACCTGAAGAAAAGCCGTGGAAACGCCGTGCTTTTGAAGCTCGTCCTGGGCCCACTGGCCCAGGAAATCCTCGCCCAAGGTGGCGAAAAGCCGGGCTTCCACCCCAAGCTGAGCCAAGAACCTCGCGGTGTTAGTCGCCGAGCCGCCCAACCGAAGGGAAGCTTCTCCGCTCAGGATTTCCCCACCCCTTTTAGGAAGCCGCGAAACCCGAAAAACCAAATCCCAGTTGAGATCACCGAGAACTGCCACTGTGGCCATGCCCAGAGTTTCTCCCCACCACCCTCTCCTCACCAATTTGGCCATCGTTTTCCAGTATAATGGGGTTGGAGGTGATGTATGAGGAAAGTAGCTCTGGTGACGAGCTTTTTCCTGCTCGTCGGTGGAGCATTAGCTCAGACCCTCCCCGATGACCTCCTCTCCCTTCTTCAAGCCAACCCTTGGATCCCAGAGTTCCTTTTGGAGCGGGCAAGCCTTTTCCTCGAGGCTGCCCTCGTAAACGGTGCCCTTTCCGTGGAGGAAGCCAAACAGTTTTTGGAGACCCTCCACTGGCCAGAACTTGGGTTGGAGGAGATCGGTTTTGCCGTGCGGGCCTTGGAACTCGCCCTCATTGCCCTTTCCATGGGCAGCGCCACAGTAACTGAGGTCCTGGACAGGCTTTCCCAGGCCGTGGAAGAAGGGATCCTTGGGCCCTTGGCCTCCGAAACTAAAGCTCTTTCCGGGCTTCCGGGATTAGCTTCTTCCTTGCTCAAGCTAGCTGTGCCCTTGAACCCTGAGCTTTGGAACCAGATCGAAAACTTAGCCGCGGCGAAGGTTCCCTTGGGCCTCATCGGCCACACCGTACGGGAGCTCGCAAAAAGTGGCGTTGACACTGCGGAGATCGCCCAGGCTTTATCCGAACTCACCCCGCCAGGCCGGGCCCAGGTCCGGGAACATCTGAGAGCGCAAGAAAATTTCGGGACCTCCGAAAGCGAAGAAGAGGAGAAGGTTCCCCCAGGCAAGGGGAAGGGCGGAAAGAAAAAGTGAACTAGCCATATTCCAGGACCACCACGGCCCCAAGCTCGGGAACGCCCTGAAAGCCCCGCCGGGAAAGGAAAGTGTAAAGCCAAGGATCGGCCACCATGGCCGAGAGAATCCTATTGCCCCGCTTGGCCGCAAGAGCATGGGCGACATGGAGCAATTCCTCCAAAGCTGTTTCCTCCCCATCGAGGAAGGCCAAAGCGAGGATCTCTGCGGGCGTGTATGGATCAGGAAAAACGATGAGGAGCGCCGAAGGCCCTCGTCCTAGGGCAAAAACGTTCCCCTCGCGGCAAAGTTCGGTAAGAAAATCGAAGGTGAGGGTACGAAACCGCCACCCCAAACCTACAAGGCCACGGGCCTCCGCAAAGGCTCTGGAGCGCTGAAGGAAATCCCAGGCCTCCTTGGGCTCAGGTTTTTCCACAGTCGGAAGCCTTTCGGGTTCCACAACATCCGCCTCCAAGTAGGAGAAGCGAGCGATCTCCCGAAAACCTAGTTCCTGGGCGATGTGGAGGCTCGGGAGGTTCTCCTCGACAGTGGCCAGGCGCACCGAGCGCGGTTTCTTTGCTAAAGCGGCCTCAAGCTGGGCCCGCGCTAGGGCTTTGGCCACACCTTTTCCCTGGTGCGCGGGGTCCACCCGCAGGCCCTCAAGCCAAACCTCTCCGGGCGAAAGCTCCGTGTTTTTGGCAAACCCCACGACTTTTCCCCCAAGCTCAGCCACAAAAAGCCCGCCCTCGGAAAGCCAGCGGTCCAAAACCTGAGGAATGTAATCCTCGCCCTCCCAAATGCGGGAGGAAATAGCGAGAATCCCCTCCCGATCCCTCACAGAAGCTAACCTTACCTGTACAGTGGCCATGGAGCTCCTCCAAGCCTAACCCTAGCGTATACTCACTCCCATGAGCGCCCAAGAGCTTCCGCGGTGGGATTGGAGCGATGTTTTTCCTAGTTTGGAATCCTCGGAATTCCATAAGGCCTGGCAGGATTTGGAGCAAAAAATTGCCGCAATTGAAGAGCTTTTTGATCGCTATCAGATAGGAAGGGCGTCGGAAACTTCGACTTGTCCGGAACTCTTTTCCCGTGTCGTTGCCGAAATAAACGCGCTCTTGGAAATGTTCACCCCGTTGCGGGCCTTTCTTCAAGGGCTTGTGGATACAGAAAGCACGAATCAGTCGGCGCAAGCGAAGCTCTCGGAACTGCAACAACTGTTTCTTCGTTTCGAGCGATTGCGCCCGCGGTTTATTGCGTGGCTAGCGAAGTTAGATCCGGAGAAAGTGGGAGCCGGTCCGTATCGCTTGCTTCTGGAAGAAGCCAGGATCCAAGCGGAACACATGATGAGCGAAGGCGAAGAGATTTTGGCTGCAGAGCTCCATCTTTGCGGTGGTTCCGCCTGGGCGAGGCTTTATGGAAATGTTTCCAGCCTCATTACTGCAACCGTGCGTGGAAAGACCATGCCCATTGCCGCTGTACGAAATCTTGCCTATAGCCTGGACCACGAACTTCGCAAAGAGGCTTATGAAGCAGAGCTAGCTGCATGGAAAGCGCATGAGGTCCCCCTCGCCGCGGCTTTAAACGGGGTGAAGGGTGAGGCTTCCGTTCTCAACCGCAAACGCGGCTGGAAAGACGATCTTGAACCCGTCCTTTTCCGCAACCGCATCACTAGAGAAATTTTGACCGCCATGCTGGAAGTGGTAGAGGATAGTCTTCCGGTATGGCGCCGATATTTCTCCGCTAAGGCCTATGTTTTGGGGAAAAGCAAATTGGATTGGTGGGACCTTTTCGCACCTCTTGGGGAAACCCAGCGGAGATGGGATTGGTCGGAAGCGGAAAGTTTTATCGTCCAAAATCTGAACGCCTTTTCCCCTGCGGCAGCGGAGGTGGCGCGTCAAGCCTTCGCTTCCCGGTGGATTGACGCCGAACCCAGGGTCGGCAAGCGCGGGGGAGCTTACTGCACGCATGTCGGCCAAGGGAAAAGCCGAATCCTGGCGAATTACGAGCCGAGTTTCGATTCGGTCTCTACCTTAGCGCACGAACTTGGCCACGCCTACCACAACTGGTGTCTGCGGGATGTTCCGCCGCTTTTGCGGCAGTATCCCATGACGCTGGCAGAAACAGCGAGCATCATGAACGAGACCATGGTTGTGGAAGCCGCTTTGGAAATCCTTCCCGAAAAAGAAAAGCTTCTCATTCTGGAAACTTACCTCCAGGGGGCGGCCCAGGTAGTGGTGGACATTTATTCCCGCTTCCTGTTCGAATCGTGGGTATTCGAGCGGAGAAGAAAAAGGGAGCTCACTCCGGAAGAGTTTTGCGCCCTGATGTTAGAGGCCCAAAGAAGGACTTATGGCGATGCTTTGGGAAGTTTTCATCCCTATATGTGGGCGGCCAAACCCCACTATTACGGCCGAGATTTCTACAATTTCCCCTATACTTTCGGCCTCCTTTTTGGCCTTGGGCTCTATGAGAGATACCGCAAGGAGGGTCAAAAATTCCTGCCTTGCTACGAAGAGCTTTTGGCCTCGGTGGGCATGTACCCCGTGCCTGAGCTTGCCAACCGCTTTGGATTCGATCTCGCTTCCCGAGGATTCTGGCAGCACGCGATGGAAGTGCTTTTTGAGAAAATCGACCAATTTCATTCCATGACCGGCTTCCCTTCATGACGTTCCTTGGATGCCTGCCCCCAAGCTCTCCGCAAATGTGCGGATAAAAACGATCCCCGAGGATTTCCGGGTGGAGGAGCGGCTTTCGGTCCAGCCCAAAGCCCGCGGACCCTATGCCCTTTACCGCGTGGAAAAGCGAAATATTACGACTTTGGAGGCTGCACAGATTTTGAGCCAAGCTCTTAAAGTGAAGCCCTCAGCCATCGTGTTTCCCGCGCTGAAAGATAAGGTGGCCGTAGCCATCCAACATTGCACGGTGAAGATTTCGGCATCCCCCATTCCAGAAGAAATCAGAATGCCTCAACTTTCCGCAGAACTTTTGGGGTACTTGGACCGGCCCCTTTCTCCAGGGGACCTCGTGGGAAACAGGTTTACCGTGACCGTGCGGGAAATTGCGTGCGAGGAAGTCGTTCTTGTACGAGAACGTTTTATGCTCATCGGCCGCCAAGGTTTCCCTAATTATTTCGACCTACAGCGTTTCGGCTCATGGAGCAAGAGCCTGGGTTTTCCAGGAAAGCTTCTTCTTTTAGGGGACTGGGAAAGCGTTTTGCGGGCATACTTGGCGGAGCCGCTTTTAGGCGACCCTCCGGCTATTCTGCGCTTAAAAAAGCTGGCCCGGGAAAACTGGCGGAATTGGCCCTTTTTAAAGGAGCACGCACCAAAGGGAAACCTCCGGAGCGTCCTTACCTTTCTCTGCGATCATCCGGAGGATTTCAAGCGCGCCGTGAACCTCATCACGCCCAGGGTCCTTTCCCTTTGGCTTTCCGCTTACCAGAGCTTCCTTTGGAATCGTGTGGCCTCCTTGGTCCTAGAGTGGCTGCTTCCCGAAAAGATGCGGCTCGAATATCCCTTTGGCGAACTGGTTTTCCCTCGCTGGCCTTTGCCCCCGGATGTTTTGGAAAGCCTGAAGAGCCTGGAAATTCCGCTTCCCTCGGCAAGGCCGAAGACCGAGGGCATGGTGGCCGAGGCGTTTTCCTCAGTCCTTGCCGCGGAAGGCCTGACGCCGAAGACGCTCAAAGCTCGGGGAGTGGAACGCGCCTTTTTGGCCAAAGGAAAGCGCGCCCTTTGGGTGGTGCCAAAAGAGAGCGCAATCCTTGGGGAAGGGGAGGATGAACTTTTTCCAGGCCACCGCAAACTCGTTCTTTCCTTTTCTCTTCCGCCGGGAAGCTATGCCACCCTCTTTTTACGGCTGCTCGGCAAAGAATTTGGCACGGAAGAAAAACAGGTCTAAAAATCAAAGAGCGCGCGCTTAGAAAAGTGGGCAGCGTTTTTGTGGAAACACAGTTCAGCGCTAAAGATTGCGTCAGGTCCGCGATAATTGTTCTGAAAGAAGTCGGAATCAATCCGGACGAGGTGAAGGTTGGGCTCCCAATGCAATATTGAAGAGAAGCGCGCCGCCTAAAGAGGCCATGGGTGGCCCAAGGCGCAGAGCCCACTCCCAATCCGTAAAAGATGCGAGCAAGAAAGCCAAAGCTGTGCCGGCGGAAGCGCCAAGAAGGCCAAACCAAGGGGCGCCCTCGATCCGCAGATAAAATCCGCTCCAGGTAAGGCCTACCCAGGCGCCCAGGGTTGATCCGAAGGCATATCCCATATAGGCCGCAAAGACGGGGCCCAAAAACCCATCGATCAGGCCCCACCCCAAGGCCTGAGCCAAATACGCTCCCGCTTGAGCACCGGCAAAACCGCCCAGATAACCCAAAACTGTTCCAGTAAGGACTTGCAGCCCGAAAGCCTCCCAAGAGGTGGCAAGTCCGAAAACCCCCACAAAAAGAAGCGCTAGACCTGCAGACAAAATTTTCATCGCTCGCCTCCGCCTCAACATTAACGCGGACGCTTGGAGAAGTCCATAACCCCGTGCACAATTTGAATGATGCTGGACCCTTACGTTCGCCAAAAGATCCTTCCTGAGATCGGCGATGAAGGTCAAAAGACGTTAAGAGAAAAGAAGGTCCTCATCGCCGGCTGTGGGGCCTTAGGGACGAATACTGCAGAGGCCCTCCTTCGCGCAGGTGTAAAGCGTTTGGTCCTCGTGGACCGCGACGTGGTGGAGATCCACAATCTGCATCGGGTTTCCTTGTTTTTGCCCGCGGATGTGGGCCGGCCAAAAGCGTTGGCGGCAAAGGAAAGGCTTCAAGAAATAAACCCCGACGCCGAAATTGACTGCTACATCGCCCATTTGGATCCGGAGCTTGCCGAGGAACTTGTGCCCAAAGTGGATCTTGTGGCCGACGGCTTGGATAACTTGGAGACCCGTTATGTGCTCAACGACGCTTGCGTGAAGTACGGAAAACCTTGGATTTACACGGCGGTCTTAGCCACTTACGGGTTGACCATGCCCATCGTGCCGGAAAAAGGGCCTTGCCTGCGCTGTCTTTTTCCCCATCCACCGCGGCCGGGCACAATTCCCACGTGCGCGGAAGCCGGAATCCTCGGCACCGTCCCCAAAGTCCTCGCTAGTCTCCAAGCGACCACGGCGATGGCCATCCTTCTGGAAAGCCCGGACTTAAAGCCGGGAGAACTCTTTTATCTCGACGTTTGGAGGAGACACTCCCAAACCGTCCAGGTCCAGCGCGCAGAGAATTGCCCAACCTGTGTGAGGAAAGATTTTCAATTCTTGAGGGAAAGCTCCCGAACGGCCACGCTTTGCGGGGATTCCATACAAATTCTGCCCCGGGAGAGGACCGTCTTGGACCTCCCTTCTTTAGCCCAAAGGCTTTCGGTGATAGGGAAGGCGGAGGTCAAAAGCGGCGTTCTTTTCGTGGAGCTAGAAGAAATTAGATTCACCGTTTTTCCCGACGGCCGGGCCATCGTCAAAGGGGTATCTGACCCAAACCGGGCTCAAGCGCTTTACGACCAATTCATCGCCCGCTGAGCCTTCCCACAAGCCAGGCTAAAAAGAAAACCAACGCAAGGAGACCCAGGGGCACGAGCATCATCGGCCAGGCCACATGCCAGATGAGCTTCTTTTGCTCCGGTGTAAGCTCCACCTTTTTGGGATAGCGAATTTCCAAGGACCTTGCCTTTTTCAGCATTTTCACGGATTCTGCAATCTTTCCCTGCTTGCGGTAAACCACGCCCAGATTATGGTGGGCAGAAGCGTGCCGCGGATCCTCCTGAATGGCCCTTTGGTAGGCATACTCCGCACGGGAAAGGTCGCCCGCATCGAAGTACACATTTCCAAGGCGGAAGTAAATTGCAGCCTTTTCCTCGCCGTAGCGGAGGGCATCGACAAGGAGATCGATGGCCTCCTTGTACCGCTTTTCGCGGCGCAGGGTCTCTGCCCGCTCCAAGACCTTCCCCACGAGCTCTTTGCGCTCCGAGGCAGTCAGCTCGCTGGGGTCAGGGAGCGGAGGGACGAGAGCTTTGCCTTCACCGCTTTGATGTCCTGCCATGTTAGGTATTTCGGGCTCCCCTTCTCCGAGCTTGGGTTACGCAAAAGATAGCTCGGGTGGAACATGGGGAAAACCTCGATCCCCCCTTTCCAGGGGAAGAAGCGGCCCCTAAGCTCATTGATGCCTTCGCTTCGGCCCAAAAGCCAATGGGTGGGGGTATTGCCCAGGGTGATGATGATTTTAGGGCGCACAAGGGCGATTTGGGCTGCGAGCCACTCCCAGCATGCTGCCATTTCTTCCTTTGTGGGAACGCGGTTTCCCGGCGGCCGGCATTTTACCACATTCGTTATATAAACCTCTTCCCGAGGGATTCCCGCGCTGTCCAGGATTTTGGTGAGAAGCTGTCCTGCTGGGCCGACGAAAGGCCGGCCTGTTCGATCTTCGACCTCACCGGGGGCTTCTCCGATGAGCATCAGTTCCGCGGGAGCGCGGCCCTCCCCAAAAACGACCTGGCTTCGGGACTGCGCAAGGGAACAACGTTGGCAAGAAAGGACACGTTGACGCAGATCCTCAAGGGACGGCGAAAATTTGGGCAAGGGGAGCACCTCCCGAACTGGAGCGGGCAACGGGAATCGAACCCGCGGCCTTCGGCTTGGGACGCCGACGCTCTACCAACTGAGCTATGCCCGCGTCCGCTTTTATTATACCCGGAAACCTAGTCCGCCCGGAGGACCTCCAGGGCCGGCATGGGCTCGCCCTGAAGGAAGCTCAAGGTGGCCCCGCCGCCGGTGGAGACATAACCGAATTTCTCGGTGAGGCCGAGCTTCTCCACCGCTTCGCCGGTCTCGCCGCCGCCCACCACCGTGAAAGCCTTGGAGGAAATGAGGGCGCGGGCGATGGCCTCCGTTCCTTTTCCAAACGGCGGAACTTCAAAAGCTCCCATGGGGCCAGTCCATACCACTGTTCCCGCCCGCTGAATGACCTCAGCAAACCTTCCCACCGTGGCTGGCCCAATATCTAGGCCCATCCAGCCCTCAGGAATAGCTTGAACGGAAATGACTTTCACTTCCACGCCCTCTTTGAGCTCAGGAGCAACGACCACGTCCACAGGGAGGTGCAACTCCTTTCCTGCCTCCTGGATCTGGCGGATGAGGTCTTTGATGGTGGGGATGAGCTTTTCGTCGAGGACGGACTTCCCAACCTTGAGGCCCTGGGCGGCGAGGAAAGTGAAAGCTACCCCACCGCCGATGAGGAAACCATCCACACGGGGAAGGAGGCCCTGAAGCACCCCCAATTTGTCCGCGGCTTTTTTCCCACCCACAAGGACGTAAAACGGCCGGCGCGGGTTGGTCAAAAGCTCGGAAAGGACTTGAACCTCTTTTTCCATGAGGAAACCCGCGTAAGCCGGGAGGTATTTCGCGACCCCCACTGTGGAAGCATGGGCCCGATGGGCCGTGGCGAAAGCGTCGTTCACAAAAATATCGAACGGGTCAGCAAGAGCTTTGGCAAATTTGGGGTCGTTCTTTTCTTCCTCGGGATGGAAACGAACGTTTTCCAGCATCAGGATCTCCCCGGGTTTCAGGGCTTCCACAGCTTTTCGCACCTCGGGTCCAACGCAGTCGGGAAGGCAGGGCACCGGTTTCCCCAAGAGCTTGCTCAGCCGTTCGGCCACAGGCCGGAGGCGCAGCTCTTCCACTACTTTTCCTTCCGGCCGACCCAAGTGGGAACAGACTGCGACCCGCGCGCCGCGCTCCAAAAGCCATCGCAAGGTAGGTAAGACCGCACGAATCCTGGAATCATCCGCTACTTTCCCGTCGGAAAGAGGCACGTTCAAATCTGCGCGAAAAAGCACCTTCTTTCCCTGCAGATCAACCTCCCGAATCGTGCGCAGTTTCATCGCGATCACCAAACGAAAATTTTACGCAAGCATAGCGAAAAAGGCAAACCTCACGTTTTGGGGATAAAATTTTGGCGTGAACGAGTGGCTTCTTCTCCTCCTGGTTGGGGCGGGGCTGATTCTCGGGATCTTCGCGCTAGGGCCATACCTTCAGCCCAATCCCGAGCTTCAGGCGCGGCAACGCTTCCTCGAATTGGTACGTACTTGGGAAGGAATCCGCGATCTGCGGGCGGAAATTGGGGTCGCGCGCCCGGGTGAGCCCCGCTTGAACTTTTCCCTCCTTTATTTGGCCGGGCTTGCCCTGAGGCTCGAGATTCAGGAACCAGAAGAGCTTCGGGGCGAGGTTTACGCATTGCGCGCCATCCCCGAAGGCTGGCTTTTGGTGCATTTTCGGCCAAAGTTGGGTTTGGGCCTGGAGTCCCGTTTCTCCGATCAAGCCCTAACGCGACTTCTTTCGGAATTCGAAGGTTTCTCCCTGGAGAAAGCCAAAATAATCTGGCCTGAGGAAAACGTGGTGCGCTTCGCGGGCCTTCCCGGCATCTTCACGGAGGCGGAGCTTCAGCTCGATCCGGAAACCAACCTTCCCACAAAAATTCTCCTCAAAGACCGCACAGGGAGTCCCCTCGAATTAGCGGTGGAAAAAGCTGAGGTGAACGTAGGGCTAGAGCTCCGCGAGCTTCTCCTCCTCGACCCCTTCCCTACTCGTTGGATCCAGATTCCATTTCCTGAAGGCGGCGCCTGAGCTCCGCGAGGGAAAGCTCCTGATCCACGAACTTCTCGAATTGCTCCTCTTCGGCGAACGGAGACTCGATGGCGGCCTGCTCAAAGACCTCGTCGGCAATGAAGATGGGGGAGCGCGTGCGGAGGGCCAAAGCGATGGCGTCAGAAGGACGGGAATCCAGCTCCTTGACCTCGCCCTGGGCATCCCGTAGGACAAGCTTCGCGTAGAAGACGCCGTCCTTGATTTGGGTGATGACCACCTGAAGGAGGGTGGCCCCGAGCGCAGCGAGGAGTTCCTTCATGAGGTCGTGGGGAAGAGGCCGAGGGAAGCGCTGGCCCTGAAGCTCCAAAGCAATGGAAATAGCCTCAGGCTCGGCGATCCAAATGGGCATGGCTTTTGTGGAGTTCCGATCCTTAAGAAGAATCACGGGACTTTTCGTCGCCGGGTCCATGAGCAGTGCCCGAACCTCCGCTTCCCGCATCTCCGCCTCCTCGCACTTCCATTATACGGCCCGTGGCCCACAAGGAACATGGCGCACGTTACGCTCGGGCTATAATGCCGGGCCATGTGTGGGATTGTAGGCTATGTGGGCCCAAGGAGGGCGGAAGAGATCCTTCTTGCCGGCCTTTCCCGCCTGGAGTATCGCGGTTACGACTCCGCGGGCGTGGCCATCCTTACTCCCCAAGGTTTAGCTCTCATCCGCCAGGTGGGGAAACTGGAAAACTTGCGGCGGGCGGTATTGGAGGCAAGCCCCGCCGGTAATTTGGGGATTGGCCACACCCGCTGGGCCACCCACGGCCTTCCCACCGAGGAAAACGCTCATCCTCACCTCGATTGCACGGGAAAAATCGCAATCGTCCATAACGGGATCATCGAAAATCACCGGGAATTGCGGGAAAGGTTAGCCCAACGCGGCCACGTTTTTCGTTCCCAAACGGACACAGAAACTCTGGTCCACCTTGTGGAAGAGTACTATGCCGGCGATCTGGTGGAGGCCGTAAGAAAAGCGGTACTTGACGCCCGCGGGGCCTACGCCATCGCCGTCATTCACGCTGATCACCCCAAAGAGATCGTGGTCGCCCGCGAGGGAAGCCCCCTCGTGGTGGGTCTCCTTCCCGGCGAGGGATTTCTGGCCTCCGATGTCCCCGCCCTCCTTCCCTACACCCGCACCTTCCATTTCCTCGAGGATGGGGACGTGGCGCGCATTAGCCCAGGGAAATTGGAGATTTGGGACCGCCAAGGGAATCGCAAGGATCCAAAATTCCGGGACGTCCCCTGGGACCCGTTTTCCGCGGAAAAACTCGGTTACCGGCACTTCATGGAAAAGGAGATTTATGAGCAGCCGCGGGCCGTAGCCGATACCCTCCGCAGCGAGATTTCCACCCCTTGGGAAGAGGGCCTGGGCAAGGTCGATCTCTCCCAAGTTGACCACATTTACCTTGTGGCCTGCGGAACCTCTTATCACGCGGCACTCGTGGCAGAATACCTGTGGGAGCCGCTTTTGGGGTTACCGGTGGCCGCGGAGATCGCCTCCGAATTCCGCTACAAGCGCCCCGCCGTAGGGAAAAACACCCTGATTGTCGCAGTTTCCCAGTCGGGGGAAACCATTGACACCCTCATGGCCGTGCGGGGAGCCAAGGAAAAGGGGGCCCAAGTCATCGGGGTGGTGAACATCGTGGGCTCGGCCATCGCCCGGGAGGCCGACGCGGTCTTCTATACGCGCGCAGGATTGGAGATCGGGGTAGCCGCCACCAAAACTTTTACCGCGCAGCTTGCAGCTCTCGGCCTTCTGGGACTGTGGCTGGGCCGGGCGAAAGGTGTGCTTTCCGAAGCCGAGCTCATCCAAGCTCGCGAGGAACTAAGCCGCGCACCCCGCCTCGTGGAGGAAGTTCTGAAGCTCGGCCCGACGATCGAGGCTCTTGCCCAGAGGTTTTACAACTTTCAAAACTTCCTCTACCTTGGCCGGGGAATCCTTTATCCTCTGGCCCTCGAGGGAGCTCTTAAGCTCAAGGAAATTTCCTATATCCATGCGGAGGGCTATGCCGCCGGGGAGATGAAGCACGGCCCCATCGCCCTCATCCACGAAGGGATGCCCGTGGTGGTCCTTTACTCCGCGGAAGAGCTTCCGGAAAAGGTTTTGTCCAATATCCAGGAAGCCAAGGCCCGCCGCGGCATCCTGATCGTTCTTGCCGACGACGCCCCGGAAGAATTGCGGGAGCTTGCGGACCATTTGGTCCTCCTTCCCCGTGCTTCCCGGACCCTTCTTCCGTTCACGTTTACTCCGCCCCTTCAGCTTTTGGCCTACCATATCGCCCGGCTCCGGGGAACCGATGTGGACCAACCTCGCAATTTGGCAAAGACCGTTACGGTGGAGTGAGATGGAGCGAAAAATTGTGGCGAGAAACCGCAGGGCCCGCCGGGATTATCAAATCGAGGAAACCTATGAGGCTGGGCTCGTCCTCAAGGGCTCGGAGGTGAAATCCATCCGCGCCGGAAGGGTTTCCATCGAGGAGGCGTACGCAAAAGTGGAGGATGGTGAGGTTTGGCTTTATGGAATGCATATCGCTCCTTATGAGCAAGCCGGGCTTTTTGGCCACGATCCGGACCGCCCCAAAAAGCTCCTCCTAAAAAAGCGGGAAATCGCCAGGCTCATCGGAAAAGTGGGGCGGGCTGGCTATACCCTCGTTCCCCTCACCCTCTACTTCAATGAGCGGGGATATGCCAAGGTGGAACTGGCTTTAGCCAAAGGCCTTTCCAAAGCGGACAAGCGCCGGAAACTCATTGAGGAAGAAGAGGAACGCCGGGCCCGCGAGGCCATGAAACGTTACCTTCCTTAGTCCTCGGAAAGCATCCGGGCAGCTTCCTCGGCCAGAAGGGGGCCCACAATGAGATCCAAGTCCCCCTCAAGGATGTCTTCTAGGCGATAGACCGTGAGGTCGATGCGGTGATCGGTGACGCGGTTCTGCGGGAAGTTATAGGTCCGGATTTTTTCGGAACGCTCGCCGCTTCCGATTTGGCGACGCCGAGTTTCCCGAAGTTCCGCCTCCTTTTTGCGCTCCTCGATTTCCCGGAGTTTTGCTCGCAAAATCCTTAAGGCCTGCTCTTTATTGCGGTGCTGGGAGCGCTCATCTTGGCAGGTAACGACGATTCCAGTGGGGATATGGGTGATGCGCACGGCGGTTTCGTTTTTCTGCATGTGCTGGCCGCCCGGCCCGGAGGAGCGGAAAGTCTCGATCTTTAGGTCCTCAGGCCGAATTTGCACCTCCACCTCCTCCGCCTCCGGGAGCACGGCCACCGTGGCCGTGGAGGTGTGGATCCGACCGCTGGCTTCCGTTTCGGGAACGCGCTGAACTCGATGCACTCCAGATTCGTAGCGGAAAAGGCCGTAAGCCCCAGGCCCTTCGACAACAAACACGATTTGCTTAAACCCGCCCAAGTCCGTGGGATGGGAATCCAAAACGCGAACACGGAAACCCTTTTTCTCCGCGTATTTTGAGTACATGCGGAAAAGATCGGCGGCAAAGAGGGCTGCCTCTTCCCCTCCCGCTCCTGCCCGAATTTCGATGATGGCGTTTTTGTGATCGTCGGGATGAGGGGGAAGGAGGAGGCGGCGAAGCTCTTGGCTTACCCTTTCCGCCTTTTCCCGATCGCGCTCGAGCTCCTCCCGCAGCTCACGCTCAAGCTCCTCGTCCTCGGTTTCTTTGAGCAATTCCTCCTCTTCAGCGATGCTCTGCAAAACCCGGCGCAGCTCCTCCCCTTTTTCCAGGATCTCGCGGAGCCGGTTATAGCGCCGGGAAAGTTCGGGAAAGTCGGGCCGCCCGGGAGCCTCCGGATCGCCAAGGATTCCTTCAAGCTCCCGCATCTCCCTTTCGATTTCCGAAAGTTTTGCCAAAAGCTTTTCCATCGAAAAAGCGTATCAGAAAAAGGTTCGCGGCTCTAGCGCCGCAGCTGCCGTACCCCCTCTGGCCCCGCAACAAACGCTTCGTCCACCAATCCCAGGAAAAGGCCGTGCCCAAGAATTCCCGCACGGGAACTAAGTTCCTTCGCGAGATCTCCCGGATTCTCGATGGGGCCGAAATAGCAGTCCAACACGTAGTTCCCCTGGTCGGTAAGAAAAGGGAAGCCGTCAGAACTTTGGCGCAAGCGCACTTTCGCGCCAAGCCCCTCAAGAAAACGAACGTGCGTTTTCCAGCCGAACGGAAGAACCTCAACGGGAACAGGTACCTTGGTCCCAAGTTTTGGGGAAAGTTTCCCAAAGTCGGCCACGATTACTTCCCTCTTCGTGGCTTGAGCGACGATTTTCTCCCGGAGCATGGCCCCTCCCCCGCCTTTGATTACGTTAAGTTCGGGATCAATTTCATCGGCGCCGTCAATGGTGAGGTCAAGCTCAGGATGCTCCTCTAACGTGGTAAGCGGAATCCCTAAAGCGCGGGCCTCTTCTTCCACTTTTTTCGAGCAGGGGACACCTTGGATATCCCAAAGTTTTCCCGCTCCGAGGAGCTCAGCGATTTTGAGGAGGGCGTAGCGGGCAGTGGAGCCGTGGCCCAATCCAAGCCCCATCCCCGGCCGCACAAGCTCCCCCGCCGCTTCCGCAGCCTCTTTTTTCCAACGTTCCACCTCGTACATAACCCTCCTTTCCCCTAAGATTGGGCGGAGGCAAAAATGAGCATCCGCAACCTCGACAAGATTTTCAAACCCCAAAGGATTGCGGTCATCGGGGCCAGCAATAACCCAGGAAGCGTGGGGTATACCGTGCTAAAAAACCTGATCGGATCCGGATTTCCCGGCGTGGTGTACCCCGTGAACCCCCGCCATGAAGCGGTGCAAGGCATCCATGCTTATCCCGATGTGAAAAGCCTTCCGCGCACGCCAGATTTGGCCGTCATTTGCACTCCTGCGGCCACCGTGCCCGATCTTTTGGAGCAGTGCGGGGAGGCCGGAATCCTCGGGGTGATCATCATCTCTGCCGGTTTCAAGGAAACCGGGGAAGAGGGGCGAAAGCTTGAGGAGCGCCTGAAGGAAACAATCCAAAAGTTCGAGGGAATGAGAGTCATTGGCCCAAACTGCCTGGGGATCATCGTGCCTTCTTTGCGCCTTAACGCGAGTTTTGCGGCGGCAATGCCTCCTGATGGCCATGTGGCCTTTGTCTCCCAATCGGGGGCCCTTTGCACCTCCGTTTTGGACTGGGCCATCCAGGAAGGCATTGGTTTCTCTTACTTCGTATCCATCGGGAACATGGTGGACGTGACGTTTGGGGATCTGATCGATTATTTCGGGGAGGATGAGCGAACGCGCTCCATCATCCTTTACGTGGAGTCCATTACCGAGGCGCGGAGATTTATGTCTGCAGCGCGGGCGTTTGCCCGAACTAAGCCCATTGTGGTGTACAAGGCCGGAAGGTTTGCGGAGTCCGCGCGGGCCGCAAGCTCCCACACCGGAGCTATGGCTGGAGAGGATGCCGTCTACGACGCGGCCTTTCGGCGAGCTGGAGCAGTCCGCGTGTACGAAATCGGGGAGATCTTCGATACTGCGGAATTGGTGGCGCGGGTGCGGCCGCNCCTTGGGGCGAGGCTGGCCATCGTGACCAATGCTGGCGGCCCCGGAGTAATGGCCACCGACGCCCTCATCGCCCGGCACGGCCAGCTCGCCGAACTCTCCCCGGAAACTTTGGAAAAACTCAACAAAATCCTTCCACCTTTTTGGTCCCACGGAAACCCTGTGGATGTGTTGGGCGACGCCTCGCCTGAACGCTATGCCCAAGCCTTGGAGGCGGTGCTCCGGGATCCGGGGGTGGACGCAGTGCTGGTGATCCTGACCCCCCAGGCCATGACAGATCCTACAGGCACTGCGCAGGCCGTGGCGGAGATCGCTAAAAAGCACAACAAACCAGTATTAGCGGCGTGGATGGGAGGAACCACAGTGCAGGAGGGAATCCGTGTCCTCAACCAGGCCGGCATCCCCACCTACCTCACCCCTGATCAGGCCGTGCAGGCGTTCATGCACCTTGTGGACTACGGCCGAAACTTGGACCTTCTCTACCAAACCCCAAGGGAGATCCCGGTGGAATTCGCCGTGGATCGGAGAAAGATCCGGGAGGATTTCCTTCCTGTATTTCGCAAGGAAAAAATCCTCGGGGAGCGAGATTCCAAGGCCCTCCTTTCCGCTTATGGAATTCCCGTGACCATGCCTGAGCTTGCCCGCAATGAGGACGAAGCCGTGGAGATCGCTCAAAAGCTGGGCTTCCCCGTGGTCCTCAAGATCCAGTCTCCGGATATCACCCACAAGACGGATGTGGGTGGGGTGGCGGTGGGCCTCCTCACAGAGGAAGGAGTTCGACAAGCGTTCCGGAGAATTTTGGCGAACGTAAAGGAGCGGAGGCCTGAGGCCCGGATTGAGGGCGTGACCGTACAGCGCATGGCCCCCACTGGTCGGGGAGTGGAAATGATCTTAGGCGCCAAAAAGGACCCAACGTTTGGCGCGGTGATCATGGTGGGAGCAGGGGGCATCACCGCCGAAGTCCTGGGGGACCGGGCTTTAGGACTTCCACCCTTAAACGAGCGCTTGGCTACACATCTTTTGGAATCCTTGAGGATCTGGCCCCTTCTCCGCGGCTTCCGCGGCCGACCCAGGATGAACGTGGAGAAACTCCTGGAGATCATCATCCGCTTTTCCTACCTTGTCGCGGATTTTCCGGAAATCCAGGAGATCGACATCAACCCGCTTGTGGTGACACCTGAGGAAGTAGTAGCTGTAGACGCCCGGGTGGTGGTGGACGAAGAAGCGTTGCGGAACCCGCCGCGGCCCTATAGCCACCTGGTCATCCGCCCTTATCCCGAGGGTTATGAACGCTGGGTCACCCTTAAGGACGGAACCAGAGTCCTCCTTCGTCCCATTCGCCCCGAGGATGAGCCCCTTTGGCACGAGATGCTGGCCATCTCCTCCCGCGAATCCATCCGCTTCCGCTTCCGCTATATTTTCAAGGAAACAACCCACCAAATGGCCATCCCCTACTGCTTCATCGACTATGACCGGGAGATGGCCATTGTAGGGATCGTGGAAGAAGATGGGCGAAAGCGCATGATTGGCGTGGGAAGGCTCATTGCCGATCCGGACAGGATGAATGCGGAATACGCCGTTTTCGTGGCCGATCCCTGGCAGAACAAAGGCCTAGGTGGGATCCTCACGGATTATTGCTTGGAGATCGCCAAAAGTTGGGGCATCCGCAAGGTCACAGCGGAGACCACGCCGGACAATATCCGCATGATCCGCATCTTTGAAAAGCACGGGTTCAAGCTGGAGTACAAAACCGAGGAAAGCGTGGTGCTTGCGGCCAAGCCCTTGGGATAAACTGTTGGCCTTAACCTTTAACCCGAGTAGAAACGGGGGGACGGAGCCCCAGAAAAGCGATGGCCAAGCCTACCACAGCTAAGGCCATGACCCAAGGGAACACCGAAACATAGGATCCCGTGAGGTCTCGGACGAAACCGGAAAGGATGTTCCCCAAAATTGCGCCGACACCATAGGCGGTAAAAACGATGCCGTAATTTTTGCCGTAATGTTTCATGCCGAAAAAGAAAGCAGTGGCCGTGGGCGCAATGGCTAGCCACCCGCCCAAGTTGAGCCAGAGAATGCAAAAGCCCAGAAAGTACAAAGGAGCTTGGCTTCCTCCAAAATACAGAAGCAAAGCGGATCCCAAAATAAGCCCGAATGAAAGCAGCGCAGCATTGCGGGGAGAAATTCGGTCCGTCAGCCATCCAAAAAGCGGGCGGCCAATCCCATTAAATACGGCAAAGACGGAAACAGCGGCAGCAGAAAGACCCGCAGAAAGTTTAGCTACCTCTTGACCAAACGGCGAAGCAATTCCAATCGCCATCAATCCGGAAAGGCAGCCAATGACATACGCGCTCCAAAGAGCCCAAAACGATGAAGTGCGTAACATTTGGATTCTGTCCAAATCCAAGGCCTTTGTTGGTGTCCCACTCCTTGCGCCCTTTTTCTCAGCGGGAAAAGACGCTGAAGGATAGCGCATGGGAATGGCCACAAGGACCATGACGATCAAAAACACAATACCGAAAATCTGGAAGGTCCGAAGAGGCCCGTAAGCAGAAATAGAAGCGTTCAAAATGGGCGCCATAATCAAAGCGGACGCGCCGAAACCAGCCAGGGTCAAGCCCACGGCAAGCCCGCGGCGGTCGGGGAACCAACGTCCGGCCACAGCAATGGGGCACCCATAAGCGATTCCCACCCCGGCGCCTGCTACAACGCCATACAACACGCTGAGAACGCCGATATTGGGCGAAAAGCCCGCGGCTATCCAACCCACGCCCACCAAAATCCCGCCCAAAATCCCAGTCTTGCGCGGCCCCCAGTTTTCCACAAGACCGCCGGCAAAAGCCATGCCCAAAGCAAATACAGCAAGGAAGATCATGAAAGGAAGACCGCTTTGTGTTGCGGTTATGCCCCACAAATTCTCCAGGGGTTTCCGGAACACACTATAGGCGTAAACCGAGCCCATACAGAGGTTTGCCAAAAAGCCAAGACCAACAAATACCCAGCGTCCTTGTTGGGCAGGTAAACCGAACAGTTTGTCCTTGATCATGAATTCCCTCCCCAAAAAAGGAAAGGGGCGGGATTTAACCCGCCCCTTTTTTCTAGCCTTTGTAACCCACGAGCTGCTTCAGCTGCTCCACACACTCCGGGTTGCGGAGGGTGGTGATGTCGCCAATGGGTTCGCCCCGCACCAAGGCTTTCAGGATCCGGCGCATGATCTTCCCTGAGCGGGTCTTGGGCACATCCTCGGCAAAATAGATCTCCGCCGGCCGCGCTGTAGGCCCAATGTATTTGTCCACCGTCTTGATAAGCTCCTTCTTGAGTTCCTCCGAGGGCTGAGCCCCGGCCTTGAGGAGCACGAAGGCCACCGGCACTTCGCCCTTTACCTCATCCGGACGAGAAACTACCGCGACCTCTGAGACCAAAGGATGCTGGGAGAGGGCGTCCTCAACCTCTGCTGTGGCCAAGCGGTGTCCGGCCACGTTCATCACGTCGTCCACGCGGCCGGTGATGCGAATATTGCCCATTTCATCCATGCGGGCTCCGTCCCTTGTGAAATAAAGTCCTGGCCCAAATTCGCCGAAATAGGTGGCCTTGAATTTCTCAGGGTCACCGTAAAGGCCGCGGGTGAGGGAAGGCGGAAACGGCGGCTCAATGACGAGATACCCTCCTTCGCCCACCTTCACCGGCTGCCCGCCCGCATCCACGATTTTGGCCCTAATTCCTGGGAAGGGCCTTCCCGCCACCGTAGGAATGAACGGCCCAATTCCCGGGAGAGCCTGAACACAGGTGGCGCCGGTTTCCGTCTGCCACCAGGTGTCGATGATGGGGCAGCGCTCGCCTCCGATGTGCTTGAAGTACCAAAGCCATGCCTCTTCATTGATGGGCTCGCCCACGGTGCCGAGGATTCGAAGGGAGGAAAGGTCGTACTTCTTGGGCCACTCATCGCCCCACTTCACGTGCATGCGGATGGCGGTGGGCGCGGTATAATAAACTGTGACCTTGTGCTTTTCGATGATCTGCCACATGCGACCGAAATCCGGGTAATCCGGGGACCCCTCATAAACGACAGTGGCCACGCCATTCATGAGCGGACCATAGTTGAGGTAGGAGTGACCGGTGATCCATCCCACATCCGCCGTGCACCAGTGGATGTCGTCATCATGAAGGTTGAAGTCCCATTTGCAGGTGGTGTAGACCTGAACCGCATATCCACCGGTGGTATGCATTACGCCCTTGGGCTTCCCCGTGGTCCCTGAGGTGTAGAGGATGAAGGCGAGGTCCTCGCTATCCAGGGGCTCGGCCGGGCAGAAGTCCGTTTCACCCTGAACGAGCTCGTGATACCAAATGTCCCGCCTTGGATCCATGGGAACTTGGTGGCCAGTCCGTCGAACAACGATGACCTTTTCCACTTTCGTTCCCGTAAGGGCTTGGTCGGCCTGGGGCTTGAGATCGATGAGTTTCCCGCGGCGCCAATAGCCATCAGCGGTGATGAGAAGCCTCGCCCCGGAGTCCAGGAGCCGGTCGCGGAGGGATTCAGCGGAGAAGGCGGAGAAAACCACGGTGTGTACAGCGCCAATGCGCACGCAGGCTTGCATGGCGATCACAGCCTCGGGGATCATGGGAAGATAAATTCCCACCCGATCGCCCTTCTGAATGCCCAGCTTCTTTAGAGCATTGGCCAGCCGGGAAACCTCCGCCAAAAGCTCTTTGTAGGTGAGGATGCGGTTGGGTTCATTCGGGGGCTCGGGCTCCCAAATAAGGGCCACTTTATCGCCCTTTCCGGCCTCTACATGCCGATCCAGGGAGTTGTAGGAGATATTGAGCTTCCCGCCCACAAACCATTTGTAGGCGTAGGGCTCGTCCACGTATGTTTCCTTCCACTTCTCAAACCAGACGATCTCCTCTGCCCTTTTGGCCCAGAACCCCACCGGGTCTGCGGCGGCTTCGGCGTAGATGTTGGGGTCTGAAACCCACGCCCGGTTCTTCATCTCTTCGCTCGGCCAATACCAGTTTTCCTTCTTGGGGTCAGGAACAACCCAGCGCACCACCATCTCCTCCTTTCCTCCGGGGAAATTTCAAGTTCAAAAACACCGAAAAGGTATGGTAACGTGCTCCGCAATCTTCTCAAGCCTGGTCAGCCGCGACACTTTATTGTTTGAGTCTCCGCGGCGACCACGGTATTCCACATAAGCATAGCCGTGGTCACCGGCCCCACCCCGCCCGGAACAGGGGTTATCGCGGAAGCCTTCTCCAGAATTCCAGCAAAATCAGTGTCCCCGACAACGCTAAAGCCTCGTTTTTTAGCAGGATCAGGGATAACGTTGATCCCCACATCCACTACCACGGCTCCCTCCCGCACCATATCCGCGGTGACGGCCCGCGGAGCACCAATAGCGACAACCAGGATGTCGGCTTGCCGCGTGATCTCCGAAAGGTTACGCGTCCCGGTGTGACAGACTGTTACTGTAGCGTTAGCACCGGCTTTCTTTTGGATGAGGATAGCAAAAAGGGGCTTGCCCACCACGTTACTGCGGCCGCATATGACGACGTGCTTTCCCTCCGGAGAAATCCCAGAACGCAAAAGAAGCTGCCAAACGCCATAGGGAGTACATGGCAAGAGATAGGGCTCGCCCAGCATCAACCTCCCCATATTGAGGGGATGAAGACAGTCCACATCCTTCAGAGGGTCAAGGGACTCTGCTACTTTTTGTGCGTCAATATGCCGAGGAAGGGGAAGCTGCACAACAATACCGTGCACAGCTTCGTCGTTGTTAAGGTCTGCTATTTTGGCTACAAGCTCCTTTTCCGATGTGTTCTCAGGCAAAACAATCGAGCGAAAGCTAATGCCTAACTGACAAGCAGCCCTCGCTTTTTCTTTAGCATAAGCCTCAGCAGCAGGATCATAACCCACGCGAATGGCCGCAAGGCAGGGTTGAACATTCCGCGAATTAAGGGCTTTCAAGCGTTCCTTGATTTCTTCATAAACTTGTGCAGCTATTTTTCGGCCCCAAATTATCTGCGCGGGCATTTTTTCGCTAAAAGTATCCCCTTCCTTCGGCCTCAAACAAGGCCTAGAACTTGCCCGGTCTCTACGTCGACGTCGATGTAACGAAAAGCTGGATCAGAGCCGGTTCCAGGCATGAGATTAATTTCCCCAGCCACGGGGCAGAGGAAACGGGCACCCGTGAACACCAGGATGTCTCGGATAGGCAAAAACCAACCCTTGGGAACGCCCTTTAGGTTGGGGTCATGAGATAGCGAAAGATGGGTCTTCACCATAACGGTATAGAAGTCCCGGAACTCAGGTGCCTCCAACTTCTTGGCCTTCTCTTCGGCCTCAGGACTCCAAGTCACTCCATTCGCACCGTAAATTTCCCGGGCAATAAGCTCAACCCTCTGCCGCAGGGGCATGTCCAAGGGGTAGAGGAAACGGAAATCCACAGGCTCCTCGCAGGCCTCCAGCACGGCATCCGCTAGCTCCAGGGCGCCTTCCCCTCCTTTGAGCCAGTGCTCGCCCACCGCGCACCGCACACCCGCTTCCTTCTCCACCACCCGGCGAATAAGGGAAAGCTCAGCCTCGGTGTCGGTGGGGAAGCGGTTAATACATACCACAGGGATGACCCCGGATTTCTTCACAATGCCAATGTGATGGAGAAGGTTGGCAATTCCTTTCTCCAAAAGAGCAAGATTCTCCTTTTTGTAAGCCTCGGGTAACGGCCGACCAGGAACTACCCGGGGGCCGCCGCCGTGCATCTTGAGGGCCCGCACGGTACAGACGATTACCGATACGTTGGGAACAAGGCCGGAAATCCGGCACTTCACGTTCCAGAACTTCTCAAAGCCAATATCTGCGCCAAACCCCGATTCCGTCACGTGGTAATCGAAGAGCTTCAGCCCCAAAAGATCGCCGATGATGGAGGATTGCCCGATAGCGATGTTCGCGAAAGGACCGGCATGAACCAGTACCGGCTGGTACTCGATGGTGCAGCAAAGGGTGGGATTGATGGTGTTGCGCATCCAGGCGGCCATGGCGCCTGCCACTTCCAAATCCTCGGCGGTTATAGGGTTCCCCCGCTTGTCATAGGCCAGGGTGGTCTTGCCAATGCGCTCCCGCAGATCCCGCAGATCCCTGACGATGGAGAGGATGGCCATGAGCTCGCTGGAAACGGAAATTTGGAAGCCTGATTCCATCATAAACCCATCGTTTTTCCCTCCCAAGCCGATAATAATGCGCCGGAGGGCTTGGGCGCAGAAATCTATGGCCCATTTCCACTCCACTCGCCTTGGATCGATGTCCAACCTCTTCAGTCCCCTTTTGGCGAGCTCCTCGTCGGAGTAGTTGAACTCGTGTTGGAGGCGGGCGGTAAGGGCCACCATAGCCAGGTTGTGGGCGTTGGTGATGGCGTCAATATCGCCGGTAAGGCCCAAGGAAAACTCCGTCATGGGTATGAGCAGGGCGTTTCCTCCGCCGGCGGCTGTTCCCTTGATGTTAAAGGTAGGACCGGCGGAAGGTTGGCGGATACAGCCGCCTACGTTCTTCCCCCGCCGGGCCAGGCCCTCAATGAGGCCTAAGGTCGTGGTGGTTTTGCCCTCCCCCAGCGGAGTGGGTGTGATGGCCGTGACCTCGATGTATTTCCCATTAGGCCGTTCTTTTAGGCGCTCGAAAATCTTGAGGTAATCGAGCTTGCAGATGCGGCCATATGGGATGATCTCCTCCTTTTTGAGGCCAAGCCTCTCCGCCCACTCTTCGGGAGTAGGCATATGTTTTTCCGCCTCCTGAGCTATCTGCCAATCCGCAAGAACCCTGGGATCGTAGGGCACCCCTCCCTCCTTTCTCATAATACCTCGATTTCTGACAATGGTTGCGTAGGGAAAAGAAAGCCGTAAAACTGTAGGGCGAAGGTGCGGGCGATTCGGTGGTTGCGGGATAGCTTTGTTGCTGGACTTTTGGCCATCCTTCCCTTGGCCCTCACCGTCTTTGTCCTTTGGCTCCTTTATCGCTGGGCCTATAGCCTCTTTGGCCCCCATACGCCCTTGGCCAACCTCATGCGCCGCACCCTGGGCTTCTATATCCCCGGAACAGAAATCTTCGCAAGCCTCATCCTCATCCTGCTCGTCGGGACAATGGCCAGAAACTGGTGGGGGCGCACGATCCTCCACAATTTTGAGCGGGCCCTCCTTCGAGTACCCTTCATACGCCAACTTTACTGGACCGGCCGGGAACTTTCCCGGTTCCTTTTCCGTGCGAATCCGAAAGGGAAGGTCGTCCTTGTGGAGTTTCCCAGCACTGGAAGCTATGTCCTGGGGATGCTCACCGCGGAGGAGGTGGGACACGTGAGCCAAACCCTGGGCCAGAAAGTATGCGCTGTTTACCTTCCCACCGCTCCCAACCCCCTTTCCGGCTGGGTCCTTTTCCTTCCCAAGGAACGCCTGATCTCCACCGACCTCACCATGGATGAAGGCCTAACCCTTGTTCTGTCCGGCGGTCTTTTGACCAAGGAGGCAAAAGGTGCCGATTCGCAGGGATAAACGTGAGCGGTACGTGGAGGTGGAGGTAGGGACTTCGCCGGAGCCCCTCTGGGTGCGCTGCGAATCCTGCGGCGAGCTCATCTTCCGGCGAAAGCTCCAGGAAAACTATTACATCTGCCCGCGCTGCGGCGCCTATTTTTTCCTTTCCGCAAGGGAGCGGATCTCCGCCCTCGCCGACGAAGGGACTTTCGAAGAGTTCCCCATCCCCCCGATTCCCGAGGACCCCCTCGATTTCTCCGACCAAATCCCGTACAAGGAAAGGCTGCGCCGGGCGCGCGAGGAGACCGGGCTTTTTGAGGCCGTTGTGGCAGGGAGAGCTCGGGTTGGAGGTATTCCCGTGGTCTTAGCTGCCATGGATTTCCGGTTCATCGGCGGAAGCATGGGAGTAGGGGTGGGCGAGATCCTCCGGGAGGCCATGGAACAGGCCGCCAAGGAGAAAAAACCCTTTGTCCTCGTGGTCTCTTCTGGCGGGGCCCGCGTACAGGAAGGGATCCTCTCCCTCCTCCAGATGGCCAAAGTAGTGGCCGCGCGGGAGGCCTTGGCCACCGCTAGCGTTCCTTACATCGCCCTCCTCACCTATCCCTCCACCGGCGGGGTGCTCGCCTCCATCGGGAGTCTCGCGGATGTGACCATTGCCGAGGAGGGCGCGCTCATCGGCTTTGCCGGACCAAGGGTCATTGAACAAACCACGGGCGAGCGGCTTCCTCCCGGATTCCAAACGGCAAAATTCGCCCTGGAGCACGGAATGGTGGACGCCGTAGTTCCCCGCGCTAAGCTTAAAGAAGAGTTGATCCGTGCCCTTTCTGTATTGGCGGGTGCAGCATGACCGACGAGGAGCGCCTCAAGGTCTTGGAGGAAAAAGCTGCTGAACTTCGGCGCTTGGCCCAGGAAAACGGGCTGGATCTCTCCTCGGAAATCGCCGTTCTCGAGAAAAAGATTGCCGAGCTAAAGAAAGCCCTGTTTGCGGAACTATCCCCTTGGGAAAGGGTGCAGCTTGCCCGCCGTCCCGACCGTCCCAGCGGCCTTCCTTTTGTTCAGGCCCTCTGCGAGGCTTTCTATGAGCTTCGGGGCGACCGGGTCTTGGGCGATGATCCAGCCCTTCGCGGAGGTTTCGCGAAGCTGTGCGGAAAAACTGTAGCTATTATCTTCCACCACCGGGGAAGAACACCGGAGGAACAGAGGCTCGCGCGGTTCGGGATGGCCTCCGCCCACGGTTATTGGAAAGCCAAAAGGATCATGGAGGTTGCTGGCCGCCTCAAGCTTCCCCTTGTCACCCTCATCAACACCCCCGGCGCCTATCCCGGAGTCCAAGCGGAATCCCACAACATCGCGGGAGCTATCGCCTCCTGCATTTGGCAAATGCTCCGGCATCCTGCTCCTACCGTATCCGTGATCCTAGGGGAAGGCGGATCGGGCGGAGCGATCGCCCTCGCCACTGCCGATCGCCTTCTTATGCTGGAAAACGCTACGTATTCCGTGATTTCCCCAGAGGGCGCGGCATCCATTCTTTGGAAGGACGCGAAATTCTGCCAGGAAGCGGCGGGGAAACTTAAACTAACCGCCGCGGAACTCAAGAAGCTAGGCGTCGTGGACGAGGTAATTCCCGAGCCCCCTGGCGGAGCCCATGCTGATTTTGACCAAACCGTGGCCCTCGTGCGCGAGGCCCTCCTCCGCCACCTGGAAGAGCTTTCCTCCCTCCCCCTGGACGAGCTTCTGCGCTTGCGGTACAAACGTTATCGCCATGTGGGAAGTGCAAACGCGACCGACTAAGGCCCAAGAGCTCTGCCGCGCCTGTACGCACACCTGTTCCTACCTATTTTCCGGCCTTCCGGAATCGGCGCGTATGGAGCTCGCTTCCCTTATGCGGCCTATCGAGATCGGCGAAGGCGAGCTCGTTTTCTACGAGGGCCTTCCAGCTTACGGGCTTTATGTGCTTTGCGAGGGAAAAATTAAGGTGGCCAAGCGCACGAAAGACGGTCGCTCCCAGATTCTCAAGCTTTTGGCGCCTGGCGAGGTCCTGGGCGAAAAAACTCTCTTTGACCAGGAAACCTATACCTGCTACGCCAAGGCCCTGGAGCCTTCCCGTCTTATGTTCATTGCCCGTGAGGATTTTCTCGCGTTCATGCGGCGTTACCCAGAGGTGGCTTTTCGGCTCATCGAAAAACTCTCCCGGGAGCTCAAGGCCTTTGGCGATAAACTCGTGGAGATCACCGCTTACTCCGCAAAGGAACGCATGGCCCGCGTGCTTTTGGAATTGGCGAGAGCCTTCGGAAAGGAAACACCCGAAGGCCTGGATATTGGGGCGGAATTGTCGCGAAGCGAGCTCGCGGAGATGGCAGGCGTGACCACGGAAACAGCTGTGCGCATCTTGTCCGAATTCAAGGAGAAAGGGATTATTTCCCTCGCCGGCCGAAGGATTCTCATTTTAAAGCGCGAGGAGCTCCAGGCTTTGGCTCATCCCTTCCGTACATACCTTCGGGAAAACTTGATTTGATGGGGAAAGTGCTCCTTGGCCTGGGAAACCCCCTGGGCCGTGATGATGGAGTGGGGTTGTATGTGGCTTCCGTGCTTCGTGCGCCCGACTGGCTTGCCATTCCCGCCCAAAGTTTGGAAAACGTTTTGGGAAAGGTGGAAAAGGCGAACCCTGAAAAGCTCGTGATTGTGGACGCTGCGGAGATGGGCCTCCCGCCGGGAACGGTTCGAAGGCTCCCCTTAGAAAAAAGTGCACAGATGCTGGGTTCCACCCATGGCCTTCCTTTGTCCTTTTTGCTTTCCTTTGTGCGCGTGAGGGAAGTGGTGCTGATTGGAATCCAGCCCAAGGAATATGGAATTGGCGAGGGGTTGAGCCCGGAAGTGCGGACGGCCGCGGATTCCCTCATTCGCCTTCTTCAGGAAAACCGGGAACACGAGATCCCCGAGCTCAGTTCTGGGGGCCATGCCCTGGAAGAGCCTGGAGGCAGTTCCTAGATCTCTTTCTCCGGCTGTGGAGCCTCAAACGGCTCACCCCGAAACCGCGCCGCTTGAACTCCCCGCGTATAGCGTGCGAAACATTTGGCTTGTGCAAGTCCGAAAGGGCTTGTACAACTCGGACGGTGCCAATCGCCAAGGAAGGCGAAGGGGTGGACCAAAGTGGTGAAGGTGTTTTGCAATAAAGTTGTGGTGGGAAAGCTTCTGCCTGGTTTTGAGTCAGTTCAACAAGGCTCAAGGAGCGCAGGTTTCAAGGGCTTGAGGAAATCCACATGGGGAGTTGCCATGCCGACCAGACACAATGTACCTTGATATTGAAGTAACCCGAGCACTTGACATAGCGAAAAAATGCGTATTTCTGTAACGGAAGGAGGTTTTATGAGGCCAATGGTGTTCGGGATAATGGTGCTCGTTGTCGGGATCCTTTTAGGAGGGTGCGCATTCCTATCGAAAGAGCATTTTTCTCAAAGTCCAACTCAATATATACCCATGGCCGAAAATCTTTCCGATTCTCAAAAAGCGGAATACAAAGCTCAAGCTTTAGCCCATCCAGCAACCAAGGAAATCCGTGCCAGACTTGAGGCAAAAGGTTATGCGCTCCAAGAGGACCCAGTAGTTACGCTTCAATTTGAGCGCGGGTTTGTGGTGATTTTCCGCGCCGTTGAGGCTCAGCCCAGCCAAAATCCCCGGGAGCCTCCAGCGAAGCCCTTGCCCCCTAGGAGAGAACCGCAACCAAAATTGCCGGCGACTTTGGGTGCAGGGCCAGCGTGTCTGGTCTACCTCGGTCTTGAAGTGGGCTCACGCGCTTTTGGAGTGATTGACCAAGCGGAGCAGGATAGAACGCTCCACATTTATCTGGATGGAGAAAGGGTTTTCCGTCAAGCCGGAAATATTATCGATCAGTTGCGTAAAAACGAGCGCTTCCGAAAGTTCGAGGAATGGCTTCGTTCTTATGGAAAGGTAGCAGGAGCAGCCGAAGCCATTGTGGATGAAGCAACCCATGAAATTTACATCCTCATCTATGTGGCTCAGAAGGCAAGACATGGTGATCCTCGCGGACCTTGGGTGTGGACCATGGCTTTGAATCCCAATGTGGAAGTGTACATGGCCCTGGCCAACGCCCGTACAATTGCGGGAAACGAGGTCACACTGGATGTTGACACGTTGGTGCTTTTACCCGCTGCCAAGACAGAAGGCAACTTCGGGCCCGGTTTTCCGGTCCGAGAAACGTGTGCAGAGGTAAGCTTAGTTGGTGGACCGGTATACACCGTGATTGGTGGCGGCGAGAAACCCCGCGAGTTTCAACACTTGCGGGATTTTGCGTTTTTCACGGGCATGCCCACAGGAGAAGAGCTTCACACAGTGCCATCGAGATCCTCACCCGAAGCTGGCCTGCGAGCCGCGCGTAGCCTAACGTTGTTCGGCTGGAATCTCGTTAACGTTCCTGCTGATAACGTACTCTTGCAATTCAAAACAGACGCAGAGCTCACTTTGGCTGCCTACAATGCCGCGGTCAAACAGGGCGCCTATGGCGTGATTGCCGCTAAGGATACGCGCTCGACTTCCGCGCTTCCAGTGTATTTGGCCGGATTTATTGACCTCCGCCTTGAGGACATCAAAGAGCTTTACACGAAAGCCTTGCATGAGACCTCTTCAGATCAGCCTTACATTGTGGTGCCCGTCGAAGGAGTGATCCATGGCGTTGAACACAGGTTAAAGATGCCTTTGGAAAGGGTTGGTGAACTTCTCCTGGAGTTGGCTGAAGCGGAAAGACAGGGTCGCTTCGATGAAGTTTACCAAAAGCTCTTGCCTCAAGGCCTTGGCAATCTCGTGGAAGTTTTCTCCGCGCTCATCCCGGAAGGGTGGCCGGGGTTGGAACGAATTCCTCGTTTCATCAAAAGCCTCAGCTTGGAGTGGCAGCGCAGGCTGCTTGAGAAACGGATCACCCCCCAAGGTATAAGAGAGGTTATTCTAAACAAGGCTCTCGAAACGCTGTTAGATCTTTTATGGAACGCTTTCATTTCGTTTGTTCAAGGGGACACGGTGCCTGCGTTCGTCAGAGTGTTTTGTTACGACAATGGCTACTTTGAGATACGCCCAAAAGACTTCATAGAACTTGGCGCACACTGGGGACTTATTTTACGGCCTTGGCTCGATTCTTGGCTTGACGACGTAGACGTAGATTTTCCAAAGTTGAGAGGTCTTCAAGACGCGGCGGATTGGAAAAAGCATTTCTCTCGTTGGGGCGGACGTTTAGGCGACCCTAGAACACGAAAAGAAGCTGTTGTTATCGTCAGTGTAATATATACCTACATGTCCTTCGAAAGAAAGATCCCCCGTTGGGAGGTTGATGTTAAATTTAAACCGTACTATCACCATCTTCTGAAGCTTATGGCTTTTCTCGACGATGCTTTAATTCTCGATGACCCTCATAAATGGATCTGCGCTGGGATATCGGTGCCCAACGCTACCGAAGCGCGGCTTGTGCTATATCGCGAAGAAAAGCGGCGCGGTGTACAAGTCAAGGACATTGCGGTGGTCAACTTCACCGCAGTTCCTGACAGCGCTGAAGGCTTCGAAAAAATCTATAACTGGTTAGACAGTGCAATCAAAACGTTTACAGAAGGGCGAGAGTACAATACTTGGGATCACATTCGATACGGGACAAACCGGTGGGAAGCAGAAGGAAGAGGGCTTCAACCGGGGTTTGATATTGCTGCAGTGGTGTTCACTGATCCTGTTAGCTCCGAACGAGCCACAGAAATAAGAAAGCTTGTCGATCGCATGGCCAAAGACTTGCCCTGGACAACTGAACATGGTTATCACTTGAAGAACCCCGACAACGTCGCCGCGCGAGCAGTAGTGGTGGCCTGGAAAGAGGAAGATGAAACGGGAAATGTGATAAACTGGGTAAGCATTATTGAACTGGGGCCTGGGAAGATTTCCAAGGAAGAAAAAGATCGGTTGGCCAGGGTTTTTGCTGGAGATAACCCCAAAATTTACGATCCTAATTCCACTTCCTCAAGTTCCCAGTCACGTTCTTCCAATCCCACTACAAATCCCGTAATCATTACGGGAGGCATGTGGTGTAGGCACGAATTCCCTGACCGTCCGTTGCCTCTTTCCATCCCATAACCGTAAGGCCAAAGCAGCCCTTGTTTTTTGTGGGCGCCAAAATCCTTTTTACGCCTATGGACACAATGTCTCGGAAGCATAACATAGGGTAAATTTATCGCAGTTCTGAAAGCGCTTCCGTAGCCCAAGAAGATCTTGTGGCGTGGCAAAAGTGAAAAACGCTGTTCAAAACCGTGGATATTTGGTCTAACGCTAGGATCAACAAGTCCTTACTCCAACGCCAAAAGAAATAGGTCCCTGTTTAGGTAAAGAATCCGAAAGGGGTCAGACCAAAGAACAATTTCCTGAAGCGAAAAGTGTTTCCGCAAAACTGCTCTCGGTAAAGCCTCGGAGGAGACCGGTCGCGGCCGGATCTCCTGCCCAGGAAACTCCAGCCAGATGAGGGAAACCGGAAGAATACGCCTGTCGCGAAAAGAGAGAAGCTGGAACTCGTAGCCCCAGCCGGGATTCACCACAAGCTCATTAGAAATGAGATCGTAACCCACGACCACCGCATAATGGGTGGGAAAGATCCCACCTTCGCCCTGCCAGTCGAAAAGAAGTACCGCGGGCGTCCCCTCTTGCAGCAACCGCACGGCCCGGAAGAACACTTCTCCCAAGCCGCCAGTGAACGTGTGCACCATCACGGGAAAGTTCGAATGGGCCTCAATGTAGGCCCGAAGTCCGGCGCGGAAAGCCCACGGCCAGGTCAAGCCCTGTTTTACCCCCTTCCACTCCACGGTGCGCGTCCCCATCAGCCGGTGGAGTTCGGAGATCGCCGATTCCGGGTCCTCACGGACAAAAGAAGTCCCAAAAACAAGATCGTAGTAGAGAAGCAGAAGTCGGGCTGCTTCCGGACCGCATCCCGCGGGAATTTCTTCGCCTTGCTGGTTGCGAAGCAGGGTAGGCCCCCAGGCGGGAAGCCCAAAGATGAGCATTTTTTCCGGATAGGAAGCACGCTCCCGCGTATTTAAGGTCGCCCCGAGGCTCACTAACGTCAAAATCCCGAGAAGAAAGAAAAAAGTGCGCATGGCTAGGGTCCGATCGGGCGATCCGCGGATTGACTCTCAATTTCCGCGGGTTTCTCTAAGGCCCGCTTTGTCCAATAGATAGCAAGGCTGTAGAGCAACACGGTGACTGGGAAAAGGGGAGAGAAGCCATGGCGCACTTGGACGAAGCCGGAAATAAGGGATCCCAAGGCCCAGCCGCCGTTCCAAAACACCATGGAAACCGCGTTCACCCCGCCGCGAAGTTCCGGAGAAACCTGCTCCAAAACCTCCACGGAGAACATGGGGCCGGCGAGGTTCATGAGGCTTGTGCGCAAAAGATACCCGAGGACGGAGAGAGAAAGGATAGGGGTGTAACCCCAAAGGAAGAAAAACGGGAGGGAGAGGGCCTGACAGAGGACCACTAGGCGAATCCGGCCCACCCGGCGGGCAACGAACGGGGAAAGAATGTTTCCCACGCCGATGAGAAGAGAGTTCAGGGCAAAGATGAGCCCCAGGGTGTGATCGGGAACGGCGAAACGCAGCTTGAAAAACAGGTTTACAAAAGGGATGACAAGCCCGGCGCCAATTCCGATGAGGCCATTGATTCCCGCAAGAGCCCAAATAAACCGCCGATGGGGAAAAAGGTGGCGCAGGGTCACAGAATTGTGGGGACCTCGATTGGGAATGGCCAAGACGGGAATGATCGAGATGAGGAAGATTGAAAAACTCAAGATGATCACGAGTTTGTAAACCTCAGCGCTTCCTGGCGGAAGGGCAAAACTCGTAGAAAGAAACGCGGGGAGGAGGCCGCCCAACGCCGAGCCGGTCATTCCCGCTAGCACCGAAAGCCCGGATTGGAAGCCAAAAAGTCTCTCCCGGGCTCTTCCTTCTGCGAGTTCTGAAAGGAGGGGGCCGCCGGCCACCCCACCCAGGGTCCCACCTAACCCTCCCACAAAGGCCGCGGCCAAAAGCCAGGAGCGCACCGGAAAAAGAGCAGGAATGATCCACGCCACCGCGTGAAAAAGCATGCCCACAAGGATCAGCTTCTTGTAACCCATCCTGCCCGCGGCAAGGCCCACAACGAGGGCAAAGGCCATCACGATAAAAGCAGGGATCGCCGAAAGGACACCGATGAGATCCTGACCGTACCCGAGAGCTTTCAGGTAAAGGTTAAAGTAAAGGCCGTTGATGCTTCCGGCGAAGCTTCCCAGAACGGAGCTCAAAAGAAAGAACCTGGCTCCCGAGGATAACGACGAGACCATGGCTATTCTCCGAGGATCTCGTTTTCCAAAAAGTCCGCCACAACTTCGGGATCAGGCGGAAGAATAGGAATCCCGTCGGGAATACGAGCGCGGTACTCGGTGATCACCGCTAAAACGGGGATCCGGCCGGCCAGCGGTTCACCGGTGCGGTAAACCTCGATTTTCGGGAATTCCTCGGATTTGAAACCCTCAAGGAGGACAAGATCTAAATCGGACATGTAGCGGTGAATGTACGCTGCGATGTCCTCGCCCTCATGATCCCAAAAGAGGGCTCCGTGGGCCTCCGAGTAAAGGAGAACGCGTTCCGCTCCGGCCTCGCGGTGGCGGTAGGTGTCTTTTCCAGGGGTATCAGGTTCCACCTCCGGCCCCACGTGTTTTGCGGTGCCCACGCGGTATCCCCGCGCTCTGAGCACCGGGATAAGACGGCAAAGGAAGGTCGTTTTCCCTGAACCCTTATGCCCAATGAACGCCACGGCCTTCATGGCCCCAAGTTTAGCATCCCTGAAAGGGCTGTTAGTGCGCTTTTTCCATGAAAAAAACAGAAAAAGGGGCGGGCCGGTTGAGCACCGCGCCCGCCCCCGAGCTCTAATATGGTTTTACGGGCAGCAGAGTTTGACGATGAGTTTCACGAAGTCCACGCTTGTGTCGTCCTGGACGATGACGTCCAGGAGGCGCTGAGCATTTAGTGGCGCCAGGAGATTTCCTCCTCCGGGGAGATTGGCCAGATCCAAGGTGAAGGTATGCCCATCGGGAAAGTTGGCCGGTGTCCAAGAAGAGCTCTGCAAGTAGACACCCGCCGGTGGTCCGAATTGCGCCATCCACTTGTCTGCGCCTATACGCAAGGTGACGCCGTCATTTGTCGCATCGCCCCAAAGGGGCTTAACCCGGATGATTAATATAGCCCCTGCAATCTGACAGCTTTGAGGAAGGATAAACCGGTGGCCGAACCAGCGGTTTCCACCCTGGAAGTCAAACCCCACAAAGGGCATAGTCTGCCCCGGCGTATACCACTCCGGCGGAGGATTATTAGGTTCTATTCCAGTCGGGCTGAAGTTGTCTTCGATTCCGGCAGCCAGTGTCACCTCATCACATTTGATTACCAGCGTCTCCGCGCAGCACTCAAGTTCGGAATCGTCATATACCACAACCACACATCTTTGAAAGCGCATGCCCGGTCAAAACCCCCTGGCCCCCTTCCTCTCCTCCCCAACCTCGCCCCATTGACTGTGGACACATCTCTTCGCCCCCAAAGGGAATAAGGTTTTTCGGGGACGTCCCGCAATCAATAGCCGGACTCTTAGGCCCATGGGGCTTGACCGCGTTCATGCCCCCATCACCTGCCCTAACCAACAAAGGGCCGGATCCTGATAGGGCCGTCCGGTGTGGAGCACCCACCAGGTGGCCTCTGCCAGGTGCCTTCCTACCCCCCTTGATGGCCCTTTCTCTCTCGGATTCGAGGGTAAGCTCCCCACATGGCGGAAGGCATATTTTTGGGTGGTAGCGGGCAATTACGTTGGCGGCTTCACTATAAGCCCACATGATGTAGCGTTCACGTCTTTCCGGGGCTTCCCATAACGCACTTTGCCCCCGCTTTGTTGGACTCTCGGGACCATTCCCGTGTAGGAAGCGAGGTGCTTCGGAGCAGGAAACCACCGAACATCTCCAACCTCCAAGGCGATCATCGTAGCCAGAATGAACCCCGCTCCAGGAGCGGGCATGAGAAGTTCTACCTCAGGAGAAGGAGCAAGCACCTCTTCCATCCTCTTCTCCAGTTCCGCAATTCTTTGGTCTAAAATCTCCGCTTGTTCCAATAACATCCTTGTCACTGCTCCTGTCTCAGGAGGAAGTTCCGCGATCTTTGAGGAGTTTCCTTCCCTTAACACCGAAAGGATCGCTCACTTCGGGGATGGCAAGGTTGTACTTGGCCAGAGTGGCGTGAATGCGCTGCTTAAGTTGGGTTCTTTGTCGGACCAAAATCATTCTTGCCCGGGTAAGCTCTCGCTTGTCCCGGCATGAGTTTTGCCTTGCCGGCGTGGACGAGTCTCGGAACGCAACCCGCTTGTTCGATCTCCTCCACGATTCAGTACCAGTTCTCCACGGTTGCCACAACCACCGGGCTTCCTGGATAGCGCCCTTCTTTGAGGAACGCAGCCAAAGTTCCGCGCTCATGGACGATATAACCCTGCCTCGAGGCGCGCGCTTTCATAACATCACACCATGGCCGAGCACGGTACGATCAACAACTCCATAAGGAGAGGGTGTTCCTGAGACAGCAGAGAACAGTCGTTACCAACCACGAGGAATGTCGGACCGATAATAAAGTTCTGGAGGGCAATGAGCCTGAAGAAAGCCGTTAAGGAGAGCCTTGGCCTCTGCAGGTGATGCTGCTCGAGCGAGGAGAGCAACGCTACGGGAAGCAGTGGTGACATACTGCCCATTTTTCTCTCTAACCGAGGCAAAATATACCTCAATTCCGGAGGCGGCAAGCTCTTCCAGCGGCAATGTGAAGGAATGCCCCGCTTCTGGAGCCTCTGGGTATCCACGGGGCACAAGGTACTTGCATACCGTGGCCTGCCGCTCGAACTCGACTTCCTTCACCAGGTTCCCCGCCGCAATAGAGGCGAAGACTTCCAAGGGGTCTGTAGTGAGCAGTGCGAGCACATTTATCGCCTCGGGATCGCCGAGGCGGGCATTGAACTCTAATACCTTAGGGCCGTCTTCTGTCTGGATGAACTGAGCGTAGAGTACGCCGTGGTAAGGTGCGTCCGTCACCTCTCCAAGTTTTGCTATCGTCTCCTCAACTATCCCCAACGCGATCTCGAAGTCCTCTGACGAGACGAAGGGGAGAAGATGGTCGGCGCAGGAATAGGAACCCATGCCTCCAGTCATGGGGCCGGTGTCCCCCTCACGGGCATACTTGTAATCCTGGACCAAAGGCATAGGAAGAACACGCCTGCCATCGGTAAAGACCATCAATGAAAATTCCTCTCCTTCCAATCGCTCTTCCACCAAGATCTTGCCCTCCCGCTCAAGGAACGGCCGCGCGTACTCCAGGGCCTCCCCCGGACCTGCAAGCTGCCTTCCTAGAACACGCACGCCCTTTCCCCCGGTGAGGCCCACGGGCTTGAGAACTACGTCAGGGTGAGCGCGGAGGTGGACCTCCAGGGAAGAGAGCTCTGTGAAGACCCACCACCGGGGATACCCGCGCCGCAAGTGCCTCGCCATGAACTCCCGCATGAAAGCCTTGTCGGTCTCGATTCGGGCCAGCTCACGCCGCGGACCGACGCATGGAATTCCTTTCTCTTTTAGGGCATCCACAGCCCCAGCAGCAAGTGGGGTCTCCGGACCGAAGACAACAAAGTCGGGCCGCACGGCGAGGGCGAATCGCACCAGGGCCTCGACGTCGTTCAGCTCCCCTTCTGCCCAAGTCTCGGCAATACGCTTGATACCCGGGTTTGGAATGCCCATGTACGCAAAGATGCGCGGCTCTTGCCGAGAGCGGTTAAGGGCCGCGGCGATTGCGTGCTCCCTTGCCCCATGTCCCACCAAAAGGACCTTCATTACGCCCCCCTTACGCGGCGAGCCGCGGCCATAAGTTCCTTAACCCTCTTGGGATCCACTGGGTTGTGTACATTGCCTCCTTGCTTAAAGTAGCTACCCACAATAGCTCCGTCGGCCACCGCGAGAAGCTCGGGAACGCTCTCCGGGGTGACACCGCTCCCCAGAAGAACCCTTGCCTCCGGGAACTCTTCCTTCAATCGCCGCACGAGTTCCAAGGGAGCAGTCTGGCCAGTTCGGGCTCCAGTGAGGACCACTGCGTCAGCGAGTCCCCGCTCCAGAGCGTCCCGGGCTGAATCGGTAACATCCCGGCTGGGGAGGGCGTAGGTGTACTTCCCCTGAACATCCGCCAATATCGCCACTCCCTCAGCCCCTAGAATCCCGCGCAGGCGCATGAGGTCGGGAGCTGCGGGGAGCAAAGGCCCCATGTCCGAAAGCAAAAGGTCTACGAACCCCTCAACCCGGATGAAATCCAACTCCAAACACCAGGCAAGGTAGAGCTCGTCCTCGGCATCGTTGAAGAGCAGGTTCACCCCCACTGGGATGTCCACCGTCTCACGGACGCGGTAGGCTACCGCGGCCATGGCAATCAGAGTAGAGGTGGGAACTTTCCCAATGGGGTAAGGGTAATCATGGAAATTTTCCACTAAAATAGCATCCACACCCCCCTCGCACAGAGCCTCCGCCTCCCTGAGGGCAAACCGCACGATCTCCCGCAACGGCTCGCCCCGGTATCCAGGAGAGCCAGGAAGTGGGGGAAGATGTACCATCCCGATGATCGGTTTCTTTAATTCCCACAATCGGGATCTTTTCATTTCGTCTCACCTCCTTCTTGCGAAATAAATTCCTCTAATTCAGCGAGAGTAGGTGCATAGGCACCGGTTCGCTGGGCTGCCAAAGCGCCAGCGGCATTCCCCCAACACGCCGCTTCCCGCAGCGACATCCCTCGCGTGAGGGCAAGGAGGAAAGCTGCGTTGAAAGCGTCGCCGCAGCCAGTGGTATCCACGACGTGCACGGGAAAGGAAGGTGTGGCGAAAACCTTACCTCGTGTTGCCACTAGGGCCCCGCGCTCTCCCCTCTTCACCACGATCAAAGCGCATTTTTCTTGGAGGAGAGCAACTGCCTCTTCCAGGTCCCCGCAGGCGGTGAGGGTCCGCGCCTCCCCTTCGTTGAGGAAAAGGGCCGAAAGGAAGGGAAAGAGCGGGGAAAAGAAGTTCATGCCCTTGTCGGCTCCTGCCGACCCCGGATCTATAACGAGCCGAGGGAGTTTCTTGCCCTCCCGATACCACTCTTCCAGAGCCTCTACGGTAGAGGGAAGGGGATCAGCCACGTAAAGCCACTCTGCCCCCTCGAGGTAAGCCAAATCATCGGGGGTGAGTCTCCTCCTGGCGTTGGCTCCCCGGGTGTATAAGAGGCGTCGAACCCCATTTGGTTCCACCAGCGAGAAGGCTCGGCCACTTGGGCCTTCCAGCGTGAGCACCCGCCGAGTGTCCACCCCGGAGGCGGCGAGGTGGGCCTTCAAGGCCTGGCCAGCCGAGTCTTTGCCGACGGCCCCGATTATCCCTGCCCGCCCCCCTAAACGGGCGAAGGCCACGGCCACATTGGCCGCATCACCCCCCGGCGCCTCCCGCAGGGACAGGAGCTCCACTTCCTCATCGGGCCCCGGGATTCGGGGAACCGCGAGGATTGTGTCCCAGTTGATGTCCCCGATCGCTACCAACTCCCACTTCATCTCCGTGTCCTCGGGTCGACAAAGTCCCGGATGGCGTCACCTATGAGGTTAAAGCCCAAAACAGTGATGAAGATGGCGAGACCTGGAAAGATCGGGACCCACCAGTACGAGAGGAGGTACTGGCGGCCATCGGCAACCATCCTGCCCCATTCCGGCGTGGGCGGCTGAGCCCCCAGACCCACAAAGCTTAAGCTGGAAGTGAGCAGGATAGCATATCCAACATCCAGGGTCGCCTGGACAATGAGGGGTGAAAGGGCGTTACGAAGAAAATAGTTAAAGAAGAGCCGGAGCCCTCCCACCCCCACGGCTCTAGCTGCCTCCACGTAGGGTTGAGTCTTAAGGGAGAGAATCTGGCCACGAGCCAGGCGTGCGTACCACGGCCACCAGGTAATGGAAATAGCCAGCATGGCGTTGGGAAGGCTGGGTCCGAGCACCGCTGAAACCAGCATGGCAAAAATGAGGTATGGAAAAGCGAGGAAGGAGTCGGTGAGGCGCATGAGAACATCATCCACCCATCCCCCTGTTAGGGCCCCTAGCGTCCCAATAATTGTCCCGCAAAGGAAGGAAAGAGTGATAATGACCAACGCTGCCTGAAGCGAGATTCTTGTCCCCACCAAAACTCGGGAGAATATATCTCGGCCAAGCTCATCTGTGCCGAAGGGATGTGTCCGCGAGGGGGGTTGAAGTCTGCCAATCAAGTCAACTTTATAAGGGCTGAAGGGTACTACATAGGGTGCCACCAGAGCACACAGAGCGATAGAAACTACTAGTACTGCACCAAGGAATCCCAGCGGATTCCGGCTAGGCTGCAGGAACATCCAAACAGCACGGAGCTCTTCCTTCATCGGTATCGGATTCGGGGGTCCACCACGGTATAAAGCAGGTCAACGAGAAGGTTCACCCCTGTATAGAGGACCCCGGTGACCAGGGTAATGGCCATGATAGCGTTCACGTCAAGAACCGTCACTGCGGTATAAGCGTAGGTCCCCAACCCCGGCCAGGAGAAAATGATCTCTACCAGCAACACTCCCCCTAAAAGAGACCCGATTTGAAGGCCGGTAATGGTAAAGATAGGGACCATGGCGTTGCGCAGGGCGTGCCTTAGCAGGACTACCCGTTCCGCGAGCCCTTTGGCCCTGGCAGTACGTATGTAATCCTGGCCCAGCACTTCCAAAAGGCTCGCCCTGGTCATCCGTGATACTACGGCGAGAGACCCATAGGCCAGGGTCACGGCGGGGAGGAATATGTGGTGAAGGGATGAAGCGAGGGCTTGCCAATTTCCAGTGATGAGGCTATCCAAGAGATAGAAGCCGGTAAGGTGACGAGGCGGTGAGAGGAAAGGATCGATTCTCCCCCCAGCCGGGAACCATCCCAAAATCTTGTAAAAGATTAACTGCAAGACTAGGCCGAAGATAAACACCGGAAGCGATACACCCGCCAATGCGAACAGGCGCGAGAAGTGGTCCAAGGGCCTATTACGGTAGACGGCGGAGAGGATCCCCAGCGGGACCCCCAAGCAAAAGAATATCAGACTAGCGGTGAGTCCCAGCTCCATTGTGGGAAGGAAGTACGCTTTGAGGTCCTCGATCACAGGGCGCTTGGACCACAACGACTTCCCGAAGTCGCCTCGCAAGAGATTCCGCATATAGATTCCGTATTGGACCCAAAGGGGCTTATCCAGTCCATACATTCGGCGTACCTGTTCCACTTGCTCCTGGCGGGCCTGGGGTCCGGCGGCAGTCCTGGCAGGATCCCCAGGGACCACCCGGGTCAGGACGAAGGTGACGAGGGTTAGGCCCCACAAAGTGATGAGCGTATAACTCAGCCGCCGCAGAATATAGGCCCACATTTAAGTCAAAAAGGGGAGGGGATTTGACCCCCTCCCCAACCCGACTTTTTTAACTTTCCATCTCCAACCACATGTCGTAGAGGAAGAATCCTTCAGTATAAATGGGGCTGTAAACATAGCCCTTGACGCACTCGCGGAGGGCCACACGGGTGGTGAGGTGGTAGAGGTCTATGTCGGGACAGTCCTCGTAGATGAGAGCCTGAACCTTCTTCAAGAGCTCACAGCGGACTACAGGATCGGTTTCCACCAGGGCCTGATCCAGGAGCTTATCGACTTCCTCATTTTTGTAGAAGCCGATGTTGAAGGCCACCGGAGGCCACTGGCTGGAGTGGTACATGGGGTAGAGGAAGTTGATTACATCAGCGTAATCCGGCCACCAGCCGTTGGCCACAATGGCCGGCGCTCGCTCGGGATCGACGACGCTGACACGCTCCCAAAGATCTGGCCAGGGGAGCTCAATGATTTTGAGGGTAATCCCCAACTCGGCCAGGCTCGCCTGCAGGAGCTCTCCTACGCGGCGGCGATCCTCGTGGCCGGACTCATACACGTACTCTAAGGTGAAGCCGCCGTGGGGATAGCCGGCTTCGGCGAGGAGTTTTTCGGCGAGGTTGAGGTCCTGCACCGGCAGGGGGAGTTCGCCGTTATGGCAGGGAAGCCCGATGGCAGCGGGGCCCTGCATCTGGATCGCGTGCCCTCGGAGAACGTACTCGATCATCCCCTTGTAATCGAACGCTGCCCGGATGGCCTTGCGCACCCGTACGTCGGCAGTGGGGCCCGTGGCGCAGTTAAAGCGAAGGTACGTGGCGTGCATGGAGGGCTCTTCCACCAATACGATCCCAGGGGTGCCCCTCAGGAGCTCCCAGTCATCCACCGAGATGTCCATGGCGATATCCGCATCACCCCGCTCAAGCAATAACCGTTGCACTGCGGGCTCGGTGATGTAACGGATGATCACCTGCTCGATGTTGTTCTTAACCCCGTCCCAGCCGCGCCAGTAGTCCTCGAAGCGGCGCAGGATGATGTGTTGGCCTTTAATCCACTCCACGAACTTATAAGGGCCGGTCCCCACCATATGGCTGCTTAACCACTCCTGAGCCCAGGGGTCGTCTTCGGTAGCATGAGCTTTGACCGCTGTGGGAGAGACGATCCCCGTGCCGAAGATGTTAGCCAACACTTGGAGGAACTCGGGATAAGGGCGCTTAAGGGTGAACCGGACGGTTAGATCGTCCACTGCTTCTATTTTCTCAATAGGCTCCAGCATCCAAGCTGGACCGAGGTTAATGGTGATTGTGCGTTCAAAGCTGAACTTCACCGCTTCAGCATTGCAAGGGGTACCGTCATGAAAGATAACACCAGGATGGAGTTTGAATGTCCAAACTGTACCATCTGGAGACACATACCAAGACTGGGCGAGCTCTGGCTCCACTTCCACCGTTCCTGGTTTGTAACGCACGAGGCGTTCATATACTACTAGGTTTACATTAATAGCAGCTGCTTCGTAGCCAACCCCAATATCCAATGTAGAAGGTTGGAGTCCCGTGGCAATGATTAGGGTTCTCTCACGCGGCACCGTCTGGCCAAAGAGACTCAACCCCCAAAAGCCCACCAGCATTAAACCCAGAAACACGAGCCAAAACCTTCGCACGGTCCACCTCCTTTGTCAAAAGTTGAAGATTTGTGTCCCCTTAAAGCTTTTTGTCTCTCTCACCCCCTTTCAGCGCACTGCGGTTAGATGAAACTTGTACCGGTCGCCCCGATACCAAATGCGAAGCCACTCAATGGGCGTGTTGTTTTTCAAGTACACTACGCCTTCAACCAAAAGGAGGGGGGCGCCCGCTTTAACGGCCAAAAGACGGGCATTTTCAAGAGAGGCTAATGTTGGTTCCAGCGTCTGTTCAGCTCGAGATAGGATCAGGCCGTAATGGCGTTCTAGAATTTCGTACAGGGATTTCTTCTCCAAATCTTGGCTCTCAAGGCCGGGAACGAGGTGATAGGGCAAGACCGAAATATTCAAGGCCATGGGCTCATCGTTCGCAAATCTCAGGCGCTCGATATAGATAATGGAATCGTTCGGCCTTATAGCAAGCCTCTCCGCCACTTCTGGGTTTGCTTTCTCAATCCGCAATGAAAGAAGCTTTGTGCGGGGCGTTAGCCCAAGCATTAGCATGTCCTCAGTAAAGCTGGTCAAGCGCGATAGGGTCTGACGAAACTTTGGTCGTGCCACAAAGGTACCACGTCCCTGTACGCGGTGTAGCCACCCTTCCAAGACGAGTTCGGAAATAGCCTTTCGAACGGTGGCACGAGAGACACCGAACTTAGCCATAAGCTCGTGCTCAGAAGGAATACGGTCACCAGGCTTGTACTCTCCGGCCTGGATAGCCTCGCGCAAGCGAAGCTTTATATGGTTATAAAGCGTAGAGTGCTCCATTGCCGTCTTTTTGTTGTTCCATCGTCCGATCAACCTGTCAAACTATACACCTACCTGATGTTCTGGTCAAGTCACGAGGTAAATGTGCCAAAAGTCTACGTCAATATGCACTTCTTTTAAGCCTGTAACCCCCTTACGCAGCTGGTTAACAGGGTGTGAATCCTCGGAATTAAAGCTGTGTGAGGTTTTATACTTACGGTACTTTCCAGAAGATCTCGTTTTCCAAAAAGTCCGCCACAACTTCAGGGTCAGGCGGAAGAATAGGAATCCCGTCGGGAACACGGGCACGGTGCTCGGTGATCACCGCTAAAACGGGGATCCGGCCGGCCAGCGGTCACCGGTGCGGTAAACCTCGATCTTGGGAAATTCCCCAGATTTGAAGCCCTCGAGGAGGACGAGGTCCAAATCGGACATGTAGCGGTGAATGTACGCTGCGACGTCCTCGCCTTCATGATCCCAAAAGAGGGCTCCGTGGGCCTCGGAGTAAAGGAGAACGCGTTCCGCTCCGGCCTCGCGGTGGCGGTACGTGTCTTTTCCAGGGGTGTCGGGCTCCACCTCCGGGCCCACGTGTTTTACGGTGCCCACGCGGTATCCCCGCGCTCTGAGTACCGGGATAAGGCGGCAAAGGAAGGTCGTTTTCCCTGAACCCTTATGCCCAATGAACGCCACCACCTTCATGGCCCCAAGTTTAGCCTCTTTAGTTCGTACCATGGATATGCCGCGCTCGGACGATATTTTGTTGCGCTCTTACTCGCTTTTACCGTTTTTTGTTGCTGACTACAACCGTGTTCGCACTAGCTTTCGGGTCCTTACGAAAGTTAGCCGAAGAGACAAGCTAGCAACCAGTTAACGGCAGTGGGGTATCACCCCACACCTGAGTTTCTCTTTTTACGACTCTTTTTGGGCTTTTGAAGAAAGTTTGGGAACAAGGTCGGAAAGGCCAAGGCGCTCCAGAGTTTCGCGGGTGGGGCCGCGCTCGTCCCAGCCGCGGAGGCGGTAGTACGCCTCGATCTCTTTGCGGAAAAGTTCGGGATCGATGGGCCTTCCCCCGGAAGCTCCCCGGGGAAGGGGCTCGTGGAACCTCTGGGGAAGGCGGTCCTCAGCCTTGGTATACCCGCAAAGCCCGGAATAAAGACGCATAAGCGAAAAATTCCGCGCGCCGATTTGAAGCATCTCCTCCGGCCCGATCTCAAGTCCCGTGGCATAAGCCAAAAGCTCCCGAATTTTGGGAAAGTTGTAGCGCGGCCCGGTCTCCCTCGTGGTAAAAGCGCACATCACCAAAGAATTCACAAACGAGCGGAGGTTCTCGTACAGAACCACAAGCTGAGCCTTTCCCTCAAGGGAAAAACGGTCATACCGAGAAACAACACCGAGTTCAGGAGTGGGCGAGTCCTGCTCGAGCATGGTGTCGTGGAGCCCTTCCATGTGGTTGGCCCCCCTGGGGGTGATGGCGTAGGAAAGGCCAAGGCCGACTTTCCCCCGCGGCTCGTGCATGGGAACCTCCACGCCTTTGATGGTCATCACGAAGTCGGCCCCGATCTTTTTTGCCCAGGCCTCAAGCCCTTGGGCAATCTCGTCGCCCAAGCCCTCGCGCCGGGAGATCCTCTCCACCCACTCCACCACGGCTTTCCCATCGCCCCAAGGAACCCGCTCAGAGATGAGCCCTTTTTCTGAGGCCTCCATAAGGGTGGCGATGGCCACGCCCATGGAGATTGTGTCCACACCGTAAGCGTTGCAGAGCTGGTTGGCGAGGGCGATGGCGCGAAGATCGGAAACAAGGCAAAGGGAACCCAAGGCCGCCAAAGTCTCGTATTCAGGTCCACCGTAGTCGGGAAGGACTTCTTGCCCCAAAAATTCCGTTTTCACCACGCGTTTACAGCGAATGGGACAGCCCGCACAGGTGTCGCGGTCTACAAGGATTGTCTCTTTAAGCTTTTCCCCGCCGATTTCCGAGGCGAAATCGAAAACGCCCTCCTGGAAATTTTTTGTGGGAAGGATTCCCATTTCCGAAAGCCAGGTCACGCCCCGCGCCGTCCCATACTCGCCGAAGCGCACGGTTCCTTCGTCGGAGAGAAGATCCTGGGCGAACTCCGCGCGGGCTTTGGCGAATTTTTCCGGATGGGCCAAAGGTTTTTCCGTGTAGCCCTTTACGGCGATAGCTTTGAGGAGTTTTGATCCCATCACGGCCCCAAGGCCGGGACGGCCCGCGGCACGGTTGCGGTCGTGAATAATGCACGCCTGGGAAACGAGCTTTTCCCCAGCTGGGCCGATGGCGGCCACCCTCACCCCGGAATGCCGGCTCCGCAGCTCCGCCTCCACCTCCGCCGTGAATTTCCCCCAGAGATCTCGGGCCTCCCGAAGCTCAGCCTTGCCCTCGTAAAGGAGGAGGTACACGGGTTCCGCGGCCTTTCCGGTAATGAAGATCCCATCGTATCCGGAGCGGCCGAGCTCATACCCCAAAAATCCGCCCACGTAGGAGTCCGCAATGGATCGAGTTTTCGGAGAAATAGCCATTACCACGTGCCTTCCTGCGCCGGCGAGGCCTGTTCCCTGAAAGGGGCCGGTGGCGAAGACGAGGGCGTTCCCCGGTGAGAGGGGATCCGTTCCGGGAGGGACGTGTTCCAAGAGAAGCCTTGCGGCCAGGCCCCGACCACCCAAAAAAAGCTCGTACCAGCGCTCCGGAATCTCCTTCTCCTCGATCTTCCCTGAGGAGAGATCCACCCAAAGGTACCGGCCAAATACGCCCTTCATTTGCCCTCCTTTAAAAACGCTCAAATTCGCACTTGCACACCCGCGCTCGGCCTGGAATCGAAAATATCATCGCACTGGCTCCAGGGAAAGGACTTGGCGGAGGAACTGCCCCGTGTAGGAACGCGGGTTTTCCGCAATCTTTTCCGGCGGGCCCTCGGCGATGATCTCACCTCCCCGCTCGCCGCCCTCGGGACCAAGATCAATGATCCAGTCCGCTGTTTTGATCACGTCAAGGTTATGTTCAATCACGACCACCGTGTTCCCCGCATCCACAAGGCGGTGCAGAACGGCAAGGAGTTTGCGCACATCCTCGGGATGAAGCCCGGTGGTGGGCTCATCCAAGAGGTAAAGGGTCCGGCCGGTGGAGCGTTTGGAAAGTTCCCGGGCAAGTTTTATCCTCTGGGCCTCGCCACCGGAAAGCTCGGTGGCCGGCTGGCCAAGCTTGATGTAGCCCAGGCCCACATCGTAGAGGGTTTGGAGCTTTTCCCGGATGGGCGGGATGGCTGAAAAGAAAGCGAGAGCCTCCTCCACGGTCATATCCAAAACCTCGGCGATGTTTTTGCCTTTATAGCGGACGCTCAGGGTTTCCTTGTTGTAGCGCGTTCCCTTGCAAACATCGCAGGGAACGTAGACATCGGGAAGGAAGTGCATCTCGATTTTTACTTTCCCTTGGCCTTGGCAGGCCTCGCAGCGGCCGCCGCGCACGTTGAAGGAAAAGCGGCCCGGCGTATAGCCCCGCATCCGCGCTTCCGGAGTGGCGGCAAAAACTTCCCGGATGGGATCGAAAGCCTTGGTGTAAGTGGCGGGATTGGAGCGCGGTGTGCGGCCAATTGGCGATTGGTCCACCAAAAGCACGCGGTCGAAATATTCCCAGCCCTCGATATCCTCGTGGGCTCCGGGCTTTCCCGCGGAGTACCCGAGCTTCCAGCTCAGGCCCCGGTAGAGGACCTCCTCCACCAAAGTGGATTTCCCCGATCCGGAAACGCCGGTAACGCAGATGAAAAGCCCCACAGGAAAGCGCACGTCGATCCCTTTCAGGTTGTGTTCGCGGGCGCCGCGCACCACAAGCCATTTATCTTTGGGCTCGCGCCGCTTGGCAGGAATAGGGATGCGCCGGATCCCCGCGAGGTATTGGCCCGTCAGGGATTTGGGGTTGCGTGCGATCTCCTCGGGGGTTCCCGTAGCAACTACATAACCCCCGTGTATTCCCGCGCCTGGGCCGAGGTCCACGATCCAATCTGCGGCCCGCATGGTGGCCTCGTCGTGCTCCACCACGATCACGGTGTTCCCCAAGTCCCGGAGGCGCTTTAAGGTCGCGATAAGGCGGGCGTTATCCCGGGGATGAAGCCCTACGGAGGGCTCGTCCAGCACATAAAGGACGCCGGTAAGCTGAGAACCGATTTGGGTGGCCAGGCGGATCCTCTGGGCTTCCCCTCCGGCAAGGGTATTGGCCGGCCGGTCCAAGGTGAGGTAGTCCAAGCCCACATCGGCCATGAACTGCAGGCGATTCTTGATTTCCTTTAGGATCTGGTGGGCGATCATCTCCTCCCTTTCTGTGAGCTGGAGGTTTTCGAAGAACTCCAGGGCCTCGCGAACCGTGAGTTTCGTCACTTCCCAAATGTTTTTCCCGCCCACCGTCACTGCCAGGGCCTCCGGCCGAAGCCGCGCGCCCTTGCACTCCGGGCAGGGAAGAGCGGACATGTACTGCTCGATCTCCTCTCGGGCTTCCTCGCTCATCGCTTCCCGATAAGCCGCTTCCAAATAGGGGATCACGCCCTCAAACGGCCGATAGTAGGTGCGGGTCTTTCCGTAGGTAGTGGTGTACACGAAGGGCACGAGTTCTCCACGGGTTCCGTAGAGGATGATGTCGAGTTTTTCCTTGGGAAGGCGACCGAGGGGCACATCGGGATCGATGCGGTACGCCCGGCAGACCCCCTCCAAAAGGGCGGACAGCCAGCGCGAGCGGGAATTGGCCCAGGGAAGGATGCCCCCTTCGCGAATGGATTTCCGCGGATCGATCACAAGCTCTGGGTCCACCACCATGCGCACCCCAAGCCCATCGCAGGCCGGACACGCCCCAAATGGCGAGTTGAAGGAGAAAAGCCTGGGTTCAATTTCGGGAAGGCTTACCCCGCAAACAGGGCAGGCGAAATGCTCGGAAAAAAGCTTCTCCCCTTCGCCCATGATCTCCACGATCACCAAGCCCTGGCCCCATTTGAGGGCTGTTTCCACAGAATCTGCAATCCTTCCGCGTTTCTTTGCCTCGACTTTAACGCGGTCGAGAACGATCTCGATGTCGTGGCGCTTGTTTTTGTCGAGCTCGATGTCCTCAAAGAGGGTGCGCAAAACTCCATCCACCCGCACGCGCACAAAACCTTCCTTCTTTAGGTCCTCGAAAAGCTGTTTGTATTCGCCTTTTCTTCCCCGCACCACCGGAGCCATGATTTGGACGGCGGTTCCTTCGGGAAGGGCCATGATCTGGTCCACAATCTGTTGGGCGGTTTGGCGCTCGATGGGCCTTCCGCATTGGGGACAGTGGGGCTTTCCGATGCGGGCAAAAAGGAGGCGCAGATAATCGTGGATCTCCGTGACCGTGCCCACGGTAGAGCGAGGGTTATGGGAGCGGGCCTTCTGGTCGATGGAGATCGCTGGAGAAAGGCCCTCGATCAGGTCCACATCGGGCTTTTGCATGAGGCCCAAAAACTGACGGGCATAAGCGGAAAGGCTCTCCACATAGCGACGCTGTCCCTCGGCGTAAAGGGTGTCGAAGGCCAAAGAGGATTTCCCCGACCCGGAGATCCCCGTGATCACCACAAGTTTGTTCCGGGGAATCTCGAGGTCGATGTTCTTGAGGTTATGCTCGCGGGCGCCGCGCACGATGATCCTGTCCATAGCCTCACCGCGGCCGGAAGGCCGCAAACAAGGGCAACCTCGATCTTAACCATGGCCCTTTTCCCTTGCCAGAAAAGCCCGAAATCGAGAAATTCCGAGTATGGGAAAAATCTTGCGTTTTGGGGTCTCCATGGAGGAAGAGCTTTTGAAGGCCTTCGACGAGCTCATCCAAAAGAAGGGCTACCCTAACCGTTCGGAAGCCCTCCGGGATTTGGTCCGCGAGGCCTTGGCCGCCCGAGCTTTAGAGGAAGGGAAAGAGGTGGTGGGCGTAGTCGTCCTCCTCTACGACCACCACAAACGGGAACTCCTCACTAGGCTCACCTCCTTGCAGCACCACGCCCACACCCATGTGTTGGCGAGCCTCCATGTCCATCTGGATGAGGAAAGGTGTTTGGAGGTGGTGGCCGTGCGGGGGCCCGCAACGGAGGTGCAGGATTTGGCCGAGCGCATGCGGGCTATTCCGGGGGTGAAGCTCGGGCGCTTCTGCGCGCTGGGGACAATTGGCCCGTTTTGAGCCCCCAGTTGGGCTTGGTCCTTCGAACCTTTGCGGGTAATCCCTGTTACACGAGGTGACCATGACCAAAAGAGGGCGTTTTGTGCTACTCACGGGGATTGCCCTGGCTCTGGCTGGGCTTTTGGCTGGCTGTGCAAGAATTGCCACGGAAATTGAGGACTACTCTCCAAAGGACCAGCCCGTTCAGGCCGCGGTGGGCGAAACGATTCCCCTCAAACTCACAGTCAGCAATAAAGGCAACCGTACAGCCCAATTCCTTCTCCGCGCCTTCCTTTGGGACGAGCAGGGCCGCGCCGCTGGAAAGTACGAAACCTGGGTCACCCTCAAGCCGGGAGAGCGCACCACCCAAACCTGGAACCACGTCGTCACGGCAGAAGGGAATTTCACCCTACAATTCCAGGTATGGAAGGATCAGACTACCCAGCTTGCTGTGGCTCCCACAAACCCTAAGGCCCTCGTGATCGGAGTCCGTCCCCAAACGGAGCCCACGGCTTCCGGAAAATTCAAGGTGGGTGATCGCGTCCGCACCCTGGTGAACCTGAAAGTTCGCACCGGCCCAGGCATTACCAATCCAGAGGTGACCCACGTCAACTATCGTGGCTCCATGCCACCTGGGATTGAAGGACAAATTGTGGACGGCCCAAAGAGCGCGGATGGGTACACGTGGTGGAAAGTGAAGTTCATCACCGGGGTCGAGGGCTGGTGCGCGGAAGGAAAAGGCGCAGAAAGCTGGCTAGAGAAAGTCAGCGATTGAGGACGCGTTCGTACACCGCAAGATACTGTCGGGCCGGCCGGTCCCAGGAGTAGTCGCCCAAGAGGGCTTTCCGGCGCAGGGCAAGAAGAGCCTTGCGATCCTCACGCCAAAGCTTCACCGCCCGCGCTAAGGCCCCAAGCATGGCCTCCGCCGTGTATTCGTGGAACACAAAACCGTTCCCACCTTCATCCACATCTTGGACGGTATCCCGAAGCCCACCGGTAGCGCGGACGATGGGGATCGTTCCGTAGCGGAGAGCGTAGAGCTGGGTGAGGCCGCAGGGCTCAAAGCGCGAGGGCATCAGGAGAAAATCCGCGGAAGCGATCACTTTGTGCGCCCACTCTTCGGAAAACTCCAAAAGGACTTTAAGGTTTTGGGGCCAGCGTTTTTCCGCCTCGCGAAGGCTTTGCTCGTATTTGGGATCACCGGTTCCCAAAACCACAAGGCTAATCCCCATGGTCATCATGCGCTCCAAACCAGCCAAAACCAGATCGATGCCTTTTTGCTCGGTGAGCCTTCCCACCATGGCCACAAGAGGCCCGCCCCCGAAAAGCCCCAGCGCCTGTAAGAGCAGTCTACGATTGAAGGCTTTTCCCCGGAGATCTCTCTCGCTGTAAGTGGTCCAAAGGTACCGATCACTGCGGGGATCCCATTCTTCCTGGTCGATACCGTTGAGGATTCCCACGAGATCTTGAGCCCTGGATCGAAGGATTTCGTCCAAACCAAGGCCATCCTCTAGGATTTCTTGGGCATAGGTAGGGGACACAGTGGTAAGGAAATCCGCAAGGATAAGGCCCACCCGCAGAGCACAAAGCCAATCCCCGCTTCCCGCGAGGGCCAAATCCTCCGGAGAAAGCCCCAATAGCTCCCACTCCTTCCGGGGAAACCAACCCTGAAAAGCGAGGTTGTGGATGGTGAGCACGGTTTTCCCCGGGACCCCTAGCTCGCGCTTGTAGAGGGGCAAGAGGGCCGTATGCCAATCGTGGATGTGGAAAATATCGGGAAACCAGGAAAGGGCGGAGGCGGAAATTAGGGCGGCCTTGGAGAAAAACGCAAACCTCCGGAGGTTGTCAGGGTAGTCTTCTCCGCCTTCGCCGTAAATCCCCGGTCGACCAAAATAAGGGGGAAAGTCCAAAAAGAATACCGGTACATTACTTTTGGGCAAAAGTGCACGAAAAACCACGACCTCGTTTCTTTCTCCCCCAAAATCCACAGAGCAAGAAACAACCTTCGCCATATCCCCTTGGATGCTTCCATAGCGGGGGACAAAGACAGCCGTTTCTAAGCCGAGTTTGGCGAGAGTTTTAGGAAGGGAGGCCACTACATCCGCGAGACCCCCAGCTTTAGCAAACGGTGCCACCTCCGCCGCGACAAAAGCTATCCGCATAACCTCCAATCATACAAAAATTCGGCAGGAAGCTCTGGGAAACCATGGAAGGGAAAATTTCAAAACGAGCCCCGAAAAAAGAAAAGCGCC
>Ga0072500_146861_pt1 | contig 61014 bp, 63 predicted proteins | sample GBScelen77Swater_FD_63803 | JGI IMG/M metagenome (GOLD analysis project Ga0072500, IMG submission 63803) | Hot spring microbial communities from Great Boiling Spring, Nevada - cellulolytic enrichment S 77C v2 (version 2) | ecosystem: Environmental > Aquatic > Thermal springs > Hot (42-90C) ...
CTCTGTACGGTACCACCTTCAGGAAGTAGGCGGAATATTCACTTGTCAAGGTGCGCCTTTTCGCCCTGGGGGAGCCAGGGCAAGAGATAATTTAGCACAGGGGTGGGGAATTGTCAACAAGGACCCGAAAAAATTCGGGATTATCGCACTCTTCCCACGGGCATGAGATAGAGAGGGTGCTCGCTTGGGGGGAGATTCAGGGCTTTCTTCACCCCCTCATCCTGGAAAGCCCCAACCACGACAGTCCCAAGACCGAGAGCCTCAGCCTGGAGGTAGACGTTCTGGGCAGCATGACCAGCTTCCATATGCACGTACCGGATACCCCGTTCACCGTACTTCCGGGTTGTCCGCTCGTAGACTGCGGTGAAGACAAGAACCGCCGGTGCTTCACGAATCCAGCGCTGGAAGAGCGCCACCCTGTACAAGTCTTCTCTCCTGTCACCCTCAAGAACCCGCAAAAGCTCGTGCTCTTCAGGAAGGTACCGGTACACTCCAGGCAAAAGGCCCTCGACCTCTCCGACGACAATATAGACCTCCAGAGGATACAACGCACCCGCTGAGGGAGCCGTGCGGAAACCCTGTGCCCTGTCCGTGACGCCCTGGGCTGCCCAGAGTAGCTGGGCAATCTCTGGAAGGGTCAGAGGGGATCGGGCAAAAGAGCGATACGAACGACGCTGCAGGAGCGCTTCCTCAACAGAGGTGTCGCTATCAAGCCGTGGGGAAGGCAGGGCAATCCTCTCCTCAGCATATCCCCGCATCCCCCACCACCCCACAAAAAGCAGAACGAGGAGAAACAGCACCACGCGCATTTTTCTCCCTCCTTTTTCAGAGTATCACCGATTCTCATCCTCCCCATAGAGAACCCTCTTGAGGTAGCGGAGCGATTGTCGCAGCATAGGGCCAAGAAGGCGATCGCTGTAATCCCGACCGAGTTTTGGTCCGGGGAGTTCGAGATACCCCACTATGCGCTGTTTAGGGAGGAGATGGCACTTCTCAAAAAGTAGGAACCGGATGCTTCGCACATCCACCACACCCCGAGCAAGGTTCTCCGGCTCAAACCCAAAGGTCTCGTGGTACATAGCATCGGTGTTTTTCCAGTGGAATTCATGGAGATACGGAAATGTGGCCACAAAAAGTGATATGTGGTCCTCGCGGAGCCTCCCCTCTTCGTCCACAAAGCCGTGGGAGACGTCGGCACAGAAGCCAAAGCGAGCTGCTGTATCTCTGTACTTTTGCCAGTACGCGGTCAGCTCCTCTCCGATTGCCCTGACCTCCCGGGCACTGCAGGGAGGCTCAGCGTAACACGACATGGGCTCTGTAGTGAGCCACTCAAGACCCCAGGACTTTGCATAGTGCAGGAGTTCCTTGATCTTCTCGAGGTATCTCCGGATGCCCCTTTCCCGGAAATCCAGACGGTCCCGAGGAAAGGCCCCCATGGAAGCACCACAGGACGAAGCCCCAAGAAGGGCAGCCACCTCAATGAGTCTCCGGTAATTGCGTTCTGTGACGGCCACCATCTCCGGGTCCTCCGAGAGGAATCCCCCAAGCTCCCGGTACGCCGAGAAAACGCTCGAGATGATGATACCCCGTTTCTCCGCCTCTTCTCGCAACCTCAGGAAATACGAATCGGGGAGGAAGTAGAGTTCAAAGAACGTCCCAAGCTGGAGGTGCGTGACTCCCTCTTCGGCCATAAGGTCAAAGAGCCACTGGAACGAGTACCGGTATGTGATAGGGTCGCTCTTCACCCCGAGTAAGAGCTCCAGAGACACCGGCGCCTTCTGGTATTCCTCTTGCTGCAATCTCTCCTGCATCGTTGCACCTCACTTCCAGGGCTCGTTCGAAGCCCGGCGAACGTTCACCTCATCGATGACCGCGTTTTTGTTCCGCATGGTGAGCAAAAACCAGACGATTTCGGCAATTTCTTCCGGGGTGATGAGCCGTTCTCCAAGGAGATCCGGACGCATGGCAGCAATGAGGTCCGTTCCTACGCCTCCAGGAGCGATAACGTGCACCCGAATCCCCTCCGGGTGCAGTTCTCGAGCAAGAACCTTCGTAAAACCCATGAGGGCGTGTTTTGAGGCCGTGTAGGCTCCCTGGTGAACGTAGCCCTTCGTTCCCACCACAGAGGAGATATTGATGATAGTAGCCAGTGCAGAACGGCGGAGGTACGGCAGGGCTTCCCGACAGATGAGAAAGGGAGCGCGGACATTCACGGCCATTTGGAGCTCCCATTCTTCAAGCGTTGTCTCTTCGAGGGGCTTCGCAAGAGCCACTCCAGCATTGTTCACCACAACATCCAAACGCCCGAAGTATTCTCCGGCTTCACGCACAAAACGGATAGGGAAAGCAGGATCTGCAAGGTCTCCAGCGCAAACGAAGACCTCAGCACCAAATGCTGCAAGCTCAACCCTCAGGGTTTCCAGTGCCTCCTGAGAACGGGCACAGAGCGCAAGGTACAATCCCTTCTCCGCAAGAGTTCTGGCAATAGCGCGGCCAATCCCACGACTGGCTCCCGTAATAAGAGCAACCTTCCCTCTCCACTCTTCCATGGCATTCCCCCCAGAGCCTCTTTCTATCTTAGCACAAAAAATTCTTTGGGGATTTCCTCTCATCCCCTTCAGAGTACGCTCCTTCAACCGATATAATACTTTGGAGCCCGGGGATGAAGGGCAAACTCCCCGAAAGGGGAGGACGCAAAGCCACAGGCCTACGGTGTTTCCTACCACGGCGGCTGGGCTGCCAAGCTCCGGCGTTGAGTACTCCAGTACTTCACTTTGGGGGGAACACACATGAAACGGTGGCATTGCTCTTTTTCGCTCAAAGCTCGCCTTGCCCTTCTTGGAGTCCTTGCGGTTGTGGCTTCAGCGCTTGCTGTCGGGCTTTTCAGTCTCTCTCTGAGCCAGAAGGAGATACTGAAGAAGCGCCAGGAAGCGACACAGTTCATCGTTGAAGCGGCAATGTCCCAGATTCAGGCTCAGTATGAAGCCTTCCAGAAGGAAACCATTTCTGAGGACGAGGCCAAAGCCCAGGCCCTGAGTATCCTCGAGCGTCTCCGGTATGAAGGCGAAAACTACGTGTGGGTGAACGACCTGAAACCCTCCATGGTCATGCACCCCATAAAGCCTGAGCTCAATGGGCAGGACCTCACCGACTACAAGGACCCTCAGGGGAAACGGCTCTTCGTTGAAATGGTGAAGGTCTGCAAGGAGCAGGGAGCAGGCTTTGTGGATTACCTCTGGCCAAAACCAGGCTTCACCGAGCCCGTCCCCAAGGTTTCCTATGTGGCACTCTTCAAGCCCTGGGGGTGGATTGTGGGAACCGGAGTGTACCTCGACGATGTCCGGGCCTACATGAGGGGAATGACCCTGCGAATGGTAGTCATCATCGCCATTGCTGTTGCCGTCCTTGCCGTCGTCTTCCTGTTCCAGGCCTTTGCCATTGCTCGTCCCGTTGAGGCTCTCGTCCGCCATGCAGAACGCGTGGCTCGAGGAGACCTCACCAATAGCCTTGCTGTTCTTCGCCGGCGCGATGAAATCGGCCGGCTCTCTCAGGCCTTCCACGCCATGGTCGAAAGCCTCAAGGATATGATCCAGAGCGTTTTCCACACAACCGACGCTCTGGCCTCCTCAAGCAATGAAGTATCCGCATCGGTGGAAGAGGTGGCCAAAGCTACTGAAGAGATCGCCCAGACTATCGCCCAGGTGGCTGAAGGTTCCACCCGCCAGAGCGAAGAGCTCAACGCCATTGACGAGGAGACCAAAAACATCGCCAGAAAAGCCGACCAGGTTTTTGAAGCCACGGAACGCAACACTAAAGCGGTGCTCAACATTACTGCCCACATGGAGGAGAACATGAGAGCACTGGCAGCGATTGAGGAGGCCCTTGAAAAAACCGCCCAAGAGGCACAAAGTGATAGAGAAGCGGCGGAAAGAGGGAAAGAGTCGCTCAAGGTGCTTGGAGAAAGCATCCAGCTCATTTCCCGGGGTGCCCAGGAGGTCGCCCAGGCGATTCAAACCCTGAACGCCCGGTCTGAAGAAATCAGCAGCATCGTCGGTATCATCACGAGCATTGCCGAACAGACCAACCTCCTTGCCCTCAATGCTGCAATTGAAGCTGCCAGAGCCGGAGAGGCAGGGCGGGGATTCGCCGTGGTGGCAGAAGAAGTGCGCAAACTCGCTGAGGAATCCTCCCAGGCTGCGGAACGCATTGCCCGACTCATTGAGGAGATCAAAAAGGATATGACCCGAGCTTCAGAGAGCATGAACGAGGCAGAGGAAGAGGTGGAAAGAGGGGTTGCCCGGCAGAACGAGGTGAACAGGAACTTCGAATCCATTATCGCCTCTGTTGACCGGACGCTCCAGGAAATCCAGGGACTGTACCAGGCCCTCCACCGGGCAAAGGAATCCCTGAACGAAACCCTCAAAGAGACTGAGACCATCGCCCGGCTCTCCGAGGAAAACAACAAAGCACTCAACGAAATCGCCAAAGCCATCAAAGTCATCACGGACAAAATCGCCGCCGCAGCCTCGGTATCTGAAGAGAATGCCGCAGCCAGTGAGGAAGTCTCCGCTTCAGCAGAGGAGCAGAACGCTTCCCTCCAGGAAATCAATAAGGCCACCGGAGCTCTGGCCCAGCTTGCGGAAGAGCTCAAGGAGAAGGTCAAGCGCTTCACGGTTTGAGTTTCCTTGCCTTCACCCCTCCCTAATGGTATATTAGGGAGGGGTGAAGACTATTGCCTGTAGCGCGGGTGCTTTTAGCCTACAATCAGGCTGTGCTCTCTCAGGAAGAAGAAGAATACTACGCAACCCAGCAGGAACTCAAGGGACAGACGCTCACCCTCATCCAAGAGGCCCTGAGAGAAACCGGATATGAAGTGGTGCTTTTCGATGTTGAACGCCCTCTTGAGGAAGTGGTAGCCTGTCTCCTGTCTGAGGACATCCACTTCGTCTTTAACGTCACCACCTGTGTCTCGTCGGTGTACAGCCAGGCACTCTTGCCTCTGCTCCTTGACGCCCTGGATATTCCTTATCTTGGTTCCCGTGCGGTAGTCCATTCACTTTGCCTAGATCGTTCTCTGACGAAGCTGGCCCTGAGGGGCCTTGGTGTTCCCACACCCTCCTTTTTCCTCTGGGCTCCCCAAGTTCCCTGGCCCGAGAACCTTGAATTCCCTGTTCTTGTGAAACCCCGTTTTCGGGAATACCGAGGAAGAAAGCTTGGGGGTTTCATAGTTCATGACCACGAGGCCCTCAGGAAAGCCGCTCTTGAGCTTTTTGAGATGACTGGGGAGAAAGTGATTGTCGAAAAGTACATTCCCGGAAGAGAATTCGTTGTTGGCCTGTGGGGCAATGACGAGGAAACCGCTCCCCTGCCCATTCTCGAAATCACCCCCCTCAGTCGGGACTTCCCTCCCTGCGAGGAAATCCTCAGGCGAGGGGAACGGGTTCTGGGAGTGGCAGACCTTCCTGAGGAAATCGTCCTTCAGATTCAGCGCATGAGCCTCAAAATCTTCCAGGAACTCAACATGCGCGACTACGCCACGTTCCGCCTGATTCTCTCTGAGGGAGAAGCCCTGCCGCTTTTTCTTGAAATCAATGCCCTTCCGCTGCTCTACTATCGCCAGAGTCCTTTCCCGGAGATGTGCGCTGCCTTGGACATCGACTATACGGGTATGGTGCAGCGCCTCTTCCACATCGCCATGAAACGGGTGAAAACACGTGTCTAACCCTTTACCCTTTGCCGTTCTTGGGGCAGGACACGGTGGGCAGGCTCTGGCGGGGTACCTTGCCCTCAGGGGTTTTCCGGTGCGGCTTTTCAACCGGACTCCCGAACGTCTTCGTCCTATACAGCTCCTTGGGGGTATACAGGTTGAGGGAGAGGTGAGTGGTTTTGCTCCCATCCCGGTTGCAACCTCGGATATCCGGGAAGCCATAGCGGGCGTTCAAGTCATCATGGTGGTTCTCCCGGCCACAGGCCACCGGGACATTGCCGAACGCCTGAGCCCTTACCTTGAAGACGGGCAAATTATCGTCCTCAACCCTGGGAGGACAGGAGGCGCGCTTGAAGTACGTCAGGTGCTTAGAGAAACTTCCTGCACAAAAGACGTCCTCATTGCTGAAGCTCAGACCTTCCTCTTCGCCAGCCGGATCAGCGGACCAGCACAGGTCCGGATATTCCGGGTGAAGAATAGCATCCCGGTCGCTGCCCTACCGGCGTACGAAACCGTGAGGGTCGTCCAGACGCTTCGGGTTGCCCTGCCCCAGTTTATTCCCGAGGACAGCGTCCTGAAAACGAGTTTCAATAACATCGGCGCCGTTTTCCATCCCACCATCACCATCCTCAACGCGGCCCGAATAGAGAGCACCCACGGGGAGTTCGATTACTACATCGAGGGCGTCACACCCTCTGTTGCTCTTGTCCTTGAAGAGGTGGACAAGGAGAGGGTCAAGGTAGCTGAAGCCCTGGGAGTTCGCGCCATCACTGCCCGGGAATGGCTGTACTCAGCCTACGACGTTTCCGGGAGAAATCTCTTTGAGGCTATCCAGAACAACGCAGGATACCAGGGGATTCGAGCACCCTCCACCATTTTCCACCGGTACATCACGGAAGATGTCCCTACAAGCCTCGTCCCCATTGCTTCTTTGGGGAAAATGCTCGGTGTGCCCACGCCGACCATCGATAGCCTCATTCACCTTGCTTCGGTTCTCCATGGAAGAGATTACTGGAAGGAGGGAAGAACGGCGGAGAAGCTTGGATTGCAGGGGTTGAGCGTGAAGGAAATTCACGAGCTGGTGGTGACCGGTGGAAAGTAAAAAAATCCTCGGGGCTTCGCTGGGAACCTGCGTTCACGTTGCCGGAGTGTACGGATTCCTGACCCTTGCGGAACGCTTCGGATACCAGACGGTCTTCCTTGGTCCTGCCCGCTCTCCCCAGGAGGTCGTCGAGGCGGCTTTACAAGAACGCCCGTCAATGGTCATCGTTGGGTACCGTCTCACAGAACGCGTGGCAGAGAAGCTTTTTGAGGAGCTGCAAAGCCTCATAACCAGGCACGGTCTCTTTCGAATTCCCTGGGCTTTGAGCTGTACTCCTCAAATTGAGCCCGTAGCCCGCAAATCTGGCCTTTTTACCTATATCTTTACCGGAAGGGAGCCATTTTCGGAGATTGTGGCGAGCCTGACCGGCTCAAGAGAAGAACGCAGGGAGGACACCTATCCTGAAACCCTTCCTGGGCGCATTGCCGCCAGGTACCCCTTTCCCCTTCTCCGCCACCACTTTGGCCTCCCTACAGTGGAGGAAACGGTGGAAGGGGTACGCCGCATAAGCGAGGCGAAAGTGGTGGATATTATTTCCCTTGGCCCGGACCAGAACGCCCAGGAGTTCTTCTTCGAACCTCACAGGATGGACGAAACCCACAAAGGAGCAGGGGGAGTTCCCCTGCGGCGAAAAGAAGACCTCGTGGCCATATTCGAAGCCTCTCGAAGGGGGAATTTCCCCCTCCTTCGCTGCTACAGCGGAACAAATCACCTCAAGGAGTGGGCACACCTTCTCCACGAAACCATCCGCATCGCCTGGGGGGCAGTCCCCATCTTCTGGTACAGCGAGCTCGATGGACGGTCAAAACGGCCACTCCCTGAGGCCATCAGAGAGAACCTGGAAGCCATGAAGACCTATATCGACCTTGGCGTTCCCATAGAGGTGAACGATGCACACCAGTGGAGCCTCCGGGGAGCGCCAGACAGTGTCGCTGTGGCCTCCTTCTTCCTTGGGGCGTACATTGCCAAAAAGCTCGGCGCCCGGTACTACGTTGCCCAGTACATGTTGAATACCCCTCCGGGCATTGCTCCCCGGGCGGATCTTGCCAAAATGTTTGCCAAAAAAGACCTTGTGCAGACTCTTGAAGATGCGACCTTCACCGTCTTCACCCAGATCCGGGGAGGGCTGGCCCACTTCTCTCCACATCCTGAGATTGCCAAAGGGCAGCTTGCGGCTTCGACCTTCCTCGGGCTTTTCCTCCGCCCCCATATTGTCCACGTGGTGAACTTCTCCGAGGGCGACCACCTGGCCCGACCTGAAGAGGTCATCGAAAGCGCTCATATTGTTCAGGGAGTCCTGAAAGATGCCCTTTTTGACCTTCCCGACGTCACGAAAGACCCCTACATTGCAGAACACCGGGCACGGATAAAGCATGAAGCACTCCTCCTTCTTGAGGCTCTAAAGAGCCTGGGTCAGGGGGAAGACCCTTTCCTCGACCCAGGGGTCCTTGCTGGAGCAGTCACAAGAGGTTTCTTTGACGCCCCTCATCTTCTTGGCAACCCCTGGGCTAAAGGAAAGGTTCAGACGAGAATCGTTGAAGGTATGCTTTACCCTGTCGATGAAAAAGGGCGTGCACTCAGCGAGGAAGAACGTCTGAGGCGCCTGGGATTCTCCTTTTAGAGAATCCCCTCCCGCAAGAGGAGTTCGGCAATCTGGATGGCGTTGAGCGCCGCCCCCTTGCGGAGCTGGTCCCCGACTACCCAGAGGTTCAACCCCCGCTCTAGAGAAATGTCCTCCCGAATCCGCCCAACGTAGCACTCGTCCTTTCCGGCAACGAAAAGGGGCATCGGGTAGAGACGATTCTGCGGGTCGTCCTGAACTACCACTCCGGGGAAGTTCGAAAGGAGTTCCACCGCTTTCTCCCGGGTGATTTTCCGCTCCGTCTCAATGTTGATGGCCACGGAATGAGCCCGGAACACTGGAACCCGAACACAGGTTGCCGTCACCTGGATGGAAGGATCCTCCATAATCTTTCGTGTTTCCCAGACCATTTTCATCTCTTCCTTCGTGTAGAAGTTCTCTAAGAATACGTCGATATGGGGAATGAGGTTAAAGGCAATCTGGTAGGGGAAAACCCGTGCCTCCAGGGGTTTCCCCTGGGCATAGGCCACAACCTGTTCTTCGAGTTCCCTCATGGCCTGTGCTCCTGCCCCGGAAGTCGCCTGGTAGCTTGCCGCCACAATCCGGCGAATCCTCCCGTAATCGTGGAGGGGCTTTAAGGGAACAACGGAGATAATGGTGGTGCAGTTGGGATTGGCGATGATACCCCGCTTCTTCACCTCGTGGACCCGGTGGGGGTTAACTTCTGGAACGATCAGAGGAACATCGTCTTCAAGACGGAACGCAGAAGAGTTGTCCACCACCAAGCACCCACTCTCCACCGCTTTGGGAGCAAACTCCCGACTCACGGAAGCACCAGCGCTGAAGAGTGCAAGGTCACACCCGGAAAAACTCGAAGGACCCAGAACCTCGACAGGGATTTCCTCCCCCCTGAAATGCACCGTCTTCCCCTGAGAGCGTGGAGAGGCCAGAGGTTTCAGGTCCCGGAGAGGGAATTCCCGCTCCTCAAGGATGCGGAGCATTTCCTGTCCGACCGCTCCTGTGGCACCAACCACGGCAACCCTAAGAGCCTTCACAGAGAATCACCTCACTGTCGCTGATAAATGTCCTGTGCAGTGCCTGAACCGATTCTTCAACCCTGTCCTTCGGGATGAGACAGGAAATCCGGAGATTTGAGGTGCTGATCATGTCAATGTTCACCCCACACCGTGCCAGGGCGTCAAACATGCGAAAGGCGATTCGGGGGTCATTCGCCACTCCTGCTCCCACCACCGATACCTTACCCACATCTCCGTCGAACTTCACCCCTTCAAAAGAGAGGGTTTTTTGCAAGTCCTCGAGAGCCCTCCGCACCTTCCCCTCGTCTTCCTGGGGGATCACAAAGGCAATGTCCTTCTTGCCCTCCCGCCCCTCGCTTTGAATAATCATATCGAGGGATACCGAAAAGTCAGCAAGAGTCCGCAGGATGAGGGCAGCAACACCGGGCTCGTCCGGAACCCCAAGAAGGACAACCTTGACAACTTCAAGACTATGGGTGATGGCCCGTACCTTGGCCTCTTCCATATTCTCCACCTCCTCCACCCACGTTCCTTCCTCCTCGAGAAAAGTCGAGCGAACGTGAACCCGAACCTGGTAGAGCCTTGAAAAGCCCACCGCGCGAAGCTGCAGGACTTTTGCACCAAGGCTTGCCATCTCCGACATCTCATCGTAAGAAATGCGAGGGATTTTCCTTGCCTCAGGGACAATGCGGGGGTCTGCTGTGAAGACCCCTGCAACATCGGTGTAAATCTCGCACACATCGGCCCGAAGAGCTGCCGCCAGAGCACAGGCCGTGGTATCGCTCCCTCCCCGGCCAAGGGTGGTGATGTCCCCGTCTTCGGTAACACCCTGGAAACCAGCGACGATAACCACCTTTCCCTCGTTGAGGTGACGGAAAATCCTCTCCACCTCGACCCTGAGAATGCGAGCCTTAGTGTGCACGTCGGTGGTGATGATTCCTGCCTGTCCCCCAGTAAGAGAAATCGAGGGTACTCCCTGGGCAAAAAGAGCAATAGAGAGCAGGGCAATGGAGACCTGTTCTCCTGTGGCAAGGAGCATATCCACTTCTCGTTCCGGAGGAAACGGATGGAGTTCCCGGGCCATGGCAAGCAAGGCGTCGGTGGTTTTCCCCATTGCCGAGACCACCACAACCAGTCGGTGACCTTCGAGGAAGTACCGGCGAACCCGAGAGGCCACGTGGCGAATCCTCTCCAAATCGGCGACTGAAGACCCTCCGTATTTCTGGACGACAAGACTCACAGGATTTCAACCCTCGCGCCCTTTTCCTCAGGATGCACTTCCTGAATTCTCACCGCCACACCCCGGGCAGCGAAAATTCCAGCGATTTCTTTTTTTTCCTCTTCCTCAAGGGGTCGGGAAAGGACAAGAAGCAATGTTGGGCCAGAACCGCTGATGACCACATTCCCCAGGCCCTTTCCTTTCACGTATTCCTTCACTTCAGGGAAACCAACCACATACTTCCCCCGGTACGGTTCATGGATACGGTCCTCCAGGGCACGGAAGAACCCTTCACGGTCCCGGGTAAAGAGGCTTCCCAGAAGGAAGGCAAGGTGAGAAAGGGAGAACACCACATCCTCCCTGGGATAGGAAGCGGGGAGCACACCCCGCATGACTTCGGTGCTCAGAGTATAGTCGGGAATGAGCACAAAGAGGGAGAAAAGCGGGGGAAAGGAAAACCGCTGGTAGAAGACCCTGCCTTCCTCCCGGAGGGCAATGGTGAACCCCCCCACAAAGGCCGGGATGACGTTGTCAGGATGCCCCTCAAGGGCAACAGCAAGCTCGAGCATCTCCTCAACTTTCAGCTTTCCCCCACAGAGGGCATTCGCCACCATTACTCCGGCAACGATGCATGCAGCGCTACTCCCAAGCCCCCGGGCAATGGGGATGCCGTTTGTGGCGCAGACCCTAAGGCCTACCCCCTCAAAGCCAAGCCGCTCCCAGGTTTCCCGCACGGCAACGAAAAAGAGGTTCCGCTCGTCCTGTGGAACCTCCCCCTCTCCCTCCCCACGGTGGTGCAGAAAGAAGGACCGTTCCTCTGTAGTTTCCACTTCTACCTTATAGGTGAGATCAAGGGCAAGACCTAAAACGTCAAACCCGCAGGAGAGATTTGCTGAGGTCGCGGGAACACAGACACGGAGTTTCAAGGCCTCTCCCCCCCAAGTCCGAGGAGCTCCACCACCGCTTCTTCCCGTGGCTCAACCTCTTCAATCTTCCCCTCATTCTGCCTGACAGCAATGTCAGGATCCTTCAGGCCATGCCCGGTGAGGATGCACACCACCGTCTCTTTCCCCCGGAACACTCCTTCCCGGGCCTTCTTCATGATGCCTGCAAGGGAGGCCGCAGAAGCGGGTTCCACGAAAAGCCCCTCTTCCTCCGCAAGCATCCGCTGGGCAAGGAGAATCTCCTCGTCGCTCACAGCGTCAATGAGCCCACCAGACTCGTCCCGGGCAGCAATAGCGCCTTTCCAGCTGGCTGGATTGCCAATGCGGATGGCGGTGGCCACCGTCTGGGGATTTTCCACGGGCTTCCCCAGAACAAGCGGGCAGGCACCTTCAGCCTGGAAACCAAACATTTTCGGAAGAGCACGAGTCTTCCCCCGCTCGAAGAATTCCTTGAAACCCCTCCAGTACGCCGTGATGTTCCCCGCATTCCCTACGGGAAGTGCAAGGATATCGGGAACACCTTCAAGCCACTCCACAACCTCAAACGCCGCGGTTTTCTGCCCCTCAATACGGTAGGGGTTGATGGAGTTGACGAGCGCCACCGGATAGTTGGCCGTGATAAAGCGCACGATACGCAGTGCATCGTCAAAGTTTCCGCGTACTGCCAGAACTCTCGCTCCATGCATCAGCGCCTGAGAGAGTTTCCCCAAGGCGATTTTCCCCTGAGGGATGAGGACGATGCAGGAAAGCCCTGCCCTGCGGGCATAGGCTGCAGCCGAAGCAGAGGTATTCCCGGTCGAGGCACACATCACCACTTCCTTCCCCTCTTCCTTGGCCTTGGCAATGGCCACCACCATCCCCCGGTCTTTGAAAGACCCCGTGGGGTTCATTCCTTCGAACTTGAAAAAGAGCGCTCCCACGCCAAGGCGCTTCTCCAGAGACGTCGAGCGAATGAGAGGCGTGTTGCCCTCCTCAAGGGTCAGAAGCGGTGTCGCCGCCGTTACAGGTAGGTATTCGGCAAAGTACGCAAGAATTCCCGGCCAGCGCAAGAAAAACTCCCCCTTCTTTACTCTGAGTTCCTTTTAGCATACCATAAAAAAATATGGAGAAAAAGCACGTGCTTCTTATCAGCAACGGATACGGAGAGGATTCCTTCGCAGCCCTTATTCTGAAAGAACTCCTGGAACTGGCTGAAGCCCAGGGTGTTGCCCTTGAGGTGAGCATTGTCCCCCTGGTGGGGGAAGGCAAGGCCTTTGAGGGCACAGCGCAAAGGTTTCCAGGCCGGGTGAACCTACTCCACGTTTCCCCCTCTTTTCCGTACGGCGGGGTGTACCTGGGGAGCTTTCCCCAGCGCGTCTTTCGGTTTCTCACCGACGCATTTCGGGGAGGAATAAGGAATGCACTGGCCGTTTTTCGCCTTCTCAGGAACTGTCCCCTGTCCTTTGACATGGTGATTGGAGTTGGAGACATTCTTCCTCTCCTTTTCGGTCTTCTGGGCACCGGAAAGAAGGTGTATCTCTTCGCCTGTGCCCATACTGACCTTTTGCGGATTCGAAAGAAACCCTATGAGCGCCTGGGAAGGATCACGGCGTTCTTCTTCCGGTATGGGGCGGCGAAAGTCTATACCCGAGATGCTCCGACTGCTCTGTGGTTCCAGAGTCTGGGTATCCGGGCCGAATTCCTTGGATTCGTGGGTCCGGAAATCCTTTCGGGTTCCTGCAGGGGAAAAAACATTCTCTTCCTCCCTGGGCATCGAGGGGACTGGGAGAGAAACTTCCTTTTCCTTGCGGAAACAATACTTCTTGCCCGGGACGCTCTGGCTCCTTTCGCCCTCCATTTTGTCTTCCCCCCGGAACAGAGCGCCACGCAGATAGCGCGCACCATCCAGATGGCCCGTGGAGAGCTCGTCGATCCTTCTTCTTTTTTTCTGGGGCGGCAATCCATTTCCTTCAGCCAGGGAGACTATTTTGCGCGCCTTGGAAGCGCCTCCCTCGTTGTAGGATTTGCGGGAACAGCCCTCGAATACGCGGCGTTCTGCGGCATCCCCTGCATTGAACCCTGCCTCAAAGATGCTATCCAGGCCAACCCCCACTTTCTCGTTTCACGACAGGCTCTGCTCCTTCGGGAAGCCCTCGTCCCTGGGGGAGACACCCCGGAAAAAACTGCCCGCGTTCTGCAGAAGGTCCTGAGGGATCTCCACGTTTTTCAGGAAAGGGCACAGCAATTTGCCAGGACCACCTGGCAGGGGCAGGGAAAAGGGGCAAGGAACATTGCCTGGGACCTCCTCAGCACTCTTCGCACAGTGCCTCCGAAACCCCAAGATACAACACTTGCTGTGGGCGACTCTCGTAACGGTACACGGTGATGCCTTTGCATCCAAGCTCATGGGCCAAAAGGTACACCCGGAAGACATCCTGAGGGGTTGCAGACTCTGGGAGGTTTACCGTTTTTGAAACGGCGTTGTCCACGTACTTCTGGAAGGTTGCTTGAACCCGGACATGGAACTCTGGAGGAATCTCTAAAGCGGTGAGAAAGAGACGGTGCAGGGCCTCAGGAATGCCCTCAATGCCCGCCATGGTCCCTCGCTCAAGCACAGCTTTCCGAATCCCCTCCGGAACGCCAAAGCGCTGGAACATTTCTTCAAGGAGAGGATGGACCTCAACGAGTTCCGTGTGTTCCAGAACGTACCTTCTAAAGGCCAGAGCAAAAAAGGGCTCGATGCTACTTGAGCAGGATGCAATGATACTTATGGATCCTGTGGGAGCAATGGAGAGCAGGGTGGCGTTGCGGAGGGGAAGGTTTTTCTTTGCCCAGATGCTCTGGGGGTAATTGGGGAAGGTGCCACGCCGCACAGCAAGGTCCAGAGAGGCCATCCGGGCTTCAAGGGCGATGAAGTGCATCACCTCAGCAGCAATCTTGAGAGCCTCTTCAGAAAAATAGGGAATGCCAAGCTGCACCAGCATATCCGCAAACCCCATCACCCCAAGACCAATTTTCCGGTTCCCCTTCACCATCTTCTCAACGGCCTCCAGAGGATACCGGTTGGCCTCGATGACGTTATCCAGGAAATGCACCGCCCTCCACACCACTTCCCGAAGGCGGTCGTATTGGATTTTCCCTCCCCTGACGAACTTCGATAGATTTATGGAGCCAAGGTTACAGGATTCATAAGGTAAAAGGGGAACTTCACCACAGGGGTTGGTGGCCACAATGTCTCCAAGGTGAGGGGTGGGGTTTGCACGGTTGATCGTGTCAAGGAAAAGGAGGCCCGGTTCCCCGCTTCTCCAGGCACTCTCGGCAATCGCCTCAAAGAGCTCCCGGGCGTTCACCCGTTCCCAGACTTTCCCATCCCGGGGGTTGACGAGTTCCACCTTCTCGCCACGCTTCACTCTTTCGATCTCCTCATCCGTTATGGCCACCGAGAGGTTGAAGTTCTCCAGAAACCCTGGCTTTTCCTTGGCCCGAATGAATTCCCGAATATCGGGGTGATTGAAGCGGAGGACTCCCATATTTGCGCCCCGGCGGCGACCACCCTGCTTCACCACTTCTGTAGCCACGTCGAAAATCCGCATGAACGACACAGGGCCTGAGGCCCGTCCACCCGTGGAGGCCACAATGTCGCCTTTCGGACGGAGAGCGGAAAAACTGAATCCTGTTCCCCCTCCGGATTTGTGAATGATGGCCATCTCTTTCAGGGTCGTGAAAATCGAGTCAATGGAATCCTCAACGGGAAGGACAAAACACGCCGAAAGCTGCCCAAGGGACGTACCCGCATTCATGAGGGTAGGGGAGTTGGGGAGAAAAACGAGAGAGGTGAGAAGTTCGAAAAATTCCTCGAAGGTCCTCGATGCATCCTCTCCGAAGGCCCTGTCCACCTCGGCGATGGAACGGGCAACCCGTTCCATCATACCCTTCGGGGTTTCAATGACGTTCCCCTCACTGTCTTTCAAGAGGTACCGCTCCTTTAGCACCCGCACTGCGTTCAGGGAGAGCTTCAAATCGTCCCGTACCCCGAAGAGCTCCCATTTCGCCTTTCGGAGAGAACGCCTTTTCTCCCGGTACAGAATGTACGCCCGGGCGACCTCAGAAAGACCCTCTCGCATGAGCACTTCCTCAACCGTGTCCTGGATTTTTTCGACCTCAGGAATGTCGCTGATCCGCTCAGAAAGCAGGTGAACGACCTTCTCAGCCAGGGTGTGGGCAAGCTCGGGATCCTCTTTCCCACAGGCAGAAAGTGCCCGGGAAAGGGCTGAAAGAATCTTCTCCTCCCGGAAGGGCTCAAGAGTCCCATCTCGCTTCCGCACATACTCAAAAGGCACTGTTATCCCCCCTCTTCATACTGCCGTTGAACCCACAAGAACATCTCCCGGGGTGTGGCGAAAACGTGCTCTGCCGCGATACGCTCCGCCTCAGCGCGATGGAAAGAATCCCAGAGCGCCAGGGCAAAGGCCACTTGAGCGCCGTGTGCAGCCTGGGCATCGAGAGGAGAATCCCCCACATAGAGTGCATTTTGCGGAGACACCCCGAAGTGCTCAAGAATCCGGACCACCCCATCAGGGTGGGGCTTGGCTCGCCGCACCTCGTCTCCACACAGGACGAAGTCAAAGAGGCGTTCGAGGTTGCATCTCTGAAGGGTTATAGAAGCGCTTTTTCTCCCCTTGGAGGTGAACAGCGCCTGTCTCACTCTCTTCCCCCGGAGGTACTCGAGAATTTCCAGAACTTCGGGAAAGAGTGTTACGAGGCGATCGTGTTCTTGCTCGTAGAACTCGTAGAATGCCCGCAGGGCCTCGTCCTTTTTCTCCTGTCCCACAATCTGCTCAATAACGACGTCCTCTGGAGGACCGTAGAGACCAACGATGTCTTGAGGAGTCATGGGGCGCCCGGCAAAACGCTCGGCCACCCACTGGAAAGCTCCCCAGAGGAGCCTGGAACTCCCGATGACGGTGTTGTCAAGATCCCAGATAAAAAGTTCAAACATGGGCTTCCTCTAAAAGGGCAGCGATATGGTGTACGAGCAATTCCATTTCTCTCTCGGTCCCGATGGAAATTCGAAGCGCATCGGGCCATTCGGGGAAATACCGGACGAGAACTTTCCGGTGCTTCAGTGCTTCGTACAGAAAGCGGAGGTCAACCCCCGCTTTTCTCACCATGACGAAGTTTGCCTCGGAAGGATAGACGAAAAACCCCAGTGCCCTCATTTTCTCCGAGAACCATTCACGGGTGCTTCTTATGCGGGCGATGTTCTCCCGAACGTACTCGAGGTCGTCTAAGGCCGCGCAGGCCCCAACCTGGGAGAGAATGTTCACGTTGTATGAAGCCTTGGCCTTGAGGAGCTCTCGAATAACCGCAGGGTGGGCAAAGAGGAAACCGACACGCAGTCCTGCAAGGGAAAAGGATTTTGAGAGGGTCCGGACAAGGATGAGGTTTTCATACCGCTTAAGGAGAGGAAGGGCGCTTTCTGGAGCAAAATCGACATAGGCCTCGTCAACCACCACGGGGCAGGCTGAACCCCGCACAAGTCTCTCGATATCCCTGGGGGGAATGAACGTTCCCGTAGGGGAGTTGGGGTTACAGAGGAACTTCAACCGTGCAGGAGCCGCAACGAAAGCCTCAGGAAGGGAGAAGTCTTCGGGGAAGGGTATTTCCAGAGGTACTCCTCCCTGGAGGAGCGTAAGAACCCGGTAGTACGTGTAGGTGGGGACGGGATAGGCAACCCTGTCCCCCGGATCCACGAAGATTCGCACCACGAGGTCGAGAAGCTCATCCGAACCGTTCCCGATAAGAACCCAGTCCTCCGGAACCCCGTACACCTCGGAGGCCTTCCGCCTCACCGCATCACTCAGTGGAGGAGGATACAGCGCCAGAGAACGGGAGGCGAGGAACTCCTGAAGCGCCGCAATAACTCTTGGAGATGGAGGATAGGGATTCTCGTTGGTGTTGAGCTTCACAAATCCTCCTTCCCTTGGCTGCTCCCCGGGTGTGTACCCCTGCATGGCAAGAATGGCTCTGCGAAACTCCACCACGTTCACCGTCCCTTCCCCATCTGTTTCAGAACCTGCGTACTCCTCCCGGAGGGGTCATAAAGAGCGTAGACTTCCTGGAGGTTCCGGAAATCCCCCCGGAAATCCAGACCGTATCCCACAACGTAAATGTCCGGAATTTCGAAGCAGAAGTAGTGGACCTCAACCTCGGCGATGCGGCGAACCGGACAGTTCAGGAAGCTGCATACCCGGACACTCTGGGGAAGCCGCCGTTCAAGGTTCCGTACAAGGAAGTTCAGCGTAAGCCCTGTGTCCACGATATCCTCAAGAATAAGCACATGGCGTCCCTTAAGGTCCACGTCCACGTCTTTCTCGATCTCGGCCCGTCGAAGTCCCAGGCGGAAAGGAGAGAGGGCCATGAAGTCAAGGTCAAAGGGAATTGTGAGCGCCCTTGTGAGGTCCACGGCAAAGTACACCGCTCCCCGCAGAATGACGATGAGGACCGGTCGTTCCCCTCTGTAGTCCCGGTCAATCTCATGGGCAACCTCCTCGACACGCCGCTGGATTTCTTCACGGGTGAATACCCGTACTCCCAACCGGGGGTCACTCATGGTCATCCTCAAGGTCGAACTTTCTCAAAATGTGCTCATAGTCCCGGGCATATACGACCTTGATTTTCACCTCCGGATAGAGCTCTTTGAGCTTTCGAACCTTCCGGTTCTTGCGCCAGGTAAGCTTCTGCTTCTGGGTGGTGAGCTCGATGAAAAGGTCGAAGTCCGGGAGGTAGAAATCGGGGGCAAAGGCCTCCACCACGTTCCCTTCACTGTCCCACTCAAGCGGGAACGTCCGGGGCTCGTAGAGCCAGCGAATACCGTAGAAGTCGAGAATTCGGGCAAACTCTTCCTCTGAAGGGTGAGAGAACACCACAGGCTTTTCCAGGAACCCTTCCCTGGTGAAGAATGACTCCTGCTGACCCAACGAGGGAGGTCGTGTCCTCTTCATGGCCTCAAGAACGAGCTGGCAGGACTCCTCAACGTCGTAAAAGGCGGTATTGAGGACAAAGTGGTAATGAAGGGGGTTGCGCCAGTCCACCCCGAAAAACCTGAGGAGGAATTTCTCTCGCTGCCGGTCCTGCTCGGCAAGGATGCGCGAGGCTGTGACCTCATCCTGGCGGTACCGTTCCATAATGCGCCGAAGCCTCACTGGTACCGGAGCCACCACGAGGAGATGGAACGCCTTCGCACAGCGGGCAAGGAGCCGCTGTCCCCCCCGTCCAAGGAGAACAAAGGCCCGTTTCTCGGCAAGCTCCTCAAGGAGCCTGCCAACCTCCGCCATCCAGCGTTCTCGCTCTCCCTCTTCCTCGGGAGGTTCGGGAGAAAGCGCAGGGGAATGGCCTTCAAGAAGAGCCATCCACTGCTCCCTGTTGATGAGCTCATAGCCTAGAACTCTTGAAAGCCTCAGAGCCACCTCATCCCCCAGGCTTTCAACCTCTCGAGAAACGGTGATAACCGAGAAGTTCCCCATTCCCCTTTTCACCGGCTTCTATTATACTATCCTGAGGATGGAAAACCCAGGGAAGAAGACGAGGAGCCGGAAAAAACGTGCAATCGCAGGATTCCTCTACCTTGCCGTCTGGGGAATCCTGTCCATTCTACCCGTATCTTCGGGATGGGCAAAAAATGATCTTTTCTTTTTCGACTATACTCCTGAGCACGTCTTCGCTCCCCTTGAAGGCTTTCTCGAAGACGCGCTCCACAGAAAGCCCAGATCCTTCCCCAAGCCACCCCTTGAGGACCTGAAAAAAGGCGTGTTTCCGGACACTCTGATGACCGAAGGAGATGTTCTGCTCTTTGGATACGCCAAGGAGGGCTGGCTCTTCTTCGAAGCCTGGGACCTTGGGGCCTCCCGGAAGGTTCTGGGCATGGTTCGCCGCCTCAAGGAAAGCGCCGCTTTTCTTGAGGCGATCAAGCGCCGGATTCCTGAGATACTTGGGCGGGCAAAGGAGTGGAAGGTCCTCTTCGTCCGCCAGGAAGGGGGACGCTCGTCCATTGTCTTCTCGGATCTTGCAGGAAAACGAGAAGTCTCGTTCCCCTTTCCGGAAAGCGGAGGCACACTCGAGACCATCACCATGACTCCCGATGGGCAATCCCTCCTTGCCGTGGTCTCCTGTGCAGGTGTGCGAAACATTTTCCGGATTGACCTTTACCCTCGCAGGGTGCAGCGCTTGAGCCTCCAGGAATTTTCAGACTTCTCCCCTACTTTCTTGCCTTCCCGAGGGACTATCCTCTTCCTTTCAGAGCGAGGAGGAAAAAGGGGGATTTACGAGATGAACCTCGATGGATCGAAACAGCGAGAGCTTCTTTTGCGAGATGCCCCCCTGGGGTGGCTCTCCGCATCCCGGTATACCGAAACCCTTGCGTTTTCCGAATTCCGGGAAGGACGATGGAAGCTGGTACTCTGGAACCCTCTTGAAAGACGGGAAGACGTCCTGAACTTCTCGGGCAATGTCTTTTATCCCACCTTTGGAGGACGGGAGCGGCTCTTTTTCATCGGGGAGCAGGAAGGAAGGTATGACGTGTACGAGTTCTCTCCCCAGAAGTCCTGGACCAGGTTGACGAACGATGGCCTTCCCAAGGCGTACCTTGCAGCGGCCCCTGATGGTCAGAGGCTGGCCTTCTGCGTGGAGAAAGACCCTGGAAACTGGGACGTGGTCGTCCTTGACCTGGTAAGAAGAAGAACTGTGCGGCTCACTGCCTCCTGGGCCAGGGAGCAGAGTCCAGTTTTCGCTCCCCTTCCCATGTACTGAACTGGAGGGATACACCGTGAGGAAAGGTCTTGTTGTGACCATTCTGGGTCTTCTTGTTGTGTTTCTCATGCACTCTTTTCCAGCAGAAGCATCGGTGCGGAAACTCCCTGCTTTTCGGCTTTACACGCTCAGGGGTGAAGAGATCCCTTTCGCCCCTCCTCACCGGCGATTCTTTTTTTCCTCGACCCTGAGTGCTTTTCCTGCCTTGTCGAGCTCACCCAACTCTATGAACGCACGGAGAACCTCGGGGGAAAAGTTCTACTTTACCCGGTATGCCTGCGATGCGATTTCCGGGATGCCCAGCGTCTTGAAGACTCTCTGGGAGGAAAATACACCATTTACCTCGCTCATCCCCTCCTTCCCGCACTCCTTGGGATCTGGGAAACCCCTGCGCTTTTTCTGGTGAACGCAGAAGGCCGGGTTCTCTACCAGGCCAAGGGCGAGATTGTGTGGGACGACTTTCAGTCGTTCCTCTCTACGAAAAACAACAAACGTGGTCCTTCCAAGCAAAAAAAGGATTCCTGTGCTATAGGCCTGTGTTCTTGAAAGGAGGCCAGGTATGGACATTCTTCCACTTCTTGAACGTGTTGCGAGGGGAGAAATCTCCCCACAGGAAGCGTATGGCATTCTGAAAAATCTCCCCTTCACAGACCTCGGTTTTGCCAAGGTCGACCATCACCGAAACCTGCGAAAGGGTTTCCCTGAGGTTGTGTACTGTCCGGGAAAGAGCCGAGAACACCTCCTGGCCATCCTGAAAGACCTGGCAGAGCGCGTCCCGAACTTCCTCGCCACCCGTGCAGACCAGGAAACCTACGAGTTTCTCAGACAACACCTCCCCTTCCTCTCTTTCCACCCCACTGCCCGCCTTATCCTTGCCGAACGAGAACCCCGGCCCAGAATTGGTAAAATCGTCGTGGTCACTGGAGGAACGGCGGATATTCCCGTTGCAGAGGAGGCAGCCATTACCGCAGAAATCGCGGGGAACCATGTGGAACGACTCTTTGACGTCGGTGTTGCTGGGATTCACCGCCTCCTGGCCCATCTCTCTGTCTTTGAGGGTGCCAACGCGGTGATCGCCGTAGCAGGCATGGAAGGGGCACTTCCAAGTGTTCTCGCGGGTCTTGTGAATGCCCCGGTTATTGCCGTCCCAACGAGCGTCGGATATGGAGCCCATCTTTTTGGTCTTGCACCGCTTCTTGCCATGCTTGCAAGCTGCGCACCTGGAATGGCGGTGGTCAACATCGACAACGGGTTCGGTGCCGGGTTTTTTGCTCACCTCATCAACCAGCTCGTTGAAAGGAGGAAAGAACCTTGAAGGTTCTGTACCTTGACTGCTTTTCGGGCATAAGCGGGGACATGCTCCTTGGAGCACTCCTTGATCTTGGGAAAATCGACATCCCTTCCTTTGTCGCCTCGCTCCACGAGTTCCTTTCCCTGCCTTTTGCCGTGGACATCAGAAAGGTGCACAGGAAAGGGATCGCAGCGACCCAGGTGGTGGTGTCTGAACCTGATCCCCCAAAAGAGCGAAGAGCCAGAGACCTCTTTGATCTCCTCACCGGGAGCTCCCTCCCTGAAGCCTTGAAGGAGAAGGCCCTGAAAGTTCTTCGGAGAATTGCCGAAGTCGAGGGGAAAATCCACGGTCTTTCCCCAGATGAAGTGCACCTCCATGAAATCGGAGGAGGAGACACCTTAGTGGACGTTGTCGGAACTCTGTACGCCCTTGACCTCCTTGAGGTACAGGCAGTGTACGCCTCACCAATCCCCACGGGAAGGGGTTTCATCCACACCGCTCATGGAATTCTCCCCGTTCCTGCTCCGGCCACCCTGGAGCTTTTACGGGGCATTCCGGTGTACACCGGGACCCTGGAGGGGGAACTCACCACACCCACGGGAGCAGCCCTTGTGTCTTCCCTTACACAATCCTTTGGGCCATGCCCTCCCCTTGTGGTTCAGGAGGTGGGGTACGGGGCGGGAATGCGAGACCTTGAGGTTCCCAACGTCCTCCGGGTGATTCTCGGCGAAAGGGAGGAAAGGGCAACTCCCGAAAAGAACGTCCTCCTTGAGACCAACATCGATGACATGTCACCGCAGATTCTGGAGTATCTCACCGAGCGCCTTTTTAAGGCCGGAGCCCTCGACGTCTTTGTCACGCCCATTTACATGAAAAAGCAGCGCCCTGCCTTTACTCTGTCCGTGCTCTCGCCCCTTTCCCTTGCGTCCCTTCTGCGAACGATTATCTTCGAGGAGACAACCACTCTGGGCGTCCGGGAGTACGAGGTCACCAAATGGGTACTCCCCAGGATGGCAACGGAGATCCCCACTCCCTGGGGGACCGTTCGAGGAAAGGCAGTCACAAAACACGGGAGGGTGGTGGTTCTCCCTGAATACGAGGACTGCAAAAAAATCGCCGCTCAGACAGGCTTACCTCTCCAGGAGGTCTTCAGAATAGCCCAGGAAAGCGCATCCCGGAAAGAAGCACCCACCCCAGGGCACCGGGAAAATCACTAACTCTCACACGATCCGCCACAGGGCTTGCCGCACTTCAGGCACACAAGCTGGGCGAGGTACGCCTCCTCTTCGTCTTTTGTGAGGTACCGGCGCCGGATCCTCTTGTCGAGAATCCAGGGCCAGCGGGCAATTCTCTCAGCAAAAGGGGTTCGGCAGACCTCTTCCACACCCTTGTCCCGGTATTCTCCACGGGCTTCCATGCTCTCAACCTCCTATTCCTCCCCAAGGTATGCCTTTCGCACTCGCTCATCCTCAAGAAGCCTTTTCCCCTCCCCTTCTAAGGTGACGCGGCCCGTTTCCAGCACATAGGCGTAATGGGCGATCTCCAGAGCCGCCCGCGCGTTCTGCTCGATAAGGAGAATAGTCACCCCGCTCTGCAGAAGTTCCTGAACGATATGGAAGATTTCCCGAACGAGCAAGGGTGCAAGACCCAGCGAAGGTTCATCCATCATGAGGAGTCTGGGGCGAGACATCAAGGCCCTGGCAACAGCCAGCATCTGCTGCTCGCCCCCGCTCAGGGTTCCTCCTTTTTGCCAGGTTCGTTCCCTCAGACGAGGGAAAAGCGAGAACACCCACTCGAGATCCTTCTTCAAACCCTGGTGGTCCCGGCGGGTATAGGCACCAAGGAAGAGATTCTCCATGACGGTGAGATTCGGGAAAATCCGGCGCCCTTCGGGAACCATGGCAATACCCATCTCCACAATTCGATGGGGTGATTCCCCGGTAATGTCCTGCCCTTCAAAGAGAATCCTTCCTTCCCTCGGCCGGACAAGCCCGGAAACGGTCCTCAACGTTGTGCTTTTCCCGGCACCGTTGGCACCGATAAGGGCCACAATCGTTCCCCGGGGGACAAAGAGACTTACGCCTTTCAGGGCGTGGATCCCCCCGTAGAAGACGTGGAGATTCTCAATCTGGAGCACGGCGTCACTTCTCATGCACTTTGGACCCCCAGATATGCCTCGATCACCCGCGGGTCCTTCTGGATTTCCTCCGGCGTCCCCTCAGCAATCTTGAGCCCGAAATCCATAACTACCACCCGCTCACAGATGCCCATAACCACCTTCATATCGTGCTCAATGAGGAGAATAGTCAGCCCAAAATCCCGGCGAATTTGCTCGATAAACCGCATAAGTTCCAGGGTCTCCTGAGGGTTCATGCCCGCTGCAGGCTCGTCAAGCAGGAGGAGCTTTGGCCTAGTTGCCAGCGCCCGAGCAATCTCCAGACGTCGCTGCTCCCCGTAAGGCAAAGCCTGAGCCTCCTCATGGGCCACATCTGCAAGCCCTACCGCCTCAAGGAGCGCATACGCCTCCTGGCGGAGCTTCTCTTCTGTGTGCCACGTGGCAGGGAGGGCAAGCATGGTCTCAAGGAAAGAATGGGGAAAGCGGACGTGGAACGAGACGAGAACGTTCTCGAGAACACTCAAACGCCCGAAAAGGCGAATATTCTGGAATGTTCGGGCAATGCCCAAAGCAGTGACACGGTCCGGGGAGAGGCCGGTGATGTCTCTCCCGTAGAAGAAGACCCGACCACGGGTAGGGAGATACTGACCGCTCACGATGTTGAAGACCGTGGTCTTTCCCGCCCCGTTCGGTCCAATGAGTCCTACAAGGTCCCCTTCCCAGAGGGTGAGGGAGAAGTCGTTCACCGCCACAAGCCCCCCAAAAGCAATGGTCACACGGTCGATCCGGAGAACTTCTTCTCGCTCAGGCACGGGCTTTCCTCCCAAGAAACAGATGCAACACGTCTTCAAAAGAGAGCTCTCTCTGCCCAAAAAGCCCTCTCCGGTAGAAAATCATGAGAGCCACGAGGATAACCGAGAAGACCACCATCCGCATCCCGGGAATTCCGGGAAAGGTCCAGGAACCAATGGTGTGAGGAGCTTCAACCTCCCGCAGCACCTCCTGGAGAAAGGCAAAGAGAACTGCGGTGATTGTTGATCCCGTAATACTCCCAAGACCTCCAAGAACGATGATGATGAGGAGATTAAAAGTCATGCTGAAGGTGAAGAGCGTAGGCGAGACCGTACTGATGAGGGTGACAAAAAGCCCTCCCGCAACTCCAGCAAAAAAGCCGCTGAGCACAAAGGCCAGGAGTTTGTGGCGAAAAAGGTTCACCCCCATGGCTTCAGCGGCGATCTCGTTCTCCCGGATGGCCTTCAGGGCCCGGCCAAAACTTGAGTTCACCAGATTTTTCACCACAAAGACCGTCCAGAAAGCCCAGTTAGCCGTCCACCACAAGTTCGTATACTCAGGAATTCCCTTAATCCCAAGAGCACCATTGGTGATGGGGATGAGGTTATTGGCCAGAACAATCACGATTTCTCCAAAACCAAAAGTTGCTATGGCCAGGTAATCCCCTCGCAGGCGAAGCGTGGGAATACCGATGAGCAACGCAAAGAGCGCTGCAAAAAGCCCCCCAAGGAAAAGCGCCGCGATAAACAGCGAGGGAGGAAAGGAAAAGGCGTTCAAAGGCCAGATCAGAGGCTGAAGGAAATACACTTCCTTTTTCTGGGCCAGAGGAAGCATGAGCAGAGCCACCGTATACCCCCCGATGGCCATGAAGGCGTTGGGCCCAAGGGAGAACTGGCCGGTGACACCATTCACGAGATTGTACGCCACCGCCGCAACGACGTAAATGCAGGCAGTGTTGAGAATTCGAACAAGATAAGCGTTGAGGTGCTTCTCAGCCAGAGCCACACCAAGCATGAGGAGACCGAAAAGAAGCACTGTGAGAAAGAGGCGGCAGCGCGCTGAAATCTTTCCCACCATCATACCTTCTCCCTCACTGCCTCACCCATGAGGCCACCAGGACGAACAAGGAGAAAAACAATGAGGATGGTAAAGACAAAGGCATCCCGGTACCCCGTAAGACCCGGGAAAAAGGCCACAATCAGGATTTCTGCAAGACCGATGATGAACCCTCCAAGCATTGCCCCCACCACGTTCCCGATACCACCCACGACCGCAGCAGTGAAGGCCTTCCATCCGGGGAAAATGCCCATGAGAGGGTTAATCTGAGGGTACTTGCACGCCCAGAGTACCCCTCCAATCCCGGCTAAAGCTGAACCTAGGGCAAAAGTGTAGAGGATAATCCGGTCAACATCGACCCCCATGAGGCGCGTCGTTTCCATATCCCTGGAAACGGCCCGCATGGCTATGCCGATTTTCGTCCGATACACAATGTAGAAGAGAACAAAAAGAATGAGGATGCTGATGACTGGGACCCAGAAGGTCACACCTTGAATGCGAGCCCCAAGGAGAATGTAGACGTTCTTCATAAGGTCTGGTCGTGGGAAGCCCTTGGGTCGGGCACCCACCGTAACGAGACCGAGGTTTTCGATGAAGAAGGAAACGCCCACTGCTGTGATGAGCGCCGATATCCGGGGAGCATTCCTGAGCGGGCGGTACGCTACCCGTTCAATGCTCATGCCCACAACGGCACAGAGCGCCACCCCGATGAGGACCGAAAGCCACCAGGGGAGGAGGAAAATGGCCATCATGAAGAAGGCAAAGTACGTCCCGAGCATGAAGACATCACTGTGGGCGAAATTAATGAGGCCCAAAATGCCGTAGACCAGGGTATACCCGATGGCAAGAAGAGCATAAAGACTCCCCACCGAGACCCCGTTCATGAGTTGCTGGAAAAAGGTTACCCAGTTCATAGCACCTCAGGAAAAAGGGGCAGGATTAACCTGCCCCTTTTTCGGTTCACTCTACAGTCACCGTCTTCACAAAGACAAACTTTCCACCCTCGACCTTCCTGACAACCACAGGCTTGAGGGCATCTCCGTTTTCGATGGTCACCTTTCCAGTGACCACGTCAAGATTTTCGGTATCCTCAATGGCCTCCCGAATCTTCACCGGATCGGTGGATCCAGCACGCTCGATGGCATGAATGAGGATGAGGTAGGCATCAGCCCCAAGGGCTCCGAACATATTGGGGTCCTTTCCAAATCTCTCCTTGTAAAGGTCGATGTACTTTTGACCGATGTCGTTGAGGCCTTTTGTGGCATCCCATATAGCAGTGTGGTACAGACCCTCCACAGCATCGCCTCCTACACTGAAGAGCTCGGGAGCATCCGCTCCATCAGCGGAGAGAATGATTCCTTCATACCCCAGGTCTCTGGCCTGCCGGCAGATAAGGGCAATTTCTGTGTAGTAGTTGGGGACGTAGAGAAGGTCGGGGTTCGCGTTGATGATGGTGGTGAGCTGTGCCGAGAAGTCCTGATCACCGGTTTTGCAGTGCTGCTCAACAATGACCTTCCCGCCTCGCTTTTCAAACTCCTCCTTGAAGAAGTTCCCTAAAGCCACGCAGTAGTCCTGGGCGATGTCCGAGAGAACGGCTGCAGTCTCTGCCTTCAGGTCTTCGCGGGCAAACTGCGCCGCAGCCGCTGCCTGATAGGGATCAAGGAAACACGCCCGGAAAACGAATTTCTTCCCCTGGGTGACGAGGGGATTGGTCGCGGTAGCAGAAATGATGGGGATCTGCTTTTCCTCACATATCGGACCCGCTGCAAGCATGCTGCCACTTATGGCGGGGCCGATGATCGCTACAACGTTTTCCTTGTCGATGAGCCGCGTGGTGGCATTGGCTGCCTCGACCTTATCGCTCTTGTTGTCCACCAGGACAAGCTCCACTTTTTTCCCAAGGACCGTGTCACCGACGATTTCCCGGATGAGGTTAACACCCTCCCAGATCATCTGGCCATACGCTGCCACAGCGCCGGTCATTTCGAGATTTGCTCCAATACGGATGGTTTCCTGAGCAGACACCACTCCACCCAAAAGGAGTCCGACACAGAGCACAACCACAAAAAGCTTTCGCACAGACACTCCCCCTTTCCTCCTTTATTAGGCTAAAGGTATCACTTTCAGCCTCCCACTTCAAGACGGTACGCCAGAACTTCCGGAAGGCCGGCAAGGAGAATCTTGCGCGCTGCAGCACGAACGTCGTACTCTACCCGCTGAATTACTATTCGCCGTTCTTCCACGAAAAAGAGTCCGAAACTCGCTTTTGGATTTCCGTCCCTTGGTTGCCCCACGCTCCCGCAGTTTATGAGGTACCTCTTGCCCTCCTCGAGCAAAAGTTCTCCGCCATCCAGAAAAACAATGCGCTCTGTTCTCTTTCCGTCCCACACATATCCCTCGGCCACATGGGTGTGACCGAAAAAGCACACCGAGAAATCCTGTTCCTCGAAGATTTCCCGGGCCTGCCAGGGATCAGTAATGTATTCGTCAACGGGGGAACGGGGACTTCCATGGACAAAGAGGCACCCGTAATCTTCAAAGGAAAGCGGAAGGGTCCCGAGGAAGGAGAGGCTTCCTGGCCCCAGGTGTTCCCTGGTCCAGAGGATAGCCGAAGCAGCAAAAGGATTGAACCAGGAAACAGGGAAAAGACCAAGAATACAGGCCTCATGATTCCCAAGGGTTGCCCTTGCCTTTTTCTCCCGCACCCATTCCACGCAGCGTTCTGGCTCTGCACCATACCCAACAATGTCCCCGAGAATGACGATTTCGTCATTCGGAGAGAGCTCCTGCGCTACCGCCTGCAGGGCGTCAAAGTTCCCGTGGATGTCCGAGAGAATCGCAACCCGCAACTACGACATCGACCCCTTAATCCGCATAATCCCCGTGATGGCGGAACGGGCAAGCTCCTCAAGCTTCAACTGAATGTACTTGATAGTCTCCTCAAGGTTGGGGATGAGCACGTACTCCAGAGCATTCACCCGGCGGCGGGTTTTTTCAATCTCCACGGCCAGAAGCTCAATGGTTTTCTCGGCTTCGGCAAGGCGAATCATGAGGGGCAGTACCCGGGAAAACAGCCGGAATGCTATATCGAGCTCTGCAGGCGTGTGCACCACACCATAGGCATACGGGTCTCCTTCAACCTGAACCTCAAAGTGGGGAACCCGGACTCCGGTGAAGTACCTTGTGCGAACCTCAAGGAGCAGTCGCTGCTGGGACACAAGAGTGACGAGCTCCTTGTCTTCCTCAGAGAGCATGAGGGAAGCAATATTCTGCGCCTCAAAGGCCTTGACGATTTCCTTTTCGATTTCTCGACGGAGGTTGGCGTTCTCCCGCACGACCCGGACGAAGTCCTGGATGAGCGCATCGAGTTTGTCCTTGAGGAGCTTGTGCCCTCGCCGTGCCATTGCGAGGCGGTTCCGGAGCTTCATGAGCTCCATACGATTGGGATTAACATTGAGCCTCATGGAGCCTCGGCTCTCCTCTCCTGCCTTTTTCCGTAGAACCGCTCGAGGTACTCGTCGCGGATACGCTTGAGCTCTTCCCGCGGGAGCATGCGCAGAAGATCCCAGCCGATTTCCAGCGTCTCTTCAATGCTGCGATTCTCATACTCTCCCTGTTGCACAAAGCGTTCCTCAAACCGATCGGCGAACTTCATGTAAAGGCGATCAAGTTCGGTGAGGGAGGCCTCTCCGAGGATTGTGGCGAGTTCTGCAGCCTCCCGCCCGCGGGCATAGGCGGCGAAAAGCTGGTTCGCCACATCAGCATGATCGTCCCGCGTTTTGCCCGGACCGATACCCTTGTCCCGAAGCCGGGATAGAGACGGAAGAACGTCGATGGGAGGATAGATACCCTTCCGGTGAAGCTGGCGACTCAGGATAATCTGTCCTTCAGTAATGTACCCTGTGAGGTCGGGAATGGGGTGGGTCTTGTCGTCTTCAGGCATGGTGAGAATGGGAATCTGCGTGATGGACCCCTTTTTCCCCCGAATTCGGCCTGCACGCTCGTACATCGTGGCAAGGTCGGTATAGAGGTATCCGGGGTATCCTCGCCGTCCCGGAACTTCTCGACGGGCAGCAGAGATTTCCCGAAGCGCCTCGCAGTAGTTGGTCATGTCCGTGAGGATGACGAGAACGTGCATGTCAAGCTCAAAGGCCAGAAACTCTGCAGCAGTGAGCGCCATACGGGGGGTGATGATTCGTTCCACCGCTGGGTCGCTGGCAAGATTGATGAAGAGGACAGAACGTTCTATAGCTCCCGTGTTGCGGAGCTCTGAGATAAAGTAGTTGGCCTCTTCGAAGGTGATGCCCAGCGCACCGAAGACGACGGCAAACTTCTCTTCCCCGCTTAGTACCCGAGCCTGCCGGGCAATCTGGGCAGCCAGACGGGCATGGGGCAGTCCTGAACCCGAGAAGATGGGAAGCTTCTGTCCTCGCACGAGGGTGTTCAAACCGTCGATGGCCGAGATGCCCGTCTGGATGAAGTCCGTGGGGTAGTCTCGGGCAACAGGGTTCATCGGGTTTCCGTTGATGTCAAGCCGTGCATCAGGAACGATTTCCGGTCCACCGTCGATGGGAACCCCCGAACCGCTGAAAATTCGTCCAAGAATATCCGGAGAAACGGGGAGTTCCATCACCCTCCCTAAAAACCGAACCTTGCTCTGCCCGATACCGATGCCCTCGGTCCCCTCGAAAACCTGCACCAGAGCCTTGCCCTTGCTGGTCATGAGTACCTGGCCCCGACGCCGGGTTCCATCCTGAAGCTCAATCTCCACGATTTCCATGTATCGAGCATCCTCAACCTGTTCCACGGTGAGCAGAGGTCCTGCCACCTCGGAAATGGTCGTAAATTCTTTATACATTGCTCTCGACCTCACCCCTGAGCTTTGCGCTGAGTTCCTCTCTAATATCCTCCTCGAGCTTTTCAATCCGCTCAAGTTCTGACTCTGGAACATACTTCATCCGCCCAATCCGCTCTCGGGCGGGAATACTCAAAACATCCCGAAGCGATAATCCCTGTTCCAGAGCCTTCATCCCTTCGCGGTAGTAGGTGAGGATCACTCGCAGCATGAGGTACTGCTTCCGGAGCGAGGTGAAGGTATCCACCTCGTGGAAGGCATTCTGCTGGAGGAAGTCCTCACGAATTGACCGGGCAACCTCGAGAATGAACCGCTCCCGGAACGAAAGGGATTCAACACCAACAAGGCGCACGATTTCCTCAAGCTCAGCCTCCTGCTGGAGAATACGCATCGCCAAAGCCCGGTTCTCGGAGAAATCCGGAGCAACGTTTTTCCTCCAGTACTCCTCAAGGTGCTTGAGGTAAAGGGAGTAACTGATCAGCCAGTTGATAGCTGGAAAATGCCGTTTGTACGCTAGGCGGTCCTCAAGACCCCAGAAGACCTGCACCACACGCAGAGTGTTCTGTGTTACGGGCTCTGAAAGGTCGCCTCCCGGAGGAGAAACGGCGCCGATAACCGAGAGAGAACCAAAACGACCGTCTCTCCCAAGGCACTGGACCTTCCCGGCCCGCTCGTAGAAGCTCGCGATACGGCTTCCAAGGTATGCCGGAAAGCCTTCGTCTCCTGGCATCTCCTCAAGACGCCCCGAGATTTCCCGCATGGCCTCCGCCCACCGGGATGTAGAATCCGCCATAAGGGCAACTCTGTACCCCATGTCCCGGAAGTACTCGGCAATGGTGATACCGGTGTAGACAGATGCCTCCCTTGCGGCCACAGGCATGTTCGACGTGTTGGCGATGAGAACCGTCCGCTGCATGAGCGGCTCACCGGTATAAGGATCGATGAGTTCGGGGAACTCAATGAGCACATCGGTCATCTCGTTCCCCCGCTCCCCACATCCGATAAAGACGATAACGTCTGCGTCGGACCACTTGGCAAGCTGGTGCTGCACAACCGTCTTGCCGCTTCCAAAAGGCCCCGGAATGCAGGCCACACCGCCCTTGGCAATGGGGAAGAAGGTGTCAATAACCCGCTGTCCTGTAATGAGTGGTTCATCGAGCTCAACCTTGCGGCGGTATGGACGAGGTGTTCGCACCGGCCAGCGCTGCATGAGGGTCACAGGGATTTCTTTCCCATCCCGCTCGATAATGGCAATGACATCCTCCACGGTGAAGGAACCTGCTCTGATCTCCCGGATCCGTCCCCACACCCCCGGGGGAACCATAATCTTGTGGACGATGGTCTTTGATTCCTGGACAGTCCCCAGGATATCACCTGCTTCAACCTCTGTCCCCGGGGTCACCAGGGGTTCGAAATCCCACTTTTTCGAGCGATCAAGAGCCGGGAGCTCCACCCCCCGGGCAATGAAATCACCTGCCCTCTCCCGGATGAGCTCAAGCGGCCGCTGAGTCCCATCAAAAATCCTTCCAATGAGTCCCGGCCCAAGCTCAACGCTCAAAGGTTCATAAGTCGACTCAACGGGTTCTCCGGGACGAAGGCCAGCCGTTTCCTCATACACCTGAATCGTCGCTTTGTCTCCCCGAATGCCGATGATTTCTCCAACCAGCCGCTTTTCACCGACCTTCACCATGTCGTACATCTTGGCCCCGGGAAGACCGACTGCCACGACCACCGGACCGTTGACACTCAGGATAGTTCCTCTCTGAACGTCCTTCATGGCGATTTTTCCTCTCCCTGAATCATGATGCTACTCCCAATAGCCATCTCGACAAGTCTTCGGACAATATCCCCACCTCTGCCCACTTCAACACTACTTGTGGGAATAGCGCAAATGACTGGCAGCGCCTCTCCGCGAAGGTCCTCGAAGTGGGTCTTGATGGCGTCGTAGAACCGCCACTCGGTGAAGATGATGGCGTACTGGTTCTTCCGCAAAATGGGAAGGAACGCGGAGAGCTCCTCAGAGGTTCGGGCAGGGAAAACGTCAAAACCCATACCCCGGAAACATAGAGCCCTCTCTTCTCCACCAACAAAAGCAAGATACGACCTACTCATAGTAACACTCCCGGAGTTTCCGCCGGAGAACCTCTCCTTCAAGGCCAAAGTATTTCCCCTCAAGGAGGATGCGGAGATTCTTCACATCAATGGACTTGGCAAAGAGGAAACCGAAAACCGGCTCAGGGCCAAAGGCCCCCCGCCGGTACTGGCGAACCCACATGAGGAGATGGTTATCCATTTTCCGCTCCATCTCCGCAAGGTAGTACGGGTCATTACGAAACACTCCCTCCTCGGGGAGAACAAAGGCAAAACCAAGGTACTGCAGGTACTCTGGAATCTTGTCCTCAGGAAGAGAAGCAAGCTCCAGGAATTCCCTCTCCCCAAGAAGGGTATTCTCAAAGTACAAAAGACGAAGGGCATCAGGTTTCCTCTCTTGGTAACGAGCACGAAAAACCCCCCGTAGAAGCGAAAACACAAGGAACGCATGGTACCACTTCCTGAGGGGACCCTCGGCATGCCCAGCGAGGTTATACACTTCCTGTAAAAAGAAACGGTCAAGGATGAACTCTACACCCTGGGCATTCCCCGGATGGCCCTCGAGAAACTCCTGGATCTCCTGAAGCGCCTGCCCCAGGGCAGTGGGGAAATACTCACCGACCTCCCCACCGAGGAAACGAAGGACTTTCCGAACATCGAAGGAGGCAGGATACGTCTTTTCCAGGGGTTTCTTCACCATGAAATGCTTCACCGCAAGTTTCACTGCCGCGACGTCAAACCAAAGGAGGAAGAAGGCAGTGACATCCTCGCCTCCTGGCTGTCTCGCAAAGTCACTCACCAGGCCAAAGAAATGGTCCGTCAGTACCCTGTCGATGGTCTGGGGCGTGGGGAGAATCCCCTGGAAGGCTTCACCAAGGTAAGGAACCTCGGCCATCACTCGAAGGGCCTGCTCCAAGTCTTCAGCGCGAAGGAGCGATTCAAGAAGCCTCGGATACAGAAGGCTTCGTTCAAGCACCCGTACTCGACCGATGAGGTAGGCGTAATCTCTTTCCACACTCATGCCTCAACACCCTGGAAAAGCGCAAGGAGCACATCGCGCTCGTTGCTCCGGAAGAAGTCTTCAAGGAGCGTGCGGAAGCTCAGGTCAACAGTTACGCCGCCCTTTTTGAGGAGAAGACCCCGTCCACTCTGGTCTTCAAGCACTCCACCAAAGGAGAGACGGTACCCCAGGCTCCTGTTGACTTCCTCCACAAACTGAGGCCCCAGGCGCCTCGCCTCCTCAGGGAACATCCACACTTCCTCGTCACCGCTCTCCACAGAACGGGAAAGCACACCCTTCCACCAGGATGCGTACTCTGCTTCGATGGCTGCAAGAAGACGAGCTTCGAGTTCTCTCCGGAGCATCTGCAAAGCTTCCTGCTTGACTTTAGCCAGTTCATTCCTTCCCCAGAGTCTCGCCTCGGCAATCATTCGCTGTGCCTCGAGTTCAGCCTCACGTTTTTTGCCTTCAAGAAACGCAGCCACCTCTTTCTCCAGAGCCTCTTTTGCCCTTTCCTTCCGCAAGGCTGCTTCTTTTCGGGCATTTTCAAGAATGGTTTCCTTCCGGGATGCCGTCTCTTCTTCAATGCGCCTCAGAATATCCTCAAGAGGCATGTCCTCACCTTCTCAGAGCTTAATGGAGTTGAGGAGAAGAATCGTGGCAAGGAGAGACAAAACGGCATACGTCTCAACCATTGCCGGGAGAATGATGGCCTTTCCGGTTTCTTCAGGACGGCGAGCAATAAGGCCAATGGAAGCTGCAGCAGTCTTCCCCTGAGCGATGCCAGAGAGAAGCCCCACAATAGCAATCGGAAGGCAGGCGAACATAATCTGCATTCCTTGGGCAACAGTCACCGGAACTGGTGTTCCTCCAAAAAGTCCAAGCTTAATGAGCACCCAGAATCCTGCAAGAAGCCCGTAAATACCCTGTGTTCCAGGAAGAGCCTGGAGGAGCAGTACTTGCCCGAACTTTCCGGGATCCTCGGTCATAACTCCTGCGCCGACCTGTCCGGCAATACCAACACCTACCGCCGAACCGATACCTGCAAGACCAATGGCCAGCGCCGAGCCAAGCAGTGCGAAAACCAGTCCATCCAAAAGCACAGGCAACAACCCCCTTTACTGTACTTTAACGTACTTTGTCCTGTAGCTGAAGGGTTGGAACTCCTTCCCTCCGTTCTCGTAGAACTTGGTGAAGAACTCCACGTACTGCAGGCGGGCCGAGTGCACAAAGGCCCCAAGGCTACTCATAACCAGATTGAAAACGTTGAAAAGCAAGGCCACAAGAAGCCCAATGAGCCAGCCGATATACGGAGAACTCCCAAAGAGCACCCCCAGGGTTCGGGCAAGGATAGCGATAATGGAGCTTGAGAGACCAAGGGCAAAAAGTCGGGAATAAGAGAGAACGTCTCCAAGATAGGAGATGACCCCATAGAGACTCAGTATCCCTGAGAGCACCTTCATGACAGGATTTTTCTTCTGTCTCCCCTGGGTGGCCACAAGGAACAGTGCCGTTCCCACAAGAAACGGCAGGGCAAAGGGTTTCAGCAGGGCAAACTGTGTTGACCCAATATAGACCACAATGGCAAGGAGAAAGGCAAACCACCCCAGCTGGTCCATGATGGCCGAGGCATAGTTCCTCCTCCGCCACTCCTTGACAAAGCTCACGAAAAGCCCCACAAGCACCTGCACAAGCCCAAGCAGAAGGGAAAAAATGAGCATGGGCAGGGGATTCGTAATCGGGTCAATGACAGTGAGCGACCGCTTGAAACTGGTCACAGCGCTTAAGGCCTTCGGCAGGTGGTCAAAGGTATCCCCAAGCCAGGAACCCGTCCCCATACCTACAAGGATGGAAGCCACCCCACCCCAGCCAAGCATGTGGAAGAAACGCCTTGTGCCGTCAGGAACTTTCAGGAACCCTGGGGCCAGAAACCCAAGAAGTGCCAGGATGAGGCCGTAGATGACATCTCCAAGACAGATGCCAAAGAAAAGGAAGAAAAAGGGGGCCAGAAAAGGCGTGGGGTCGAGTTCCCAGTAGTTCGGAAGGCCGTAGAGTCTCGTCAGAACCTCGAAGTTTTTCGTCCAGGAACCGTTCCGGAGATCTATGGGGACGCTTTCACCTGGCTGCGGATCCCTTGCAAACAACACCCATTCGTTCCCCAGAGCTTTCAGGGATTGTTCGAGTTTTTCCATATCTTCGGCGCGCACCCACCCGCTGATAACCACAGTCTCCCGGGTATGGAGGATTTCCTGTTCTTTTCGCCGGCGCTCAAGGAGCGAGGCATAGTAATCGTGAGCAAGCTTCAGGTCCCGCTCAAAACGGGCATACAGGGCTGCCTTTTCAAGGAGCTTCTCGCGTTCTCTGGCGAGCTCCTCCATGCGGACTCTGATTCTCTCGCTGGCCTCCTTTGGGGTTCCCTCAAAAGCCTGAGGCAAAACCACCGGAGTGGCGCCAATCTCCTGGAGAACTTCCTCAAGGTGAGGCAGGAAATCCCGGTGGGCGACGAGGAAAACAACCACGTTTCGCCCCCGAGAGGGAAATGTTTCACAGAACCAGAGCAAGCCCCGCTCCCGTAGCTTCGATTCAAGGTGTGCCTTTTTCTCCAGGGGAATTTCAAGAAGGATACTCCGGGTATAGCGGGTTTCCCCAAGGTTTTCCAGAGGAATAGGGAGGTGTTCAAAGCGGCTCAGAAATTCAAGGTGCGCCATCAGGCGGTTAAGCGTCGTTCGGATGCCGTTCAGCTGCTCCTCGAGAGACGCACAGGCCCGGTATACCGGGCTGTGATTGAAACAGCACTGGAGGAACTCTTCCTTCGTAACCTCCAAGGGCTTGGGGAAGAACGACTCAAGGAAGGACGGTTTGTCCCGGCGATACCGCTCCAGGAAATCGAGGCAATACCGGATTTCGCTTAAAGTTCGCTCGACTTCCTCCGTAGCAACCGGGGGCTTCTCGCCTTCGAAGGCAAACCCCTCTTCCACCGCAATTTCCAGAACCCCGAGATCCTGCAAGAGCGCAAGGATTTCCGCTTCCTTCCTACGGTGAGCAACAATGCTCACCCGCTGCATGCTACTTATGGGCATAGGCTTCCTGCACCTTCCTCACAAGCTCCTCAGCAACCCTTGGCACCCGTTCCATGAGGGTTGCCCGCAACCTCAGGGCTCGCTCTTCAAACCCTTTCCGAATACCTTCCGCTTCCCTTCCTGCCTCAGCAAGAATGGCTGCCCTCAGCTCTTCGGCTTTTCGCATTGCCTCCTGGAACATTTCCTCCCGGAGGAGAGCAACTTCCGATTCCACCCGACTGAGAATCCTCGACGCTTCCCGTTCCGCCTCTCGAATCTCCTTCTCCTTCTCGGCTTCGAACCTTCGAATACGATCCACAACCTCCCCGATCATGGCAAGAACCCCCGAAGCAAAATTCGGAGAGTATATTACCAGAAGGACTAACCTTTGACAAGAAATGATATCATCAAAAGAAAAAAGGAAGGAGGCGATATGATGAAGGCGCTTGTGCTCTACTATTCCCGAACAGGGGTGACGGAGAAAATGGCCAAAACTATCGCCCAGTCTCTGCAGGAAGAGGGAATTTCTGCGGACCTCTTCAACGTTACCCAGTTTCCCCTCGAGACCCTACCCTCTTATGACCTCATTGTTGTGGGTTCCCCAACGTACTACGGAACCATGGCAGCGGAAGTGAAGAAATTCCTCGATGAGAGCGTGCGCTTCCACGGAGACCTCGAGGGGAGAATCGGTGGGGCCTTCGCCTCCTCAGCAAATCCTGCAGGAGGCAATGAGACCACTGTCCTCTCAATTCTTGAGGCCTTGCTCATCCACGGAATGGTCGTTAAAGGGATGTCCGAAGGGAGTCACTACGGTCCTGTAGCCATTGAGGAGTTCGACAAGCGAGCAGAGGAAGAGTGTCGAACATACGCCAGAGACCTTGCCCGTCTCACGAAGGCTCTCCGGTCCAGGAAGGAAGGACAATAAAACCTTCCTCGTCTCCAAAGGTTCGCAGCGCATCTTTCCCATACTGACCGGCGAAAAGAGCCGTACAGGCACAGATAAAAGCGTCAAAGCGGTCTTTCTTCCCCGGGGAAGGACACAGGCAGGCCGAAAGGCATTCTTCAAGGTTCTCAATATGCAGGGGGGAACCTTCCCCCCTGAAGAGTTCCCCAAGTTCCCAGAGGCACTCGGACCTGTAGAGGGCAAGTCCTGCATCTCCGAAAAACCCGAGGATAGAAAGGGGAGGAAAGGCCTCGAAGGCGTGGCGGTGCTTTGCTGAGAAATCAAGGGCAAGGGAGAAGTTCCGTCTCACACTCTCCCAGAAGGGGAAGAGCGCCGGATACCTCCTGTGGGCGATGCTAAGGTTGATGGGTAGGATACCGGAGTGTCTTCGGCGAAGGCAAGGAAGAAGCTCCCTTTCCGCGGTCCGTAACCCCTTCTCCACGGTCACAAGAAGCGGGGCATCGAAGGCAACAATGCTTCCGGGAGGGAGGGCACGAAGGCGCTCCTCCCACTCTTTGAGGGTCACAAAGGAAAAAAATTCCCTCCACAGGCACTTCTTTTCCCGCTCAAGGACGCACACCCAGGAAGGCCTCCGAAACCCCCAGGCCAGGTCAACGCCGAGGAACCACACGGGTTGCTTCCAGAACGAACTTCCCGATGTCCTTTTCCGGGGGAACAGGGTATTCCCCGGTGAAGCAGGCAAAACAGTACTGTTCCGCAGGCGGCACAAGGCTTGCCTGTAACCCTTCAAGGGTAATGTACCGGAGGCTGTCAAGACCAAGGAACTTTCGAATTGCCTCAAGGTCCATCCGTGCGGCAAGGAGTTCGTCTCTTGTGGGAAAGTCAATACCGTAGAAACAGGGAAAACAATGCGGGGGAGAACTCACCCTAAGGTGGACTTCTCTGGCTCCTGCTTCCTTGAAAGTGGCGATTCTCTGGGAGGAGGTACTCCCCCGAACAATTGAGTCCTCGATGACGATGACTCGCTTCCCTCGGATGAGGTTCCGCAGGGGGTTCAGCTTGAGCCTTACACCCAAGTCGCGGAGATCTTGAGTGGGCTGAATGAAAGTCCGGCCCACATAGGGATTCCGCACAAGGGCGAACTCAAGGGGAATTCCCGAAGCCTCGGAAAATCCCAAAGCAGCGAAGAGCCCGGAGTCCGGCACGGGAACCACCATGTCCGCCTCGCAGAATTCCCCCTCCGCCAGGGCCATGCCCATGCGCTTCCGTGCCTCATGGACGTGATTGCCAAAGACGGTGCTATCGGGGCGGGCAAAATAGATGAGCTCGAAAACGCAGAATGCCTTTCTTGAGGAATAGGCGTAGAAAAACGAGCGGGGACCATTTTCGTCGATGACAAGCATCTCTCCCGGTTCAATCTCCCGAAGGAATTCTGCTCCCAGGACATCAAACGCACAGCTTTCAGAGCTCACGAGATACCCCCCGTCAAGCCTCCCAAGGGCAAGTGGTCGAAATCCCCAGGGATCCCGGACAGCTACAAGGGCCTTCGCAGAGAGAATTCCCAGAGAAAAAGCTCCTCGCACCTGCCAGAGAGCTTCCTTCAGAGCATCTTCAAAGCCCTCAAAGGAACTCTGAGCAACAAGATGCAGGATGAGCTCTGTGTCCATGGTCGACTGGAAAATGGCTCCCCGCCTGCTGAGCTTTCTCCAGAGCATTAGGGTGTTCGTCAGGTTTCCATTATGGGCAATAGCCAGGGTTCCAAACCGGCATTCCCCCACAAAAGGCTGGACGTTCCTTAGAGAAGAGGAACCGGTAGTCGAATACCGGACATGTCCCAGAGCAATGTGCCCGATGAGCTTGCGAAGGCTCTCCACATCAAAAACTTCACTCACAAGACCCAGACCCTTGTGCTCCCGAAAGCTCCTCCCATCCGAGACTACAATCCCTGCACCTTCCTGACCCCGGTGCTGCAGAGAGAAAAGGCCAAGGTAGGCGATCTCGGCGGCGTTTTCAAGGCCATAGACTCCGAAGACACCACACTTTTCATACATACTTCGCCAGCGCTCCCTCCCAGATTCTCAGGGCTTCGGTAACCGGGACAGAGAAAAGTACCTGGGAACCTCGACGGAACACGAGATGATCCCCTCCAACGCGACCAAGAAGGACACAGGGAATACCCCACCGCTTTGCCCTTCCAGCAATCTCTTCAAAACACGCAGGACTGACACTGGCGAGGGCTCGTCCGCAACTTTCCCCAAAAAGCAGAACATCCTCCCGGAACCCTTCAAAGGGAGCAAGATCCACCTCAACCCCAAAGGCCTTCTCCCCCGAAAGGGCGGCTTCAGCCACAGCAATGGCCAGCCCTCCTTCACTAACGTCACAGCAGGACAAAAAGAGCCCGTCCTCGATGCACTGGATGAGGAATTCCTGAAGACGCTTCTCAAACCCAAGATCAAGTGAGGGAGGAGGACCGGCTTCAATACCGTGGACAATGCGAAGGTATTCACTTCCCCCAAGCTCCTCTTTGGTTTCCCCAAAAAGGAGCACAAGGCTCTCTTCCTTTGAGAAACAACCCCGCAAAGCCTTGGTCACATCCTGCACGATGCCCACCATGCCGACGGTTGGGGTGGGATACACGGCCCCAAGAGGGCTTTCGTTGTAGAAGGAGACGTTGCCACTCACCACCGGGATTTTGAAAAACCGGCAGGCCTCACTCAAACCCGAAATGGCAGCGACGAACTGCCAGTAGCGATCTGGCTTTTCAGGATTGCCAAAGTTCAGGCAATCCGTGACACCGGCAGGACGAGCCCCACAAGCTGCAAGGTTTCTCGCTGCCTCGGCCACCGCAATTTGTGCTCCCTTGTAAGGGTCAAGGTAACAGTAGAAGGGATTGCAATCCGTGGTCACCGCAATCCCCCAGGGTTTCCCTTTCACCCGGAGCACCACCGTTCCCGTCCCCGGAAGGATGACAGTATTGGTCTGCACCATGTGGTCGTACTGCTCAAAAATCCACCGTTTCGAGGCAAGATTGGGAGAACCAAGGAGTTTCTCGAAGGCTTCCCGGAAATCCCCGGGAAGGGGGACATCATCGAGAGTGAGGCTGTTAACAGCATCAAGGTACGCCGGTCGCACCCTCTCAGGGGTGTACACTGGGGGTCGCACGAGTTCTTTTGCAGGGATATCGGCTACGACCTCCCCACGGTATCGAATGGTCACCCGTCCAGTATCGGTAACCCGCCCGATTACCTCGGCCTCAAGGCCCCACTTCTTGAAAATGCTCCGGATCTCCTCCTCGTGTCCTTTCTCAACACAAAGGAGCATCCGCTCCTGGGATTCAGACATCATGATTTCCCATGCCTCCATTCCCTCTTCCCGGACGGGTACCCGATCAAGGTCAATGTCAACCCCACTCTCTCCCGAGGCAGCCATTTCACTTGAAGAACAGGTGAGCCCTGCTGCTCCCATGTCCTTTATGCCCACCACAAAGCCCGTGGCCAAGGCTTCAAGAGTGGCTTCAATAAGGCACTTCTCGGTGAAGGGATCGCCAATCTGCACGCTCGGGCGCTTCTCTTCGCTTTCGGCAAACTCCTGGGAAGCCAGAATGCTACACCCCCCGATACCATCTCTTCCAGTTCTGTTGCCCACGTACAGGATGGCGTTCCCGACACCCCGGGCTCTTGCCCGGGCAAGTTTTCCCCGGGGAGCGATACCAAGGCACATGACATTGACCAGGCAGTTCCCCCGAAAAGCCGGGTAGAACCATACTTCTCCCGCAACGGTAGGAACGCCCACACAGTTCCCATACCAGGCAATCCCTTCCACCACCCCCCGCATGACGTACCGGGAACGGGGGTCCTCTAAAGGCCCAAAATGCAGTGAGTCAAGGCAGGCAATGGGACGGGCACCGCTTCCCAGAATATCCCGGATGATGCCCCCAATCCCTGTTGCAGCACCCTGCTTTGGCTCAATCTGAGAGGGATGGTTGTGGCTCTCCATCTTGAAGACAATCACCACGTCGTCGTAGACAATGCCACCAGCGTCTTCTCCCACAAGTACCTCAAAATGACCCTCGCGAGGCAAAAGCTCAAGCCACTTCCGGGAATGGGGGTACCCGCAGTGTTCAGACCATTCCACCGAAAACATGGCGATTTCTGTGAGCGTGGGAACACGGCCGAGAATGGCAAGAATCCGCTCGTACTCTTCTTTTCGAAGACCTAACTCCCGGGCCACCTTTTCAAGCTCCACAACGTGCATGCCGCTTCTCCTCCAGCCATTTCACGACAGAAAGGAAAATCCTCCGCCCATCGGTAGAGCCAAGGAGTTCCTCGGAAGCCCTTTCTGGATGGGGCATCATGCCCATAACGCAGAGATTCAGAGAAACAATTCCTGCGATGTTGTTCGCCGAACCGTTGGGGTTCCAGGCTTCTTCTACCTCGCCTGAGGGACCACAGTACCGGAAGAGCACCTGTCCTCTTCGCTCCAGCTCAGAAAGCTCGTCTTGAGGGAGGAAGAAATTCCCCTGGTAGTGCGCAATGGGAATGCGGATGACCTCTCCCGGAGCAAAAAGAAGGGTGAAGGGGGTATCCGTACGCTCCACCCGGAGGAAAACGTACCGGCAAATGAACCGCCCACTCCGGTTAGGAAGGAGCGCTCCGGGGAGGAGTCCGCTCTCAAGGAGAATCTGAAACCCGTTGCAAATACCGAGGACAACACCCCCCGAAAGCGCGAAATCCCGCACGGAACTCATAATAGGAGAAAACCGGGCGATGGCTCCGGTTCGGAGGTAATCACCGTAGCTGAATCCCCCGGGGAGGACCACACAGTCGCATCCCCGGAGGTCTTCATCGCCGTGCCAGAGGAACACCACTTCTTGCCCGAGCACATCCCGGAGAACGTAGAAACAGTCGTAGTCACAGTTTGATCCTGGAAAGACCACAACGCCGAAACGCATCTCACCGAATCTCCTGAACCTCAAAGGTGTACTGTTCAATAACCGGGTTGGCCAAAAGCTGGTCGCACATCTCCCGGACTCTCCGCTCTGCTTCTTCCCTCGTCCTCGCCTCCAGAGTAACTCTGAAGTACTTCCCCGTTTCCACCTCCTCGACCTCGCGGTACGAGAGGGCATGAAGGGCATTCCGAATAGTCATTCCCTGGGGATCAAAGACCCCGGGTTTGAGTGTAACCACGACCTTTCCACAGTACTTCATTGCTTTCCCCCTTACTCGTACGTGATTTCTTCCCGCCTCCCGGAAGCAGCCGATTGGAGAATGGCATCGCAGACGACGGCACACCGGTACCCATCTTCGAAGGTCGCCCCGTACGGAGCAATGTCTTTCCCACAAACGATGGCCTCAAGGAAGTGGGCAATGGCATGGACAAAGGTGTGCTCCCAGCCGATGATGTGCCCATGGGGCCACCAGTATTCCCAGAAAGGATGGTAACTTTCGGTCACCAAAACATCGTGGAAACCCTGGATGGTCTTCGGTTCCTCCCCTACGCGGTAAATTTCAAGCTCGTTCAGGCGCTCCAGGTTGAAGACGATGGTTCCCTTGGACCCGTTAATCTCGATGACCTGGTGATTCTTCCTCCCCGCACAGAAACGGGAAGCTTCAAGCGTCCCGATAGCCCCGTTGGCGAACTCAACAACAGCAGCGAAGGCATCGTCAACCGTCACCGGCACCCTCTTTGAGGGGTCATCAGGAGCGGGACGCTCTTTGATGAACGTGCGGGTTACCGCACTCACCGCGACAATCTCCCCCACAAGGAACCGTGCAAGATCAATGATATGGGACCCAAGGTCCCCAAGCGCTCCGGACCCAGCGACGTTTCTATCGAGCCGCCACACCGCAGGGAAATTCGGGTCCATAATCCACTCCTGGAGGTACCGTGCCCGGAAATGGTAAATCTCCCCAAGCTCTCCAGAGGCGATGAGGTCGCGGGCAAGGCGAAGCGCAGGAACAAAGCGGTAGTTAAAACAGACCATGGCCTTGGCTTGAGAGTTCTTTGCTGCTTCCCACATCTTTTTCGCCTCTTCTGCCGTCCCCGCCAGAGGTTTCTCGCAGAAGACATGTTTTCCCGCTTTGAGGGCTTCCACCGAGGGTTCAAAATGCAGGGAGTTTGGCCCGCTATTGTCGAGAATCTGCACCTCGGGGTCCTTAATCATTTCCCTCCAGTCCGTGTAGTACTTCATGTACCCGTAGCGCTGCATGGCCTCCTTTACCGCAGCCTCGTTCCTTCCGCAAATGGCCACAAGTTTCGGAATGGCTACAGGGGGCCAGAAGATGTAAGGGTACTTCTTGTACGCATTCGTATGAGCCTTCCCCATAAAGGCATATCCCAGCATGCCAATACCAATTTCCGGAATCTCTCCTCCCACTCCCTTGACTTCTCCCATGGCGACGAATCCGACCTTTTCACTCATCTTCATTCCCCCTTTCTCTGTAAGGATTGACTTCCCCAAGGAGCTGCATGATGCGGTCTGCAATCTCCCCTATTTCTTCCTCCCTGAACCCCGAAAGATCCACAATGAGAGAGACCGTAATGAAATCCAGGTCTTTTCCCACACTGGGAAGCGCGATGTGGTTCAGACCTTCCTCCCTCAGTCTTCTCTGCAGGTGGTGGGCAATTTCCAGTGCCTGTTCTTTCAGGCGTACGTATTTTGCCATATCCTCATCGGCAAGGACAAAGCCGACCTCTGCCGCATCCCCCCGCACCCTGATGAGGGCAAATTCCCCAAAAGGGTAGTGCTCCTCAATGTACAGCCGAAAAAGCCTTCCTTTGGGTACAGGAATGGTCCTCCCTCCCGGGGATATTATAGCATTGCCCCGGGTGGAACTCCTTGACAAGGAAAGGGAAATATTTTATTGTTTATCTTGCCTGTGCCGAAGTGGCGGAATTGGCAGACGCGCTGGAATCAGGCTCCAGTGAGCGTAAAGCTCATGCGGGTTCGACTCCCGCCTTCGGCACCAGTGCATTTTCTGGTTTCCCCTTTCCTCCCCGTGGTTCTGGTCCTGACGTGATCCCAAATTCACTTCGCCTGTCGGGGCTTGAGTTTCCCCTCTCCATGCCAGTATTCATCTTTTGCCGGGCTCCTCTCAGAAGAGGTGTCCCCGAGGTGGTGATGGTGCTCTCCGCAAGCATCCCCTGCGGGACACTTCGGGAATTTCCCGTTCCCCTTTCTTTTTCCTGCAGGAATGTTTTCCACCCGGACCGCGTCAGGGACCACCCGGCAGCCCCGCATCTTTTGGCTCTCCTCAGGCCCCATACAGGACACCCCGTCCTGTGTGGTCTGGATTCTTTGTCCTCCTGCTACCTGGCAGGAGTCCCTGGAGTTCTCCTGCCTCCTGCATTTTCCCCGTACACGTTAAAATCGGTTCTCCAAATGACCTCCCTGGGCTCCCCCCTCCCGTCTCATATACTCACCCCGGAAGAAAAGGAAAATCCCCCAAGGAACCCAACGATACACTCCAGAGCTTTCCGGGCACTCTCTTCCCCGGAGAAGGGGAAGAGCACTTCATTGCTCCCGACGCAGACGGCGATGTCCTCGCCACGGATGCTCCTAAAGACTGCCCAGGTAAAGCGCTCAAGAACCCTGTCCTCGACAGCGTGTTCCTTTTCGTCGTTCACTTTCCTGAGGCCGTCGATGTTGATCATGGCGAAAGTGATGGTTTTGCCAGTGCGCTGTGCCCACCTCACCTCTCGGGGAAGCCACTTCTCGAAGAAGCCCCAGTGGGCGTGGAAGTTCGCGAGATGGTCCTGGATGAAAGAGCACTTCAGGCACCGTACAATGTCTCCTATCCTAAGGAAGAGAAAAGAGTCCAAGGAAGATGCCGGTGGTAGGAAGGAAACAAAGGCAATGCCCAGGCTGAAGACGGCAAGTCCCAAGAAGAGGATGGGATACCGTGCTTTCCCGAGTGAGGTACCGTGCTTGAGACATAGGCGTCACCAGGGAGTCCCACCGGGGTATAGGGGAGGAGGGCTGGGATGCTTTGGGAGAGTCTTTCCCCTCTGAGCCACTTTCCATCCCTTCTGGAAGAGCATGTGTTAGAATCCCGCTCCCAGAGCAAAAACCGGGGTTCTGCTTGCCGGGAATGCAGCACTCCTTTTCTCCATGGTGGTTTCGGTGACCCCCTGGCTGGGGAATTCTGGGTGCGGCCTAAAGAGCTCCTGTACGGCGAGCCCAACGAAAATGTGGTAGGGGGCATAAGAGGAGAGCGCCACGCCGCACAGTACACTGCGACAATGACTACACTTGCCTCCCACAGGCCCTGCGCATGATTTGTCCTCAGTCCCGAAGGGCCGGACTTTCCTACATTGAGGTAACCCGTGGGTTTCAATCCCTCATAGGTAGGCTACAAACCCATTTTATGGACTTGACATAAGGATTCCTAAAAAGACCACCCTACCAGTACTGCAGAAAGTCCATCCAGGCAAGTTCTCACTTCACCGTTTGCGGTGGCCCTCAATCGCAATCCCAGATATCCTCAGAAGAAAGGAGTAGCCTGCAGGTATCCCTCAGAAAGCAAGGACCAGAGACTTCGCATCCACAGATAAGCATGCTTTCCCCAGAAGGGGTATAGAAGTTCTCTCTGAGGTAACAGGACGCTCACAGCAAACTCATTCCAGGGCTCGGAAAGACGGCTATGGAGAAACCCGGTTTTGATGCGTTGCTACGAAACCACCACACTGAACGCCTTTTCGGTATGAGCAGGTTGCCGAAGGCCTGGTCTTAGCGGATTCCTGGTGCGCCCGGCGGGAGTCGAACCCTCAACCTGCGGTTTAGGAGACCGCTGCTCTATCCTTTGAGCTACGGGCGCACCGCTCATTTATATTTTAAACAAGCTGGAGGAATTTATCAACAATCTCCTCTAGAGACGGAACCCCAGGAAACCACTCCCTCTGAGTCAAATCCATGGCAAGGCGCTGGTACATCCAGCTTGTAAGCTGCACGAGCTCTGGGGGGAGAGAAGGGGGTCGACTCGTAACGTAGGCCTTCCAGCCAACGGGATGCTCTGCTTTGGCCCTCTGTACCTCCTCGTACCAGGAAGTTTTGCGGTAGAAAGAACGGAGGATTTCTTTGCTCATCGGCATACCCCGGAAGGTGAAACGGCACTCATCAGGAGTTCCCACGACGTCAACGAGCAGAAGGTTTCGGTTTTTATCCAGAGCAAGTTCAATCTTTCCGTCTTCGTTCTCTACACCAATCCGGCGCGTCTCTCTTGTGATGAAACGGTCGACGAAAAGCACAAGCTCCCGAATTCTCTGGATCTCCTCAGAGGAGAGAATTCCCAGAGACTCAACCTCAGAGAAGCTCAGGTACCGATCCTGTTCCTCAAGTTTTGTGGAAACATCGAGAATCGGCTCCTTCAGGAATTCTCCTGGAGGGGGGAGCTCTAAGAGGCCGAATTCCTGAAGAGTGGCTTTCCCCTCGGCGATGCGTTTCCTGAGGCTTGAATTCTCGGAGAGGGTGTTGCGGTAGATGAACTCAAAAGGAATCAAGAAATTCCCCCGGACATGCCGGTACACCCCGTAATCGTAGCCTGCCTCTCCCAGAGAAGGGAGAATAACACGCACCAGTCGAACGTGCATGACGTTCACCGGCTCCCGGAGTTCTGCAAGCCGCTTCACCTCTCCCCCTTCCTCAAGGCCAAGGTAATGGGTTGGAACCCCGAGTTTTTCAAGTTTCTCGAAAAAGTGCGCGCCGATAAGACACAGAGAAGCACCTTTCAGGGGGATGGTATCGGGCATCTCCCCCCAGTCGAACACCGAATACCGGTCGGAGAAGACGAACTTCCCCCGTCCAGGCTCCTCATCCGTTGGCGAGGAAAGAACAAGAAGGTCCTTGACACTCCCCACTTCATCCCTCCACAGTGCGACTTGATGCAAGACTTCTTGCAAAGCACAGAGATTGTTTCTATACTTTTCTCAACATTATAGGGAAGGAGTCGAGAAATTGGAACTGGTTTTCGGGATGAAGGATGTGTATCCCTGGGAGGCAAAAGTTCGCAGAAGCATCGAAGCCCGGCTCAGAACGCTTTTTGAACGATGGGGATACGCCGAGGTGGAACCACCAACCCTCGAGTACTACGCTACTTTCGAGAAAACGATGAGCGAGGAAATGAAAGAGCGAATCTTCAAGTTCCTCAACCGCGATGGAAAGCTTGTGTGCCTTCGCCCCGAGTTCACCACCTCCGTAGCCCGGATGTTCGCCCAGGGGAACGCCCTTCCTCTGCCCCTTCGGGTCTACTATAGCGGGAAGGTCTTCCGCTACCCCTCCTCACCCTTCCGCACAGAGAGCGAGTTCACCCAGATTGGCCTTGAACACATCGGCCAGAGTGGCCCCGCCCAGGATGCCGAAGTCGTTACTCTGGCCATCCTAGCGCTGCGGGAGACAGGGATACGGAGTTTTGAGGTGGATATTGGTCATGCGAGCATTTTCCGGGGAATTCTCGAGGTGCTGCCTCTTGAGAGCGAAGAAAAGGAGGAAGTGCGAATTGCCCTGAAAAAGCGGGACTTCGTCGCTTTGCAGAACCTCTGTTCCCGAAAACCCCTTCCTTTGCCCCTTTCGCCATTCCTCCTGCAACTTCCCTTCCTTCGGGGAAAAAAGGACCTTCTTGAGAGGTTCTCCTTTTTCTCTTTAGAGAGTGAGGAATGGCAGAGGGCCGTCCGGGACCTTTCGAAAACCTGGGAAATCCTTGAGGATTTCGGTGTGACTGAGCACCTTTCCATCAACCTCGGGCTTGTGCGGGACTTCGACTATTACACCGGGGTGGTCTTCGAGGGGTTTTCTCCCGACGTGGGGTATCCCCTCCTTGCGGGAGGAAGGTACGATGAGCTCTTCCAGGTTTTTGGAAAAGATGTCCCCGCCTGTGGTTTTGCCCTTTTCCTCGAGCGGGTTCTGGAAGCTCTCCAGAAGGAGACTTCCTGGCAGGAAGGGGATAGCGCCACTCCTTCTGTCCTCTTCTACCCACCACGCCTTCGAAAGAGAGCCTTTGAGCTTGCTGAAAAACTGCGGTCCCGAGGGATTCCCCTGGTGATGGAAGAACACGAAAAGGAGACGATTCTCCTCGCCACCCCTCGGGGTTCCTCAACCCTTGAGGACCTCGATGAGCAAGCCGTGGAAAATCTCCTCAGGCAGGAGGACGTATGAAGAGGTTAACCCTTACCCTCCCCACAGGAAGGCTGAAGGACGACGTTGTGGAGCTCCTCTCCCGGGTGCTTTCCCGGCCTCTCTCCCTTCCCTCCCGACAGCTTGTCGTCGATGACCCATCCTTACCCTGGCGCATCATCTTCTCCCACCCCAAGGATGTGGCAACCTACGTTGAGCACGGAGCGGCAGATCTTGGTCTTGTCGGGAAGGACATTCTCCTTGAGCGGGAAAACGAGGTGTACGAGCTCCTTGATCTGCGCATCGGGAAGTGTACCATGGTCCTTGCCGGACCTGAACATCTGACAAGAGAAATTCTCTTCCGGAGGGAACACCTTCGCATCGCCACGAAATACCCCCACGTCACCCGCCGGTACCTGCAGGAGAAGGGCCTGAATGCTGATATCGTTGTTCTCTACGGCTCAATCGAGCTTGCTCCTGCCATCGGCATTGCCGACGCCATTGTGGATCTCGTCTCCACCGGGAAAACCCTGAGGGAGAACCGTCTCCACGTTCTTGAGGAAATCGCCCCCATCTCCACCCGCCTTGTGGCCAACCGGGTGAGCATGAAAACCAGAACTCTGGAAATAGAGGATTTCGTCAAAATCCTGAAGGAAGTGGTCTCTGGTGAAAATCGTTCTGAAACCTCTGGGCAATCTTGAGGATGTCACGCAGGACCTTGCAGGCAACCGCCGAAAGCTCTATGAATACCTGAAGGAAGCAGAAAGTGCGGTTGAAGAAATCATTGAAAACGTCAAGGATAGGGGCGATGCTGCTTTACGGGAGTACACCGAGAGGTTTGACGGCTGTCGCCTCACCACCTTCCGGGTTCCCCCAGAAGAGCTCGAGCGGGCGTTCCGGGAAACCCCAGAGGAACTGAAGGCCGCCATCGCCCTTGCTGCCCGGAACATCCGCTCCTTCCACGAAACCCAGAAGATGACCTCCTTTCTCCTGGAACGCCAGTCGTCAGTCCTTGGAGAACTCGTCCGTCCACTTCGCAGGGTTGCCTGCTACATCCCTGGAGGGCGGTTCGCTTATCCGTCTTCCTGCCTCATGACGGTTATTCCGGCGCAGATTGCAGGCGTCCAGGAAATCGCTCTCCTCACCCCTCCGAAGAAGGATGGAAACGTCCACAAGGAGGTTCTCGCAGCTGCCTTCTTCCTTGGCGTACAGGAGGTGTACCGCATTGGAGGCGCCCAAGCCATAGCGGCGGCCTGCTTCGGGACCGAAAGCATCCCTCCTGTAGAGAAAATCGTGGGGCCGGGGAACATCTACGTCACCGCTGCCAAAAAGCGCCTTCAGGGCATCGTGGGCATTGACGGCCTTGCCGGTCCTTCAGAAGTGGCCATCATCGCCGACCACAGTGCCCCTCCTGAGTGGGTCGCCCTGGACCTCCTCGCCCAGGCCGAGCACGATCCTCTCGCCACAAGTGTACTCTTTTCCCCAAGCGAGGCCCTGCTCTTCGAGGTGAAAAAGTACCTCGAGCAGGAAATTGCTAACGCCCCATCGTCCTTTGGACAAACGCAACCACTTTTCCTCTACCAGGTGGAGGATCTGGAGGTTGCCCTTGCCGCGGTGAACCTCCTCGCTCCCGAACACGTGGAAGTCGTGACCAAAGACCCCCTTGCTCTCCTTCCACGCCTTCAGAAAGGAGGGGCAATCTTCCTTGGACCGCACGCACCGGTGGCCCTGGGAGACTATGGGTACGGACCGAATCACGTGTTGCCCACGTGGGGGACGGCAGTCTTCTCTTCGCCTCTTTCTGTGCGGGACTTCTACACCTTCTCCTCCTTTGTCTTTCCTTCTCCCCCCGACCCTACCCTCGAGTACGAAACCTATGCCTACCTTGCCCGTGAAGAAGGCCTCTTCTTCCATCAGCGGTCCCTGCTCGCCCGGGCGGGGAAGAAGCTCCTCACGGACATCGAGCGGGGATGGGAGAGGACCTGAGGGTCCTCTCCCTACTGGAACATCTCCTCGAGAAAAACCGGGAGCACGAAAGCAGCCCGGTGAATCCGGGAGGAGTAATACCGGGTCGGGAAGGGCAGGTCTCTCCCCCCCTGGGCCGGGTCGTACTTTTTCGAGGCGATGACGTAGCTCCATACACCTCCAGGGTACGTGGGGACAAGACCCCAGTACAGACGGAGGATGGGGAAAACTCCAAGGTGCTTCCAGAGCTTTTTGACCCGCTCGGCCTCAAAAAAGGGCGGTTCCATCTGGGAAACGAGAATCCCATCGGGAGAAAGGCGGTCGTAGGCTCTCCGGTAAAATTCTGGAGAAAAGAGGGGTTCAGCAACACCCCGAGGAATAGGGTCTGTGGAGTCCATGATAATGACGTCAAAGGTTTCACGGGTTTCGGCAATGTACTCTGCCGCATCCCCCACATAGACCCGAAGACGGGGGTCGTCCCACCTGCCAAGTTGAGGGAAGTACTTCTGGCAGAGCTCGATAACCCCCTCGTCGATGTCCACAAGCACAACCTCTTCCACAGGATGCTTCAGGACTTCCCGCGCCGCCCCACCATCACCGCCTCCAACAATGAAGACTTTGCGGGGGTGAGGATGCGTCACCATGGCAGGATGAACGAGCATCTCATGGTACATGAACTCGTCCTTCTCCGTGGTTTGCACAATGCCGTCAAGAAGGAGAACCTTCCCATAGAGATAGGTGTCGATGATGGCGATTTCCTGGAACTTTGTTCGCCCCACAAAGAGCGTTTCCTTCACCTTGAGAGCCATCTGGTAGTTCTCAATGTAGTTCTGGACGTACCAGAGTTCCATTCCGCTTGCCCACTCCCCTCTCGAGTTCCACAACTCTCACGTCCTGAGGCACAAAGTACCGCTCAATCAGGGGCACACTGGCTTTGGGGTCACAGGACGCACCGAGGAAAACATCCAGTGCTGCGTACCCGTACTCCGGCCAGGTATGGATGGCAACATGAGACTCCGGCATCACTAAAAGCCCGCTCAGACCATACGGCTCGAACTGGTACACGTGAAGCGCAAGGATTTCCTTCCCGTAGGTGGCGGCAAGATCCCGAAAAAAAGCCTCAACCCGCTGAGCGTCGTTGAGGAGCCGGGACCCCACAATCTCCACCAGAAGATGCCGCGCCACCGCCTCTGCATGCAATACCCTCACCCCCTCATTCCTGCAACAAGGAGACATCTCGCTGCACTGCGATCCCGGCGAAAGGAACACAGAAGGTCCCTCTCACAGAACGTGCAGAGCGAACTCACCTCAAGGCGCTCCCTCAAAAGTCCCCGTGCCAGGAGATCCTCTACCACGATGCCCTTCAGGTCCACAAAGGTCCTCCCCGCCCGGCGTTCAAAAAAGGCCTTGCGTTCCCTTCCCAGAGCTCCAAGGACGTCCTCCCCAACCTCAAAGCAACACGGACCGATGGCAGGACCCACACCAGCCCAGATTGCAGAGGGCGAAACGGAAAACAGCCTCTCCATCGCCTCCACAACCCGGATGTGAATCCCCTGGGCAATCCCCCTCCACCCGGCATGGACTAAAGCCACCACTTCCTGCTCCGGAGCAAAGAGCAAAAGGGGTACGCAGTCGGCGACGAGGATCCCGAGGTACTGGTTCTTCTTTCCGGCAAGCAGTGCATCGACCATACGGCAAGAAGCATTGTACCACAGTTTCTCCTCGAAAACGAGGAAATCTGCCCCATGAACCTGAGAAGGAACAAAGATCGGACCTGTGCCGAAAAGCCTTGCAATAGCTTCCCGGCCACTTTCTGTGCGGACATCATAAGGCGTGCGGCGGGTCACAAAGAAATGCTCAAGTTGTGGAAAACGAAGAAGCGATGTGAAACGAAGGACCAGAACACCTCCACGCTCTTCAAGCTGCATAGAGCATTACGCCACTCCATCCAGCGCGCGACGATACGACCGCACGAGAGCAGCGAATCCCTCCATCCAGGTTTCTGTATCTTTGTTACGTATAATGTACTCAAGAAGGGCCGACCCCACAATAACCCCATCGGTGTACTCGGCAAGGGTTGCTGCCTGATAGGGGTCGTGAATACCAAACCCGGGAAGAACAAGTGCCGAGGTATGGCTCCGGATACAGGCAACACGTTCTCTGAGGGCCGAAAAATCTACCTCAGTCTTCCCTGTTACCCCTTTTCCCGAAACGAGATACACAAAACCCTCACTTGCTTCAGCGATGCGCCGGACTCGTTCAAGGGGGGAAGTCACCGAGGCAAGGAGGATTCGAGAGAGCAACCCCTGGGCTTCTTTGAGGAAATCCCGGGCTTCAAGGGGAAAATCGGCGACGATGAGTCCTCGAAAACCAATCTCCCGGAAATCACGGGCAAACTTCCCCACCCCATACTGGAGCACAATGTTCCCGTAGGTCATGGCAATGAGGGGGATGGAAAGGCGGATACCAGCCATCACCTCGACGACACGAAGAGGCGTAACGCCCTGTTTGAGGGCTGCAAAAGACGTCGTCTGAATCACTGGCCCATCGGCCACAGGGTCCGAGTGGGGGATGCCAACCTCCACTGCATCGGCCCCCTCTTCCTCACAGATCCGGAGGAGGGTACAGAAGCTCGAAACATCGGGGTACCCGAAAGTCAGATACGGAACGAAGAGCTTCCTTTTCTTCTTTTCGAGGACTTCACGTAACGGGTCCATGATTACTCCTCCTTTGCTAAAGACCGCATAACGACCTCAACGTCCTTATCGCCCCTGCCGGAAAGACACACAAGTACGGTGGCTTCTTTCGGTAGAGAAGGAGCTATCTTTATGGCATACGCCAGGGCGTGAGCGCTCTCCAGCGCCGGAATAATACCCTCCATGCGGGCAAGAAGGCAAAAGGCCTCTTGAGCCTCTTCGTCGGTGGCCGTCACGTACTGCGCTCTTCCTGTTTTTGCGAGAAAGGCGTGCTCAGGACCCACCCCCGGGTAGTCAAGACCGGCGGCGATGGAATGGGTTTCCTGGATTTGCCCGAATTCATCTTGAAGCAAAAGGCTCATGCTCCCGTGAAGAACACCCTTCCTCCCCCGCCCAATGCTTGCAGCGTGCTTCCCCGTCTCAAGACCAAGACCTCCTGCCTCAACACCCACAAGGCGCACATCTCCATAGGGCAAGAAGGCCGAAAATATCCCTATCGCGTTGCTTCCCCCACCGACGCAGGCAATGACGTAATCGGGAAGCCTTCCTTCTTGCTCGAGGAATTGCTCCTTTGCTTCCCTGCCGATAACAGACTGGAAATCCCGAACCATGGTGGGGTACGGGTGAGGACCGACCACAGACCCGATGACGTAGTGAGTGGTGTCCACGTTCCGAACCCAGTCACGCAGGGCCTCATTGATGGCGTCCTTCAGAGTCTGGCTTCCGGAATACACGGGAATGACCTGGGCCCCGAGAACCTGCATTCTAAAGACGTTGAGCTTCTGCCGCTCAACATCCACAGCCCCCATGTACACCTGACACTCAAGCCCAAGAAGGGCGCAGGCTGTAGCCGTAGCCACACCGTGCTGCCCGGCTCCGGTCTCGGCGATAATGCGTTTCTTACCCATTTTCTTGGCCAGAAGCACCTGTCCCAAGGTGTTATTCAGCTTGTGGGACCCTGTGTGGTTGAGGTCCTCTCGCTTCAGGTAGATTTTTGCTCCCCCGAGTTCCCTGCTGAGCCTTGCAGCGTACGTAAGAGGAGTAGGTCGCCCAGCGTATGTCGTGAGGTACAACCTGAGCTCTTCCTGGAACTCCGGGTCGTTCCGGTAATACTCGTACGCTTCTTCGAGCTCCTCAAGAGGATGCACCAGCGTCTCCGGCACAAACCTTCCTCCGAACTCACCAAAGAACCACTTCTCCATACAACTCACCTTCCCTGTAAAAGCAGAAGGAGCTCCCGCACCTTCTGGATGTCTTTTTTTCCTGGAGCAATCTCAAAACCACTGTTCACGTCAAGGGCAAAGGGAGAGAGAACGCGCAGAAGACGGGGAATGTTCTCAAGGGTAAGTCCCCCGGCAACAATGGTGGGACAGGAAGCAGCCGAAACAAAAGGAGCAACCACTTCCCACTGGAAAGCTTCTCCCGTACCCCCACGCTTTCCACCCTTCAGGGTGTCAAAGAGTACATAGGATACTCTGGAGATGTACTCCTGCACTTCTTCGAGGGAGAACCTTTCACCAACCCCGAAGGCCTTGATCACTCCACCACCGAGGCGCTCACAGAATGCAGGGTCCTCATCCCCGTGGAGCTGAACAAGGTCAAGCCTGCAGAAATCTCGAATGCTCCGAACTTCCTGTAAGCTGGAATTCTGGAACACTCCTACCGTGAGCACCTTCCTCTGCAGATGCTCAACAATTTCCCGCACCGTTTCCGGATGAACGAAGCGCGGGCTTCCAGGGACGAAGATGAATCCCAGTGCCCAAACCTCCAGGGAAGCAAGGGCCAGTGCGTCTTCCATCCGGGTGATTCCACACACCTTAACAGCGGGCAACCTCTCTCTCTCCTCGTAACTCAAGGAGTACTTTTGCAGGGTTCGGGGACGTCAAAAGGGCTTCTCCCACGAGAAAGTTCCGCACCCCCACCTCAAGAAGCATCTCCACATCCTCACGGGTATGGATGCCGCTTTCGGCAATGACCACTGTTCCCTCGGGAACGAGGGGGAGGAGCCTGAGGGTGGTTGCAAGTGACACCTGAAAAGTAGAAAGGTCCCGATTGTTGATGCCGATGACTTTAGCGGAGGCAAAGAGAGCCTTCCGCAGATCCTCCTCATCGTGAACCTCAACAACCGGAACAAGACCGAGGAGCTCCGCAAGCTCCACAAAGCGCTTTAGGCGCTCCCCAGAGACAATGCGGGCAATAAGGAGGATTGCCTGAGCACCGGCTTCTGCCGTCTCGTAAATCTGGGTTTCTTCAAGCACGAAATCCTTTCGCAGTACTGGAAGGCGTGTTTTCACCACAACTTCCCGGAGCAATTCAAGGTTCCCCTGGAAGTGGTCCTCCTCAGTCACCACAGAGATGGCCCGGGCACCTCCTTCCTCGTAGAGGGCAAGGAAACGTGGAACATCGTGGGGTGCGATGAATCTCCCCCTTGAAGGTGAAGCAAGCTTAATTTCGGCAATGATATGGGGATGAGAATCCTGGAAGGCAGAAAGGAAACCATTTTGTATCGAAGTCGCAAAGATTCGGGCAACTTCGGAGGGCAGATAGGGCCTTTCCCGCGCAAGAAGCCGCCGCTTTTTCGCTGTTACAATGGCCTCAAGAATGCCCTCCATGCACTTCACCCTCCTTCATTCTCTGTGCCACCTCAAGTAGTTCCTTCACCCTCTCCAGAGCCCGTCCGCTGTCGATGGCTCCCTCAACCTTCTGTACAGCTTCAGCGATACTCCTGGCTCTCTCGCTCAACCACACAAGAAACGCCGCATTCACAACCAGAGTATCGCGATGGGCTCCCCGCACCTCCCCGGAGAGAATGTCAAGGAAGAGACGGGCGTTCTCTGCAGGATCCCCTCCCTGGATTTCTTCCACAGGGTATTCCGGAAAACCAACCTCGTGAGGGTGGAAGGTCAAGGGAGAGATCCTCCCCTTCTCCACGAGGAGACAGCGGGTTTTTCCACTCACACTGACCTCATCCACCCCGGGTTCACCCCACACCACAAGTCCCCTCCGCACCCCAAGAAGGGAGAGCACATAGGCCACTGGTTCGAGGAGTTTCGGATCGTACACCCCTACCATCTTGTACGCCACGGAGCAGGGTGTGGTGAGGGGACCCAGGATATTGAACACCGTCCGCACCTTGAGCTCTCTTCGTACTCCCTGAACTGCCCGCATGGCGGGGTGGTACAAAGGAGCGTACAGAAAGGCAAAGCCAGTTTCCGCGAAAAGGCGCTCCATGGAGGTCCTGGCAAGATCAATGGGGAAACCGAGGCGCTCCAGGAAATCGGCGCTTCCTGAGCGGCTTGAAACCGAACGATTGCCGTGCTTCACAACGGGCACACCCAGGGCAAAGGCTAAAAGCGCTGCTCCTGTGGAAATGTTCAGCGTACCCCGTCCATCGCCTCCAGTGCCGCAGTTGTCGGCAGCAAGACACCCTGCAGGGAGAAGGAAGGGCGTGGCGAAATCCCGCATGGCCCGTGCAAAACCGAGGAGCTCTTCTTTGTGCTCGCCCCGAACCCGCAGAACCCCAAGGATTGCTCCCATCTGGGCCTGGGTGAACTCCCCGCTCATAAGGGCGTGCATGAGGGTATAGGCCTCCGAAGCTCCGAGAGCCTCTCCATTGAGAACGCGCAGAAGGATTTCCTCCTTCACGGTTTTTTCACCTCCAGGAAGTTCCGAAGGATAACCTTCCCCTGAGGGGTTAACACAGATTCAGGATGGAACTGGACGCCAAAAAGGGGATACTTCCGGTGCTCTAAAGCCATAACCTCCCCTTCTTCGGTCCAGGCAATCACCCGGAGTGACGGTGGGATACTCTCGGGATCAACCACGAGGGAATGGTAACGTCCCACCCATATTTCCTCCGGCAGTCCCCGGAAGAGGAAGGAGGGCAGGAGGAAAACCTTCCACCGCTTTCCGTGGCAGGGTCTTTTCGCCTTAATGATGCGCGCACCCTCAACGTAGGCAATACACTGGTGGCCAAAGACACACCCCAAGGATTGGAATAGAGGGGGCAAAGCGGGCAATGACGCTATTCGTGATGCCACAGTCCGTGGGATCTTTCGGACCCGGCGAAATCACGATGCGATCCGGTCGCATCTTCTCAATCTCCTCAAGGGTTATCTCATCGTTCCGGAACACGCGGATTTCCTCCCCGCTCAGCTCTCCAAGGTACTGCACAAGGTTATAAGTGAAGGAGTCGTAATTATCGATGACGAGAATCATAGGCTCTCCTCCTTTTCCGCAAGTTGTAATGCCAGAAGCAAAGCCTCCGCTTTGCTTCGTGTTTCCTCGTACTCCCGCTCGGGCACAGAATCGTATACCACGCCTGCCCCTGCCTGAACCCGGGCAGAACCGTCTTTACAGAAAATGCTCCGAATCACGATGCAGGTGTCCATGTTTCCCTGGAAACTCACGTACCCCAGGGCTCCCGCGTATGGCCCCCGGCTCTCCGGCTCAATCTCCTCAATAATCTGCATCGCCCGCACTTTGGGAGCCCCGCTGACCGTCCCCGCAGGGAAGCAGGCCTGCAATGCCCTCCAGGGCGTCATGTCCTCTCGAAGTATCCCGGACACGGTGGAAACGATATGGAAGACATGGGAATATCGCTCGATTTTCATGTACTCCTCAACCTGAACGCTCCCAAGCTCACACACACGCCCGAGGTCATTCCTTCCAAGGTCAAGGAGCATAACGTGCTCAGCATTCTCCTTTTCGTCCTCAAGGAGGTCCCGGATGATGTCCTCCTCAGGAACATGGGCAAGGCGTCGCCGTGTTCCGGCAATGGGGCGAGTAGTGACTTTTCTCCCCTCGACTTTTACCATCATCTCGGGAGAAGAACCAAGAAGGGTGAATGAAGGAGTTTCAAAATAGAAGAGATACGGCGAAGGATTGAGAGACCGCAAGAAGCGGTACGCCCGGAAGGGATCACCCACATACGGTACGGAAAAGCGCTGGGAAATAACCACCTGTGATGCGTGCCCTTCCTCAATGAGCTCGATAACCCGGCGGACCGCCGCCTCAAAGGCCTCCCGGGTGAAGTTTGACTGCACGTCACCCAGAAGACGGAACTTCTCTTCCTTCCGGACCATTAGGGGATACTCGACCTTTGCCATGACCTCCTGAATCCAGGATAGGCCACGGGAGAAATCCTCCTCATCCCCACCACGGGCAACATAGACGGCTCCGAGACGATGCTTCAAATGGTCAAAGAAGAGGAACTTCCGCACCGTGGCGAAATAGGCAAGAGGGAAATCCATGGCCTTTCGGGGAACAGTTCGTTCCCAGGTCTTCACGGCGTCATAGCTCAGGAATCCCACTGCTCCTCCCAGGAAGGGGAGATCGGGCACCGGATGCACTAAGAAGCGAGGATACTTGCGTTCAAGAAGGGCAACAAGGTCGATGAAGTCGAAGAAGTACTCTTCCTCCTCTACATCAAAAATCAGAAAGGAGTACCGGCCCCAGGTCTCTCCTCTTTCGGCACTCTCTAAAAGGAAAAGGGGTGTCTTTTCTCGAAAACGCTCGAAAACCACAACCGGAGTTAGACGATCAGCAAGGCGTTCCGTATACAGCGGAACATACTCATACCTTTCGCTGAGCCGGAGAAATTCCCCTCTCTCTGGGTGTACCTTCAAGTCCATCACCCCAAATAAAAAGGCCCTCGTCAAGAGACGAGGGCCTTTTTCCTCGCGGTGCCACTCTTGTTGATAGCGCTTTCGCGCTATCCTCTCAACCGGGTACACCGTGATACCCGTCTTCCTTTAAAGGGAAAGCCCCTTTTCAACCTACTCTCCCGAAGGGATTTCGATGAAAAGCTCTGAGGCCCATTCACCCCTCAGGGACTACCCGGCTTCCACCTGACCCGGGCTCTCTCTCAGCCCCGGACGAGAGGCTACTCCCCCTCATCATCGCTTCTTGCACTCTTCACTTTGCGTATTTTATACCATCTCAGGGTCTTTCCGTCAAGAGAACACAAAGGGAAATTCAATAGGTGACCAGGTTCTTCAAAAGCATCCGGCGTCACCGAAAAGGCTCCTACGGCTTCCAGGCCAGATCGCACTCAGAAAGCGGTGCTCCGGGAATAACCCCACTGGCCCCCGGTTGTACACCCGTAAAACCCCCGGGAGGATTGAAGCATGCGTAGCTTTCAGGCCAGTATCTCACTGTCTGTCATGCTTATCTTCTGGATTTTCGCAATCCCGGCCTGGTCGCTTGAGATAGGAAGCGTGGTTCCTTCCTTCACTGTCGTCTCTCCCAACGGAGAGCTCCTTGGTCGGGAACAGCTTTTGGGGAAACTCAGTGTGATTTTCTACGACACCCGTCTCACCGCCTCCTCCAATAACGACCTCAAGTACGCCCTTGCGGACCTCCGTAACGCACATCCCTTGCTCCTTGAGGACCTCCAGGTTTTCCAGATCATTGACGCTTCAAGCGCTAACTTCTTCACCCGGAGCATCTGGAAAAGAAAGCTTCGAGAGAATGCTCGAAAGTATGGCATTACGCTTTACGCCGACTGGAACGGGAAAATGCGTCGCGACTTCGGTTTCCATCCCAAGCTGAGTAACGTCCTCGTTGTTGATGCCCAGGGGGTGGTGCGTTACGTTTTCTTTGGAAAGGTCCCCGAAAGCGAAAGGAACGCACTCTTTACCCTTTTGCTCAAGCTGAGGGAGAGCATATAAGCGCGACATTTCTCGCTGTTCAGCAGGACCCACGGGTTTGCCCGGGCGGCCTCACCGTTTGCCCCAGGGCTTCGCAGAAGAACGCGGACTCAGAGCAGGGGACAATCACCGTCGCCCAGAGCCTCACCACCTTGAACCGGGGATTCATCGTGCAGGAACCAAAAAACCAAAAGCGGAGGCGCACCGTTCCCCTGCTTCCTGAGGTGGTGGAAGAGCTCAAGGCCTTGAGGAAGAGGTGACTTGAGGAAAAGCTCGCCCTGGGGCCTGACTGGCCGGGGACTGATCTCGTCTTTCCCTCTGAGGCCCACACTGCCATCTACTCCGGGAACTTCCTGCGCACCTTCCGGGGTATCTGCCAGGAAGCGGGGATTGAGGGTTTGACCATCCACGGTCTTCGGCATTTCTTCGCCGCGTTCCTTCTTGCCTTCGGGGAAAACCCTAAGGTGGTTCAGGAAATTCTCGGGCATGCTTCGATTTCCTTAACGCTTGACACCTACAGCAAGGTTCTTCCGGGGCTCAAAGAGCGGGCAGTAGAGAAGCTTCGAGGGTTTCTTTCCTTGAGCCGCCACGAAAACTGAACAGCATTGCTGTCAAAGTGGGGTTTCGCGAAATGACCAGGTGACTGGAAACCTTAAAAAGAAACCTTAAAAAAATCTGGCAGGCCCGGCAGGATTCGAACCTGCAACCCCCGGATTTGGAATCCGGTACTCTGGCCGTTAGAGCTACGGGCCTGCACAGCTTTAGTATACCTTAACGGACCTCGCGGTGCAAGGTGTGTTTACGACAGAAAGGACAGTATTTTCGGAACTCCAAACGCCCAGTCTTTTTGCTCTTGTTCTTGCTCCCCTGGTAGTTCCTCCGCTTGCACTCCGTGCATTCAAAGGTGATGGTTTCCGACACCGCTCAAAACCTCCTACTCAATGATCTCCGTAACCACTCCGGCACCAACCGTTCTTCCTCCCTCACGGATGGCAAAGCGCAAGCCCTTCTCCATGGCTACAGGATAAATGAGCTTCACCTCGATGTTGGCGTT
>Ga0072500_142035_pt1 | contig 60675 bp, 58 predicted proteins | sample GBScelen77Swater_FD_63803 | JGI IMG/M metagenome (GOLD analysis project Ga0072500, IMG submission 63803) | Hot spring microbial communities from Great Boiling Spring, Nevada - cellulolytic enrichment S 77C v2 (version 2) | ecosystem: Environmental > Aquatic > Thermal springs > Hot (42-90C) ...
ATGCTCCAGAATGGACTTGAGCCTAAGGGAGAGGGTATAGAAATATCAAAAAAATTAGGCTACGACTGGACAAACCACGAGTTTTCCTTTTATGAAAGGCTTAGAGAAAGAGTAGATAGGTAGGCTAAGATGGAAAAAAATGCCAAAATATTCGTAGCGGGACACAGAGGATTAGTAGGGTCTGCTATTGTAAGAAAACTAAGAGAAAAAGGCTATAGCAATATCATCACAAAAACAAAAGCAGAATTGGACCTAAGAAGGCAAGCCGATGTTGAAAGTTTTTTTGAAAGAGAAAGACCAGAGTATGTTTTTCTTGCAGCTGCAAAGGTAGGAGGAATCTTAGCAAACAGTACATATCCCGCAGAGTTTATATACGATAATTTAGCCATTGCCCTGAACGTCATTCATGCATCTTACAAGTATGGAGTTAAAAAACTTCTAAACTTGGGTTCCTCTTGCATATACCCAAAATATGCACCGCAACCTATGAAAGAAGAATACCTCCTAATGGGCAGTTTAGAACCTACAAACGAAGCTTACGCCATAGCTAAAATCTCCGCTATAAAGCTTGTCAGATATTACAACCAGCAGTATGGCACTGATTTTATCTCTGTTATGCCAACAAATCTTTACGGACCAAACGACAACTTTAACCTTGAAACATCCCACGTATTGCCCGCTTTGATAAGAAAGTTCCATTTGGCAAAACTTCTTGAAAATGGAAATATGGATGCAATTAAAGAAGACTTTAAAAAGTATCCTATAGGTTTTGGGTTAGATGAAAAGGTAGATCTGAACGATGAGGATGGTATAATAAAAGTCTTAGATAAGTTGGGCATAAAGCGTGAGGGAAAGGATGTTTATGTTGAAATTTGGGGAAGTGGTGAGGTATACAGGGAGTTTTTGCATGTTGACGACCTTGCAGATGCCTGTGTTTATCTGATGGAAAATGTAGATGCTAAGGATATGGCTAAGCTCTGTCCAGATTACTTTGTAAATATTGGCACAGGTGTTGATATAAAGATCAAAGATCTTGCTGTGATGATAAAAGAAATAGTAGGATTTAGGGGAAACATAAAGCATGATTTAACCAAGCCAGATGGCACACCAAGAAAGCTCTTGGATGTAAGTAAGATAAAACAGCTTGGTTGGGAACCAAAGATCGGATCGAGAGAGGGGATAAGACAGGTGTATAATTTGTATTGTAGGTGCTAAAGGAAATGAAGAAGAAAGTTTTTCAAGGAGAGATATTATGGTAAAAAATTGGTGCAGATGCAACAGCAATGCCTCGCCTTGACGGGTTTGCGACAAAAATAGCTTTGCATTGTGCTTATGAAATGTTTGAAGGGGATGCTGACATAAGATTTTTGGCATAAGCAAAGAGAGTATAGGGTCGAGGTGGCAAAATGGTTATTTTGCCCCTTTATAATGCATAATTTTTACTTTATAGTTTCAAGCCCCTTAGCTGCCAGACGCGGACTAGATTATCAAAAAGCAGAGAGGGTCTGGGGGGATGACGAAAATCGAATAAGATTTTCAAGAAAATATTCTGTAAATGTCTTTATTGGTGATACTGTAACAAAAAAGGGTATAATTCTCAATGGATTGAAAGAATCCCTAAATGGGAGACATGAGGGAGTTTATGCAGAGGAATTCATTAGTGGAGCTCACAAAGATAGGTGCACGAATGATGGTCCAAGTTGCTTTAGAGGAAGAACTAAGGGCCTTTCTTGGAAGGGATTGGTATGAGAGGCGAAGTAATGGTCAAGAGGGTATCAGGGCTGGTTCAAAGCCAAGGACAGTAAAGGTAGGTTGTGGGGATATAAAGGATTAAGATGCCGAAGGTAAGAGATGCGGGAGGACCATTTCACTCTAAAATACTTCCTCCTCGTATAACCCGTATGGATGAAGTGCAGGATGTTATTCCTTTGCTATACATGAATGGAATATCCAGTAGGAAAGTCAAAAAGGCAGTGGCAAAGCTTTTAGGTAAGAAAGGACTGAGCCATCAGAATGTAATAAGGATAACAGAGGGCAGGCGCACGAGAGAAAGGGGCAGTATTGGTAGCTTGGGCATTTCTTGAGGATGGGAGTCGGGAACTTCTTGGCGTATCCCTTTTATCGGGCATCATCTTGTAAAAAGGTTGAAAGCAGAAGGTTATTGGGTTAGAGGGGTTGATATAAAATATCCTGAATTTGAACCGAGCCCTGCTGACGAGTTTGAGTTACTTGACTTAAGGCGTTGGGATAATTGTCTAATTGCAACCCGCGGAATTGATGAGGTTTATAATCTTGCTGCAGATATGGGTGGTATAGGATATATAACAGCTTATCATGCAGATGTAGCGAGGAACAACATTCTTATCAATGCACATATGCTTGAAGCAAGTAGAATTAATGGTGTTAAGAAATTTTTGTTTTCATCCTCTGCATGCGTTTACCCACAGTATAGGCAAAACACCCCAGATGTAACGCCTTTAAAGGAGGAGGATGCATATCCTGCGGATCCGGAGCCTGGATATGGTTGGGAAAAACTATTCACTGAGGAGTTGTGCAGATATTATTGGCAGGATTATAGATTTGAGACAAGGATAGTTAGATTTCACAATGTTTACGGACCACTTGGGACATATGAGGGCGGTAGAGAAAAGGCTCCAGCTGCAATTTGCCGAAAGATTGCACTTGCAAAAGACGGGGACGAAATAGAGGTTTGGGGAGATGGGAATCAGACAAGGTCGTTTATGTATATTGATGATTGCGTTGAAGGTTTAATAAGGATAATGGCTTCAGATTATAGAGAGCCACTCAATCTTGGTACTGACAGGTTGGTCACTATAAATGAACTTGTTGATATAGTTGCAAAGATAGCGGGGAAAAACATAAAGAAAAAGCATGACCTTTCAAAACCGCAGGGCGTAAGGGGTAGAAATAGCGATAATACAAGGTTAAGGCAGGTTTTAGGATGGGAACCACAAACACCTCTTGAAGTTGGACTTGAGGTGACTTATAAATGGATAGAGGGCGAGCTTAGAAAAAAGGGAAGAATACCTGCTGACACAGTGATAAGCAAGTAAAAAGGTTGAAGGGTGGATGGTTAGAAGGACTAACCATCCACCTTTTGAAATAAATATAAAGTGGGGGGATTTAAATTATGAAAGAAGGTTACAAGTTTTTTTCTTATCTTCGCGGGGTGCTTGATCTTGTCATTTTTAACGGGGCTTTTTTTATCGCATATTATTTAAAATTTAAGCAACTGCCTGATTTTTCAAAGCCAAATCAGTATGCCCTACTTCATGTCGTTTCAAACCTTATATACTTTATAAGTGCCCTTTTAGCTGGAATTTATAATTTTGAAATACCTGTTAATCCCCCAGAAACGAAGACAAGAAAAGTTATCAAGGCATATATTTCTTTTATTTTCATCTATCTTTTATTTATAGTCGCGACTCAAGGTTATCATTATTCAAGAATTTTTCATTTTTATTTTCTTTTTATAGGGTTTGCTTTGCTTGTTTTGGCGGAGTTGTTTACGAGTTTAGTTTTGCTACCACATCTATCAAAAAGTAAAAAATTTAAAAGACGCGTTCTCTTGCTGGGAGCTGGTGTGCTAGGACAACTTGCGTATGAGAAATTTAAAAACCTTCCGGGATATGAAATAGTTGGTTTTTTAGATGATGATGTTAAAAAAGCCAGTTTCTTAAACGGGAAATATCTTGGTAAAGTAGGGGGTATTGAAAGCCTGCTTTCCTCAAGGGAAATTGAAGTTGATGAGATTCTTATCACACTTCCGCTTGATAATGAAGAGATGATTAAAAAAGTGGTTGAGATAGCTGAGAGAAATTGCGTGAGTGTTAAAATTATCCCCTCTTATCATAAGTTGTTTTTGTCCAGAAATACTAGTTTTGGGCAGATTGATGGAATGCCAGTGCTAAACTTTAGAAGTGAAAAATTATCCCATCTTCACAATAGGATACTTAAGCGATTGTTTGATATAGTTTTTTCATCGTTGGTTTTACTCACGATTTTTCCTTTTTTATTTTTATTTGCTGGAATTGGTATCAAATTGAGCTCACCCGGTCCGATATTTTTTAAACAAAAGCGAAAGGGATATAAAGGAAAGCCGTTTGTGTGCTACAAGTTTAGGACTATGCATGTAGTTCCTCAGGAAATCGCTGACACACTTCAAGCAACGCCTGATGATCCCAGAAAATTTAAATTTGGTCATTTTCTTAGAAAAACAAACCTTGATGAGTTCCCCCAATTTATAAATGTTTTGAAAGGGGAAATGAGTGTTGTTGGTCCAAGACCTCATCCTATTTCGCTTGATGAAAAATATGATGATTTAATAAAAGAATACAATGTTCGTTTTTTCACGAAACCTGGCTTGACAGGTTGGGCTCAAGTGAATGGATTTAGGGGTGAGACAAGAGACCCTGAACTAATGCGAAAGCGGGTTGAACATGACATCTGGTATATAGAAAATTGGTCTTTTGGGCTTGATATAAAAATTATTTTGATGACGATTCTTAGAATGATAAAAGGTGATCCGAACGCTTATTGAGAGGTTGAAAAGAAATTGATTTAAGCCCTGTTGAGGAAAATAACATTATGTTTTTTAATCTCTCTTCTTTTCCACTCCTGCTCACCGAATAAGCCGTCGGGGAAATCAATCGTTGGAAGAGTAGTTTTAGAGAACGCAACGGATTTTTCTAATGTAAAAGTCCTCCTGTATAATCCCCTTCAGATAGACACATCAATTTTAAATCCCACCGTAAAGTTTAACCTTTTCAATCAGGATTTGACCCTTTACCTTTTTGACCATAGGGGACAAAAACCGTTTGCTCAAACTTTGACGGATAAAGATGGTAATTTTTCGCTTAATGATATCCCTGAAGGAGAATATATTCTTTTTGTTCAAAAAGAAGGATATGGATGGAAATTTGTTAAAATTTCAACTTCAAGTGAGATCAAAACATTGATGCTTGAGAGAGAAAGAAGTGTCTCGGGAGTAATAAGTGATAAAGATACGCTTAAGGGAAATGTTGTCGTTAAAGGGGATGTTTTGATCCCGAGTGGCTCAACTGTTTATATTAAAGCTGGGACTATTTTAAAATTTGATGGATATTACAAGCTCATCATTGAAGGTAATTTGATTGGGGAAGATTCCGGTTTTAATTTGCCGATCGTTTTCACGACGGAGGATACGAGCATTTATTTTGATGGGCTTTATGTGAGAAACGGTGGATATATTGGGATCAAAAATGCGGTTTTTAGAAGTGCAAATGTCGGGTTAAGTGTTGATGGTTCGGGTTGTGAAGTTGGGTATTCTGTTTTTGTTGGCAATAAATCTTATGGGTTTTCAGCGACGAGAATAGGTTCGGGACGATATGTGAAGGTTTATAATTGTATATTCGTTGGTAAAGTATATCAATTTGGCATTGGACAACCCATTGGTATAAATTTTGAGTTTACTGATACAAATGCGAGCGTCGTCAATTCAATTTTTTGTTTGAATTCTGAATCCGGGATTTATTGCACAACTTCAGGGGCGAGAATTGAGGGGAATTATTTTAGTGGGAACGGTTATTCAATTGAGATTTGGTCAAATGTTAACAAGGATACTCTGTTGGTGAGGAACAATGAGTTCATTCATTCAAGGAATTATCATATTTTGCATAGAGGTGGGATCGTAAAGTTTTTATACAACAACATATACTCAACATCTGGGGGTATAAGTTTGTCACCTGCATATGGTAGTCCTAGTGCTGTGATTAATTTTAACAATATTGTTGGAAGAAGGTATTTATTAGCACTTGGGGTTTGGACATCAAATACGGACGCTCGTTTTAATTATTGGGGGACGACGAGTGAGGCGGAGATAAGGAATTTGATTTTTGATAGGAATGATGTTTCGCCTTCTGATCCGAGTTATAATCGTTATGGTGTGGTTGATTATTCTGGGTTTTTATCTGTTCCTGTTTCAGGTGCTGGGATTAGGCGTTAGGTGGGGGTGAATCTTAACATCACCCCTCACCCTAACCCTCTCCCACAAGGGGAGAGGGAAGATAGAGGGAAAATTTTAACCGGCACCCCTCACCCTAGCCCTCTCCCGCAAGGGGAGAGGGAAGATAGAAGGGAAGATAGAGGGAAAAGATTTTAGTGGAATTTCTTGCTTTGACTCTTTTCCATAAAATAGATGTGTAAAGAAACATGGCAAAGGTTTATGTTAAGCAAGCGAGGGTGTTGAGGAAAAATATGACGAGGGCGGAGAGAGTTCTTTGGGGGAGGTTAAGGAATAAAGGGTTAGGGGTAAAATTTAGGCGACAGGAGCCGATTGGTGATTATATGGTTGATTTTGTTTGTTATGAGAGGGGTATAGTTATTGAGTTGGATGGTTGGGCAACATGTTGGGAGTTTGGATGATATTGAAAGGGATAGGAGGTTGATGGATATGGGTTTTAAGGTGTTAAGGTTTTGGAGCAATGATGTGTTAAGAAACATTGATGGTGTGATGAGGGAGATTGAGCGTGAGATTGGGAATGTTAAATCTTTTAGATAGGGGAGTGGTGAAAAAATTAACGATTCTTCCTCCCGCAAGGGGAGAGGGGAGTAAAAAAGTGAAAAGAAGAAAATTATGAGAAAATTTGATTATGTTGAAAAACTTTTTTCTTTTGTTTGTCTTTGCCGTTGAAATAATTTTCGCTCAGTTTCAGGAGACAATTCCAACTGATTATTGGATTTATAAACTCGTTGAGGAGCTTAAGCTTAGAGGTTATTTCAGAGGGCTTCCACAAGGATATAAGCCATATTCAAGGATTGAGGTGGCGAAACAAATTTTAGATGAAGGAGTTTCAGGTGAATTTGAAAGGAAACTTTTTAAAATGCTTGAGGATGAATTTCAAGATGAAATAAAGTTTTTAACTTCAAATGATAAAAATGATTTTTCTGTCAAAGCTGGTCTTATGCTTTCTGAATATGCAGTAAGGGACAATTTTTCAAGTAGAACTTTTAGGTTTAGAGGTAGAGCTAAGTTTGCATTTTATTTTGGTGATAAGTTCACACTTTACAACAATTCGCTTACCGATCAAAATCTTTTGGATGATACGACATATACTGGGAATAGATTTCGCGGTTTCTTTGCTGGTTATACGGAGCAGGGATATTTGAGGTTAAATTTTGAGCCGGTTTCAATAAAGCTCGGTCGGGATTATATCAAGTGGGGATATGGTCGGGGTGGGAATCTTTTGATCTCGGATTATGCAATTCCATACGATGTGCTTCAGATTGACCTTTTCTCAAAAAGGTTCAAATATAGCTTTTTTATCTCTCAACTTGAAAATAGAAATTATTCGCCTGATAGCGGTAAGACGACTCTGAGCGCAAATAGATATCTTACAGGGGGGAGGTTTGAGTTGAATTTGTGGGATAAATTTTTCATTGGATTTGCTCAGACGATTTTATACGGTGGAGTAAATAAGGGAATTGATATAACTTTATCAAACCCCTTCGCTTTTTATTACGAGTTTCAGGCGAATGAGGGGAAAGAGATGAATGGAATGGTTTATGCTGATTTAAGTTTTTATCCTGTTAAAAACTTAAATTTTTATGGGGAATTTCTCATTGATGATTGGCAGGTGAGTAGACAAACAAAGGGGGATCTTGAGCCAAATGAATATGGTTTTATAGTTGGTTTAAGGTATGCTGACCTTTTTAAATCTTTAAATGTTTTTGGAAGTCAAATTCAAATTGAATATACACAAGTTAGGAACAGGACTTATAATGTTGCTGATAATAGGGGTTATCAGAAATATCTTCGCTTTAGGAGACCGATAGGTCATCGGCTTGGGAATAATTTTCAAAGTTTTGAGTTGTGGATTTCGCAGTGGCTTTTTCCAGGTGGTGGTTACAGAAATAGTTTGAATTTGACTTTGAATTATAAATTTGTTGAGCGTGGTGAGGGTGGGATAGAAAAGCCGTTTGATGAGCCGTGGATGGCTCCAGAGGTGACGGTTGAAAAAGGTTACAAAGAGAAATTCCCTTATGGAGTGGTTGAGACGACACATAGATTTGGGTTGAATGTGTTTTATTTTTACAGCAAAAATTTTAATATAAATTTTGAGCTATATTTTTCAACTTACAGGAATTATAAAAATCAGCTTGGCGAGCGTCACCGAGAGTTTTCCTTTAGAATTTGGTTTTTCTTCAATTTTGATAAGTGGTATCGTTAAGTGGTATAATTTGAAAATTTATAACAAAAATGGGTTAAAAAGATGTGTGGGATTGTCGGTTATATCGGGAAGAGAAATGTCATTAACATTTTAATTGATGGATTGAAGCGTCTTGAGTATAGAGGTTATGATTCAGCTGGGGTTGCGTTTTGGAAGGATGATAAGATAGAGGTTTTGAAGATGGCGGGGAAGGTGACAGAACTTGAGAAAATTTTGGTGGGGGTGGGTTCAAGTTCAAATATCGGGATAGCTCACACACGCTGGGCAACGCATGGCATTCCAAATGACATAAATGCTCATCCACATATTGATTGCACTGGGAATATAGCGGTAGTGCATAATGGTATAGTTGAGAATTATCAATCGTTGAAGACGAAGTTGGAGAGAGAGGGACATATTTTCAAGAGTCAAACGGATACGGAGGTTATAGCACATCTTCTTGAGGAGTTTTATAGGATTTATGGAGATGTTGAGGTTGCTGTTAGGAACTTGTTTTTTGAAGTTAAGGGGACATTTGGGCTTGCGATCATTTCAAGTTATGAGCCGGATAAGATAATAGTTGCAAGGCGGGGGAGTCCCATTGCGATTGGGATTGGAGAGGGTGAAAATGTAGCTGCTTCTGATGCGACCGCTATAATTGGGATAACGAGAAATGTGATATTTCTTGACGATGATGAATATGCTGTGATAACAAGGGATAATGTCAGCGTTAAGAAAGTTGATCACCGAAAGTTTGCAGTTTCGGAGCTTGATAAGGAGATTTTTAAGATTGAGTTTGAACTTGAACAGATTGAGAAGGGCGGTTTTCCTCATTTTATGTTGAAGGAGATTTTTGAACAGCCGGAGTCAATAATGAATTCAATGAGGGGCAGGGTCTTAATTGAACAGGGGGATGCAAAGCTTGGTGGGTTGAGCGATGTTATGGATAAGGTTTTAAATGCGAGAAGGTTTATAATCGCTGCTTGCGGGACATCTTGGCATGCGGGTTTAGTTGGTAAGTATATGATTGAGCAATTGGCGAAAGTTCCAGTTGTTGTTGAATATGCATCTGAATTTAGGTATCGCGACCCTGTGATTTATCCTGATGATGTTGCTTGGTTTATAAGTCAGAGTGGGGAAACGGCGGATACGCTTGCTGCTTTAAGGCTTGTCAAAGAAAGGGGTGCGACAGCGCTTGGGATAGTCAATGTCGTCGGTTCAACTATAGCAAGGGAAAGCGACGCCGGGGTTTATATACACGCTGGACCTGAAATTGGCGTTGCATCTACCAAGGCGTTCACAAGTCAGCTTGTTGTTTTGGCGCTTATAACTTTACTTGTTGGAAGGAGAAACGGAAATATATCGCTTGAACAAGGGAAGAAGATCGCTGAGGAGTTTTTGAAACTGCCAGAAAAAGTGAGAGAAATTTTGAAGTTGAATAATTTTATTGAGGAGATAGCTGATAAGTTTAAAGACCACAGGAATTTTCTGTATCTTGGTCGTGGTTATAATTATCCAGTGGCGCTTGAAGGTGCATTGAAACTTAAGGAGATTTCATACATTCATGCGGAGGGTTATCCAGCTGCTGAGATGAAACACGGTCCTATTGCGCTTATTGATGAGAATATGCCTGTTGTCTTTATAGCGCCGAGGGATAGCATATATGAGAAAGTTTTAAGCAATATGGAGGAGGTCAAAGCAAGGCGTGGGAAGATAATATCAATTATAACCGAGCCGGATGAGAAAGTTGTAAAAATTTCGGATTATGTGATTCAGATACCGCAGACGATTGAGATGTTGATGCCGATTTTGACTGTTATCCCATTGCAGCTTCTTGCGTATCATATAGCAGTAAAGCGTGGATGTGATGTTGACCAACCGAGAAACCTTGCAAAAAGTGTGACGGTTGAGTAAATTTTATTTGGCTTTGAAATTAAATTTTACTTTTAAAATGCCTGTTAGTGCAAATTTCATAAGGATGCTAGAAAAGGTTCAGCCCGAGCTTCGTGAGGTATTTTTGGCTTTGTGGGAAGAGATAGAAAGAAGCGGATTTAACGAGTTGAAAGAGATAGTAAGAGATATATCTGAAAACTTGAAAGGTCTTACAGAGGCGCAGCGTAGGACGGAGGAGAGGTTGGGTGAGTTGGCAGAGAGAATGAATCAGCTTACGGTGAGGGTTGATGAGTTGACGGATCGTTTGAACAGGTTGACTGAAAGGGTTGACCAGCTTGTGGAGGCGCAGAGGAAGTCGGAGGAGAGGTTGAATAGGTTGGAGGAGCGTTTGAGCGAGTTTGAGAGGAGGGCGGAGGAGAATTTTGCACGAGTATGGGAGGCGATAAACCAGCTTGCGGAGGCGCAGCGTAGGACGGAGGAGAGGTTGAATCAGCTTGCGGTGAGGGTTGACCAGCTTGCAGAGGCGCAGCGCAGGACGGAAAAAGAGATAGAAAAACTTACCAAAGGACTTGAATCGCTAAAAAAGGAAGTTGGTGGGCTTGCTCATACAGTTGGATATCGCTTGGAGGATGAAGCAATAAAGGCACTACCAGAACTTTTGAAGAGGGATATTGGGATTGAGATAATCGGCAGATTGAAAAGGGATTATATTGAAATTACCCCTGGGAAATATATTGAAGTTAATATCTGGGGGACAGGGAGGATAAACGGAGAAGAATATGTCGTTATAGGTGAGGCAAGGTCGCAGTTGAAGAAAAGTGATATTGATGATTTCATAAAGAAGGTTAATGCGATAAAGAAATATATACCAAAGGAGCAGGTCAAGATTCTTGTCACTTATCAAACATCTCCGCTTGTTAGAAGATATGCTGAGGAAAAGGGGATAAAAATTTATTTCTCCTATGAATTTTAAAACCAAAGACGGAATCAAATGAAAATTTCTGTTATAGGCACAGGTTATGTGGGACTAGTAACGGGTGCTTGCTTTGCTGATTCAGGTAATGATGTGATTTGTATGGATGTTGACAGTGCGAAAATTTCAAAATTGAAAATGGGGATTTTGCCGATTTATGAGCCCGGGCTTGATGAAATTGTCAAGAAAAATTTATCAGCTGCTCGTCTTTCGTTTACTACGGATCTTGAAGAAGCGGTTCGGAAGTCGGAGTTAATTTTCCTTTGTCTTCCAACCCCACCGGGCAGGGATGGAGATGCTGATTTATCAATAGTTTTCAATGTCGTTAGGAACATAGCTAAAATTTTAAAAAGAGAAATCAAGTTAAATCCACATATTCGCAAGTTGATAGTAAGCAAATCAACAGTTCCAGTTGGAACAGCTGACAGGATAAGAGAGATTATTTTTTCAACGATTGGGAAAATTCCTGAAACTGCGTTTATTGATGTAGCATCAAACCCGGAATTTTTAAAAGAGGGAAATGCAGTTCAAGATTTTATGTTTCCAGATAGGGTCGTGATAGGGGTTAACAATGGTGAGAGCGAGAAAATAATGCGAGAACTTTACGAGCCATTTGTTAGGACTGGCGCCCCAATACTTGTCATGGACACAAGAAGTGCTGAAATGGTCAAATATACCGCAAATGCATTTCTTGCGATGAGAATATCCTTTATGAATGAGATAGCAAATCTTTGTGAAAAACTTGGTGCTGATGTTGAAAAGGTGAGAATCGCAATTGGTTATGATGTCAGAATAGGTCCGAAGTTTCTTTTCCCTGGTGTTGGTTGGGGCGGAAGTTGTTTTCCGAAGGATTTAAAGGCACTTATAAAGATGGGTGGGAAAAATGGGGTTGATTTGAAAATAGTTAAGGCAGTTTATGAGGTCAATGAGAAACAGAAAAGGTTAATTGTTGAGAAAATAAAGAAACATTTCAACGGGAAGTTAAAGGATAAAAAAATCGCAATTTGGGGTTTGTCTTTTAAGCCAAAGACGGACGATATGCGCGAAGCTCCTTCAATTACGATAATAAACGAGCTGTTGAAACTTGGTGCAAGTGTTGTCGCGTATGACCCGGTTGCGATGCCAAACGCAAAGAAAATTTTTGATAAAAAAATTAAATTTGCGAAAAATCAATACGAGGCAATTAAAGGTGCCGATGCGCTTGTTTTAGTTACGGAATGGCAGGAATTTCGCGAGCCGGACTTCAATTATATGAAAAGCCTCATGCGAACGCCGGTCGTTTTTGATGGGAGAAACATCTACAAGCCGGAAAAGTTGAAAGGGCTTGGTTTCGTTTATTACGGCATCGGGCGAAAGTGAAAAGTAAAGTTTTACTTTATCTTGCCGTTCAAATTTACAAGGGTAAGCCAGATACCTGAACTTGTTGTGATTGAGCCAATTGTGTTTGAGGATAAAAGAGGATTTTTTATGGAGACATACAGTTACAGGGAGTTTGAGAGATTTGGCATAACCGAAAAATTTGTTCAAGATAATCATTCAAAATCGATTAAAGGTGTTTTGAGGGGGCTTCACTTTCAAGTAGAACCATTTGCTCAATCAAAGCTTGTCAGATGTATAAAGGGAGAAATTTTTGATGTGGCTGTTGATATAAGACCTGGGTCAAAAACTTTCAAAAAATGGTTTGGCGTTATTTTATCTGAGGAAAATAAAAGGATTTTATATATTCCGAAGGGATTTGCTCATGGTTTTGTTGTGCTTTCTGAAATCGCTGAGGTTGAATATAAGGTTGATAATTTTTACTCTCCTGAACATGACAGAGGGATAATTTGGAACGATCCTGATATAGGGATTGAGTGGCCAATTGATAATCCCATCCTCTCAGAAAAAGACGCAAAGTTGCCAACGCTTAAAGAGTTTCTAAAAGACCTGTCGCTGTTATGATTTTTTCTCCATCTTTAGAAAAATAAAAAAGAGATATAAGAATTGGCGAAAGTAGTTATAACTGGAGGAGCTGGTTTCATAGGGTCGCATCTTTGCGATCGCTTTATAGCTGAAGGAGATGAGGTGATTTGTCTTGATAATTTAATCACTGGAAATCTTGACAATATAGCTCATCTTTTTGGTAATCCGAAGTTTAAGTTTATCAAGTATGATGTTACGGAATTTTTATATGTTCCAGGAGATGTTGATTTTATTCTTCACTTCGCTTCGCCAGCAAGCCCGATGGATTATATCAAGTATCCGATACAGACATTAAAGGTTGGTGCTCTGGGGACGCACAAGGCGCTTGGGCTTGCAAAGGCAAAAGGCGCGAGATTTTTGCTTGCGTCAACGAGTGAAGTTTATGGGGATCCACTCGTTCATCCGCAAAGTGAGGAATATTACGGTAATGTAAATCCGATAGGAATTCGTGGTGTTTATGACGAGGCAAAAAGGTTTGCTGAAGCTATGACGATGGCTTACCACAGGTATCACGGACTTGACACGAGGATAGCAAGGATTTTTAACACATATGGACCCAGGATGAGAATTGATGATGGTAGGGTTATACCAGCATTTATGACGCAAGCACTTAAGGGTGAAGATATGACTGTTTTTGGTGATGGAAAGCAAACGAGAAGTATTTGTTACATTGATGATTTGGTTGAGGGGATTTTTAAACTTTTGATGTCAAATTATGTTTATCCGATAAATCTTGGAAATCCTGATGAGATAACAATTTTGGAACTTGCTTATGAGATAAGGGAAATTGCTGGTAGCAATAGCAAAATTATTTTTAAACCGCTTCCGCCAGACGATCCCAAGGTTAGAAGACCAGATATAACGAAGGCGCGGGAGATACTGGGTTGGGAGCCGAAGGTGCCAAGGAGGGAAGGATTAAAAAAGACGCTTGAATATTTTAAGAAAAAACTTTTTGGAGCAAAGGATTGAAGAATTGGGACGAGAAAAAGGTATTGCATCTTATGAAGGGAAGCAAAAAGTATATAACGATACTGCCGTATAGTGAATTTAAGAAGATGGAAAGGATGGTGCTCAAAGGGATGAAAGTTGACAAGAGAAAATATGATGTAAGATTCAAAGAAGAGTTATTAGTTGATTTGTTGTCATGTTTTAAGGGTGATGTTGCTAAAATGGCTGGTTTTATTGAGCGTGTTAATCTTTTGAGAGACGAACCGTATCCGAATGGGTGCGAAAAGCTTGAAGGGGAGATTTATAAAATTTTGATTGATGATTTATTTTTGTTTTATCGTGTGGATGAAAAGTTAAGGTTGATAACTGTTGTTCTGGTAGAAGTTGCAGGTTAAGGTTTTGTTTTGATTTTCTCGGGGAAATTATTATTTTTAACTCGGACTTTCCCTTGAAGTGAAAACTCAAATTTTAATTTTTTTATGGAGGAAAGGATAAAGGTAAAACTGCCTGATGGTAGTATTTTAGAAGTTGCTAAAGGGACGACGCCGTTGCAGATAGCTGAGATGTTAAGCAAGCGTTTGTTCAAAGAAGCGGTAGCTGCTAAAGTAGATGGGGTTGTGGTTGATTTAACGCGTCCGCTTGAAAATGATTGTGAGTTAAAAATTTTGACATTTGAGGATCCAGAAGGAAGGGAGGTTTTCTGGCATAGTTCCGCTCATCTTATGGCTCACGCAATAGAGGAGCTTTTCCCTGGAGCGAAATTTGGTGTTGGTCCGCCAATTGAAGATGGTTTTTATTACGATGTTGATGTTGATAGACCGCTTACGCCGGAGGATTTGCAAAAAATTGAAGAGAAGATGACGGAGTTGGCACAAAGGGACGAACCGTATGTTAGGAAAGTTGTGACGAAGGAGGAAGCGCTTGAATTTTTCAAAAGGAAAGGCGACCCTTACAAAATTGAGATAATAGAGCAGATAGAGGACGGTGATACTATAACTTTTTACAGTGAAGGTACTTTCACGGATTTATGTCGTGGTCCGCATTTGCCTTCAACGGGCAAGATAAAGTATGTTAAGTTATTAAATGTTGCTGGCGCATATTGGCGCGGTGATCCGAAAAACAAGATGTTGCAAAGGGTTTATGGTGTTGCTTATCCTAAAAAAGAACTTCTTGAGGAGCATCTTCGTCGCCTTGAGGAAGCGAGAAAAAGAGACCATCGTCGGCTTGGGAAAGAACTTGAGCTTTTTGTTTTCCACGATATAGCCCCAGGGGCTCCGTTTTGGTTGCCAAAGGGAATGATTATCTTCCGTGAGCTTGAAAAGTTTATAAGGGAAGAACTTGACAAAAGGGGATATGAGGAGATCTCAACGCCGATACTTGTTAAGAAAGACCTTTGGGAACGCTCCGGTCATTGGGAGCATTACAAAGAGAATATGTTCGTCCTTGAAGTTGAAAACGAGGTATACTCACTCAAGCCGATGAATTGTCCCGAGAGCACATATGTTTATAAGATGAGGACGAGAAGTTATAGGGACTTGCCTCTTCGTCTTGCTGAAATTGGTCGTCTTCACAGGAATGAGATTTCTGGGGCATTGGGAGGCATGTTTCGCGTCAGGCAAATAACCATGGACGACGCCCATATTTATTGTAGACCTGATCAAATTTTAAATGAGATAAACGAGCTTATTGATTTTATAAACTATGTTTACGGGATTTTTAAGTTTGAGCCCGCTTATTATCTTTCAACGAAGCCAGACAATGCTATGGGAGACCCAGCTTTGTGGGAGCAAGCAGAACAAGCATTAAAGATGGCGCTTGAACAAAATGGCATAAAGTATGGGTTAAAAGAAAAAGAAGGTGCTTTTTACGGTCCAAAGATTGATGTCCAGATTAAAGATGCCTTGGGAAGGGACTGGCAGGTTGCGACGATTCAACTTGATTTTGTTATGTTGCCAGAAAGATTTGATTTAACTTACATTGACGCAGATGGTCAACCGAAACGCCCGGTTGCGATTCATAGAGCGATATTCGGGTCGTTTGAGAGGTTCGTTGGGATTTTGACGGAACATTTCGCCGGGAATTTCCCAGTTTGGCTTGCCCCAGTTCAAGTGGCTGTTCTTCCTATAACGGATGCTCAGAATGATTACGCGGTTGAGATTTATCAAAAGTTGAAAGAGATGAAAGTAAGAGCGGAAATTGACCTGAGGAATGAAAAGATAACTTATAAAATTCGGGAAGCTGAAACGAAGAAAATTCCATATATGCTTGTTATAGGCGAAAGGGAAAAGACAAATCGCAATGTTTCAGTTAGACGACATGGTAAAGGTGACCTTGGGGTTTTTGATTTGGAAAGTTTTATTTCAAGGATTAAATTTGAAATTGAAACTAAAACGGTTGATTAGGCGTGAATTTTTATGAGGTTTTGACATTGGGTGGTGTTATGGCGACGATACTTGGTGTATTTTTGACTTTTGCTATTATAAATAACAGGACACTTAAAGCAGAGGCAAAAAATATAAGTGAGTTGATAAATGAGTTTAGACGGGAGCATCAAGAGAATGTAAAGATTATGGTTGAACGGCTTGATGAGCTCAGGCGGGAACATCAAAAGACGATATATGTTTTGAGTGAAAATCTTAAGGAATCTCGTGAACGGCTTGATGAGTTTAGAAGAGAGCATCACGAGAAAATGGATGAATTCAGAAAATCGCACGAGGAGATGATTAAGTATATTGCTGATCTAATTGTAGCAGATGGCGAAAGGACAAGGCAAGAGATAAGGAGGAAGGTGAAACGCTAAATTTAAAAACAAAAAGGGGATCAGCCATAGGGAAAGAATTACGGGTTAATGACCAGATTAAAGTCCCGAGGGTTAGGGTGATAGACGAAAATGGGCAACAGCTCGGAATAATGAACACGCGTGATGCGTTAAAATTAGCTGAAGAAAGAGGTTATGACCTAGTTGAAGTCGCGCCGCATGCTAATCCACCTGTTTGTAGATTAATGGATTACGGTAAATATAAGTATGAGAGACAGAAGGAAGAGAAACTTCACAAGAAGCAACAAGCATCAGCAGTTGTAAAAGAATTAAGGTTTCATCCGAATACAGGTGAGCATGATTTTAATTTTAAAGTTAGACATGCAAGGGAGTTCTTGCTTGAGGGGCACAAAGTTAAAGCGTCTGTGTTATTTAAAGGCAGAGAAATTTTACATACTGAATTTGGTGAGAGGATTTTGAGAAGGTTTATTGAGATGTTGTCGGATATTGGTAGAGTTGAGCAGGATATACGGCTTGAGGGGAGTGTGATGAGTGTTCTTATTTCACCTGACAGAAAGAAAATACAAATATTGAGGGAACAGGAAGAAAAAAACAAACAGCTGGGAGGAGAAATCACTGATGCCAAAGATGAAAAGTAATCGCGCGGCGATGAAGCGTTTCAAAGTTACAGGCACTGGCAAAATCAAGAGGCAGAAAGCCGGTAGAAGTCATCTTGCAACTGGCAAGTCAAGGAAGCGTAAGCGTCAACTTCGCAAGCCGACGCTTGTGCATCCATATGAAGAGAAAAGGATTAAGCGATTGATCCTTGCTTGATGAATTTTAAAACTAAAATTTGTGGTTGAAATGAGAGCGACGAATAAGCCAGCATCAAGGAGGAGAAGGAAGAAAATCCTTGAGAGGGCAAAAGGGTTCTGGGGGATGCGAGGCAACACCCTCAGACAAGCCAAAGACCATGTTGCGAAGGCACTTCAATACTCGTATCGTGATAGGAGGACGAAAAAGCGAGAATTTAGACGACTCTGGATAACGAGGATAAACGCTGCAGCAAGGTTGAACGGAACTACATATTCAAAATTAATTTCAGCATTGAAGAAAAAGCAGGTTGAGATCAACCGCAAGATGTTAGCTGATCTTGCGGTGAATAATCCGGATGCTTTCTCTGAAGTTGTAAAGTTCGCTTTTAGTTAAAGTTTAACTCCCATCACCCCGTCTATAACTTTGATTTTGTGAGGGTGATGGGAGTTTTTATTTAAAAATGAAAATTTAACTCAGAGATGAAAAATCAAATTGAAGAAGTAAAGTCCAAATTTCTCTCCGAGATTTCAAGTGTTGAAGATGAGAAGCAACTTGAAGAATTAAGGGTTAAATATCTTGGTCGCAGGGGCATAATTCAGTCACTTTTTGATAAGTTAAGAGAAGTTCCAAAGGAAGAGAAACCAGCTCTTGGTAAATTGCTCAATGAGTTGAAGGAGCTAGCTCAGGGGAAATACAACGAGAAGAAACTTGAAATTAAGGGAAAGAAAGCCAAGGTTGAAAGTTTTGTTGATCTTACAATACCTGGAAGGTTGAAATACACGGGAAGGAAACATCCTCTTACACAAACGCTTGAGGAGATAAAGAAAATTTTCATTGGGATGGGTTTTGAAGTCGCTTCTGGGCCTGAGATAGAAGATGATTATCATAACTTTGAAGCGTTAAACATACCTCCCGAGCATCCAGCAAGGGATATGCAAGATACTTTTTTCATTGAGGATAAAATAATTTTACGAACGCACACTTCCCCCGTTCAGATAAGAGTGATGGAGTCAAAGAAACCGCCAGTTAGGATCATTGCCCCTGGAAGAGTTTACAGAAATGAAGCGATAAGTGCGAGGAGTTATTGTTTGTTTCATCAGGTTGAAGGTCTGTATGTTGATGAGAGGGTTTCTTTTGCGGAGTTAAAAGGGACTTTGCTTGCATTTGCTAAACAAATGTTTGGCAGTGATGTTAAATTGAGATTTAGACCCAGTTTTTTCCCATTCACTGAACCAAGCGCTGAGGTAGATGTCAGCTGTTTCATATGTGGAGGTAAAGGTTGCAGGGTTTGTAAATATGGTGGCTGGCTTGAAATACTTGGGTGTGGAATGGTTGACCCAAATGTTTTCAAGTTTGTTGGATACGATGCGGAAAAATATACTGGTTACGCTTTTGGTATGGGTGTTGAAAGAATCGCAATGTTAAAATATGGGATAGATGATATAAGGTTGTTTTATGAGAACGATTTCAGATTCCTTGATCAATTCTAAAATAAAATCTTCCACAAGCGGTGAAAATATCACATAACTGGCTAAAAAATTACATTGACCTTGAAGCAGAACCTGAGGAAGTAAAGGAAAAGCTAACGATGCTCGGGCTTGAGGTTGAAAGTGTTGAATATCTTGGTGAGAAGTATAAAAATTTTTATGTCGGGGAAGTCTTAGAAGTGAATAAACATCCTAACGCCGATAAGTTAACGGTCTGTAAAGTTAATGTTGGAAAGGATGTGCTTCAAATTATATGCGGTGCACCTAATGTTGCGGTTGGTCAGAAAGTACCCGTTGCGCTCGTCGGAGCTATCATCCCAAGAAATCAACACGATCCGGAGGGGAAACCATTCGTATTGACAAGAGCTAAAATTCGCGGTGTTGAATCGTATGGAATGATATGTTCTGAATATGAGCTTGGGCTTGGTGAAGATAAAGAGGGAATAATGGTTCTTGATGAAAGTGCAAAGGTTGGACAACCATTGGCTGAATATTTCGGACTTGATGATGTGGTTTATGATATAAGCATAACCCCAAATCGCCCGGATTGTTTAAGTCATATAGGGATAGCTCGGGAACTTGCGGTAGTGTTCGGATTGAAGTTGAAGAAACCAGAGGTTAAACTAATTGAGTCGGAGAGAAAAGTCACTGATTTTGCGTCTGTTGAAATTGTTGATTATATAAATTGTCCGAGGTATTCCGCAAGGGTTGTTTTAAATGTAAAAGTGGAACCATCCCCACAATGGCTTCAAAATTATCTCCGCTTGGTTGGATTAAGACCTATAAATAACATCGTAGACATAACAAATTTCGTCCTTTATGAAGTGGGGCATCCTCTTCACGCTTTTGACTATGATAAACTCACTGGGCATAAAATCGTCGTTAAATGTGCAAATGACGGTGAAGTTTTTATTACGCTTGATGGCAAAGCGAGAACACTGCGTTCGGATACACTGATGATATGTGATGCTGAAAAACCAGTGGCAATAGCTGGGGTCATGGGTGGTTTGAATTCCGAGATAACCGATGAAACGAGGAATGTTTTAATTGAAAGCGCTTATTTTAACCCCATCAGCATACGAAGGACATCAAAGTTTCTGGGTCTTTCTACCGATGCATCGTATAGATTTGAAAGAGGTGCGGACCCAAATGCTGTTATTTGGGCTGTTGATAGAGCAGCGCAACTTATGGCTGAGATTGCTGGAGGCGAAGTTTTGAAAGGAGTGATTGATGTTTATCCAGTTAAAATTGAACCACGCATCGTAAAATTGAGATTTTCACGGCTCAACTCAATCATCGGAATGGAAATTCCAAGAGATAAGGTTGTTGAAATACTTGAAGGGCTTGAGATTGAGGTTTTAAATGTTGATGATGATTCTGTTAAAGTTAGAGTGCCGACATTTAGACCTGACATTGAAAGGGAAATTGATTTAGTTGAAGAGGTTGCCCGTGTCTATGGATACGATAAAATCCCGGATAAAATGAGTTCTGTGGTTCATTTTTCAACTGAAAAAGCAAAAGTTGATTTTAATGAAGTTGTTCGGGAGAGGTTGATCGGAGCCGGGTTTAAAGAAGTTGTTACAAACAGCATGCTTGATGAGGAAGTGGCTTCATTGTTTAGCGATAATTTTGTCAAGGTTTTGAATCCTTTAAGCAGGGAGATGTCGGCGCTTAGACCGAGCTTAATTCCAAGCGCCCTTGATGTCGTAAGGCATAACTTTGGTTATGGTATAAGGGATTTGAAGTTTTTTGAGATAGGGAGGGTCTTCGGTGTTGGTCTTGCAGGCGATGATGTGTCAAGTTTGGTTGGCAATTATGTTGAGAAGGAACATCTTTTAATTTTAATGACGGGAAGGGCGGAACCACTGAGTTACGATTTAAAGGAAAGGAACTTTGACATTTACGATTTGAAGGGGGAAATTGAGCGTCTCTTCAAGTCGGTTTTTCTTGAAAATTACAGATTTATTTATTATTCTAATAATAGAAGCGCTTTGGCTGAGCTTGAGATAGGTGTTGAAATAGATGGAAAATATGCCGGGAAGTTGTTTAAAGTTGGAGATGTTCTTTTGAAAAGGTTTGATGTTCAAGCGGATATATTCATTGCTGAAATTGATTTGAATTTGATGTCTAAAGGTTCACGGATAGAGTCAAGACATTATGTTGAGTTGCCCAGGTATCCAAGTGTGTATAGAGACCTTGCTTTTGTCGTTGATGAGTCGGTGCCTGTGGGTGAGTTAGAGAAGGCGATAAAGGAAAAGGCAGGCGGTCTTTTGAAATCAATTTATCTTTTTGACATTTATAGAGGAGAAAAGATAGGAGAAGGGAAGAAAAGCGTTGCTTTTTCACTTGAGATTGTTTCGGGTCAAAAGACCCTGACGGATGAGGAAGTAAATGCTTTGATGAGGGAAATTGTATCTTATGTTGAAGGAAGAACAGGAGGAAAACTTAGAGGTTTTTAAGATTTGGAGATCGTAGATGATAAAAATAAGTTGAATTTGGCTTCGTTGATTGAGGAATTGCAAGGGAAGTTTGATAAGGTTTATGAATATGTCCGAAAGTTGAAGGAAGAGAATGAAAGTTTGCGTGCGAGGTTGTCAGTGTTTGAGGGTGAAGTTGAGAAGTTGAGGCGTGAGAATGAAAAGTTGAGAAGTGATGGGCTTGTTTTGTTTTCTGCGGAGGAGAAGGAGGACTTAAAGAAGAGAATTGTTTTTTTGCTTGAGAGGATCAATCGTTATCTTTGAAAAGATAATACGCTGGTTTTCCCCTGGAAAATAAACTTTGGAAATGGAATTGAATTTATCGGAGACAAAGACAATTAAAGTGAAAATTTTAAATACTGAATACACCTTAAAAGTTGAAGATGAAGAGCTTGGATATAAAGTTGCGGAATATGTTGATGGTGTGATGCGAGAGTTGGAGAGCAAGTTTCCGGGGCGCAATGCTTTGACGATAGCTGTTTTGGCAGCGCTTAACATAGCCGAGGAGTTGTTTCGTGAAAGGATGAAACATGACAATGTTGAAGGCGAGATAGAGAATTTGTTGATGGATTTGTCAAATCGGGTTGATAAGATATTAAGTTTATAACCGCGCTGTCAGCTCAGTAGGAGCTCAGGGGAAAGCCAGCGTTATTTTGATTGCCTGGCTCTTGGGTGCGGATTACAGGCCACGCTCCCCAAAGTTTGGGGAGTCCGCTGCTCTGGTTTAGCCAGAGCTTAAAGATGCGGACAGTGGAAGTAAGAAGTACCCAGGCAGGCGTCATCGTTGGGATGAGCTCGCTGGGCTGACAAGCGCGGTTTTTGTTTTTGTTGATAATTTTTAAAAGAAACTTGAGGAGGTAGAAATATGGCTGTATACATAGTTGTCGCGTTGGCTGTTTTGATATCTTTTTTCATCGGATGGTTCTTTCATTCAAAAGTTGAGGAAAAGAAAATCGGAAGTGCTGAAGCAAGAGCACAAAAGATAATTGAAGATGCGGAGCGCGAGGCGAACAACATCAAAAAGGAAAAATTACTTGAAGTAAGGGATGAATGGTTTAGAAGGAAACAGGAATTTGAGATTGAGGTAAATCAAATAAAGCAAAAGCTTCAATCGTATGAAAAACAACTTCTTGCGAAAGAGGAAAAGCTAAATGAAAGAGCTGATGAATTAAACAAGAGGGAGCGTGAACTTAACAAAGTTCAACAACAAATTGAGGAGCAAAGAAAATTAATTGAGGTAAGGCAAAAAGAAATTGACAAGCTGATAGAGGAACAAAAGGTTCAGCTTGAGAAGATATCTGGTTTGACGAGAGACGAGGCGAAGAAAATTTTGATTGATAGCATGGTGGCGGAGGCGAAAGCAGAAGCTGCGAAAATGATCCGCGAGGTCCGTGAGCAAGCGAAGGAGGAAGCAAAAAAAGAAGCTCAAAAAATAATCGTTCAAGCAATTCAAAGGACAGCTGCTGACCATTCGGTTGAAACTACTGTCACTGTGCTTCACATTCCAAACGATGAACTTAAAGGGAGGATAATTGGAAGAGAGGGAAGAAATATACGGGCGTTTGAGCAATTAACCGGGTGCGATATAATCGTTGATGATACCCCTGAGGCGGTCATAATCTCTGGATTTGACCCATTTAGACGTGAGGTTGCTAAAATTGCGCTTGAGAGATTACTTGCCGATGGGAGGATTCACCCGGCAAGAATTGAAGAAGTTGTTGAAAAGGTCAAACAAGAGCTTGAAGAGGAGATTTACAAGGTCGGGGAAAACACTTTGCTTGAACTCGGGATTCACAATGTGCACCGTGAAATAGTCCGTCTTGTTGGAAAGATGAAGTATCGTTCAAGTTATGGTCAAAATGTTTTACAGCACAGCATAGAGGTAGCTTATCTTGCTGCGATTATGGCTTCTGAGCTTGGGCTTGATCCACACCTTGCAAAAAGGGCAGGGCTTTTCCATGACATAGGTAAAGTAGTTGATAGGCAGGAGGGTCCTCATGCTTTGATTGGGTATGAAATTTTGAGCAGATACGGTGAGCATCCCATAGTTGTAAATGCAGTTGGCTCACATCACGAGGATATTCCTATGGAAACTCCAATTGCTGCAATCGTTCAAGCAGCTGATGCCATAAGTGGTGCAAGACCCGGAGCAAGGAGGGAATCGGTTGAGGGTTATGTAAGGAGATTGCAAAAGCTTGAAGAAATTGCAAAGTCATTTGAAGGTGTAGCAAAGACATACGCAATTCAAGCTGGTCGTGAAGTTAGAGTGATAGTTGAACCCGATAAAGTTGACGATAATCTCGCTGAACAGCTTTCAAGGGATATAGCAGCGAAAATTCAGGAGGAAATGGAATACCCGGGGCAGATCAAAGTCACGGTTATAAGGGAAGTTCGCTCTGTTGCCTATGCTAAGTAATTTAAAGGCGTCCCACATTAACGGGACGCCTTTTTTATTTGCGGTAAAAATTTTTTAATTTTTAGAAAAAAGAACTTCAAATTTGGCTTTCAAGCATGGAATTTTAACCGTTGGAATAACCGGTGGCATCGGGGCTGGAAAGACAACGGTTTGTAAAATCTTTGAAGAGTTCGGGGCAAAGGTGATCTACGCTGATGAACTGGCAAAGGAGCTCATGGAAAACGATGAGTCATTGAAGAAGAAAATAAAAAAAATTTTTGGAGTGGAATCATACATCGGGGGAAAACTTAACAGGAAGTTCATCGCTGACATCATCTTTTCATCCGATGAGAAGAGAAAACTCCTTGAATCAATTGTTCATCCAGCTGTTATAAAGAGAATCCTTTCAGATTTAAAAAAAATCGCTGGTGAGGGGAAATATAGCTTTGTCATTGTTGAAGCTGCGCTTATTTTTGAGTCAGGTTTTGATAAAGAACTTGATTATGTGTTGGTGGTTGACGCCGACGACGAGATTAAAATTAAAAGGATCATAGAGCGTGACAAATGTTCAAGGGAAGAAGTTTTGAAAAGGATGAGAGCACAGTTGGATTCAAAAATTAAAAGGGAGCTTGCTGACATGGTCATAATAAATGACGGTGATATTGATGAGCTGCGGAAAAAGGTAAGTTTTTTCTATTCGCTTTTTGAGAAAATTTCAAAGTCAAGCGGAGGGAATTGATGACGGTTTTTGAACTTGAGAAAGAGCTCTTTTTTCAAACATATAGGCGACTCGGGGTTCATATAAAATATGGCGATGGTGTTTTCCTTTATGATTATGAAGGAAGGAAATATCTTGACATGTTGTCCGGCATTGGAGTAAACGCACTTGGATACGGAAATGAGAAGATAAAGAGCGCGATAATTGAGCAAGTTAATAGGTATATCCATCTTTCAAACCTTTTCTTTCACGAATCACAGGTTAACCTTGCGAAATTGTTGATTCAGTTTTCTGGCTATAAGAAGGTTTTTTTCACAAACAGCGGTGCGGAGGCGATTGAGACAGCAATTAAATTGACAAGAAAATGGGGTAAAAGGTTCGGGAAGAATATCATCGTTGGTTTTTCAAATTCTTTTCACGGTAGAACAATCGGGGCGCTTTCTTTAATGGACAGGGATAAATATCGTAATGGATATGAGCCGTTCTTACCTGGAATTTCTGTGTTAAGATATAACGACATTGATCAACTTGAGGAAAATATAAACCATAGCGTTGCTGGTGTCTTCCTTGAATTTATTCAGGGTGAGGGTGGAATAATTCCAGCGGACAAAAAATTTGTTGAGAAAATTTTTGAGTTAAGGGAAAAGTTCGGTTTTCTTGTTGTGGCTGATGAAATTCAAAGTGGTTTGTGGAGAACGGGAAAATTTTTTGCTTTTGAACATTACGGTGTGAAACCAGATGTCGTTGCAGTAGCAAAACCACTCGGTGGGGGCTTGCCCCTTGGAGCTGTCCTCGGAAATGAAAGAGTCGCTGATGTCTTTTCCATTGGAACACATGGTTCAACATTCGGAGGGAATCCAGTCGCTTGCTCGGCTGGATGTGAAGTCATCAAAGAATTGAGTAAAATCGTTGAAAAAATAAATTCCGTTGGGAATTATTTGAAAGAAAAACTTGAAGGGATGAAGTTAAGACATCCAATTATAAAAGAAGTCCGTGGGGTTGGTTTGATGATCGGAGTTGAACTATCAATTGAGTGTTCTGAAATTGTGAGAGAACTTTTAAATAAAGGGGTGATAGCGAATTGCACAAGAAATAATGTTGTGAGGTTATTACCACCACTGATAATAAGTGAAAGCGAAGTTGATTTTTTCATAGAGAAGTTTGATGAGGTTTTAAACGAAATAAAACAACAAAAATTTAAAGTGCAGATATGAGACAAAGAAAGTTAAAAGTTTGGTCTGAAGAAGATTATTTTAACTGGGTTAGGCGTGAGACACCTTTGAAAGAAAAATACTTCGCAATGTATTCAACCGTTTGGGATGCGATTGTAACCAATCCAAATTTAATGACGATACCTTTTGACGATCATATGGTCCATCGTGGTGATGGCGTTTTTGATAATTCGCTTGTTGTTAATGGCAAAGTTTATCTTCTTGATGAGCATCTTGATAGAATCATTCGTTCTGCAACTGCGATCGGGATAAAAATTCCACTTGATAAGGAAAGCATGCGTCAGATAATTCTTGAGACGATAGCTGTAACTGGGAAGCGTGATTGTATGGCAAGGTTCTGGATTTCGCGCGGGACAGGTGGCTTCAGTGTTTATCCGGATGAGTCGCCAATTGGACATTTTTATTTAATTATTACTTCCTCTCCTAGTTATCCTGCGAGATATTATGAAGAGGGTTTAAATGTTGTGACAAGCCCTTTCCCATTGAGGCAACCATTTACACCACAGGTTAAAAGTTGTAATTATCTTTCAAATGCTATGATGGAGTTTTTCGCACATAATGTTGGGGCTGATACAGCTATTGCTATTGATTCAGAGGGGAATATAACGGAGGGGTCAAATAAGAATGTCGCAGTTGTTACTAAGGATGGATTTTTTAAGTATCCACCGCTTGAGAAAGTTCTTCACGGAACGATGCTTAAAAGGGCGATTTATTTTGCGAAAATTTTGAAGGATGAGGGAATTTTGAAGGATGTTGTATCGGCGAACATACCGATAAGCGAGGCGTACAATAGCGCTGAAATGATGTTTTTCAGCACAACGCTTGTAGTTGCTCCAATTGTGAAATATGATGGAGTTACTATCGGTGACGGAAAGCCAGGTCCGATTTACAAGAAAATCCGTGAGATGTTTAAAAAGGATATGACTGAAAATGACGAAGTTTTAACCCCTGTTGATTACGATTAAAAGTGAGCCCGGGAGGGATCGAACCTCCGACCTCCTGCTTAAAAGGCAGATGCTCTACCACTGAGCTACGGGCCCGAAATTTCATCACAAATATAAGAAATTTTTTTCACTCAAGCAAATTCACATCGCATTGGGGATATTTGATTTTTTCAAGCGCCTGATTTATATTTAATTCTCAAAGGCAAAGTTAATGGTGATGATTTTTGATAATGTTCAGAAAATAAAACAGAAAATTCGGGAGGTTTGCCTCAAAACGGGCAGAAACCCTGAAGATGTGACAATTGTTGCGGTCACGAAGACAGTTCCGGTTGAAAGAATCATTGAGGTTGTGAACGCTGGGATATATGATATTGGAGAGAACAAAGTCCAGGAGCTCCTTGAAAAGAGGAAATCAATTGATAATGTAAGATGGCATTTTGTTGGTCATCTTCAGACGAACAAGGTTAAGTATATTGTTGACTTTGTTCACCTTATACATTCGGTTGATTCGTTTAAACTCGCGCTTGAGATAGAGAAGAGAGCCAGGAGGATTAATCGGGTTGTTGATGTTTTAATTGAAGTTAATACATCAGGAGAGCGGACGAAGTATGGTGTTAAACCGGAAGAGACGTTAAACCTTGTGAGACAAATCTCGGAGAATTGCGAATATGTTTGGGTTAAGGGTTTGATGACGGTTGCGGCATATCTTCCGAATCCTGAAGATGTTAGACCGATGTTCAGGACTTTGCGTGAATTAAGGGATGAAATTTCAAAGTTTAACTTTAGAAATGTTGAGATGAGGCATCTTTCAATGGGTATGAGCAACGATTATGAAGTGGCGGTTGAGGAAGGGGCAACGATTGTGAGGATTGGAACGGCGATTTTCGGACCAAGAAAATAATGGGAGTAAAAAAATGAAATTTACACCACTTGCGATCAAAAAACAGCAATTTAAGAGGTCCTTCAGAGGTTACGATATTGACGAGGTGAGAATTTATCTTGAGATGCTTGCCAGCGAATATGAGAATCTTCTTCAAGAGAATAAAGAGTTAAAAGAAAAAGTCGCTATACTTGAGACGGAGGTATCAGCTTATAAACAGATTGAGAAAAACCTCCACCTTGCGGTAGTTCAAGCCCAGGAGACAGCGACGAAAACGATAGAGAACGCAAAAAAACAGTCCGAGCTTTTGCTCAAAGAAGCCGAGCTTAAATCAAAGGAGATAATTGAAAAAGCAAAACTTGAACTTGTAAAGATTTCAAACGAAGTTAGTATGCTTAAACTTGAAAGGGATAGAATTTTGACGGAATTGAAAAATTTTCTTTCCTCTGAACTTGAGAAATTAAATCTTTCAATTTTCCATCAAAAAGAGGAAAGCTCTGAAAAAATTGAGGAAAAGATAAAACTTGACGATATAATCAAAAACCTTGAACAATAAATAAAAAAAGGAAAAGTTCCTATGAGCGAGTTGAAACAGCAGATAATGGAGGCATTGAACTTTATAAGAACAAGGACGAAGCTTGAGCCGAAGATAGGGATCATCCTTGGCACAGGGCTTGGAGGTCTTGCCAAGGAAATTGAAGCAGAAACTGTAATTGATTATGGTGACATTCCCCATTTTCCAATTTCAACTGTGGAATCACATCACGGCAAGTTAATTTTTGGCAAACTTTCCGGCAAAGATGTAGTAGCTATGCAGGGAAGATTTCATTACTACGAGGGATACACGATGAAGCAGATTACTTTCCCGGTCAGGGTTATGAAGTTCCTTGGAGTCAAATATCTTTTGATTTCAAATGCTGCTGGTGGTTTGAATCCTCTTTTTAGAAAAGGTGACCTTATGATAATCACAGATCACATCAATTTACTCGGTGACAATCCTTTGATAGGTCCAAATGACGATGAGCTTGGTCCTCGTTTCCCGGATATGTCCGAGCCATACAGCAAGGAATTAATTGAACTTGCTGAGCAGATAGCGCTTGAAGAGAAAATCCGTGTTCAAAAAGGTGTTTATGTTGCAATGACGGGTCCAAGTCTTGAAACAAGGGCTGAATATAGATTTTTGAGGTTGATCGGGGCTGATGCTGTCGGTATGTCAACGGTTCCGGAGAATATAGTTGCGAATCATATGGGGATGAAGGTGTTTGGGATTTCTGTCATAACGGATGAATGTTTCCCTGATGCACTGCAGCCGTTGAGTATTGAAGAAGTTATAAGGGTCGCAAGTGAAACAGAGCCGAAATTGACGAGATTGATGAAACTTCTTGTTGAAAAAATAAATGTTTAAAATTCGGAGATGTTTCAATCGCTTGGGAAAATTTTGATTTTGTTTGGAGCTTTACTTTTCTTTTTTGGTTTAATACTTTTGCTCGCTGATAAAATAGGCGGTAAGGTCCCTTTCATAGGCAGGTTGCCAGGGGATATTTTGATTCAGAAGAGAAATTTCACTTTTTACTTTCCATTGACGACAAGCATTCTTTTAAGTTTGATTTTAACTTTGATACTTTGGATTTTATCGTTCATTTTTAGAAAGCACTAACACAATAAACAAAAACAAAATCGGGATTTTTTTAAGGAAATGTACAAGGAGCTGACAGATAAGATAAAGTATTCAGAACTTGAAAAGGAGATTTTGAAGTTTTGGAAGGAAAACAAAATTTTTGAGAAGAGCATAAGCACAAGAGAAGGGAAACCGAACTTCACTTTTTATGAGGGACCACCGACTGCGAACGGTCGCCCAGGGATTCATCATGTCATGAGCAGAACGATAAAGGACCTCGTCTGTAGGTATAAGACGATGCGAGGGTATAAGGTTTATAGGAAGGCGGGTTGGGATACACACGGGCTTCCTGTTGAAATTGAAATTGAGAAAAAACTCGGAATAAAACATAAGGATGAAATAGTGGAGTATGGAATTGAGAAATTCAATGCTGAATGTAAAAAGTCGGTTTTTGAGTATCTTGACGATTGGGAGCAGATGACAGAAAGAATCGGATATTGGATTGACCTTGAAAATGCGTATATAACTTTCACGAACGAATACATTGAATCAATTTGGTGGGCTTTAAAACAATTTTTTGATCGTGGATACATTTATAAGGGATATAAGATTCAACCATATTGTCCAAGATGTGAAACGCCTCTTTCTTCGCACGAGGTTGCCCAAGGTTATGAAGATGTTAAAGATCCATCGGTTTATGTTAAGATGAGAGTTAAAGGGGAAGAAAATACTTACTTTCTTGTTTGGACGACGACGCCGTGGACTTTGATTTCAAATGTCGCTCTTGCAGTTCATCCCGAAGTAAATTATGTGAAGGTTTTTCATAAAGGTGAGAATTTGATTCTTGCGAAGGATCGCTTGATGGTTCTTGATGGGGAATATGAAATCGTTGAGGAATATAAAGGCAATGATTTAAAAGGTAAGGAATATGAAAGGTTGTTTAATTATGTTCCTGTTGATAAAAAGGCGTTTTATGTGGTGACGGCAGATTTTGTCAGCATTGAAGATGGCACGGGCATAGTTCACATTGCGCCTGCTTTCGGTGAGGAGGATTATCAAGTTGGGCGTGAATATGAACTTCCAACGCTTCAACCAGTTAATAAAAGTGGTGAGTTTACCGATGAGATAGTTGATTTCAAGGGAAAGTTTGTTAAGGATGCTGACCCAGAAATAATTCAAAATTTGAGAGCGAGAGGTTTACTTTATAAGAGAGAAACCATCGTCCATAGTTATCCCCATTGTTGGCGCTGTAAAACGCCTTTGCTTTATTATGCTCGTGAGTCCTGGTATATAAGCACGACGCGTTATGTTGATAGAATGATTGAACTTAACAAACAGATCAGATGGCATCCTCCAGAGGTCGGGGTTGGGAGATTTGGGAATTGGCTTGAGGAAAACAAGGACTGGGCTTTGTCAAGAGATAGATTTTGGGGGACACCTCTTAACATTTGGATATGTGAGAGGTGTAGTGATATGAGAGCTGTTGGAAGTATTGAAGAGATAAGAAAAGAGGGTAAAAATGTCCCAGAGCCGTTGGATTTGCACAAACCATTTGTGGATCAAATTGTTTTTGATTGTAAGAAGTGTGGTGGGGAGATGCGAAGAACCCCTGAGGTTATAGATGTTTGGTTTGATTCTGGGGCGATGCCTTTTGCTCAGTTTCATTATCCTTTTGAAAATGTTGAGCTTTTCAAGGAAAACTTTCCAGCTGATTTCATAGCGGAGGGAATTGATCAAACACGGGGTTGGTTTTATTCGCTTCATGCGATTTCAAGTTTTCTGTTTGATTCGCCTGCTTTTAAACATGTCGTTGTAAATGAACTGATACTTGACAAAGAGGGTCAAAAGATGTCAAAGTCAAGGGGCAATGTTGTTGATCCTTTTGATGTTGTTGAAAAATATGGTGCTGATTCCATCAGGTGGTATCTTATGTCGGTTAGCCCGCCGTGGAAGCCGAAGCTTTTCAACGAGGAGGATATAGTTGAGATACAAAGGAAATTTTTTAGCACACTTATTAACACTTATTCGTTCTTCACTTTATATGCGAACATAGATAACTTCACATTCTCCGAAGAAAGGATTCCAGTAAAGGAGAGACCTGAAATTGATAGATGGATAATTTCCGTCTTGAATTCGCTTGTGAAAAATTACATTGAGGCAATGGAGGATTATGATTTGACAAGAGCAGTCCGTTTGATAACCGATTTCACGATTGATCAGCTTTCAAATTGGTATGTCAGGCGTAGTAGACGTAGGTTTTGGAAAAGCGGTGTTGAAAAGGATAAGATATCCGCTTTCCAGACACTTTATGAATGTCTTATCGCTGTTGCAAAGCTTATGGCTCCTTTTGCTCCCTTCCTTGCAGATGAAATCTATAGAAATCTTAATGGCGTGACAAAGAAAGAACCGTATGAATCTGTTCATCTCGCATATATCCCTGAACCAAATGAGGACGAAATTGACCTTGACCTTGAAAGGAGAATGGAACTTGCTCAAAGAATAGTTTATATAGTCAGGTCCTTAAGGGCGAAAACAAATTTGAAAGTTCGCCAACCGTTAAGAAGGATTATAATACCTGTTTCTGATGAAGATGAAAAAAAACAGATTGAAATGATGAAGGAAGTCATACTTGATGAGATCAATGTAAAAATGATTGAGTATGTTGATGATGATTCTGAAGTAGTTGAGAAAAGGGCGAAGCCGAATTTTAAATCAATCGGTCCGAAATTTGGCAAAATGGCTCAAAAAGTTGCGCAGGCGATAAGAGAGTTTGATAAGTCAAAGATAAAAAAGCTTGAAGAAGAAGGTAAAGTTGAAGTTGAGATTGATGGGGGAAGAGTTGAGATTTTAAAGTCCGATGTTGAGATTTACAATGAAGATATAAAAGGTTGGGTGGTTGAATCTGATGGAGTTATAACGGTTGCGCTTGATACGGAACTGAGTGATGATTTAATAAATGAGGGGTTTGCTCGTGAATTTGTTAACAGGGTGCAAAATATGAGGAAGGAGGCAAATTTTGAAGTTACAGATAGGATTCGTATTTTCTTTAGGACTGAATCAGAGAGGTTGAGAAAGGCTGTAATGGCTTTGAAAGATTATATCAAGAACGAAACGCTCGCAATAGAATTAAGCGATGAATTTAAGGAAGCCGATTATGTTAAATCGTGGGATGTGAATGATGAGCCGTGCGATATTTCAATTGAAAGAGTGAAGTTAAATTAACTTTAATTTTATGAAGGCAAGGAAACCGCAAATAAGCAAGGAAATTTACGAGCTTGTTGTCTCCATTGTGGATGATAAGCTTAAGGGGATAGTTGCAACGCGCGCTGAATTTGAGGCATTGAAAGATTCGGTGGATAAGCTTGCTGAGGCACAGCGTAGGACTGAGGAGGTGCTTGAGTCCTTTAAACGGGCAACAGAGGAGAACTTTAGTCGCGTTTGGAGAGCGATAGAGGCACTAACAGATCGTTTGGACAGGTTGACAGAGAGGGTGGATCAGCTTGCTGAGGCGCAGTTGAGGACGGAGGAGAGGTTGAACAGGTTGACTGAGAGGGTTGATGGGCTTGCAATTAAAGTTGAGGAGTTAACCGACCGTTTGAACAGGTTGACTGAGAGGGTTGATGGGCTTGCAATTAAGGTTGAGGAGTTAACCGACCGTTTGAACAGGTTGACAGAGAAAGTTGACCGTCTTGCGGAGGCACAATTAAAGACGGAACAATCGTTGATTAAGGTTAGGATGGACCTTGCTGGGCTGTCGCGGAGTTTCTCTTATGCTTTTGAAAATGAAGCGTTTCGGCATCTTCCGAGGTTTTTGAAAGAAAAATATGGGATTGAAGTAGTTGAAAGATTGATCCGAAAAGAAGTTCGTGGTAAGGAGATCAATTTGCTCGGTATGGCGAAGAAAGACGGTCAGGATATCATTATAGTTGGTGAGGTTAAAATGCGACTTGAGAGCAAAAAATATAAGGAAGAGTTTGAAAGTGATGTTTTTGATGAGCTTGAGGAGAAAGTTGAAGCTGTCAGATCGGAATATGGTGATATTGAGGTAGTGAAAGTTCTTGTTACGCATTTTGCTAGCGAATCCTTTTTAAAGCTCGCTAGGGAGAAGGGGGTAATAGTAGTTCAAAGCTTTGAATGGTGAAATTTAAAAAACTTTTGTGAGGTTAATTATGCCAGCGAAGAAAAAAAGCAAAGTTAAAAAGGCAAAGGTTAAATCAGCGAAGAAAGTTGCAAAGAAGAAGACCGTTAAAAAGGTTGCGAAGCGAAAAAATGTTTCAACTCCAAAATCGCGGGTTGAAAGTATCAATGTCAATCCCAGCAACGCGAATCAGAAAGAGCAAGTGAAGTCATCTTATTCAAAGGAGGAACTTGAGCATTTCAAGCAAATTCTTCTTAAAAAGCGTGAGGAGATACTTGAAATGCTTGAAGCACACAAACAATCCTTGATTGAGGCGACGACACAGAACGATAAGCCAGTTGGAACGCCTTATTCAATTCACATGGAATACGGGACCGAGACAGAAGAGAGAGAAAAAACGATGTTTTTCATCGCCCGCGAGGAGAAAATGTTAAATTACATTGATGCTGCGCTTATGAGAATTGAGAGGGGAACTTACGGGGTTTGTATAAAATGTGGGAAGCTGATTGATAAGCGACGACTTGAAGCTGTCCCGCACACTCAACTTTGTATTGAATGTAAACTTGCCCAAAAGAAAGGATTTTAACTTGCAGTGAAAATCCTTTATGTATCAATTTTAATCGTTTTAATTGATCAAGCCACAAAACTTCTCGTCCGTGGTTTTGAATTACCCTGGCTTGGAATAAAAGTAGACGGTATGAGGATAGGTGAATCAAAGCGTCTTATAGGTGACTTCGTTCGGATAACTTACACAGAAAATCCCGGAATGGCTTTCGGGATAAATCTTGGGAATAAATTTTATCTGACTTTTCTCGCAATTCTTGCTGTGATAGTTGTCTTTGCCTATTTATACAGGGTGCGAAATGACAATTTTTTAATCCGTTTATCTCTCGGTATGATAATCGGAGGTGCGATTGGGAATTTAATTGATAGGATTTTCTATGGTGTTATTTTCAACTATGGGAAAATTTTCCACGGACGGGTCGTTGATTTCATTGATGTTGATTTCTTTGATATGAACATTTTTGGGTATCACATTGATAGATGGCCGATTTTTAATATAGCGGATGCATCCGTGACAGTTGGGGTTTTAATTTTATTGTTTGCTCGCCAAAAGAAAGAGTTGACCGACAAGGAAACAAATCCCGAGATCGGTCTTAAAAATGTTGAAAGTGGTGAATGAATTTGATGAACTTGTAAAAAAGCATAAAGTTTTAAAGGAAGTTGAAATTATCGTCCCAAATGTTGAAAAGCGTGAGAGGATTGATAAATTTTTAGTGAACCAGATAGAGAACGCAAGCAGAAGCAAAATAGAGAAATTGATTGAATCAGGTCTTGTCCTTGTAAATGGAAGAACTGTAAAGCCAAGTCATAAAATTGCACCTGGTGAGAGGATAATCGTAAAGATACCAAAAGAGCCAAGACCTGAACTCCTTCCAGAGCCAATCCCGCTTGAAATAGTTTATGAAGACGAATATCTCCTTGTGGTTAATAAGCCTGCCGGTATGGTCACTCATCCAGGTCATGGTAATTACACTGGGACACTTGTCAATGCTTTGCTATATCATTGTTCAAGTTTATCGCGGGTAAATGTTTCTGGGGGTGAGGTTCGTCCTGGGATAGTTCATCGGCTTGATAAGGACACGAGCGGATTGCTTGTCGTCGCAAAAGATGATGAAACACACAGGCAACTTGCAAGGCAGTTTTTTCACAAAATAGTTGAAAGGGAATATTGGGCGATAGTTTGGGGGCATTTTAACTCAAATAGAGGTGTGATTGAAGCAGAAGTTGGAAGAAGCCGAAGTGACAGGACAAAATTTGCTGTGGTTCGCGGTGGAAAGCCAGCTGTTACGGAGTATGAAGTAATTGAAAAATTTGGTTTTTTATCCCTTGTGAAATTAAGGTTGAAAACGGGAAGAACGCATCAGATAAGAGTTCATCTCGCACATATCGGTCATCCTGTTTTCGGTGACCCTACTTATGGTGGAAGAAGGATTGCTTGGGGTGGAATTGATAGAAAGAAAAAATTATTCGTTGACGAGCTTCTTAAGATAATGCAAAGACAAGCACTGCACGCAAAAACGCTTGGATTTATTCATCCGGCAAAAAATGAATTTATGCGTTTTGATTCCGATCTTCCCGAGGATATGAAGAAAGTTCTTGAGATTTTGGAAACGCAAGCAAAATTATAGATATGTTTGAAAAAGGAAGCGAAATAGAGGTTAAAATTGAGAAAACGGTCTTTGAAGGCAAGAGCATAGCAAGGGTTGATGGATTTGTGGTCTTCGTCAGAAATGTTGTCCCTGGGGATTTGGTAAGGGTGCGAATTACAAAGGTTAAAAAGACATATGCTGAAGCTGAACCTCTTGAGATATTAAATGGTTCGGAGTTGAGAGTTGAGCCGAGATGTAAATTCTTCGGAATATGTGGCGGGTGTAAGTGGCAAAATCTTGATTATAAAGCCCAGCTTGAATTTAAGCGCGACCATGTGATTGAAAGCTTTACAAGGATAGGCGGTTTCAAGGGGATTGAAAATGTAGTGCTTCAAACATTACCTTCGGATGAGATTTTCTTTTACAGGAATAAAATTGAATTTTCGTTTTCAGATCAAAGATGGTTACTTGAAGATGAAATTAAAAGTGGAGTTGAACTTGAAAAAAATTTTGCCCTTGGCTTTCATCTTCCAGATAGATACGATAAGGTTCTTGACATTGATGAATGTTTTTTACAGTCGGAGCTGAGCAATGAGATTTTGAACTTTACGAGGGATTATTTCAAATCAAGAAAAGTTTCAATTTATTCAACTGAAAAGAATTCTGGTTATTTGCGTTTTCTCGTTATAAGAGAGGGGAAAAACACCGGGGATGTGATGGTCAATCTTGTGACGTTTGAGGATTCGCCCGAGATTATGGGTGATTTTTCAAAAGAGATGATCTCAAAATTTCCGAATATTACAACCATTGTTAACAACATAAATACCAGAAGAGCGCAAATTTCAACAGGTGAATATGAGAGGGTTTATTTCGGGGACGGGACTATAACTGAAAAGCTTGGCGATTATGTATTTCGCATATCTTCAAATTCTTTTTTCCAGACGAACACTAAGCAGGCGGAAAAACTTTACAAGAAGATAATTGAATTTGCAAAATTTAATCCCGATGATGTCGTTTATGATTTTTACTCTGGTACTGGGACGATTTCAATTTTTATCTCTTCTTATGTGAGGGAAGTTGTTGGGCTTGAACTTGTTGAAAGTGCTGTTGAGGACGCTTGGAGAAATGCCGAGATTAACGGCGTCAAAAATTGTAAATTTATATCGGGCGATTTAAGAGATAAGCTCTATATTGATAAATCTTGGATGAAGGAGGTTGGGAAACCAAACATTATAATAGTTGACCCACCAAGGTCTGGCATGCATCCGGATGTGGTCAGAGCGATAGCTAAAATTCAACCCAAGAGAATAATTTATGTCAGCTGTAATCCAACAACTCAAGCAAGGGATGTAAAATTGTTGCTTGAATATAACCCAAATTATGAAATAGAGTTGCTTCAACCTGTTGACATGTTCCCCCACACCTACCATATTGAGAACATAGCGGTATTAAAAACTAAATAAACAGGCATAAGATGAAGATTAAAACTTTCCTTCTGGCTATTTTAATAACATTTTCTGCATTTGCCCAGAAGTTGAGTTATCCACCCACAAAGACGGTTGATGTCGTTGATGATTATCATGGGTTTAAAGTTCAAGACCCATATCGTTGGCTTGAGGATTTTGAATCAGATGAAGTAAAACGGTGGGTTGATGAGCAGAATCGGCTCACTTTTGATTTCATTCGCTCCACCCCTTTTTATGATAAGATAAAGAATAGGTTGACGGAGTTGATGAATTATCCCAGATATTCCGTTCCAGTTAAAGCTGGGGAAAGATATTTCTTCTTCAAAAATGATGGTCTTCAAAATCAATCTGTTCTTTTTATGCGGGAGGGTTTGAAAGGTAAAGATATACTTGTAATTGACCCAAATAAGTTTAGCGAGGATGGGACGGTTGCCCTTATGAATTTATCATACAGCAAGGATGGTAGATTTCTCGCTTACGGTGTATCTACTAGTGGTAGCGATTGGCAGGAGATAAGAATAAGGGATGTTTTAACTGGAAAGGATTATGATGAGGTTTTGAAGTGGTGCAAGTTTTCAAGCATAGCTTGGCTACCTGATAATTCTGGGTTTTATTACAATCGTTTCCCTGAACCTGGAACTGTTCCAAAAGGGGAGGAGAATAACTATAACAAGGTATATTTCCACAGGCTCGGAACGCCACAGTCGGAAGATAGACTTGTTTATGAAAGACCCGATGCGAAGGAGTTAAATTTTTATCCGCAGATAACAGAAGATGGGAAATACTTGATATTGACTGTCACGCACGGGACGAGCCCCAAAAATAGAATTTATTATCGCAAGTTAAATAGCAATGATGACTTCATTCGCCTTCTTGATGAAGCGGACGCAAGTTATGATTTCATCGGTAATAAAGGTGATGTTTTTTACTTCGTGACGGATTTAAATGCGCCAAGGTATAGAATTATAGCAATTGATGTAAATAAGCCCGAGAGAAAGAATTGGATTGAGGTAATCCCAGAAAAAAAGTCGGTCATTTCAAACGCAAGAATAATTAACGACCATTTCGTTGTCGTATATACGGAGGATGTCAAGCATAAGATAGAGATTTACACGCTTGATGGTAAATTTGTTAAGGAGATAAAGCTTCCAACTGCGGGGACCGTCTCAGGGCTATCAGGAAAGCAAAAGGATACGGAGATGTTTTTCGGATTTACTTCCTTTTTGTTCCCGTTGAATGTTTATAGGTATGATTTTAAAACGGAGAAACTTGAATTATTTTTTGAATCAAAACTTAAAAATTTTAATGCGGGTGATTATGTGGTGAAGCAGGTATTTTATGAGTCAAAAGATGGAGTTAAAGTGCCGATGTATGTAGTCCATAAGAAGGATTTAAAACTTGATGGTAATAATCCTGCTTTGCTTTATGGTTATGGTGGGTTTAACATAAGTATAATGCCGTCGTTTTCAGCTATAAGGTTGCTTTGGCTTGAGATAGGCGGGATTTATGCAGTAGCCAATTTGCGGGGTGGGAGCGAATATGGTGAGGAATGGCATCAGGCGGGAATGCTTGATAAAAAACAAAATGTCTTCAATGATTTCATCTCCGCTGGTGAGTGGTTAATTAAAAACGGTTATACAAATTCAAAGAAACTCGTTATCAATGGAAGGAGTAATGGGGGATTGCTTGTAGCTGCGTGTATGGTTCAAAGACCCGATTTATTCGGTGCGGTGGTTTGTGAAGTTCCTGTGATTGATATGCTCAGATATCACAAATTTACCGTGGGTAGGTATTGGGTTCCTGAATATGGAAATGCGGAGGCAAATCCTGAACATTTCAAGTTTCTTTATGCGTATTCACCGCTTCACAATGTTAAGAAGGGTGTTATTTATCCGCCAACCATTATAACAACGGCTGATCACGATGATAGGGTTGTTCCTTTGCACGCCTATAAATTTACAGCAACGCTTCAATCTGCAAACGCTGGTGATACACCGATTTTGCTCAGGGTAGAAACAAAAGCAGGACATGGTGCTGGAAAGCCAACTTCAAAAATAATTGAGGAGCAAGCGGATATTTACGCATTCATATTTAAAGTTCTTGGGATAAATTATTGATTGTGATATAAATCACTTTGAAATTTCAAGCTTTTTTAGAAATTTTTTTCAAAAAAAAGGAGAGTGCTATGGTGGGCAAGGTTTTATTTTTAATTTCAGCTTTCTTCATTATTCTTTCCTCATCTTTGTTAGCTCAAACGCAGGAATGGCTTAAGTTTGAAGCAGCTTGGATAAATGCTATCGTTACAGAGGGAAGATATGTCTGGATTGGAACAAGTGGGTATGGACTTGCTCGTCTTGATACATTAAGTGGTCAAATAACATGGTATAATACCAGAAGTAATCCAAGCTTGCCGAGCGATTGGGTTTATTCAATTGCAATTGACGATTCAGGTAACAAATGGCTTGGTTTATATGAGTACATTGCTAAATTTGATGGAAGTCGGTTTATAAGTTATCGGAGGTGGAGTGAATTTATGAGGGAGGTTGCGGTAGATGATTCTGGATATGTTTGGGCTGGAACTGAGGACGGTTTTATCTATCGGTTTGATAGAAGAAATTTTCCACCTTCTAGTTCTAGTGCTTATGGTATTGGTACTAGAGTTACAAAAATACTTTTTGATGACTCCATGAATGTTTATGTGGTTGGATTTTATCGGGGCATTTATAAATTGGATAGCACTTCGTGGAGTCCATGGAAACAAGTATTATCGCTTTCTGCATATTCAGCGGCTTATGACAAGAAAAATAAAGTTTTTTGGATATCAACCTCGTCGGGTGTCTATAAGTGGGATAAAATAAATCAACCTCAAAAAATAGCGATTCCTGAAGTTTTTGCTTTGGATATACCTTTTTTTGATTTTTGGATGGACTATATATACTCTATTTCGGTTGATACAGTGTTTGGTAAAGTATGGTTTGCAAAGCTAAACGCTTCAGGAGCTTATGGTGTTCATGGTTATCCTAGTAGTCTTGAGTTGGGATGTAATAGATTTGAGTATCCTGGAGGGATATTTAACTATGATGGTACCTCTTGGACAGCTTATAGACCGGATAATTCACCCTTGCCGAATTGTAACGCCACAGTTGTTTATGTGGATAATCAAAGCGGGAAGGTATGGGTTGGTTTAGCAGGAGCAGTTGCAGTTTTTAATGGAAGCTCTTGGAAGGTGTTTTACATTCCAGATAATAATATCTCTTCGTACCAGATTACTTCAATGGCGATAGATAAGTTTGGGAACAAATGGTTTGGCACTATGGATGGTGGTTTGAGAAAATTTGACGGCACAACTTGGACGATTTATACTCCATATAATTCGCAATTGCCTGATTTCCGCATTTCCGCTATTGGTTTTAATCCGGTCAATAATGATTTGTGGGTTGGGATTAATGCAATAGGTGTTGCGCGATTCAATGGTAACGAATGGACACTTTATGATACTATTAATTCTCCTTTAAAGACGACAAGAATAACAGGATTTACTTTTGATCAGAGTGGTAATGTATGGATAGCTACAAGACCGTCTGGTTATATTGGCTATGAACTTTATGGTGGGGTTTATAAATTTGATGGGACAAGCTTTGTATGGTATTATACCGGAAATTCTGATTTACCAAGCGAGGGAGTTCAATCAATTGTAGCTGATAAAAGCGGAAATATTTGGCTAGGAACAGCTTATTACAATATACGAAAAACGGGTTTCCCACCAGATGGGGGTGTAGTTAAAATTTCAGGCACGGGTTGGTCAAAGTATGATACAGCTAATGGTTTCCCGAGCATTTGGACTTGGAGAGTAGCGGTGGATAGTTCTGATACTGCTTGGATTGGCACTCTTGGAAAGGGTTTAATAAAGTTTGATGGTCAAAATGCTGTGGTTTATAATAGGAGTAATTCCAGTTTACCTGGGGACACGGTTTTTTCTATAGCTGTAGAAAGCTCAGGGAAGATTTGGGTGGCTACAAACAAAGGTATTGCAAAATTTGATAGGTCTCAATGGACAGTGTTTACCAGGTCTAACACTGGCTTGCCAGTTGGTTTTGTTGGAACTATAGCTGTTGATAAACAGGGGAATAAATGGTTTATAAGTTATTTTGGTTGGAGAATTTTGGTATATCGTGAGGGTGGGGTTATACTTGATGTTGAGCGTGTGGTTGATGTGATGCCATCTTCGTTTAAGTTATATCAAAATTATCCAAATCCATTTAATCCCAATACAACGATTGAGTTTGAGATACCTGAAAGAGCCAGTGTTAAATTAGTTGTTTATGATATTTTAGGTCGTGAGGTTGAGAAACTCGTTGATAAGGAATTAGAGCCGGGAAGATACAAGGTAAATTTTGAGGGGAGCGAGCTTTCAAGCGGTGTTTATTTTTATCGGCTTGAAGCGGGTAAATTTGCGGATGTAAAGAAAATGCTTTTGGTTAAGTAATCAGAGCTCACCCTCATCTTAATCCTTTTTGTTAATTAAAGCGGTGGTTTCATATCATTGATTTGAGGATTAAGATGAGGGTTTTTTTGTTTCATTGTTTTTATTCTTCGGGGTTTTGGAAATTTGTTTCTTTTTGATTATCTTTACATCCCAGTAAAACAAAAATTTAACGGGCGGATTATGTTTGAGAATTTTAAGTCAAAAATTGATGAGATATCCGAGCGTTTTGAAATTTTAAGGAGGTATCTTTGACATAGAAGGGAAAAGGAAACATCTTTCGGAGCTTGAAGCGAAAACATCGGAATCAAACTTTTGGGATGATCCATCAAACGCTCAAAGAATAATGCAGGAAATAAGCAGGGTAAAGGATTGGATAAAAGAGTGGGAGACCGCGGAGAAAATGCTTGAAGATGTGAAGGTTTTTGTTGAACTTGCAGAGGAATCGCAGGATATATCTTTGGCTTCTGAGTTGCAACGGGAGATGAAAAAACTTGAAAAGAAAATTGATGAGCTTGAACTTAAAAATCTTTTGAATGGTGAAGATGATCCGAAAAGTGCGATATTGACAATTCATTCCGGAGCTGGAGGAACGGAAGCGCAGGATTGGGCTGAGATGCTTTTAAGGATGTATCTTCGTTGGGCTGAAAGGAATGGCTATAAAGCGACGATTGTGGACATACTTGAAGGTGATGGAGCCGGGATTAAAAGCGCTGTTGTTGAAGTTGAAGGTCCTTATGCCTACGGTTACCTTAAAGCTGAAAGCGGTGTTCATCGTCTTGTGCGAATTTCGCCGTTTGATGCCAATAAAAGAAGGCACACATCTTTTGCCTCTGTATTTGTGTATCCAGAGCTTGGTGATGAAGATGTGAAAATTGAAATTAATCCCGACGACCTCAAGATTGAAACATTTAGGGCTGGTGGGCATGGTGGTCAAAATGTGAATAAAGTTGAAACAGCTGTTAGAATAACGCATATCCCGACGGGAATAGTTGTTCAATGTCAAAGTGAGCGCTCACAATATCAAAACAAGATGAGGGCAATGCGTTTGCTTCAGTCGAGGTTGTATCAGTTGCAAAAGGAAAAGGAAAGAGAAAAACTTGACGAATTTGAAAAGCAAAAAAGAAAAATTGAATGGGGGAATCAAATCCGCTCGTATATTTTTCACCCTTATAATCTCGTCAAGGACCACAGAACAGGTTATGAAACATCAAATGTCCAAGCGGTTATGGATGGAGAGATTGATGAGTTCATAAAGGCGTATCTTTTAAATTCTGTTAAGACGAATTCTAATTAACTTGTTTAAAGATTATGATTTCAAGCATGACCGGATTTGGAAGAGCACAGGTTAGCAAGGATGGGATTGATGTCTCCGTTGAAATAAAAAGTTTGAATAGTCGTTTCCTTGAGATAAATTTGAGGCTTCCAGCGATTGTTCAGCCAAAGGAGTTTGAAATTAGAGAGTTAATTCGCAAAAGAATTTCGCGCGGTAAGATAACCGTGACAATTGATTTTAAAGTTGATCCCTTTGTCCGATCACCGATAAAGGTTAATTTTGACTTCGTTGGTGCTTATGTTAAAGTGCTTCGCGAGTTGAAGAGAAAGTTCAAAGTTAAGGGAGAAATAAAGTTAGAGCATTTGCTTTCACTTCCGAACATATTTGATGTTAATTCGTTTGATATTTCAGAAGAGCAGTGGGAAATTTTAAAGGAAGGGATTGAGAAAGCACTGGAAAATTTAATTGAATCAAGATGCAAAGAAGGAGAGCAACTGGCTGAAGATATTGAGAAAAGGGTAAAAATGATTTCTCAAAAGGTTGATCTAATTCAAAAGCTTTCGGAGGAAAATTTAAGGGAGAGGCAGAAAAAGTTAAGAGAGAAAGTGCACGAGATTTTCTCTGATGTTGAATTTGACAGGAATCGGCTTGAAGCTGAACTTTTAATCCTTGCTGATAAGCTTGATGTGACTGAGGAATGTATCCGTTTAAAAAGTCATGCAGATATTTTCCTTGAGGTTATGAAGAGTGACGATGTTGCTGTTGGTAAAAGATTAAATTTCATACTTCAGGAGATGTTGCGCGAGGCAACAACGATAGGTGCTAAGACAGACGATGTTGAGGTAACTTATCTTGTCGTTGGGATTAAGGAAGAGATAGAGAAAATTCGGGAACAGATTCAAAATGTTGAATAAAATTTTCACATTGCCGTGAAAAAAGGAATGTTAATTGTTGTATCTGCGCCAAGTGGAGCGGGTAAGACAACGATAGCGAAGAAAATTTTGGAGCGTTTTCCATTCGTAAAGTTTTCCGTTTCTGCTACAACTCGTCCCAAGAGAAATGGTGAAATAGACGGAAAGGATTATTTTTTCCTCACACGCGAGGAGTTTGAGAAGAAGATTCAAAATGGAGAGCTTCTTGAGTGGGAGGAGATATACGGGAATTATTACGGGACATTGCGAAGTGTTGTTGAAGATGCGTTGAAAAACGGGGATATTTTGCTTTTTGATGTTGATGTGAACGGTGCTATTTCAATAAAGAAGAAATTCCCTGATGATTCAATTTTAATTTTTATTAAACCGCCAAACATAGAGACATTGAAGGAGAGGCTGAAGCGAAGGAGGACAGAAAGCGAGGAACAAATACAGAAACGTCTTGAACGTGTCCCGATGGAACTTGAAAAAGCTTCATATTTTGATTATATTTTTGTAAATGACCGACTTGAAGATACCGTTAAATCGGTTTTGAGAGCGATTTACAATGAATTTGAGAGATGGAAGGCGGTTCAAAGACATGAGTATTGAAAACAAAAATAATATAAAAAATGGGGCTCAAACCGCTTGATTTAAAGAAGATTCAAGAGATTGCTGGCAATACTTATGAAGCAATAGTCATAATGGCTAAAAGGGCAAGGCAAGTTAACGATGAGAGGAAGATAATGTTCAATAAGCGACTTGATGAAGTGAGGGCTCTTAAAGCACAGCAACAACAAGGTAAAGAGGAAGAACCAGTAAGGATTCTTGATGATGAGAAAACACCAAAAGCACCGCCAGAACAGCTTCAGATAGCGGAGGAATTTGACCTGATGCCAAAGCCAGCTGATGTAGCAATTGAAGAATATCTTTCAGGTAAGCTTGAATGGAGTTATTCAAGAGATAAAGATGAAGAAAGGAGACGACGGTAGGGGGTGTTTGATGTTCAAAGGTTAAATTCTGGGAAACCAATTCTTGAGAAGATAGAAAGTAATCCCTGGGAGAGCAAGGTTGTTTTCAATCCCGGTTGCGTTTTGATTGATGATGAGGAGGAAGTTGGCGAAATAGTTGAATCAATGAAGCCAGATAAAGAGACACTTGACAAGTTGCGCAATCACAGGGCTTTGGTATTTGTTGTTTATAGGGCTCAAGGGACGGATGAATTTAAGCGTTCGTCCTTTGGGCTTGCGATTTTTACCCCTGATTTGAAACTCATCAAAAGATTTCCGCATCCAATCGTAAAACCTGAGGAAGGGTTTGAAAATCTTGGAGTTGAAGACCCGAGGATAATCAAAGTCGGGAAATCATATTTTATGTTTTATACTGGATATGCGAGTGGAAGGGAAAGGAATAAAATTAACATTTGTATTGCTGAGACGAGGGATTTTTTACATTGGCAAAAGCATGGGCTTTTAAAGGGTGAGATAAACGAAGTTGACAATAAAAACGCTGTTCTCTTCCCGGAGAAAATAAACGGGAAGTTCGTTCTGCTTCATCGTCCGATGGAGGGTGAAAAATCAATGGTTATTCACTATGCGATCTCCGATGATATTCTCGGCGAGTGGAAGGATTTTGGTGTGTTAATTGATTGTGAAGTTAAACTTGGTTTTGTTAGGAGTTGGAATGGAGCTGGGGCACCACCGTTAAAGATTGATGAAAAAAATTTTTTCATTATTTACCACATCGGGAATTTTAAAAGTGATGGCACAAGGGAATATCATCTCGGCGTTGCACTCATTGAAAAGGATGATAGAAGTTACATAAAACTTGTCAAAAAGTTTGAGCCATTTCTAAAACCCGAGACTGAATTTGAAGCGAGGGGTGACAAAGAGCTTGGTGTTAATAATGTTGTTTTTATCTGTGGGGCGTATTTTTACGGTGATTATCTTTATTTTCCTTATTCTGGGGCGGATAGCGTAATCCTTGGTGGCAGGGTTTTGAAAAGCGAGATATTAAATTGGGCAAGGAAATAAATCATAAACAAAAGAAAAAGAACCCATGCCAGCTATCACATTACTTGATGAAATAAGGGAAAAAGCAAAGAAACTCAAAAAGCACATTGTTTTGCCAGATTCACTTGATGAAAGAACTTTAAGAGCAGCGCGAATCATAGTTGATGAAAAAATCGCAGATGTAACCTTGATCGGTGATGAGGAAAAAATTTACTCCCTTGCTGAAAAAATCGGTGTTAATTTATCTGGCGTAAGAATCGTCAATCCATTAAAATCAGAATTATTAAGCGATTTTTCCCATATATTTTACAATCTCCGCAAGCATAAAGGTATAAGTTTTGATGAGGCGAGTGAGACGATGAGAAATCCACTTTTCTTTGGTGCAATGATGGTTAGAGAGGGAATGGCTGATGGAAGTGTAGCTGGTTCAACTTCAACAACTGCTGATGTTTTAAGAGCTGGGATCCAAGTAGTTGGTTTGATGGAGGGGGTTTCAATTGTTTCAAGTTTCTTTTTGATTGTATTCCCAAATAAAGTTTATTCCTTTGCTGATTGTGGTGTTGTTCCTAATCCGACCGCTGAACAACTTGCTGACATTGCTATTTTAACTGCCGTAAATCATAAAAAGTTAACCGGTGAAGAACCTATAGTTGCGATGCTTTCTTTCTCAACGAAGGGAAGCGCTAGACATGAGATGGTTGATAAGGTTATTCAAGCCACGGAAATTGCAAAAAGTAAAAGACCAGATTTAATAATTGACGGGGAGCTTCAACTTGATGCTGCGATCGTCCCGGAGGTTGCGCGGATTAAAGCACCGGATAGCCCCGTGCGTGGAAATGCAAATGTTTTGATTTTTCCGAATCTTGACGCTGGAAACATAGGTTACAAGATGGCACAGAGAATGGCTGGAGCAGAGGCACTTGGTCCATTGGTTCAAGGATTGAAGAAACCATGCTTTGACCTTTCAAGAGGGTGCAGTGTTGAAGACATAGTAAATGTAGTGGCAATAAATTGCGTCATGGGTCAATCGTGAAGAACAAATATGAAAGGGAAAAGTTCAAGTTTAAAGTTCAGGTTCAGGTCAGAACTTTTGATCTTGATTCATACGGAATAGTTCATAATTCGGTTTATTTGAAGTATTTTGAAATTGCAAGGACTGAGTATTTAAGGCAAGCGCTTGGGATTGAGCCCGGGCGTTTTTTTAATGATTTTTATTTCGTGATCGCAAGAAATGTCTGTAATTATATCAGCCCAGCGAGATTTGATGAAGTGCTTGATGTTTACGCAAGAACATCAAAAATCGGAAATTCAAGTTTTGAAATGGAGTATCTGATTGAGGAGAAAACTACAGGTAGAAATGTCGCAACTGGTGAAACGGTGATAGTTCTCTTAAACCGTGATACATTTAAACCGCAACCCTTGCCTGAGAATGTCCGCAATTTAATTTTAAAATTTGAAGGTGACGGGGTTATCGTGAAAAAAAGTAAAGTTTAAAATTATGTACACACCATTTGAAACATTTGAATCGCTTGCTCAAAAAGGGAATATAATCCCGGTTTATGAGTCGCTACTTGCTGACACCGAGACGCCAGTTTCGGTTTATATGAAGATAAGGGATAAAAGCGAATATTCTTTTTTACTTGAAAGCGTTGAAGGCGGTGAGAAAATAGCCAGGTACTCTTTCATCGGTTTTAAACCATTTATGATTTTTGAAGCGAGAGGTTTTGAATTTAAAGTTGAAATGGTTGATGAGAGATTTTCTTTTATCGGTGAAAAAATAAGAGGCGAAACACACCCTCTTGGTGCGCTCAACCGGATATTCTCAATCTTTAAGTCAGCCAATGTGCTTGAACTTCCAAGGTTTACATGTGGGGCTGTTGGATATTTCGGTTATGAAAGTATCTCCCTTATTGAAAAAATCCCAACTTCAAATAGAGATGATTTAGAGGCGCCTGATATATTTTTGATGTTTTTTGATTCGTTGCTTGTCTTTGATAATCTGAAGAGGAAAATTTTCATCATATCCAATGTTTATAAAGATGATGGGACAAATTTAAAAGATGAGTATTACAAAGCGCTTGGCAGGATAACAGAAATTAAATCTTTTCTTAAAAGGAGAATAAATCCAGACATCGCAAAGGTTGAGATTGACAACGATTTTAAATTTAACATGACGAAAGAGGAGTTCATTGAAAAGGTCAAGAAGGTAAAGGAATACATAGTCAATGGTGACATATTTCAAGCTGTTTTATCCCAAAGGGCTGAAAGGTGGATTGAAGGAGATCCATTTGACATTTACCGAATGCTTAGGGTAGTGAACCCATCCCCGTATATGTATTTTTTGAGGATGAAAAATTTAAGTATCATAGGGTCGTCGCCGGAAATTCTTGTGCGGGTTGAAAATGGAATCGTTGAAACAAGACCAATTGCTGGGACTAGGAGAAGAGGTGAAACCCCGGATGAGGATGAAAAACTTGAAAGGGAACTTTTAAATGATGAAAAGGAAAAAGCCGAACATTTAATGCTTGTTGATCTTGGAAGAAATGACATCGGAAAGATAAGTTATTTCGGAACTGTAAAGGTAGATCAATTTATGGTTATTGAAAAGTATTCCCATGTTATGCATATCGTAAGTAACATAAGCGGAAAGTTAAGAAGTGATGTAACTCCGATTGAGGCACTTTATGCTTGTTTTCCAGCTGGGACTGTTACAGGTGCTCCGAAGATAAGAGCAATGGAAATAATCGCGGAACTTGAACCGACAAAGCGAGGAATCTATGCTGGGGCTGTTGGATATATTGATTTTTCCGGAAATCTTGACTCTTGCATTGCCATTAGGACAATTGTGATGAAAGGAAATAGAGCGTATTTTCAAGCTGGAGCAGGTATTGTTTATGATTCTTCTCCGGAAAACGAGTATCAAGAAACGCTTGATAAACTTAAAGCGACATTCAAAGCGGTTGAATTGCTCTATCAAGATTGAAAAGAAATCCTAAACCAAAAGATGATTCTTGTAATTGATAATTACGATTCGTTTACATACAACCTTGTTCAATATCTTGGTGAGCTTGGTGTGGAAATGGAGGTTGCTCGCAACGACAGGATAACCATTGATGAGGTCAAAGAGTTGAAGCCCGATGCGATTGTGATTTCACCTGGACCGTGTACTCCTTATGAAGCGGGGATTTCAATTGATGTGATAAAAAATTTTTATGTATCGGTTCCAATACTTGGTGTTTGTTTAGGGCATCAAGCGATTGGTGTTGCCTTCGGTGGAAGGGTAATTAAAGCGCCTGTTATAATGCATGGAAAAGTGTCGGAAATATATCACACCAATTCTTCAATTTTTTCCAATTTGCCGAATCCATTTAAAGCAACGCGCTATCATTCACTCATAATTGAAAGGGAGACATTACCAAACTGCCTTGAAGTGACAGCTTGGACAAGTGATGGTCTCATTATGGGAGTAAGACATAGAGAATTTCCCGTTTTTGGTGTTCAATTTCATCCCGAGTCAATTATGACTGAGTTTGGAAAGGAGATTTTGAAAAATTTCGTTTACAGGAGATTTTAAAACAAAGGTTCTCTTTTTGAGATGGGGAATAATTTAATTTTGAAAGATGAAAGGGTTTGGCTTGAAAGCAGGCAAAAGGATATTTGGCGTATTTTTCGTATAATGGCGGAATTTGTTGAGGGGTTTGATCAGATGACAAAGATTGGACCTTGCGTTTCTATTTTTGGTTCAGCAAGGACTAAGCCCGGGCATAGGTATTATGAGATGGCTAGGGAGGTGGCAAAAGAACTTGTCAAAGCTGGTTTTGGTATAATTACGGGCGGTGGACCCGGGATAATGGAGGCTGCAAATCTTGGGGCGAAGGAAGCTGGTGGTTTATCTGTTGGTATAAACATAGAGCTTCCGCTTGAACAGAAATTTAACCCTTATGTTGATGTTGGGATTGAATTTAGGCATTTTTTTGTGAGGAAAGTTATGTTTGTGAAATATGCGCAGGGTTTCGTCGTGTTGCCAGGTGGATTTGGAACGCTTGATGAATTTTTTGAGGCGGTCACACTTATTCAAACGGGTAAGACAACCCGTTTCCCTGTGGTTTTAATGGGAAGCGAATACTGGCAAGGATTAATTGATTGGCTTAAGGGTAAAGTCCTCGCCGAAGGAAATATATCTCCGGAGGATTTGGAAATTTTTGAATTGACGGATGACCCGAAAGAAGCAGCAAGGATAATAACTGAATTCTATCAAGAGAATGTCGTCTCACCAAATTTCTAAATAAAAATTTTTTGCCATGATTAGGCTTGAGAATTTAACTAAAAAATTCGGTGACTTTGTTGCGGTTGATAATCTAACATTGGAGATAAAGTCGGGTGAATTTTTTGGTTTTCTTGGACCAAATGGTGCGGGGAAAACAACGACTATAAAAATGATCGCAGGATTGATACGACCCACAAGTGGCAGAATTTTCATCTGTGGAATTGACGCATTGGAAGAACCGGAAAAGGCGAAGAGTTTGCTTGCTTATGTTCCGGATCAGCCATTCATATATGATAAATTAACTGGGCGTGAATTTTTGTTCTTCATCGGTGGTCTCTTTAAAATGGAAAAAGGAAAAATAAGGGAAAAGGTTAATTTACTTGTTGAACATTTTGAACTTGGGCGCTGGATTGATAGAAGGATTGAGGAATATTCACAGGGGATGAAACAGCGTGTGATAATTGCTTCTGCTTTACTTCACGACCCCAAGGTTATCGTAATAGATGAACCAATGGTAGGTCTTGACCCAAGAAGTGCGCGCATCGTTAAGGAAACACTTAAACAAAAAACTAAAGAAGGCGTATCAATTTTCATGTCAACTCACTCACTTGAAGTCGCGGAAGAACTTTGCGATACGATAGGCATAATTAAAGAGGGGAAATTGATAGCTAAGTTTGATTCAAGTGAGATAGAGAATTTCAGGAAAAGAAAGGATGGTTCGTTTGAGGAACTTTTCATTGAGCTAACGAAGTAAATCTCATTGGTAAATATATAACCTTCTCATCAACGGGGGATTAAAGCAGGGATTTAGGATTAGCTTCAATCCATCACACTTTAATTTATCTAATATCTGTTGAAAGTTTGAAGCGAACAATGCGATTGTTCCCTGTATCAGCGATGTAAAGAATTCTATCAAACCAGGCGACGCCTTTTGGATTCTTTAATTTATCATCACCGAGTTTTCCGGGTCCAAATGATTCCTTCAAGAGTTTTCCTCTCACATCAAATTTCATAAGGGAGTCAAGCCCTGCGTCAATCACATATATATTATTCCTTGTGTCAAGCGTTATATCTTCGGGGCTTACGAAAAATCCTTGTGTTGTCAGATCGGTCGCGTTTGGTTTAAAATATGCTTCCCAATTTGGTGGGGTGACTTCGCTTCCGGGGTTGTATTTGAACCATTTGACTTTGAAGTTTGCTCCTGGGTCGATTTGCGCAACTATAAAATCGGTTGCCCTCCTTCTATCCGAGAAAGTCGCTATTGCGCTCATTTGATTTATTGACCTTATTCCGCTTCCTGTTGGCTCAAGATTTGGCGTCAAATCAATGTATTCGTAAGGATAAAGTGAATCATTCTTGCTGAAATGAAGGATCAAATTATCTGGATCAAATAAACTTTGGTTATCTGGTCCGATGCGACAAACATAATAGCTGTTGTCAATAAGTTCAGCAACCCCTGTAAATCTTCGGTTTGGTTTTTCACGCTCCCAATAGATAGTATCAACTTTTGCGATGTTTATGTTATGACCCGCTTCAAATAATTTTATCTTATAAATCGCGCCAAACCTGTAATTTTCTTTTGCGAGTTCACCTGCAATTATCAGGTTAAATCTTCTATCTTGAGCTATTGCGACGGGATGCATTATAAATTTTTCACCGATGTAATTTCCAGCAAGGTCAAGCATTACAATTCTATCATTACCTGTGTCAGCGATGTAAACGAATCCATCATGGCCGATGCAAATATCTTCGGGTTGATTAAAGCTTATTCCGCCGGCGGTTTTCCAATCATCCCCTTCTTTGACATATACAGTGTCGGAGATTGATATATTTCTTGGGATATCGCTGAATTGTGATAGATCAAGTTCCTTTCCACAACCAAGTAGGACAAGTGTTGTTATTATCCACAAAAATTTTTTCATCGTTTGATGCAAATTGTTTTTTCAATCAAATTTGAAAAGTATTGAGAATCTATGTGTGTTGCCAAGCCGTGTGAATTTTGCATAAGCATAGTCAAAGTTAATGTTTAGAAAGCCGGTTTTGACTGCGACGCCGGTGCCAAATGTTAAGTTTTGTTCATCAGCGTTTATTTTATATCCACCACGGATGAAAAACGATTCTTTAAAGCCGTATTCAACCCCGATTCCAAAATTTTCAGCGTTGTCATTTGGATGGTTCAATTGAATTGCTGTCGTCAATTTGTGAGTTTCGTTCATTATCGGTTCAACGGCAAAGCTAAATCTAAACATCGTCGGCGGGGCAAAGGACTGAAAATTTGAGATTTTTTCCCCTGTCAACAATGTGATTTCACCTTTCGGAGCTAAATCGGCACCGAAATTTGAGATTGATACCCCAAATCTTGATGTTCCAAGCCCAATCCAATAAAATGTCCCAAGGTCAACGAGAAATCCGCGCATTTTTAAAACATCTATCGTTTCCTCAATGTATTTGAGTGTGAAACCGAAACTGAACTGGTTCGTCATCCTTCTTGCATAACTGATACCGAGAGCAAGGTCAATGTATTTGAAATATCTTCCAGTTCCGTAGGGTTGTGTTTCAGTGGTTATTTCCATATCGTCCGTGTAAAGTGCGGTCAAACTTAAACCGATTGCATCATTTCTTGAGATATGATACACACTGCCTATGAAGTCATGTTTTATATCAACGAACCATTCCGTATGTGAGAGTATAATTTCATTTTCTTTGAATTGAACCAATCCAGCTGGATTCCAATATAGTGCAGATGCGTCGGTTGCGTTTGCGACATAAGCGTCAGCCATTCCAACAGCTCTTGCACCAACGGAAATTTTCAAAAATTGTGCAGTTGAAATTCCAGCTCTTTGTGAACCCAAGACGGGGAAAAGCTGTGAATAGGTTGATGTTGTTAAAAGAATTAAAATCGTAAATGCACTCAATATCTTTCTCATCGCCATGGAGGAAATTAATTTTCAAAATCTGACTGACAAACCAAGTTTTATATTTCTTTGTGGCAGATATCTTGCTGGGTTAAATGGGAACGGATCAACAGGTGCTTGAAGCTCTGGGTAAAGCGGGTCGTTCCAATCAACTGGGGTCGGGTCGCCATATTCATAAGCTCTTCCTGTGACAGGATTTATGATTTGGGAGTTCTTGTTATTGAAAAGGTTCGTTATCTCAACAAGTAGCGTGAATTCAAGTCCACCGAATTTGAGATATTTTTCAAATGTGAAATCAACCCAAAACCACGGTTTTCCAACTTTGCTATACCTGTTCCTTAAATCAGGGACATAGACGGGCTTTCCATTTAAAAGCGTGTCACCAGTTGCATAATACGGTGTGTATCTTCTGCCCGATTGATAGAAGATTCTAAGATACGTATTGAAGTTGTCAAGTTTTCCTTTCCCGAAGCCGAAAATTCCTTTCCCTTTTTGGGCGAAAAAGTTTAAAATGGCGGAAGCCTGAATCGGTCTGTCCCAGACAAGATATGTTTCCTTGATGCTTTCATATATTTCACCTCTTATTGCAAGAACGCCTTCATCGGGGGAGGAACTTTTCCCAGTTGTGATTGAATATGAAGCGCTTAAAGTAGCTCTAAGCCAACGACCGATTCTCTTTTTGTATTCAATTTCAAGACCTCTACTTCTTGCGTAGTCAAGATTTACATATGTGATGTAGCTTCTCCCAAGTTGTCCTGCAACCGTTATCCTCGCTTGTTTTGTTGTGACATAGTCAAATATATCTTTGTAGTATGCTGTTATCGTTAAGACATCATTTTCACTGAGTTGATTTCGCAAGCCGAGTTCATAGGCGACGGTTGTCTCAGGGTTGAGATTTGGGTTTCCAAACTTTTGGAATGTTGATTTAGCGGTGACCGGGTTGAGTTTTGCATATACAAATTGTGGTCTTGGTCTTTTTGAAAAATGACCATAAGAGAAAAACAAGGTTTGATTGTCTGATATCGGATGTGAAATTCCAAGGCGTGGGCTTAGACGACCTTTCCATCTGCGACCGAAGAAGCTGTATGTCTCGCGGAAGTATCTTTCTCGCGCTTCATCTGAAATCGTTACCACTTCGGGATTTTTTACAGCATCATCAACAAATTTTCCTGGAAACCAGTAATCAAACCTCAAACCAAAATTTAAAATCATACCGCTAAAGGTTATGTTGTCCTGTGCGTAAAAAGCGCCAAAGGCAGGGCTTACTTCATACATATCGTTGTTGAACCCCATGGGTGGAACCCACGGTTGATAAATATCAACAAATCTTAACCTTTGGAATGTCATTTCAAAGCCGGTTTTGAACTTGTTTCTCTCACTGAAAAAGTGAGTTAAGTCACCTTTGATTGTGTATTCAACAGCGGAATGGTCATGCCAAGTTGAAGGATTCCCAGTATCATAGAAACCATCTCCTGGAATTAACCTTATCGTATCACTTTCCGTGTTGTAGTAATAAGGTGGAAGCTGGGGGACATCGCGTGGCTCTTTATACTTTCGCCAATCAAGTCCGTTTGCGTCACTTCTCAATCTCGTAAAGTAACGGCTGAAATTAAGCTCGTAAAATGTTTTCTCACTCAATGTATGAGTTATTCCAATTTGCTGGTTCAAGTTTATATGTGAATAGACATTGGCGTTTTGCAATATGTTTTGGAAGTTGTATTGGTAACCCGGACCTGGTTCAACATATTCAAGCGTGATTTGGAGCGATCTTGTGTTTTGATTGACGCTTGCTGATAAACTAAATGAATAATTTAACTTAAAGGTTGGCGATGGCTTCCAGGTTAATTTGAACAGTCCCATATATGTGTTTTCCGCTCGTGGTGATAATCTTGAAGTGTAATTTTTCCCGAGCATTTCAGAAAATAATGATGAATAAAGCCGACCCGGTCTTTTCCCAGTTCTTCCATATGTATAGCCATCTGAATATCTAGCACTGCCGTTTAGAAGAAAAGTCAATGTTCCAGAAAGAGGAAGAATTTTTTTAAGTGGGAATGGACCGCTTAGGTTAAATTCAAAGATATCTGTATTGAAATTTGAAGGTGAATTGTTGTTTAAGCCAAAATGGTCAAATTTGTAGGAGAATTTTCCTTGAAATCTCTCGCTACCTTCTTTCGTTCTAACTCTTATTACACCTGATGTTGCCTGTCCATACTCTGCATTAAACCCACCGGTTATGACTTCAATTTCTTCAATTACATCTGGGCTAAGTTGCAATCCGAAACCAGTTCCAGCGAGCGGGTCCTGGACTGATACACCATCAACAAGATATGAACTCTCATAGCTTCTCCCACCTCGTATATGAACTCCCTCGTCACTATATACAACACCGACCTGAAGCGTGACTATATCTTTAACATTTTGGACGGGTGCGATTTGAATATCTTCAGCTGTTAATGTCCTTCTTGATTGTGTCTCTTCAATGTTAAAAAGAGGTCTTTCACCTATAACAACTACTTCCTGTTCAAGTGTTAAGACGGTTTCCTCCATTTTTATCGTTTTTAAGTCGGTGACTTCACCGGGTTTAACTTTTACGCCAGTTATCGTGACTTTTTTATAGCCGATTATTGAGATTTCAATCGTATAAGTCCCTGGATTGACATTTTTTATTTCAAATCTTCCATCAAAGTCGCTTGCTGCTCCGTAATAAGTCCCTTTTACAAGAATATTTACTGCTGGCAGACCTTCACCAGTTTTTGCATCAACGATTCTCCCAATTATTTTACCTTTCTCTTGTTGAGTTAAAAGTTGAGATTGTATTAAAAGTAATAGCAAAAGAAATTTTAGCCAGTTCATTTTATCATCACCTCTTTAAATTTGAAAACTTCGCAAGTATGCCAAAATTTTTAAGGACATCTTCAATGAAATCGGGGACATTTTTCAAACCGTTAAATCTGTAAATTGGGAATCCAACGAGGAGAAAACTCTTATCGTTTGATTCAACGCCGATAGTAAATGTTTTATTGTTCCATTGTGTCCTCGGTTCAACCCAATAAATTGGTTTTGCGTTAATTGATGGGTAGAGCTCCCTTAAAAAGGCGACAATTTTCCCACCATCTATTGGATTATCGGATGGGCTATCGCGCACAAGAACTGGGTAATTTGAGCGCTGTGCGGTATCTTGTGGATTGTAATTTAAAATTTTTGTCCCGGACGGGACAAAACCAGTCAGGGGAGTTGAACTTATGCTATCAACCACGCCAGAAAAGTCGCTTATAGCTTTTCCAACATCAAATCCCGGAGTTGTGCTCTGTGGAAGTATGAAAGAAAAAAGAACTTTTCCACCCTTTGTCTTAAAGCGCGGTAGTGAGACAGCAGCAATGTCAAAATTCGTTTCATCACTTGCAACCCAGAAAACATATCTGTAAAATTTCATCAATGTTTCAGTGAAATCAACTCTTGGGAAAGGTGGCACAAGAATTCCACGCCTTGGATATCTTGCTCCAACCCTTAAATCCCAAACATCATATTCTAAACCGAGGGAATCAAAAACCGACTTGTAAAATGATATTGAATTATCAGCGATTCCATAATCGGCAACGATTAAAAAATCAGATTTAGGTTTCTTTACAAACCATCTTTTACCTTCCTCTGGCATTTTTATAGTTTGACTAAATGAGCCTGCGATATCGCGTGCTTTAAGGTAAAATGTGTTTTCGGCATCAAGTCGCATTTTTAATTTACCTTGAACAGGGACTCTTCCGAGGATTTGAGTTGAACTTGGATAAACGGAAGCGTCAACCACAGTGTCATCAATTGCATCTGCAACTATCGTTAAAAATCTGAACTGCCCCGGAACGACCACCCAATTTGTCGTGTCATTTAAAGCGACCCAAAATTCTGAGATTGTATTATCTCCGTCAATGTCCGAGGCAATCCATTGAAACGATACGATTGGAAAAGTTGTATCTGGGACATCAAGTCGTGTCCCAGAAAACTCACCCGTCATGGCAAATTCAACTGTCGGCGGTGTATTTTTTATCGGGAATTTTAGCGTCGCTGGTGTATCATCATAACAATCGTTGGGGCTAAGATTAAATGGTTCGCCTAAATCCCAATACCCATCGCTGTTTTTATCAACGAAATCAACCCCTTGTCCCTCTTCAGGTTTCATTGATAAAGTATTGTCAACAGAAAAAATCCAGAAATCATAGCTTGTATCCTGACCCAAAATTGTAAGTTTAAATATGCTGTCATTTCTATATGTCCAAAACCAGTTTTTTCTGTCAAAGCTGAACACGAAACCTTTTATCCAACCATCCGGGTCAATGCCCCACCAATGAAGATGAAGATTACTCGTTGATTGGTTAAGTGCTGAGTCGGGAAAAACAGAAATATAAGTTTCAGGTCTTGCGTTGGGCAACGGTTCATTTGGTCGTTGCTTACAGCCTGTAAGAAGAAGAAAAAGCAAAAGAAACGATGTTTGTAAAATTGCAAAAAGGTTATTTAGTTTTACCATCCTTTTTCACCAACTTTCAATTTTCAAGTTCAATTATGAATCCCTTCTAAATCGCCTTTTGAATGAACGGGTTTTTTCATTTTTTTATCACCTTTTCAAATTCATCAGGTTAGATTCAATTTCACACCAAACGGGATCAGCTTTTTCAATTTCAAAGATTTTAAACCTTTCAGCTACAAGTGCGAGTATTTCTTCAGCGCTTTTGACGGTCAAAATCACTTCAAAAGCATCATCTTTTTGACATCAACGAACTTGCCAGCCCTTAAGACATAGAAATAGACACCGCTTGAGATCTCCTTGTTTTCAAATCTAATTCTGTAAGAGCCGGCTTCTTGAACTTCATCAACAAGTGTAGCAACCTCCCTCCCGAGGACATCAAAGACCTTCAAGCTGACATGTGTTCTTTCAGGCAGTTTATATTCAATGTAAGTTGATGGATTAAATGGGTTTGGATAATTTTGCATTAGCTCAAATTTTTCAGGGATGCTCGGATTATAAAAGAGGGCGACTTTTGTTATCGTTCCAAAATCATCGTCTTGTCTCGGTTCAAGCTTATAATTGGCAAATGAGAAGTAAAATATGCCTCTTAAGTAGCTTATCTTATTTCCAACCTGCAGTAATCTAAATCCGAGCGAAGTGTCAGCCGGATAAACGCTATATGTGTAAGCACCGTCATCATTTACCCTACAGGGACCGGTTCCATCATCAACGACGAATTCTCGGAACGAGCCACCGTTTCTATCGGGGTCAATATCTGTCACGCTGACATTTCTGAATTCAACCAACATACTTTCCCATTTCTCCGCACTTTGTGTCCCATTCGGTTTATTCCCAACATCACCTGTCTTTACAACAACAGCTGGATAAATTGGTCTGTTGCTTGCGATAATTCTTAAACTGTCAACTACAATTTCTGTCACATTATTTCTCTCACGAACTATCCCGATAACCTCAACACTATCGCCTCGTTTTGCAACATAGGATTTAGTCCCGTATAGACGAATTCCACTCCAAGCGCTTGTGTCATCTTGGATGTAAACCCTCAACTGATCTTTTGAACCAGGATTTAATAGCAGGGATGATTCGTTTGGGAAATCAGATGTGTCTGCGGTGACAATTCCGCGAACCGTAACCCTTAAATCCCAAAAGCCAGTGTTTCCGTTGTTCAAAATTGTGTATTGTAAATCCTTTATCCTTAACTCCCCGTCTTTGACGAAGTAAAAATAGGCATTTGATGTATCCCCGGGCAATTGTGAGCTTTGACCTTTTGAATCAACCGCCTTGAAGAAATATCTAACAAGTGAGCCGTTTGGTTGAGCGGGGATTGTCCCTTCCCAAAGCGTGTCGCCACTTATTTTTGACATCAGTAACTCATTAAATGGTCCGTAATTTACGCTATATAAAATTTTCACAGTGTCAACATTAACACTTGGGTCTGGATCTGTCTTTTTCACGATCGCTCTTACTTTCACAGGGTCGGTGCTTGTTGGTTTGGCTGGCTCGCGCTTTTGCGGTGTGGTAAATGCATGGTTTATCTCCGGAGCATAAGATAAAATTTTTACATCGCCAGGATATAATGGCGTAATTGCATAACCACTTGCAACACCAACTATCACACCGCGTATGTATTCAAGTTTTGTCCCAATCGGTGGTGGTGTCCAATTTGGATCAAACCCCCCAGAACCACCTCTAAAGTATCTTGAACCATCGTAAACCTGCATAACATTCCCTGAATCATCCCCAATCCACCAAGTCCATCTTCCTCCAACAGTTCCACTTCTATTGACAACAGAAACATTCTTTATAACGACATATACATCTTCCCATTGTTCACCGGTTGAAAAATTGATTTTATGACCACCCGTTGATGCATTTCCACTTACAAAATCAGAAACTCTCACTTCAACTGGATCAGGTCTTTGCGGTTTCCAATCAATAACCTCAATGGGTATTATCTGTCCTGTTTGTGGATCAGGGATGACCGTAAAGAGCTCTGTATAACCAGTGCTTGAACTTGCTGGAAATTCTTCAACACGTCCGACAAGTTTTACAACCATTCCAGTGTCAAGGACTTGTATCCCTGTTGCTTGAGTGTTTGATGATGTTGTATCGTTGGCTAAAACAATTATACCGCTCCACGGACCCCCGGCTGTATCCTGGATGAAAACAACATATCTGTTGCCAAGTGCATACATCTGCGGTTTATTCATGACTATACCGACAACTGTGAATGTGTCACCGTATTGAGCTGACGAAAGCGGTGGAACATGCCAGTATCTTGAATCCTCAAGCCAGTGTGGGAAGGTGGCTGCATTGAAAGCAACCCCAGCAGATTGCAAGCTATCCGCTTTTCTCAATGAGTCGGGATGAACCCATTGAATCTCTTGAATTGATTTCAAAGGGAATGGATTTTGTTGAGCGATTGAAATGGTTGAGATGAGAATTAACAGCGTAAAAAATGCTAACCTCATAAGTTTATCTCCTTTTGTTTTAAAAATTTATTCCTCAAATTCGGGTGTTAACACATTTATCTTCTCGTTTGATAGAAGAACAACCGCCTCAGCTGAAGCATTAGCTGAGATAACATAAGCAGTCACTTCTCTTTGAACTTGTTCTCTGAACGCTTTCACTTTCTCAATTATCCTTTCCGCCTTCTTCTTGCTGAGCGATGAAGAAATCTCAATTATGACTTCCTTTTCATTGAAAATCACAATGTCCAAATCAGATTCCTTGCCGTCATACTTTATCCTTCTCTTTTCAACCTTATATTCAGGTCCGAAGAGAACTTTCATAATCTCGGTGTATGCCTTTCTGAACATATCTTCCGTCATAATCCCCCAGCGAGCACCTATATTTCCAACGGTCACCTTTAACTTCATCACTTCATCAGCGAGTTTATAAAATTCAATCTTCATATCGTTGAATTCCTTCACCAGACCACCAACCGTGATTTTCAATTCATAAACTTCCTTCACAAGTGACTCAATCGCTCGTGAATGTTCCTCCAATCGCTTTGAGTGTTCCTCAAGCCGTTTCGTATGCTCTTCAAGAACTTGCGAATGTCTTTCAAGAATTTTTGAATGTTCTTCTTGGCGTTGGCTTAATTCATGAATCGCTTTTGTATGCTCTTCAAGAACTTGTGAATGTCTTTCAAGAATTTTTGAATGCTCTTCTTGGCGTTGGCTTAATTCATGAATCGCTTTTGTATGTTCTTCAAGAACTTGTGAATG
>Ga0072500_130674_pt1 | contig 59336 bp, 56 predicted proteins | sample GBScelen77Swater_FD_63803 | JGI IMG/M metagenome (GOLD analysis project Ga0072500, IMG submission 63803) | Hot spring microbial communities from Great Boiling Spring, Nevada - cellulolytic enrichment S 77C v2 (version 2) | ecosystem: Environmental > Aquatic > Thermal springs > Hot (42-90C) ...
GCCAAGTCTTTCAATGGGTTTTGTGTGCCAGAAATCAAGTCCAGAGCATAAAGAGGCTTTTTCTTCAAGAGTCATCTGTGAGATAAGTTTTTTTATATCCCTCTCCATTTAATATACCTCCTTACAATTTAAACTATTCTTTTCTTGCTAACTTTAAAGGTTTGCTCTTTTCTTTTTTCATAAAAATATATTGATCATAAATAAGCTCTACAAAAGATCTATCAACCCCCTCAACATACTCTGGGCTTATACCTTCTTCAAAAGATACTAAAACTTTATCAATAGTCTCATAGTCAACTCCCAAAGAAAATTCATCTGTAATTCCTGGTAATAGATCTGGAGAAGGAGGTTTATTAATAATCTTTTCTGGGACCTTCAACAACTTTGCAAGCTCTCTGACTTCCGTCTTATATAGATGAGATAATGGTGCTACATCAGCAGCATCATCCCCATACTTTACATAGTATCCTAAAAGTTCCTCTGTAAGATTAGTACAACCTACTACGAGAAAATTCTTTTTTTCTGCATAAAAATATAGGAGAATCATCCTCAATCTATGCTTTATCCTATAGTACGCAATACCCTCATAAAACCACCTAAATCTTTTACTATTCACTTTACCTCTTTGGGCAAAAAATATAGGTTTACCTAAGGATTTAGAATACTCCTCATAGAGATATCTTACCGCTTTTTTCTTAAGTGGTCTTAAAAGAAGCCAAAAAAGAGGAATAATCTTGTATACCCCTAGCACCCAAAGAGTATTTGTCAAACTAAATACTTTGTAGGGAACATCTAAGTTTCTAACTAAAAATAAGGCATCTCTAAGGGAAGAAGGCTCAGAATCCATTTCAGGCATAATAAGAGCAAAAATCTTATCTTTGCCTACAGCTTCCAATAAAAGATACAATACAACAGCAGAATCAAGTCCTCCACTAACCCCTATAACATATCCATTCTTTCCCTCTTCGTCTAACTTTTCTCTTAAAAACTTTATTATTCTGTTTTTCTCTTCTAATAAATTCATCTTAAGAAATCTCTTTATATCTTCCCTTTAACAATAATATAATATTGAAAGTTCTTAACCACAATAAGGAGGTTTGGAAAGTATGTATAAAAAAGTTGCTATTGTAACTGGAGGAGGGCAAGGAATTGGAAAAGCCATAGCCAAAAAATTCTTGGAAAATAGCATCTCAGTAGTAATTGCAGAGATTGATGAAGAAGCAGGAAGAGAAACGGAAGAAGAATATTCATCCTTGGGAGAGATAAAATTTATTAAGACTGATGTATCCAATGAAGAAGAAGTCAGAAATATGATAGAAGAGACTATCAAAATCTTTGGAAGGATTAACTATCTTATCAATAATGCTGGAATTGGAATAAACAAACATATATCAGAACTCACTTTAGAAGAATGGAATAGAGTCTTAGGAGTAAACCTAACAGGAGCCTTTTTATGTAGTAAATATGCCTATCCTTATCTCAAAAAGGAAAAAGGGGTAATTATAAATATTGCATCCACAAGAGCTTTTATGTCAGAGCCAAATACGGAAGCTTATTCAGCCTCAAAAGGTGGAATTTATGCATTAACTCACGCCCTTGCTATAAGTCTTGGTCCTGAGATAAGGGTAAATTGTATAAGTCCTGGCTGGATTGAAGTATCAGAGTGGAAGAAAAAGAGCTTAAGAAAACCCGCAGAGCTTACAGAGCTTGATCACAAACAACATCCCGTAGGAAGAGTAGGAAGACCTGAAGATATAGCAAGTCTTGTCCTATACCTAATATCAGATGACGCAGGATTTATTACAGGAGCAAACTTTATAGTTGATGGTGGAATGACAAGAAAAATGATTTATTTATGAACTACTTTAACAACTTATCAATGGGAAAAGGTATCTTGTTTTTATTTTTCAAAATAAATTCCCTATTTTTCCTATCTCTATATTGTACCAAAGCTCTTTGAAGTCTTCTTTCTTCATAGGTTTTTGCCACATATATTTTTTCCTTTCTATCAGGATGATACTCCGTATAAAATGCACAAGATGCTGGAGTTAGTGGCAATGGAGTATAATCCTGAATTTGCTCTAAATAATGGCCCAATCCTTTCACATAAATAGCAAGATCCCATGCATCCTTCAGTGTAGCTCCAGGATGAGAAGATATAAAATATGGAATAGCATATATCTCTTTCTTCAATTTTCTTTTTATTCCTTCAAATACTGCTATAAAACTTTCATAAACCTCAAACTTAGGCTTCTTCATAATCTCAAGGACATTATTTTTCACATGTTCTGGTGCTACAGACATATGTCCTCCAATATATCCTTCTTTTATGATCTCTCTTATATAATCTGTATCCTTTAATGCAAGATCATATCTTATTCCTGATGCTATGAAGACATGTTTTATTTTAGGAATATCTTTTATCTTTTTAAGAAGTCTTAGCTGAGGAGAAAAGTCAACTACAAGACTTGGACATATCTCAGGAAATAAACAATCTCTGTTAGTGCAAGATCCAGGTATACCATAAACCTTACATCTCAAACTATACATATTGGCAGTAGGTCCACCAACATCTGAAATTGTTCCATTGAATATCTTATGTTGAGAAAGATTATAGGCTTCCTTTAATATAGAGTCTTCACTACGAGATATTACTTGCCATCCTTGGTGAAGATTAAGAGAACAAAAAGTACAACTTCCAAAACAACCTCTATGGGAAATTATAGAAGTTTTTACTGTTTCAAAAGCTGGAATCTTTTCTTTATATGAAGGATGAGGAAGTCTTTGAAAAGGTAGAGAATATATTAAATCTAAATCTTTCTCCGAATATTCCATAGGAGGATTTTGTACAATATATCTTTTTCCATCCCTTTGTATCAAAGTCTTTCTCTTTTTCATCCCATTTAATAACATTCTATTAAAATCATGATATCTATCTTTATCCTGAGAGACCTCTTCAAAGGAGGGAAGCATTACATAATCTTTTAATATTCCTTTTTCTACAAACTCTTTAAACTCTTTCTCACTAAGGGAATAAAGAATTCCTGGCACAATATATATATCATGCCAAGATTTACCCTTTGCAAGAAGTTTTGCAATCTCTACTACTTGTTTTTCCCCCATTCCATAAACAATAATCTTTGCTCTCGAATCTAACAAAATAGAATGTCTAATCTTGTCATCCCAATAATCATAATGAGAAAATCGTCTTAAGCTTGCTTCAAGTCCCCCTAATACAATAGGTACATCAGGATACAATTCATGTACTACATTAGCATATACAATAACTGCTCTATCAGGCCTTTTACCATAAGTTCCTGATGGAGTATAGGCATCTTCCTTACGTCTTAATTTATTTGGAGTACAATTAGCCACCATAGAATCTACAGAACCTGAAGTAATACCAAAAAAAAGTCTTGGCCTCCCAAGTATTTTAAAAGAGTTTTTATCTCTCCAGTCAGGCTGAGGAATTATACCAACCTTAAAGCCATGATACTCTAGAACTCTACCAATCACAGAAGATCCAAAAGAAGGATGATCCACATAAGCATCTCCTGTAACAATTATTACATCCAATTCATCCCAACCTTTTCTCCTTACCTCATCAAGATTTACAGGTAAAAAATTAAACATCAGTACTCACACCTACAATTCTTATCTATGTTTCTATCTTCAGTCTCAAGTTCAATAGTTGAGTGATCTATCTCAAATTTACATTTTAAAAGCTTTCTTACCTCTTCCGCAATCCTTTCAGCCTTAGAAAGCATTTGATCCTCTAATACTACATGAGCAGAAAAAAGCAAATCTTTACTTGATATCTGCCATAAATGAATATGATGTACATTCTTAACTCCTGGTATCTTTGATATCTCTGAAACAACACTTTCTATATTTATGCCTTTTGGAGTACCTTCCATCAAAATATGAATAGTATCCTTTAAAAGATATATTGAATTATAAAAAATGAAAACTGCTATGAGAAGAGATATTATAGTATCTATATAATATAGTTTATAAAAAATTATAAAAATAGCTCCAACTATAACTCCAACAGAAGACAAAGCATCAGATAAAAGATGTAAAAAAGCCCCTTTAACATTTAAATTACGTTTGGAATCCTCATGAAGAACATAAGCTCCCAAAATATTACCTACAAGTCCAATAATACCTATAATAAATGTTTGTAAACCCTGTACTTCCTTGGGAGATCTCCATCTATGAAAAGCCTCTAAAATCAAAAATAAAAATATAATAACTAGTAAAATCCCATTTAAAAGAGCAGCAAGAATTTCAATCCTTCTGTATCCGTAAGTATGGTATTTGTTACTCTTTTTATTTTTTGAAATAAGTTCTGCAAGATAACTTATCACTAAAGCAAAAAAATCATTTACGTTATGTAAAGCATCACTTACTAAAGCAAGACTTCCAGAGATAACACCCCCTATAATCTCTAAAAGTGCCATGGACAGATTTAAAAACATAGCAATTAAAATCTTTCTTGCCATAAAATTTACCTCCAATATTGTAAATATTCCTTAGTATTATCTACAAATATTCTCTTTGTAATCAAGAGATTCTTTTATTATATACCAATTTAATTTTTCACCATTAAAAAAAATTATGTTATGATAGTATTAAGAATTTTAGGGGGAGGTGAAAAATTAATTTCTCTTCTCCTATTACCCTATTGAAATATCACTATTAAAAGGAGGAAATTTAAAATGTTTAAAAATTTTTTCTTTTTGTCTTAATTATTCTAATCCTATTCTCCCTATCATTAAAACTTTCTTTAGCTCAGACCCAGGAAATAATTAAAGGGAATTTACCTTTAAATGGAGCTGTTACAAGTAATTTAAAATCACCCATAAAAACTGACATATGGGAAATTTCCCTAAGTTCTGATGGCCTCCTTATATTAACATTAACATCGGACAAAACTCTAAATGTAAATATATTCTTATATGATACTGATGGTAAAAAAGAAATTGCTCGGGCAGAAGATAGTATAAGAAATGAAAAACTGGTAATAAGAAAAGCTTTAAAACAAGGTAAGTATTATGTAAAGGTAACCCGATGGTATGAAGAACATCAAGGAAATTACACGCTAACAAACAAATTCGAAAAGGATCCTTTAAAAAATGATATTGAGCCCAATGATAATGTAGACCTAAAACAAGGAATAGACGAGGCAAAAAATATTGAAATAAATTCCGAAATCACAGGGCATTTAGGATATTATGGAAATGGTAGTCAGGATAGAAATAATAGATTTAAAATAACCCTACCTTCAGATGGTTATTTGGAAATAACTATCACAAACGATGATTCTTTAACTACTTATGCTTTCCTCTATGATGTAAATGGAAAAAGAGAAATTTTGAGAAATGAAACAAGAAATAGGAGTTATAAACTAATATATCCCAATCTAAAAGCTGGAACATATTATTTATTAATATCAAGTCTTTGGGACATCCATTACGGTGGCTATACTATAGAAAATAAATTTATACCTCAAAACATTAAAGGAGACAAAGAACCAAACGATAACATTAATAATGCTGTAGATGTAAGTATTCCATCTGTAATCTCAGGAACTTTAGGATATTATGGAAATGAAAAACAAGATAGAGATGACTTCTTCAAATTCCATATTCCTCAAGAAATGGACTTAGATATATATCTTACAGAAGAACCCACATTGATTACTTACATCTTCATTTATAATGAAAATAAACAAGAAATAGCAAGAAATGACATAGGAGTTTCTGATTACCAAATCTCTTTAAAATTAAAACCTGGCACATACTATATACAAGTAAATAGCATAGGAAACCACCTTTATGGTGGATACTACATAGGATTAAATAGACAAGTTCCATCCCTTTTTATAGAAACTCCTAAAAAAGCAGAAGAAGAAACAGCAAATATAATAAAAATAACAAATCCTATCAATAATCATACATATGCAGTTATAGATAAAAATCTAAGCTGGGAAGAAGCAAAAGATTTTTGCGAAAATATGGGAGGACATCTCGCCACTATTACATCCTTAGAAGAACAAAGATTTATTGAATTTCTCCTATCTATTTATGGTAAACAAAATGATTACTTCTTAGGAGCTAAATATGAAGAAAGAGAAAGAAAATTTAAATGGGTAACTGAAGAACCATTTGTATTCTACAATTGGGACACTGGGGAGCCCAATAACTTGGAAGTAGAAAAATATTTAATAATATATAAAACGTTAGAAAAATTTGGAAAATGGGGAAATGTGCCAACTATCCAAAAGGGCTTTATCTGTGAATGGGAATAGATAACAAGCGAAATTTGTAATCATTATAAAGCCTCGGATTCAAATCCGAGGCTTTCTTTTTATAATAACGGTTACAATTATATAAAACAAATATTTATTATTGTATAAATGTGTTATTAAATGTAAAATAATTACAAAAAAAGAAAGGGGGCATTTTATTGCAAAAATATATTACTCTTATCTTTATACTGCTCTTAACTATTTCCATATCTATTTCTCAATCAGAAATAACTATCCAAGCAGAAAATGGAATATTGAAAGGTACTTTCGTAGCAAAAACAATTTCAGGATATCAAGGCAGTGGATATGTGGATGGGTTCGATCAAGATGGTGATTCTTGCACCGTCACTGTAGAGGTACCAGAAGATGGTATGTATGAGATTATAATTGGATATGCAGCTCCATATGGATATAAAGAAAATTCCCTCTACGTAAATGGAGCCTTCCAAACAAATATAAAATTTAACCCATCTCAAAGCTTCACTACTGTATCAGGAGGATTAATACCATTGAAGAAAGGGAAAAATACCATAAGTATTGTAAAAAGTTGGGGATGGTTTTTGCTGGATTATTTTAAGATAAAAAAGGCGGAAATCCCAGCATTAAATCCTACTAATAAGCTGATAACTCCAAATCCATCTCCTGAAGCTCAGAAATTAATGGATTACCTAATAAATATTTATGGAAAATATACCTTATCAGGACAACAAGGCTATAAAGACTCCTTTTATATCTGGACCTTAACTGATAAATTTCCAGCCATATGTGGTTTTGATATGATAGATTACTCTCCCTCAAGAGTTGAAAGAGGAGCATCTTCCAGGGATGTTGAAGATGCTATAGATTGGTGGAAAATGGGAGGAATTGTACAATTTCAATGGCATTGGAATGCTCCAAAGGGACTCTATGATGTACCTGGAAAGGAATGGTGGAGAGGCTTTTATACGCAAGCCACAAGTTTCGATCTTGAATATGCGATGAATCATCCAGAATCTGAAGATTACAAGCTTTTAATAAGAGATATAGATGCTATAGCAGTACAACTAAAGAGACTACAAGAAGCAAAGGTTCCCGTCCTTTGGAGACCTCTCCATGAAGCTGAAGGAAGATGGTTTTGGTGGGGAGCAAAAGGTCCAGAACCATGCAAAAAATTATGGAGACTTCTTTTTGATAGACTTGTTAATTATCATAAAATAAACAATCTAATATGGATCTGGACCACTACTGATTCTCCTTCTGCCCTTGACTGGTACCCTGGAGATGTATACGTAGATATAGTCGGAGCTGATATATATCTAAAAGACAAAGATTATTCACCCTCTACAGGCATGTTCTACAATATTGTAAAACTTTTTGGTGGTAAAAAATTAGTAGCCATGACGGAAACAGGAACTATACCAGATCCTGATGCTATGGTTAAGGAGAAAGCTTACTGGGCATGGTTTATGACTTGGAGTGGATTCGAAAGTGATCCAAATAAAAATGAGCCCTCTCATATCAAAAAAGTCTTCAATCATCCTTTCGTTATAACAAAAGACGAGCTTCCTAAATTTATAGAAGAATAAAAAAATCCCCAAGGCTTTTTAGCCTTGGGGAACTTTTTCTTAATCTATTTTAATTTAGAAAGTTCTTGTTTTGCTAAAGATACTGACTCTTCATGAGTTTTTAAGAGCCATGGATGAGGAGGGCTATCTATAACCTTTTGAAACATTTCTTTTGCCAGATCCTTTTTATTCATTTTAAGATACAAATAACCAAGCTCTAAGTAAACATTAGGATAAATAGGAGTATATTTTAAGGCTTCTTTCATATAATATTCTGCCTTTCCATAATTATATAGGGGAAATGGTACATCCCTATATCTCATTCCCATAGCAAGAAGGGCAAAAGTTTTATATAAAGGATCTTCAAGAATCTCTATTGCTTTGCTTATATACCTATCAAAATCTCCCAACATAAAAAGGCTTTGTATAATACCTTTATATTGGGCAAGCCTACCAATAGCTGCACCTGCGATATACCAGGCTCTTCCATTTTTGTCATCAAGTTTTATTGCTTTTTCCGCATAACTCCTTGCTTTTTCATACATTTTTTCTTTATCCTTTCCAATAACTCCCCAATGTCCATACTCTAAATATGCATCTGCAAGTACCGTAAGAAGATAAGAATCTTTTTGAAGATTAGAGTCCTTTTCAAGTTCAGAGATAAGAGATATGATTTTGTTTACATCTCTATCTCTTCTTGCCTCATAAAAAAGATTATTAGCAGTCTGAAAATCCATAGAAAGTGAGATATTAAAAAGTAATATTAAAGAGAGAATTACAAAAAAGATTTTTCTCATATACTACCTCCCCCTAAACTATTTTTCAGAGATAACAATCATTCTACGGGAAGAAATAGAAAGAGAACTACTATCATATCCTCCCAAGAATTTTATCACTTTTAATCCTACCATCTCCAAAAGTAGTTTAATCTCTGTAGGTGTATATACTCTTATAAAAAATGGCTTTTCCTTTATCTTACCATCTCTTATTATTATTCTCCTTGCATAAATTCTACTCTCCGTAATATCTATAAAATTAAAATCAATCATATAATTCCCTTCTTTTTCTATAACAGTATAAGGTAAAAAATTCCTAAGAATAAAATCCCTATTACTTATATCAAGCAAAAATTTTCCACCTTTTTTAAGTGATCTTGCAGTATTTTTAAGAATCTTAAAATTTTCCTCATCTTCATAATATCCAAAGGAAGTAAACATAGATATTATCACATCAAACTCTTCATTATAATCCATATCTCTAACATCCTTTAAAATATAATTAACCTTCACTCCCAACCTTTCTGCATCCTTTTTTGCCATATCCAAAAATTTCTCATTTATATCCAATCCAGTAACATCATGCCCTAATAATGCAAGTCTATTTGCATGCCTTCCATATCCACAAGCCATATCAAGAATCTTTTTTTGTTCTTTTAAATCAAGTTCCCTTCTTATAAAATCTACCTCTATTTGTGTCATTTCCTCATTAAGCATATCTTCATAAAAATATATGTAGTCTTCTGGGTCAAAAATTTCCTCCCAGTTAGGCTTAAAACCTTTCTCCATAAAAAAAATAACCTCCCTTTTGAAGGCTATAATTCTAAAAAATTATACAATAAAAACTATAAAAAACCATTCTATTAATGAGTATATTAACTATTTATACACTTTAAGGTGTAAAAGGTTCTTTATAGAGAGGCAAAAATAAAAAGCCCCCCTTTCGGGGGGCTTATTTTTTACTTCCTTCCTGTTGGCTTCAAGAATGGTAACATGTACTTGAAGTTAGGCCAATGATGATATGGTATACAATATGGATTTTCTGCTGTTGGATAATTGGTCCAGTAGTATTCATCATACCCTACTACTCCTGGATATGTGAATGTTGGAATTGTTGGCATATCTTGAGCTACTATCTTTAATCCTTCCATTCCTAATGCCTTGTTCTTTGGAGAATCCCAACTTACTTTTTGCATTTCTTTTATGATTTGGTCAAGTTTTGGATTGGTCCATCTACATTGATGGCCTGGATAGTATTCACCAAGTGGTCTGTAATATGCTGAATCAAATTGCTCAAGAGTTCTGTATAAGTCTGGATGTCCACCCCATGGCTCTCTTGCTGGCCATTGTCCTGATGTGGATACTTCAAAATCACCTACGTTCATTAATGTTCCGTCATTTTCTGTAGCATATACCTCAGTATCTATTCCAAACTTCTTCCACACTTGAGATAATGCAAAGGCATTCCTGAAGTTAACTGATGCTGGGTTGGGTGGTGTTAATATGGTGATCTTCCATGGTTTACCTTCTGGTGTTAACCATTTTCCATCTTTATCTCTCTTGAATCCATTCTTTATAAGTAATTTCTCCGCCACATCTGGTGCATACTTATACCAACCTAATCCAAATATCTTTCTAATTTCATTAGGATCACTTGGTACATTGTATCCTCTCTTCTTTGCATATTCTGCTATCCTCATTGGTACATCTGGATCATATACTTTAAATGGTTTTCCATCTACTGTAATTGTTAGATTCTTTAACCATGGTTCAAGTGGCTTGAAGTACCATTCCATATAAGCTGGAGTTGCAGGTATATGTAAGGCTGATACTGTTACTGCTCCGTCATAAGCAAGTCCTACATACTCTACTATATCTATTGCTAATGTTAATGCCCATCTCACTTCCTTATTATTCCATGGAGCCTTTGCATTGTTAAATATTACTCCACTTACACATGGGTCTACGTTCACTATGTATGGGAATTCTTTTCTATATGCCCTTGCATATTTATTTGTTGATAATACCGATCTCAATCCTTCCATAGTTAGATCTGCCATGTCTAATTGATGGTTATTCATTGCAAGTACTTGTTTTTCTGTTGGTCCATAGTAATAGAAGAGTACATATTTAGGTTGTGGCATTCCAAAGAGTTTTCCTGTTGGTGTCCTTTGCCAGTCTTCTCTTCTCTGCCAGAGTACCCAGTATCCACCTGGATCATAGCTATGTAATACATATGGTCCAGAACTTATTGGTGGTTTGAAATCAAAGGATATAGGATCTTTTACTTTCTCAAATACATGTTTTGGTAATGGCCTACAAGCTCCCCATCTATCTAAGAAATAGGCATGGAATCTGGCATTGGGCTTCTTCAATTCAAATACTACAGTATATTTGTCTGTTTTGTATACTCTTTTTACATATTCAGTAAAAGTAGCATTGTATCCTAATTCCTGATATTTCATAATAAGTTCTACAGTATACACCAAGTCATCAGCTGTGAATTCTACTCCATCACTCCAGTAGCATCCCTCTCTTAATTTTACTACCATCTTTGTAAAATCACTGTTATATATTGGCTTTTCTTTTGCAAGAGCATTTATAACCTTTCCAGTTGCTGGATCTACTATCCATATTGGTTCAAGCATTAATTGTTGTATTCCTCTATCGGGTGATCTCCATGTGGCTGGCCATACATTGAAGTTGTCTGGTGATCCAATTCTTCCACTCAATATATTAGCTACTATAGTTTCATTTCTTGGTACATTTGGTCCTAATTGTGAAAAGGCTGTTTGAGATAATGTGAATACCATTAACAACACTAAACTCAAGAAAACTAACTTCTTCATAAAATCACTAACCCCCTAACTTAATTTTTTGAGAAACGTTTTGATACATAGAGAAAAAAACCTTTTTTCTTCTTTTTCCACCTCCCTTTAAAAACTTATACGCAATCGTTTGTAGAATATTATATACCTAAAATTAAAAAAATACAATAAAATTTTTAATCAAAAAATACTTTACTTATTTATATACAACATACTCTCAATAATTACAGAAAAGGAAAGTAAAAGAAAGGATAAAAGATAAAAAATATCTACCCAATTAGATATACCATAATTCCCAAATATATATGAAAAAACAATATCAGCAATTGTACATGCAGATATACCAAGAATAAAGTAAGCATAACTCTTCGCTACTTTACCACCCCAAAATTGAATCATAAGCACAAAAGCTAAAACCAGTAAAATAAAATCACCAAGAAGATAAAAAACATTTAAGGTCTTCTCAAGCCAATGAGTGTTAGAAACTAAAATCGGAAGTACAACTTGCTGAATAAGAAGGCTTAAAAATACCAATGATATTATTATAATCATAAACTTTTCAGAAGGATTTAACTCAATCCTCAAAAGCCTTATAAAATAGGAAAGAAACATGAAGGCAAGAAGATAAAAAAGAGCATAAAAAATATCAGATATACCAGGAAAAGGAGCCTCTTGATTCAAAAATATGGCATAAAAATTCCAAATTGTATCACCTACGAAGAGAAAGATTAAGCTCAAAACCAAGAAAAACCAGCCAATCCAACCTTTCCATCTACGGTCCACTTTAAGAAAGTAATAAAGGGCAATTCCCAAAGAGAGAGTAATGGAAAACTGATAAAGAATTGGATAGAATCTTTGTTCCACCAACAAGAAACTTACACCTAAAAATACTAAAAATGGAAGTAAAAAGAGAATAATAAATAAAATACTAAGCCTTTTATATGTCGTATTCAAAATCCCTTCCCCCTTTCAAAACTCAATATTCTCTGGATTCAACCTATCAAGAAGCTCAATTATTACCTTATCATTCTGATTTCCTTCCAAAAACTTCTTATAAGCTTGCATATATTTTTGCTTAACGAATTTCTCACCCCATATACCAGCAAGCTCTCTATTTATTCTTGCTATAAGTTCAACAACCTCTTTCTCTACCTCATCATAACTTTCCATAATTTCATTTTTAACTGTAAAATTGTTATTTGAACATATTAATGATTTCTCTAATATCTTTAAATTTTTTAATAAACTTTCCATATTTTTAATATACATTCCAAATTCAGTGTAGTAATTAATCACGTAATTAACATATTCCAATAACTTTTTTGTCCAAGAAGTTATATCTTCTTCTATAAAGCTAAACTTCAAAGAAGGAATATTTAATCTTTCAAATTCCTCTTCTCTTACTTGATAGAAACTAAGAAGATTTTCTTTATTCTCAAAAAACTCAGAAATAGAAAGTTCATCTTTTAAAATCCCATCCCTTTCTTGATAACATCCTAAAAATTTACCTTTACTAAATAAAAAATGAATCTTATCAGAAGGACTTTCAATCAATATATGAGATATGGTGTTTTCTTTTTTGGCTTCCTCCACTAATTTATCGGCCACAAAGAGATAGGTTTCTTCCTGAAAAATTTTAGGAGTAGAAAAATAACTTATTAAAATAGACAAAACTATCTCTTTTTCAAGAGAATAAAGAGATATTAAATTGGATCTTGCAATAAAATCATTTACAAATATCTCAATAGAAGCATTATCTTCTGCCAAAATCTCTGTTTCTCTAATAGTGTATGCTTTAGGTACAACACCATTATAAATTAATATCTCTGTTATAAAATTAGAGCTTTCCCCCCAAAGCACACCATTAAATTTTTCCAATCTAAACCATGAAATAAGTTCTTTAATATTTATCAGAAATGCAGGGGTCTTAATATAAATCTCTTTCCCAATAGGAAACTTCACCTTAATACATCCCCTTCCCCTTATTCAATAAATATCTATATCCTAAAAGGGAATTTCCTTACCATCTTTGAAAAATTTTCCTGTTACTTCAAAAGGCATAGTAACAAGAGCCAAAGCTCCCTTTGCAGAATCTTTTGGGCTTCCAGGGGCATTAGGCCCACCCATATCCGTCTTTACCCATCCAGGATCTAAAGCATTGACAGCAACCTTTCCTTTCAATTCATTAGCAAGAAGCACGGTAAGACCATTTAGTGCAAATTTACTTAATCTATAGCTTGCAATATCATACATCTCTCTTAAAGCTGAAAAAGTACCTGCTCCAGAGCTAACATTCACTATTCTTGGCTCATTACCTTTAAGAAGAAAAGGTACCATAGCCCTTATAAGATAATACGGAGCATAAAGATTCACTTGAAAAGTTTTTTCCAATATATCCTTATCTTCTTCTAAAAATCCTCCATAAGCTAACATTACCCCAGCATTATTAATAAGAATATCCAAAGCATTCCATTTATTTTTGACAAACTCTACCACCTTTTCTTCAAAACCCATTTGGGATATATCTAATACAAGACCTTCAAAATCCCCCAATTTCTTAAATTCTGACTCTGCTTCTCTTAATCTCTTCTCATCCCTCGAAATACCAATTATACTTGCCCCTTCTTCTAAAAATAACTTTACAATCTCATAACCAACACCTCGGGAAGCTCCTGTTATCAACACCCTTTTCCCCTCAAGTACTCTACCCATTATATATTTACCTCCAATCATTCTCTAACTTATATACTAACATCATTATAACACATTACCTTATAATTTCTTTTACAATTGAAAAAATAAAATCTTATTGGTATAATTACTAAAATTCAAAATGGGTTCTAAGGAGGATAAGAAGCTTTGCTTAGACAGAATTTCTTAGAAGAACTTAAAAAATTAGAAAACTCACTTGTAGAAATGGGCTCTACTGTAAAGGATATGCTTGAAAAAAGTAAAAAAGCCATAATAGACAAAGATGAGGCTTTAGCAAAACAAGTTATAGATATGGATGATATTGTAGACAAATACAATTGGAGTATAGAGAACAACTGTCTCAAGCTTCTTGCTCTTCAGCAACCTATGGCTCATGATCTTAGAGTAATTGCTGCTGCAATGAAAATTATAAGTGATATAGAAAGAATGGGAGATTATTGTGTAGATATAGCCAAATTCACTATTGAACTAATCAAGTTACCCCTATTGCCATTAAACAAAAATTTAACAAACATGTTTGAACTAGTTGAAAAAATGCTCTGTGATTCACTGGATGCCTTTATTAACAGAGATATTAACTTTATACTAAGTGTGGTAGACCAAGATGACGCTATTGATAGAACATATTACCGAATATATGATGAGGTTATAGAAGAGATCGAACATGCACCTGAGACTGCCCCTCAGCAAGTAAAATATCTTATGATTGCAAGATTCTTAGAAAGAATAGCAGACCATATAACCAATATAGCAGAAAGAATATATTATATGGAAACAGGAGAATTAAAAGAGCTTCACGAATAAATTAGCCAAACTTTCCTGTAATATACTCTTCAGTAAGCTTTTTCTTTGGATTTGTAAAAATCTCAGCAGTAGGTCCTATCTCAATAACTTCTCCAAGGTACATGAATACCGTCTCATCTGATACTCTTGCTGCTTGTTGCATATTGTGAGTAACAATTATTATTGTGACTTCCTTTTTCAATTCCCTTATAGTCTCTTCTATTCTATATGTAGATATGGGGTCTAAAGCTGATGTAGGCTCATCCATAAGTAATACCTCGGGTTGCACAGCTAAGGCTCTTGCTATACAAACTCTTTGTTGTTGCCCGCCTGATAGGCTAGAAGGATACTCCCTTAATCTATTCTTAACCTCTTCCCAAATTCCAGCAAGTCTTAAACTTCTTTCCACAATTTCATCCTTTTCTGATTTTGAAAGTCTTTTATTGTTCAAGATATATCCTGCAATTACATTATCATAAATAGTCATATTAGAAAAAAGATTTGGTCTTTGAAAAACCATTCCAATTCTTCTTCTTACAATAACAGGATCCACATCCTTACCATATATATTTAAATTACCCAAAAAGATGTTACCTTCAACTCTTGCACCAGGAGACAATTCATGCAATCTATTAAAACATCTAAGAAGAGTGGTCTTTCCACAACCTGATGGTCCAATAATAGCTGAAATATATTTCTCTTTAATAGAAAGATTAATATTTTTAAGGACATGCATAGACCCAAACCATGCATTTAAATTTTCGACCCTTATCTTATCCAATGCACATTCCTCCCTTAATGTTTTCCTTTTTTACTCGCATATATTCGGGCAATTATATTTAAAATCAAAATAATAGTAACAAGAACAAGGGCTGATGCAAAAGCTTTATTTCTCCAATCATCATATGGAGATGTGGCATAATTAAAGATGGTTACAGTAAGGCTTCCAATTGGCTTAGTCAAGCTAAGACTCCAATATACATTATTAAATGAAGTAAAAAGTAAAGGCGCAGTTTCTCCCATAACTCTTGCTACTGCGATCATTATTCCTGTTACTATACCACTGGATGCAGAAGGAATAACCACTCTCAAAATTGTTTTCCACTTTGGCACTCCCAAGGCATAAGCTGCTTCTCTTACAGAGATAGGCACCATTTTTAAAGATTCTTCTGTAGATTTAGCTATAACAGGAAGCATTATTATAGATAAAGCTATACTTCCGGCAAGAGCTGAAAAGGTCCTCATAGGGATAACAATTATAGTATAAACAAAGACACCTATGATTAAAGTTGGAAAACTGGTAAGTACCTCTGTTAAAAATTTAGCCCACCATGCAAGCTTTCCTAAATGATATTCTGTAATAGCTATAGCAATCATCATACCTATAGGCACTCCAATTAAAGATGCCACTAAAGTAAGAATTAATGTACCTACAATAGCATTTGCAACTCCACCACCCGGAACACCTGGAGGCTTGGGAAGCTCTAAAAAAAGACTGAAATTTATATATCTAATACCCTTTATAAATACATCCCCTAAAATCCAAAAAAGAAATAAAGATCCAATAAGGAATGTTATCATGCTTATGGTTAACATTACTCTATTTATTATCTTTCTTGTCCTATAATTCATTCTTTAACAATCCTCTTCAATATATAGTATCGAGCAAACCCCATTATTAGAAAAGTGATTAAGAATAAAATTAAAGCGAGTTCCATAAGTACAGAAAGCTTTAACTCACCTGTTGCCTCTGCAAACTGATTTATAATTACACTGGTTATAGTAACTCCAGGAGAGAAGAGGGATATGGATATATCATGAAAATTTCCAATTACCATAGTTACAGCTACAGCCTCACCAAGAGCCCTACCAAGCCCTAAAATTCCTGCTGCAAAAATTCCTGACTTTGCATTACCCAAAACTACCTTTGATATAACCTCCCATTTAGTCATACCAAGAGCATATCCTGCCTCCCTCTGATCCATAGGGACTGCCATTAATATCTCACGAGACAAAGAAGATATGGTTGGAATGATCATAATAGAAAGAACAACTCCAGCAGTAAGATAACCTACTCCCATAGGATATCCTTGGAAGAATGGTAAAAATCCAAGGATTCTTTGAATAAAAGGACCTATCTTAAGTTGAAGTAAGGGAGCTAAAACAAAAAGTCCCCACATACCATAAATTAAACTTGGTATTGCCCCTAAAAGCTCAATAATAAAAGAAAAAATACGTTTTAAAAAAATAGGAGCAAGCTCCGAGATAAATATAGCAATTCCAATACTTATAGGAAAGGCAATAAGAAGAGCAAGAAAAGATGTAACCAATGTACCATATATAGCAGGTAAAGCACCATACTTATCTGCCACAGGGTCCCATATCTTATCTATTACAAATTTAAATCCAAATTTCTTTATACTGGGGATAGAATAAATAACTAATGATATAAAGAGGGATATAACAAGAATAACAAGTAGAAGACTTGCAAAAATGGCAAGACCTTTAAAAATTTTATCTCCTATACTTTTACTCATATATTTCTTCACCCATAAAAACTAAACTACCCTTATTTTAATTTTAGAAAAATCAATCGTAAAGTAAATTAAAAAAATTTTAAAGTAATATCATCTAATATGTTAAAAAACAAATCCATTGTCTCCACCAAATTTTCTCTTTTTATCTTTTCTCTTGTGTCAGACTTTTGATGAAGATCAGGAATATATCCCTCTGAATCACTTCTTATAAAAAAGAAAACAGGAATCTTAAGAAGATGAAAGATATATTGATCCGAATCGGACAGATAATAATTCTCTACAAAATTTGCAGGTACACTCAATTTTTTAATATATTTCTCAGCATACGTATTATAACCTACTATTAAGAATTTTCCCCTTCCTACACAGTCTAAATTTACATTTAAAAATATATTTTCAAGAGGAATAGGAGAATTTTCCACAAAGTATTTTGCTCCTAAAAGTCCCTTCTCCTCTGCATTTGTCACTAAGAATAATATATTAAAAGGATAATCATTACCTTTTTCCAATATTAATTTTGCTATCTCCATTAAAACCCCAACGCCTGAGGCATTATCATTGGCACCTGGAAAAAAGGTGTTATCAGGCTCTTTTCCCACATGATCTACATGGGCAGAAATTAATAAAACTTTCTCACTTTTTATCTTTGATGGTACATAAAAAATAAGATTATAGGCTTTCTCTAATCTTTTATCATATTCAATCCTATAATAACCTATTACTTTTTGTTTCTTATCTAAAAGATCCTTTATATTCTGAAATATTTGAGAAGAAATATAGATTACAGGTAGATTACTATTTTGAAAGAACAAGGATTTTTCAAAAATCAATTCCGTCATATCCTTTGGTATACCCAATATTACTCCCTTTGCACCATAAATAGAGGCAACAACCTGAGACTTCGTAACTCCATTCCTATAATCTGTAAGCCAAAAACTATCTTTAATATTTTTAACATCCCCTTCAATAGGAGCTTCTACTTTCCAGCTTCCCGAAAATCTATCTCTAAAATCTTCCCTATATTTAAATTTCTTTAACTCCTGATTATACTTTATAGCAAATTCGGGCATATCCCTTAGCTCATAAACTTCTACAGGAAAATCTTGCAAAAAATAATTACTAACATTTATCTTATCTAATTCCGAAGACAAAAAATTAATAGCCTCCCTATTTTCTAATGTACCTGCTTGTCTACCCATATATTTTTTATCAGAAAGTTCATAAATCACATTTAGTGCATAATCTCCCTTAACATAAGAAGATAAAGAGGAAATAAAAAGAAGAAAAAAGGATAAAATCAAGATTATAATTCTCATGCGTTTGTACTCCTTTTATCTATCTCTTTAAGAAGTATCAAGGCAGAATTTAAAAGAGAATAGGTATCCATATCCTGAGGAATTGTCTGAGACTTAAATTTTTCAATGTAATTCTCTAAATCAGAGATCAAAGAATACACATCAATTTTAGGAGTAACCCTTGGAGTTATAATTTCTTTCTTTTCTAAATCTAAGGTTTGGGCATAGGTAGGAATAATAGTCTTTCTTCCTCTAAGTTGTAATAACTGTCCAAGGGTTTGAGAAGCCTTAGGCTCTCCATGAACTATGATAAAAGTAGGATCACCTTGAAAATTATCTGTCCAAGTTAAAAGATCCTTTTGATCTGCATGAGCAGAAAATCCATTTATGGTATGAATTTTAGCCCTAACTGTTATTTCCTCTCCCATCACATGTACCTTCCTCTCGCCATCTACAATCCTTCTTCCCAATGTCCCCTCTGCCTGATAACCTACAAAAATCAAATGGGTATTTTCTTTCCACAAATTATGTTTCAAATGGTGAAGAATTCTTCCTCCCGTACACATTCCACTTCCTGCAATAACAACTCCTATATCAAGATCATTTATACTTTTTGATTCCTCAGGAGTAGACAAAAATTTTAAATTTTTTAATTGAAAAGGGCTTATTCCTTCAAGAAAATATTTCTGAATTTCTCCCGAAAGAAGATTACTATGCCTTTCATAAACTTCTGTTACCTTTTTTCCCATAGGACTATCAAAAAATATAGGAATTTTTGTTAAGATTGGGTATTTATAGGATAAAAGCATAATTTCATATATTACCCTTTGAGCCCTATCTACCACAAAGGAAGGTATAAGTACCTTACCTCCACTATTTAAAGCATCTAAGATAACTGATTCAAATTCTTTTCTCGTATCTTCCAAAGACTTATGAAGTCTATCACCATAGGTAGATTCAATTACTACATAATCTGCTCCCTCAATAATAGGTGGAGTTCCTTCCATTACATTGTTTTGTGGCCCTATATCTCCAGAAAAAACTATCTTAGTATTATCTCCCCATACCTCTAAGGAGGATGCGCCAAGAATATGGGCAGAATCCCTAAACCTAACCTTTATATCATTAAGATCTAACATTTCATCATAAGGCACTGGTTCAAAAAGCTTCATGGCCATTTCTACTTCTTTTTCTGTATAAAGAGGCTCTATAGGAGGCTTACCCGATCTAAGATTTTTCCTATTTATTCTTTCCACTTCCTCTTTCATAAGTTTTACAGTATCCAGCCATAGAATTTCACAAAGTTCTATAGTAGGATAGGTAGCGTATATTTTACCCTTGAATCCTTCCTTTACAAGCTTAGGAATCCTTCCCGAATGATCCAAATGGGCATGAGTAAGAATTACTCCAGAAATCTCCTTAGGATCAAAAGTAAAAGGTACTGCATTTTCATTTTCAGATTTTCCCTGAAATATACCACAATCTACAATATATTTCTTATTATTCTCCAAGAGAAAGCAAGAGCCTGTAACCTCGCCTGCAGCCCCTAAAAAAGTTATTATCAAAGTATCACCCTCTTTACTATTTAATTTTCCATTCTACCTGTCCACAAATGAAACATTCATGACATCTGATACAATGAGGAGAATTAGGATCCTTATTAACCTCTATATTTACAGGACATTTTGTCTTACATAAACTACAAGAAGGACAGGTGGGCTTTACTTCTAAATGATAAAAGGAAATTTTATTGAAAACAGAAAGGATAGTACCAAGAGGACATATAAATCTACAAAAAAGACGAGATATAAACATGGAAGAAACAATAAATAAGATAAGAAATAGAATCTTAATGGCAAACAAAAAACCAATAAGATTTCTAAGAGGTGGATGTATTAAGACTTGAGGTATTCCTGCCTCCAAGGTGCCTGCAGGACAAAGCTTACAAAACCATGGTTCAAGAGTAAAATAGGGGATCAAAATTACAAGAATAATAAGAATACTCCATCTTATAAAAGTAGCAAATCTATTTTCTATCCTTATCTTTCTCACTGGAATTTTATAAAGAAGGTCTTGAATAAAACCAAAGGGACAAAGCCAGCCACAAAAATATCTCCCAAGAAGTAAACCCGAAAGAAAAAGAATACCAAGAGTAAAAAAGGGAAATTGATGAAGCACTATAAAATGCTGAAGAGTACCAATAGGACAAGCAAAACTTGCTAATGGACAAGAATAACAATTAAAAACTGGCACAGGTATATGCTTACCCCAAGGAGCTAAAAAATAGGAATTCACAATAAGAAGACTTATTATCTGCCAAAGACTCCGTTTTTTAGATATACTCTTTTTCTTCATGAGATAAATTATACTACAAAAAGTCATTATCTAAGCCTTTTTGAAGTATAATTATAAATCAATGTGGCAGAACTCTCTCCCTTCACCTTTACATAAAATACAAAAGTATTTTTATCTATCTTCTCATAAGAGAAATTAGAAGAAACAATCTCCACACTATCTTCATAAATATATTCCTTTACCTCTACAGTCACATCCTCCTTTTTACTATTTCTTATCTCTACTGAAACCTTTGCTTCCTTTATCTCATATTTTCCTTCAACTCTCTGCTTACTCTCCAAAACCTTTCTCTCTCCTTTTATATCAAAATCAATTCCTTGTATTACTTCTATTTTTTCTCCAACTGCTATATTGGGTATACTGCTTTCCCCTAAAAAGATTACCTTATTTCCTACCATTTCAAAAATTTTAAGACTTCCCATAGGTATAGGAATCCCAAGCCCATTCTCTTTTTTATTCTCTATATTCCATAAAATATAAACTTTTCCATTTTGAAAAGCATATCTCTTAATAGCATTATTTATCTCTGCATCTATAATAGGGATAATTTTCGTACCCCCTTTAGCTAAACTATATTCACCTGAAAGATCAAATAATTTATAACCTTCTACTTCTTTTAACTCTGTCTCAGAGGGAACCCGCATAGCAAGAACGCTTAAACCTTTTTCCTGTAGCATTTCCTGAGGTCCTCTCTCTATATTTATTTCCCCTGCCAAAACAGAAAGCTTTATTTTTTGAAAACTCATATCAGATTTATTTTGTAGATAAATATCAGAAGAAAATCTTAATTTATCTTTATCAATAAAAAAGGAATGAACAGCATTCCAATTAATATTTGGAAGAATATAAACAATCTTTAAAGTATCAATCATATCTTCAGAAGAATAGATAAAAATACCAGATGGAGGATACAATACCTCCAAAATTCTATTTCCCTTACTTGAATATATAAAAAAGTTCCCCGCACCTACGCTCTGAGGAACTTCATCTAAGGCTATAAAATTGACTCCTTTTGTTAGTTTTACCTCTTTTTCAAGAGATACTACAGCAAAATTTCTCTGATAAACAATTAAATTCTGAGAAAAGGAAAAGGAGAGAATAAAAAGCATAAAAATAATCAAAAATATGGATATTTTTTTCATTATTATTTACCCCCTATAAAGAAATTTTCTAAATTATAACATATTTTTATGTCACCCACTCTTAGGATTTATTTAATAGAATCCCAAAAGAAAGGAGGTAAAAAAATGGCAGTACAAAGTTTACCTTATAATTCCCGACTTATTCTTAGAGTACAGGTAGGAATCCAGCAAGGAAACCCCGTATTAAGAAACAGAAGCTTCAACAATGTAAAAGCAGATGTACCAGATGAGGCAGTATATACAGTAGCTCAAGCTTTGGGATCCCTTCAAAAATTTCCACTAGTTAAAGTTGTAAGAACCAATGATGAAGAGTTATCTGAAATCTAAAAATAAGGAGGTATAAAGATGGCCACTTATTCCACAAGAAAATATGTGAGAATGATATTTAGAGACAGTGGAGGAAGCAACTTTACCATAAGAATTTCTGATCCTAAGGATGACTTAACAGAATCCCAGATTTTAAGCGCTATGGACACAATAATAAATCAAAATATATTTCAAGGAAAAACAGGAGATCTGGTAGAAAAAGTTGACGCAAGAATAATAGAAACGAATATTAGCGATTACTATGACTAAAATTAAAGGGTGGAGGTAATACCTCCACCCAAAAGAAAGGAGAGTTAAATATGTTTGAAAACTTAGTAAAAAGAGTACAATTTAAATTTAGCTTCTTATATCAAACCTTTCCAAGCTATACATGCAAAATATGTGGCCAAAAGAAAAATTTTGTATTTTTTATAGATGAAAATCCTGTATGTCCAGAATGTTTACCCATATTTTTTGAAAAACATCTAATCCCATTGATTATCTCAAAAGTAATAATAGGACTTGAACATAAGGAGGACAAAAATGCCTGAAATAAATGATATTAAAATATCTAAAAACTTCTACCTTAAAGATTTTCAATGCCCATGTTGTAAAAAGGTAATAATACACCCATCTCTTCTTGATGAAATGGAAAAATTATCTGCCATGGTAAAAGGTAAAATAAAAATTACAAGTGGATATCGTTGTGAAAAACACAACAAAGAAGTAGGAGGGGTACCAAATTCAAAACATATGGAAGGACTTGCTTGTGATATCACAGCCACAGATCTACAAGAAGTATATAACATAGCAAAAAAATTAAAATTCTCCTTCGTTAAACTTGACGAAAAAAAGAAATATATCCATATGGAGGTGTAAGCCTTGGAAGATATATATCAATTAATAAGCAATCTTGGATTTCCTATAGTTGTGTCTTTAATACTTTTATTAAGAATAGAGACAAGACTTGAAAACCTAACAAAAGCTATCAATGAACTATCTCAAGCAATACTTAGCTTATCTAAAAATTAAAACAAAAAATCAGCCTGGGATTAATTAAATATCTCAGGCTGATATTTTGTTACATATAAACTCAAAGAAAAATAAGATTTCTCAAAAACTCTTTAAGATCGACAAAAAATGTAACAATTAAGAGCAACACACTTTTATTGCTAGAATTGATATTTACTAACTTCTTAATGATTTTTAACCTAAAAATTTTTCATAAATAGTTCTTTACTCTATTAGAAAATATTTTAGCTTATTCTTAAAAACTATTTTTACAGTCTACCCCCGATAACCCCAAAACCCTGGGGGATCGACAGAAATATAAATTTTCACATCAAAACCTATTTACATCTAATTTTTCTCATGCTATACTACCAACAAAATTGTAGTGTACCTATAAGGGTAGTAATTTTTAGAGAGATCTTTTTTGGCCCTTTCTACGGGTTTGTAGCGTACCTATAAGGGATTGAAACCTCCCAGCACTGGTCGCAGGGGTGCGTGATTAAAGGCGTTTGTAGCGTACCTATAAGGGATTGAAACAAGGCTCTACTGGCCCCGTTCTCTGCAATACGCTTCCGTTTGTAGCGTACCTATAAGGGATTGAAACGCTTGCCTCATTATACTATATTCGTATTTTGCCTTACTCGTTTGTAGCGTACCTATAAGGGATTGAAACTCGTAAGTTGCCTTGAAATTACTTGGTTATTGGGCTTGTTTGTAGCGTACCTATAAGGGATTGAAACGATATTCCAATCACCTTTATATTCTTTGCCATACTCGTTTGTAGCGTACCTATAAGGGATTGAAACCGGTCTGGAATACAGACCGGTTTTACTTTCTTTTTCGTTTGTAGCGTACCTATAAGGGATTGAAACAATGTCTTTTGGGGAAATATCTTCCTTCCTGATCTTTGTTTGTAGCGTACCTATAAGGGATTGAAACTCGATGAGCTCGATGAGCTCTTCCTTGCTGATATTATAGTTTGTAGCGTACCTATAAGGGATTGAAACTATTGTTTACTGTATGTTTTAGCTTGTTCTCTAAACTGTTTGTAGCGTACCTATAAGGGATTGAAACAATAAATACTGGTGGGGTTTCTGCATAAAATCAATCAAAGTTTGTAGCGTACCTATAAGGGATTGAAACCCTTGCGAAAGCGTGACTGTATAGAGTTCCTCGGTTTGTTTGTAGCGTACCTATAAGGGATTGAAACAAAATTGAGCGCGAAGCAAGGAAATATCTGTGCTGGGTTTGTAGCGTACCTATAAGGGATTGAAACCTTGAGTTGGTACCCCACTAATGATATCTGATATTGAGTTTGTAGCGTACCTATAAGGGATTGAAACAGCGAAAAAATTTTCTGGAAAGAGAGTGCAGGAAGAAGTTTGTAGCGTACCTATAAGGGATTGAAACAACCTCCTTTCAAAGTTTTAATCCCTTATAGGTACGGTTTGTAGCGTACCTATAAGGGATTGAAACCCAACACTAAAAAAGTGGAGCACAAAATTTAATTGGGTTTGTAGCGTACCTATAAGGGATTGAAACAAGCGCTTCAGGAAGGTTTTCCTGAAGCGCGCGAACGCGTTTGTAGCGTACCTATAAGGGATTGAAACTGTATGTGCGCGCGTTTGGCGAAAGAGAATGCTGTGCGTTTGTAGCGTACCTATAAGGGATTGAAACCCTGAAGAGGTGCTTATTATACGCGATTTCGTTGACAGTTTGTAGCGTACCTATAAGGGATTGAAACACTTTTATATCCGTGATGTCCACATCCTGTACTTCAGTTTGTAGCGTACCTATAAGGGATTGAAACTTATTTTACTAACTTTTTCTGTTTGGCATTCATCTTGTTTGTAGCGTACCTATAAGGGATTGAAACGACTACTGGTGGATGGAAATTCTTCCCCGCAAGATGGGTTTGTAGCGTACCTATAAGGGATTGAAACAAGAAACTTTAAAAATCAAGCGCGGAATAAGGTAATATGTTTGTAGCGTACCTATAAGGGATTGAAACAATGACCTGGATAGTTGGTATAAAATGTTGCTGGGGAGTTTGTAGCGTACCTATAAGGGATTGAAACAATGACCTGGATAGTTGGTATAAAATGTTGCTGGGGAGTTTGTAGCGTACCTATAAGGGATTGAAACAAGAACGGGGCCAGTGGAGCCCCTTACCACGCACCCCTGTTTGTAGCGTACCTATAAGGGATTGAAACTCGATGAGCTCGATGAGCTCGTCTCTGCTGATAAAAGTTTGTAGCGTACCTATAAGGGATTGAAACTACTCTTCAGATGAAGATCTCTTCAATATTACTCCATGTTTGTAGCGTACCTATAAGGGATTGAAACACATAATGGTTAAAAGTTTGGCACTTACCGCAAAAGGTTTGTAGCGTACCTATAAGGGATTGAAACAGTAAATTTTTAATTCTTCCCAGTAAATTTTTCATTTTGTTTGTAGCGTACCTATAAGGGATTGAAACTTTGTATATCTTCTTAAACTCATCTTTCCTCCTCTTGTTTGTAGCGTACCTATAAGGGATTGAAACAGTCAGATTCTTCTATTTCTTCTATGTCTTTCTCAATCTGTTTGTAGCGTACCTATAAGGGATTGAAACCTCTCTACTGCTTCTTGTAGATCTTGCTCTGCTTCTGGTTTGTAGCGTACCTATAAGGGATTGAAACATACTTTTAGTGTTGCAATATGGAAGATAGGTATGGGTTTGTAGCGTACCTATAAGGGATTGAAACCCTACTTCTGTTTTGTCATCAAATGTCTCTTCTACAGTTTGTAGCGTACCTATAAGGGATTGAAACAGTCTCTTACTCTCCCTCATGTTTGACCTCCTAAATGTTTGTAGCGTACCTATAAGGGATTGAAACTTGTGTCCACTGCCTCTTTTTCAACTGCTTCTATTTCGTTTGTAGCGTACCTATAAGGGATTGAAACGATGGATATCATGAGCTAACAGCAGTATGGAATCCAGTTTGTAGCGTACCTATAAGGGATTGAAACGAGAAGCGGAGCAAATATCTCTAAAGAAAGAGTATACATGTTTGTAGCGTACCTATAAGGGATTGAAACTAGCCCCACCAATGCTTCTTTGCTACTGCTACTGCTTGTTTGTAGCGTACCTATAAGGGATTGAAACAGTATATGAGGCTTCTGACTTTATGGATGTTTGGGTAAGTTTGTAGCGTACCTATAAGGGATTGAAACGACTTTTAGAGAAAGGAGGGATGAGGAAGATGAAGAGTTTGTAGCGTACCTATAAGGGATTGAAACTACTTGCAGTCATAGGGGAATGCGCGTTTGCGCGCATGTTTGTAGCGTACCTATAAGGGATTGAAACCTCGTGCTCTTCCCATTCAGAAACTCCAATTATTTTTAGTTTGTAGCGTACCTATAAGGGATTGAAACCAAGGCGAGTTTGTTGCAACATCGGAAGATATATATGTTTGTAGCGTACCTATAAGGGATTGAAACTACCAACTATCCTGGAGTTCTACAAGAAGAAGAAATGTTTGTAGCGTACCTATAAGGGATTGAAACAGATTTTTCCTTGCTTCCTGCAATCTCCTATACATTGTTTGTAGCGTACCTATAAGGGATTGAAACTCTTTAAAGAAAAAGTGTAGCAAAGTATATCTCTTCGTTTGTAGCGTACCTATAAGGGATTGAAACAAGTGAGGAGGTTTTTGAAATGAAGAAAATAGTTTGGTTTGTAGCGTACCTATAAGGGATTGAAACCTATAACCGTTCCTGTATATCCTGCTAAAAGTTCTTGTTTGTAGCGTACCTATAAGGGATTGAAACAAATATTTTAAAACAATATTTCGCAATGATTAACCCTGTTTGTAGCGTACCTATAAGGGATTGAAACTAGTGGACATACCTGTCCCAGAATAGGACAGGCCATGTTTGTAGCGTACCTATAAGGGATTGAAACACAGGAAAGTAACATGGGACAACGAGATAAGGCAATAGTTTGTAGCGTACCTATAAGGGATTGAAACCTTGAAGGAATTCTTGACAAATAAAATGATTGTAGTGTTTGTAGCGTACCTATAAGGGATTGAAACTTCATATTCGGATATTCTTATATGAGAATACATAAGAGTTTGTAGCGTACCTATAAGGGATTGAAACGACTCTGCAGGAATTTCTGCAGAGTCTGGAAATCTGGTTTGTAGCGTACCTATAAGGGATTGAAACTTTTTAAAACCTCCCTTTTTAAAATTTTTAATTTTCGTTTGTAGCGTACCTATAAGGGATTGAAACATCTGACGATATAGTTGTATTTTTCTTCTGAAAAATGTTTGTAGCGTACCTATAAGGGATTGAAACGCCGGGTGCAATTTGGGAGACCTCGGCGGCCTCCCAGTTTGTAGCGTACCTATAAGGGATTGAAACAGTAGTTCTTTGTATTCTTCTTCTTCTCTTTCTTTCGGTTTGTAGCGTACCTATAAGGGATTGAAACAGTAATCTAAGTCTATCTCTAACTTCTTCCTGAGATGTTTGTAGCGTACCTATAAGGGATTGAAACAGAGTAAAAACCACAAGCCAATCTTTGTAATCATCAGTTTGTAGCGTACCTATAAGGGATTGAAACCTTGTGTGGCCGCTGCTGACGTACTGTGTGAACAAGTTTGTAGCGTACCTATAAGGGATTGAAACGCTGTTAGTAGACTTGGTGGTAGTATCTCTATCATAGTTTGTAGCGTACCTATAAGGGATTGAAACTGCTTACCCATATCTGATCTGAAATTATCAATTCCAGTTTGTAGCGTACCTATAAGGGATTGAAACTCTCCTTTTTCTGTTCTGTTTTCGCCTTGCGGATATAGTTTGTAGCGTACCTATAAGGGATTGAAACTGAGCTCCCATGCGGTGCTGTGGGAAGCGTATTGCAAGTTTGTAGCGTACCTATAAGGGATTGAAACAATTCTGTTGCAAGAGTAACTTCATATAAACTAACAGTTTGTAGCGTACCTATAAGGGATTGAAACTAAGGTGGTAAAAAGGTACGAAATTTTACTGAAATAGTTTGTAGCGTACCTATAAGGGATTGAAACTGGAACAACTAAAAGAGAGTTTAGCGAGAATTCCTCGTTTGTAGCGTACCTATAAGGGATTGAAACTATAGCTTCAAACTCTGCTAAAATCCCTAAATTGAAGTTTGTAGCGTACCTATAAGGGATTGAAACCAAACCTAATTCCCAAAGCGTAAGAATCTCTTCTATTGTTTGTAGCGTACCTATAAGGGATTGAAACACACCACAGAAACCAAGATTTTTCCTTGCTTCCTGGTTTGTAGCGTACCTATAAGGGATTGAAACACACATTGAGGATGAATAATTATTTTGTATGTCTTAGTTTGTAGCGTACCTATAAGGGATTGAAACGAGGTTTTTGTATACCTCTTCTATCTCCTCTTGGGTGTTTGTAGCGTACCTATAAGGGATTGAAACTACCTCTATTAGAGGCAAAACTTTTGGAAGCATTTAAGGTTTGTAGCGTACCTATAAGGGATTGAAACCACGATACATTTAAAACACCTCCCTTTTTTTATGGTGTTTGTAGCGTACCTATAAGGGATTGAAACATCTCTTCCGTGGCTCTTGCAATAGAGTTTTGATAAGTTTGTAGCGTACCTATAAGGGATTGAAACTCTGAAGAAGCTTCTATTTTAGTTTGGGATTGGCTTGGTTTGTAGCGTACCTATAAGGGATTGAAACTTGCGTCTTCCCAAGCTTCTGTTTCATCTTTTCCAGGTTTGTAGCGTACCTATAAGGGATTGAAACTGGAAAATGCATATGTTTCCTTGAGAATTCGAAAGGTTTGTAGCGTACCTATAAGGGATTGAAACAATTGAGATGGCTAGTATAACTTTAGAAGATGTGCTAAAGTTTGTAGCGTACCTATAAGGGATTGAAACTATTATTTACTATTTTCTTGTGCCATTTTTCTTTTGCGCGTTTGTAGCGTACCTATAAGGGATTGAAACTCTTCAAATATGACATATCCATCCCCATCTAAAAGAGTTTGTAGCGTACCTATAAGGGATTGAAACGTGTATTCTGCTAATGAGGGGCAGTCTTGGGCCTCTAGTTTGTAGCGTACCTATAAGGGATTGAAACCTGTGAAGGAGAAACCAACGGATGGTGACGAACAAGCGGGTTTGTAGCGTACCTATAAGGGATTGAAACTCTTCAAATATGACATATCCATCCCCATCTAAAAGAGTTTGTAGCGTACCTATAAGGGATTGAAACGTGTATTCTGCTAATGAGGGGCAGTCTTGGGCCTCTAGTTTGTAGCGTACCTATAAGGGATTGAAACCTGTGAAGGAGAAACCAACGGATGGTGACGAACAAGCGGGTTTGTAGCGTACCTATAAGGGATTGAAACAATAACTGATTTTTTTCGTACTTTGCCAAATACTCGTTTGTAGCGTACCTATAAGGGATTGAAACCAGAGTATTTAGAAAAGTATAGCGACGAGCAGCAATTGTTTGTAGCGTACCTATAAGGGATTGAAACTATGTCAACTACCTACAAAAAAAGATGTTTCCTATAGTTTGTAGCGTACCTATAAGGGATTGAAACAGGTCAAGAATGACACTATCAACCGGTATTGCTCTTAGTGTTTGTAGCGTACCTATAAGGGATTGAAACTGCGCCGAAGACATCACAGGCGACCCCGAGAGGGAACGTTTGTAGCGTACCTATAAGGGATTGAAACAAAATTATCGTTCATTTATTTTAAAAAAGAACAAAAGTTTGTAGCGTACCTATAAGGGATTGAAACTAATTTGGCTTTTAGGGTTGATAGAAAGTCCCTTCTTGTTTGTAGCGTACCTATAAGGGATTGAAACTGTACAGATCCCTTATGTCCATGTACAGTTTTGGTGAGTTTGTAGCGTACCTATAAGGGATTGAAACTACCTATCCTCTCCTATGATAGAAACAACAAACCTGTTTGTAGCGTACCTATAAGGGATTGAAACTATGTCAACTACCTACAAAAAAAGATGTTTCCTATAGTTTGTAGCGTACCTATAAGGGATTGAAACTGCGACCAGTGCTGGGAGTGGGAGAACTGCAAAGATGTTTGTAGCGTACCTATAAGGGATTGAAACTTTGCTAGCCAAATAGGACCTAAATAAGTCTTCCCGCGTTTGTAGCGTACCTATAAGGGATTGAAACAAATCTCTCTCTTCCTCATTTCAAAAACCTCCTTATTGGTTTGTAGCGTACCTATAAGGGATTGAAACTCCTGCTGGGATTTGGGAGACCTCTGCGGCCTCCCAAGGTTTGTAGCGTACCTATAAGGGATTGAAACACCCAGTCGTACTTTGAGCTCCATTTTTGTAGTTGTCGTTTGTAGCGTACCTATAAGGGATTGAAACCACTGTGCTCTTCAGAAAGATCTCCTGCTTCATCCCGTTTGTAGCGTACCTATAAGGGATTGAAACATACCACATATTTTGTGCCTTCCTTACCGCAATTCCAGTTTGTAGCGTACCTATAAGGGATTGAAACCGCAAAGATTATAAAAGTAGTATTAAAAATATATAATAAACTGAATTGTGAAGAAGGTTAAAAAAGTACCGAGAAGAGACCAAAGAAGAATTTAAGCTTCGCTTTATGGGCAGTATTTCCATATGATAGCTTGTTAAAATATTGAAGAGGAAATCAAGAGAATTAAAATAGAAGGTAAGAAAAAGAAACACAGAATGAAAATTAATGATTGGTTAGAAAATGAGGAGAAAAAGAATAATAAAAATATTGCATTTAAAAATAGTTATAAGTTATTATTATTATTAAAAAAGTTGTGGAGGTGTGCTTCATGGATAAACCTTTAGTAGGAATTATTATGGGAAGTGATAGTGATCTTCCTGTAGTTAGAGAGACTGCTGAGATCTTAGAAAAATTTGGAATACCTTTCGAAATAACTATACTTTCTGCACATAGAACTCCAGAAAGAGCTTTTCAATATGCAAAAGAAGCAGAAAAAAGAGGTATAGAAGTAATAATTGCTGCTGCAGGAGGTGCAGCTCATCTCCCAGGAGTTATTGCTGCCCTTACTCCTCTACCCGTAATTGGTATTCCTATAAAGACCTCATCTTTGAATGGTTTAGATTCTCTTTTATCTATAGTACAGATGCCTTCTGGAATTCCTGTAGCCACTGTTGCCATAAATGGAGCAAAGAACGCAGGGATTTTAGCAATTGAGATATTAGGAGTGAAATATCCAGAATTAAGAGAAAAAATGAAAGAATACAAAGAAAAAATGAAAGAAGAAGTAGAGAATAAAGCAAAAGAATTAGAAAGTTTAGGATATAAAAAGTATTTAGAGAAGAATAATTAAACATGCTAAATAAAATAAAAGATCTATTTAGAAATCACAAACCCAGTCTGGGTGCTTTAGAGATATTAAAATACATTGGACCAGGCTTTCTTGTAACAGTAGGTTTTATTGATCCTGGAAACTGGGCTTCTAATATGTCAGCAGGTTCTCAATTTGGATATACTTTACTTTGGATGGTAACCCTCTCTACCATCATGCTCATATTTCTACAACACAATGCAGCTCACCTTGGGATTGCTACTGGTCTATGTCTTTCTGAATCAGTAGCCAAATACTTTTCAAAGAAAACAAGTTATTTCATACTTATTACAGCAATGCTTGCCTCTATATCCACCGCTCTTGCAGAAATCTTAGGGGCAGCAATAGGCCTCAATATGCTTTTCAATCTTCCAATCAATATAGGTGCAACCCTTACGACACTCCTTGTAATATATATGTTGATATCAAATAATTATAGAAAACTTGAGAAATATATTATAGGATTTGTATCGCTTATAGGTCTTTCTTTCTTATTCGAATTATCATTAGTAAAAATTAATTGGAAAAGTGCAGTTATAGGTTGGACGGTACCTTCCTTTCCTCCTAATTCTATCCCCATAATTATGAGTGTTATGGGGGCTGTAGTTATGCCTCATAACTTATTCTTACATTCGGAAATAATTCAAAGTAGACAGTGGAACTTAGAAGAAGAAAATATAATAAAAAAGCAATTAAAATATGAATACCTTGATACCATATTAGCTATGATTGTAGGATGGGCTATAAATAGCTCTATGATTCTTATTGCAGCAGAAACCTTTTATAAGAATAACACCATAATTACAGAACTTCCCCAAGCCTACATAACCTTAAAACCTCTCCTTGGAAATTTAGCTTCTACGATTTTTGCAGTAGCTCTTTTATTTTCCGGATTCTCATCCTCCATAACAGCAGCTATGGCGGGGGGAAGTATATGGGCCGGAATATCCCATGAGCCTTTTGATCTAAAAGATAATCATACTCGTATAGGAATATCCATAACCCTCATAGGTGCTTTACTTATACTTTTCTTCATATCTGATCCATTCCAAGGACTTATATGGAGCCAAATAATGCTAAGTATTCAACTTCCCTTTACCATCTTTCCCCTTATAAAATTGACCTCATCAAGAAATGTGATGGGTAAATTTGCGAATTCTAAGTGGGATAATGCAATACTCATTTTAATCGGTACAATAGTTACAATTTTGAACCTTATTTTACTTCTTAGCTTGATTGGTATTAACTTATTTTAATAATTAATGACAAAAAAGGATTTAAAGTTAACAATAGAGCCCGTCCCAGAAAGTGCTTGGGGAGAAAATCTTAGAAAATATCTACCTAAGGAAGTATGGGATAGAATAAGAAAAGAAGTATTTAGAAGGGCAAATTACAAGTGTAGCATATGTGGTAAAAGAGGTAAACTCCACTGCCACGAAGTATGGGAATATGATGACCAGAATCATATCTTAAAATTAAAGGGATTTATGGCTCTTTGTGAAAATTGTCATCTGATAAAACATTGGGGAATGGCCACTATACTTGCAAGCGAAGGTAAAATAAAACTGGAAGATCTTATAAATCATTTTATGGAAGTAAATAATTGTAATAGAACAACTTTTGAAGAACATAAAAAAGAAGCAATTCAAAAATTTAATGAGAGATCAAGATATGAATGGATCATAGATATAAGCATATTAAAATCGAAAGATTAATAAAAATATGGATAAAGAGAGAATAAGAAAAATTAACAATAAAGATATAAATAAAAATGGTAAATTTGTCTTATATTATATGTCATTAAGTCAAAGAGAAGATCAAAATCACAGTTTAGAATTTTCAGTATATATTTCTAATCAACTGAAAAAGCCTTTAGTTGTATATTTTCCGATTTCTGACATGTATAAGTTTTCCAATATTAGATATTACAGATTTATGTTAGAAGGTATATTAAAGACAAAGAAAAATATAGAAGAAAGAGGCATTCAATTTATCATTGAAAAGATTAACCCCCCTTACAAGAAAGTAATAAATAGCTCCCAGAATTATGTGGCTGTCATATTAGATAAAGGATATTTAAGGCATCCTCGAAAAATAAATAAAGAGATAGCAGACAATTCTGAAGTCTCAGTATTTGAAATAGAAAGTGATGTAATTGTACCTATTGAAATTGCCTCTTCAAAACAAGAAACCTATGCTTCGACTATAAGGCCTAAGATTTTTAATTTATTAAATATATATCTCAAACCCTTAGAAAAGTTAACACCAAAAGTTAAATCATATGGATATGATTTTGGCTTTAATCCTTTATCAATTCAAAATGTAGATGAAATATTAAAGATATTATCTATTGACAATTCAGTATCAACAGTTGAGAAATATTTTAAGGGCGGAAGCGATGAAGCAGAAAAAAGGTTGAAAGATTTCATAGAAAACAAACTATATAAATATAAAGAATTAAGATCTAATCCCGCATATGATTATCAATCAAATCTAAGTCCATATTTACATTTTGGACAGATATCTCCCATTAAAATTGTCCTTGAAGTTCTTAAAAATTATGATTTTAATGACGAAAATGTCCAAAGCTTTTTTAATGAATTAATTATCTGGAGAGAGCTTGCAAGAAATTTCTGTTACTACAATCCTTTTTATAACCAATATCAAGGTATTCCAGAATGGGCTAAATATACCTTGGAGCAACATCTCTCTGATAAAAGAGATTATATCTATAATTTGGAAGACTTGGAGAAAGCACAAACCCACGATATATATTGGAATACAGCGCAAAAAGAATTATTGAAAACAGGAAAAATGCATGGCTATATGAGAATGTATTGGGCCAAAAAAGTTATCGAATGGACCTTACATCCCAAGCGAGCCTTTGATTTCATTTGTTATTTAAATGATAAATATTCCTTAGATGGTAGAGATCCTAATGGATATTCAGGTATATCTTGGTGTCTTGGATCCCATGATAGACCTTTTCAAGAAAGAAAAATCTTTGGAAAGGTCAGATATATGAGCAAAAGGGGATTAGAAGAAAAATTCGACATAAAAAAATACATAGAAAGAGTAAATAATATTTAAATTCCCTTATATTTAATAACCCACTTCATCTTTTATTGTCTTTAAATGTTCCATAGCAGACTTTTCCCAAGAAAAGTTTCTTACTCTTTCGTATCCTTTCCTTTTTATTTCCTCTCTTAAATTCTGATCTTTTAAAACCCTAATAATTCCTTCTGCTATATCTTCTACATCATAAGGATTCACATAATATACCGCATCACCACAAACTTCTAACAATGGAGGAATCTTAGAAACCACAGAAGGACATCCACAAGCCATAGCCTCAAGAGGCGGTAGCCCAAATCCTTCATAAAAAGATGGAAAAACAAAAAGATCAGCAAGATTATACAAAATAGGAAGATCTTCATTATCTACATATCCAGTAAAAATTACCTTATCCTTGAGATATTTATTATTTAATATTTTGAAAATCTCTTTATCTCCTTTTATAAAACCCTCTTTTTTACCCGTAATTACCAAAAATATATCCCTTCCATCTCTTATAATCCTTTCAAAAGCTCTCAATAATCCTTTTAGATTCTTATGAGGTTTTACATTTCCCACAAAAAATAGAAATTTATCAGGTAGATTATACTTATTCTTTATCTTTATTTTTTCCTCATTAGGACATACTTTAAATCTCTTTGTATCTATCCCATTATATATTACCTTTATCTTTTCTTCTTTTACCTTTGTATATTTTAATATCTCAGATTTTGAGAATTGAGACACTGTAATTATCAAATCTGAAAATCTGACTGCGGAGTTTATAAGAAGCTTAGCATAATTTCTTTCAAAAAGATTATATAAATCCTTAAAAACTAAATGAAAAACATCATGTACAGTAACAATTCTTTTTTTCGTCCTTACAGGAAATATAGGTACATTAAAATGGGGGGACCAAAAAACATCAACATCTTTCACTTTTAAAATATACTCTACTTGCTCCCAAGGAAAATATATAGAAGATTTCATGGGAATTACAGTTACATCAGAAATATCAATATATTTATTTATTTTTTCTTTGTCTCCTAAAAGATATAAAATTAGGTTTTCCTTCAAAAAAGGAATCAGGTTTTGAAGATATGTACCTATACCTGAAGAATCAATCATTCTTGCATCAATAAGAATTTTAAGCATCTCTATAATCTTTCTCTAATATAGCCCTAATTATCAATTTCAATCTATCTATTTGTCTTCTTCTAATTCTATTTAAAATAATGCCAATAAAACTTAAATAAACTAAGGGTAGATACAACGGATAAAATTTCTTGGTAAAGAGAATTCTATTTCTAATACCATAAAAATCAGATAATTTACTCTTTTTAAGCCCCTTCGAATCTGAGCCAATACTTCCTCCCTCTTTATGATATACTTTACTCTTCCAACAATATATTATTTCATATCCCTTTCTTTTTGCCCTCTCTGACCAATCCAGATCTTCAAAATATAAAAAATATTGTTCGTCCATTAAACCTACGTCTTCCAAAAACTCCTTAGTAACAAACATACTTGCACCTATGACATAATCAATCTTGATTCCATCTCTGTCATATTGGCCTTTATCTTCTTCAAAACCACCTATATGTTTTGTTAATGCAAAAAACTTATTATATTTTCCACCTATTCCCTGAAGTATGTTAGGATTATAGTAATAGAGAAGTTTAGATCCAATAATCCCTATTTTCTTTCCACTATTCTTATATTTTTCAGCACACTCTACCAGATATCTTAAAGAGTCATTATCTACAATAATATCATTATTTAATATCCATATATAAGAAAAATCTCTTTTTTCTAAGGCATATTTAATACCTCTGTTTACACCATTAGCATATCCCAAATTCTTTTCAACCTTAATATACACTAAAGGATAAAGAAAAGAATCTAATCTAAACTCTTTAATTTCATCATTAACTACATATTCCTCAATTAATCTAATGTTCTTACTTTTCAGCCAATCTTTTATAGGATTCTCTAAATTTGACTGTGGATTGTTATTAACAATAATCAATTGAAAATTTGGATAAGAAATATATAAAAAACTCTCAATAAACTTTAGAGTATCATCAATCCCAGAGTAATAAACGACATTCACATAAACTTTATCATTATAGTTCATAACTTACCAATCCTTTCCACTTTTTAATAAAATCCCCTAAAACTATTTCCTTTTTAAAATTTTTACCTAACTCTTTAGCTTTAGAAGATAAAATAATCTTTTCACCCTTAGGCAAGTAGAAATATTCTATAATTTTTTTAGCAACTTTTTCTGAATCCAAAGGCAAAATAAAATCTTCTCTTAATTCTCTTATTATTTCCTTTGTGCCAGTATATTCTGAAATTATACATGGAATTCCCCCCAGTAGAGCTTCTAGATTACTGACAGGAAAAGTATCTCCTCTTCCTAAATGTACATAAAGAGATGTTTTTTGTATGTATTCATAAATATCAGAAAAACCCACAAAATTTACTCCTTCACAACTGAATTTATCTCTTATCTTATTATCCCAATTACCTAAGATAAAAAGCTGAGAATCTTTAAACTCTCTTTTTGCAATTTTAAAAGCCTCTACTAACAGATCCAAACCTTTATAGAAGTAATCTGGACCATTTCCTATGAATAGTATATTATGATTAAATTCATTTTTAATAGGAATGTTCAAAAGATATTTATATCTTTCTTCATTAATAAAAGGATATACAACTATATATTTAGCATTAGGGTAGATTTCCTTTAAAATATCTTTTTCCATGCTACCTATACATATAAACAAATCTACCTTAGGTATTGCTAATAGATGCAAAAACCTTTCTAAAAAATTCATTCTTTTTATTTTTATATAAAATAATTTAGGGTCTGCTGAAATATTAATAATAGTCTTCTTAAATCTTTTGATAGAAAGAAGCTTAAATAATGAAGGTATTAAAAAAGTTCCTTCACATAATAAAATATCATCTGATGATGAATTAAGAGTATAATTCAAATATGAAAAGATTCTTTTAAGAGTACTATTTTTATTACTTAATATATCTAAATCTACAGCACCTACAACATCAGCCAAACCTTTATGGAAAGAATGTGGAGCATAAAATAAAAAATAAATGTTCCTGTATCTACTCATACTTCTTTAAATAAAAAAAGGAATAATCTCCATATACCTTATTATTTCTCTCTCCCTAACTTTTCTTTTACTCTGTATTACTACTCTTTGCCTTATAGTATCTCTAAACTCTCTTATATTCCAAACTAATGCCCTTATATAAGATTTAAAATATCCAGAATTAAAAGAAGAAGCCGTCTTGAAAGAAACAGTAAGAAATTTGATTAATACATTTAAAGATAAAAACATAATAATATTAATTAATGAATAATTTTTAATTAAAACTCTAAGTTTATTTCTATAGTCCAAATAAAATGTATCGAGATTAAATTTTTTAGTAGTCTGTGATCCCTTATGATAACATATTGCGTCTAAACAAACTTTAATATCATATCCTAATAACCTTGCTTGCCAAGATAGATCTGCATCTTCAAAGTATGCATATAATTTTTCATCAAACAATTTTCCATCCTTATCAATCCCTAAAATTAAATCTTTGCTTATTAGAAGACATGCACCACTTAAATAAAAAAGTTTACTCCTTTTTAAGTTTTTTATAGGTCTTGTATTACCTATAACATCACAAGAAAAACCCAAATTATCTATCGAAAGATCATAGTAATTATAAATTTTGGGTTGAATTAAACCCACATCCTTTCCTGCTATCTTTATCAAATTTGTCAAAAGATTCCTATCTACAACCACATCATTACTAATTATTAGAATATAGTCTGGATCTAACTTTCTAATTGCAAATTGAATACCTATGTTATTTCCTTTATCAAAACCATAATTTTCTTTGGTTTTTATTAAAAATAGTCTTTTGTTATATAAATCTAAAGCAACAATTTCCTCTAAGTCCTTTATATCTATGTTTTCTTCTTCAGAAAACTCTAAGATTTTAATAGGTTTATTATCAAAATTGTAATGAAAATAATTTGAATTAACCTTTATTTTACCCTCACAATATTCTTTTATTCTCTCCACAGAATCATCAAAAGATCCATTATCTACTAATATAACATCATAATTATCGTAATTTAACTGGAAAAGAGATTCTAAGCATTCAACAGCATCTCTCCAACCATTCCAGTTAAGTAAGACAATAGAGATTTTAGGCTGATCTTGAATACTGTTTTTTATATTTTTATACATTACCCCTTTTATTAATAAATTCCTTAAACTTTTCTATTATATATTCTATATGCTCCCTATTTATGCCTGGCCAAACTCCTATCCAAAATGTATCCTGCATAATTTTATCTGTATTCTTCAATTCTCCTACAACCCTGTATTTAATTTCGTTATATACAAAGGCTGGCTGTCGTAAAATATTTCCTGCAAAAAGTAATCTTGTTCCTACACCACTTCCTTCTAAAAACTCCAATAATTCTTTCCTTTTAAACGGGGCATTATCTTTTATAGTTAATATAAAACCAAACCAACTTGGTTCTGCATGATCAAGCCATTGAGGAAGTATAAAATATTCATCTAATTTCTCCTTTTTAAATCCTTCATATAACATATTAAAATTTTCTTTTCTTTTTTCAATAAAATAAGGAAGTTTCTTTAATTGGGATAATCCTAATGCTGCTTGAAAATCCGTTGCTTTTAAATTATAACCCAAATGAGAATATATATATTTATGATCATATCCCAAAGGAAGATCACCAAGTTTCCAGCTAAATCTTTTTCCACATGTATTATCTTTTCCAGGTGGGCACCAACAATCTCTCCCCCAATCTCTATAGGACAATATTATTCTGTATAAATTAGGATCATCTGTTAAAACTGCACCTCCTTCCCCCATTGTTATATGATGGGCAGGATAAAAACTTACTGTCGCTATATCTCCAAATGTTCCAGTATACTTTCCTCTATACTTTGATCCTAAAGAATCACAATTATCCTCTATAATCCATAAATCGTACTTATCTGCTATTTCTTTAACTCTATCCAAGTTAAAAGGATTACCTAAGGTATGAGCCAAAAATATGGCTTTCGTCCTATCCGTAATTGCATTTTCTAACTGTTTAATATTTACATTATAGGTTCCTAAATCTACGTCTAAAAATACAGGTATAAGATTATTTTGTACAATTGGAGAAATAGTAGTTGGGAAACCTGCTGCAACTGTAATAACCTCATCTCCTGGCTTTAATCTCCTATCTCCTAATTTATAAGAAGTAAGGGCAGATATGGCTATTAAATTAGCAGATGATCCCGAATTCACTAAAGCACAATATTTTCTTCCTAAAAATTTAGGAAATTCTTTTTCAAATTCATCAGCAAATCTTCCTGCTGTTAACCACAGATCTAAGGAAGCATCTATAAGATTGTCCAAATCATCTTCATCTAGTACTTTACCCGACGGGGGAATTGTTTTGAGTATCTTATTTTTGTGAAAATTAGAGAAATATATATTTCCCGCATATTTTACAAATTCTCGCAAAATCCTATCAAGGCATTCTTTTTTGACCCTACCTATTTTTTTACATGACTTTTGAGGTACACTATAAAGTCTATATAGCCTCATCCAAAAATCCCCTGGTAAACTACTCTCTTCTATTTCCTCTTGCCTTATACATATCCCACCAATATTCTCGCCAATAGTTATTAAAGCGCCCAAAACATTATTTTCTTTGTTATCTATAACAAATAAATAATTTCCTTGACTATTTGTCTCTTCTAATGGAAGATTACAAAAACAAATATCTCCAGCTTCCAAAGTACAATCTCCTCCTTTACTCTCCTTTTTCCTGCCTCTTTCTTATATAGTTCTGTATTTCCATAAGAGAATATGCATACATATCCTGGGAATACCCATCATAATATCTTTTATACCAATTTACCGTCCTTTTTAATGCTTCATTTATGTCATACACAGGATACCAATTCAACAAAAAGTGGGCCTTACTACAATCAAGTTTTAAAAGCGTAGCCTCATGAAAATCATCTTCCTTTTCCAAAATCTCATATTCCCCTTCCCCCCAATATTCTATTACCTTTTTCGTAACCTCCTCTACTGTTAAAATATCTGTATCTGAAGGTCCAAAATTCCATGCTCCACTAAACTTTTCTCTGTTTTCTAACATTTTAACACCTAAAAGAAGATATCCATAAAGAGGTTCTAAAACATATTGCCATGGTCTTATTGCCTTTGGTTTCCTAATCTTTATAGCTTCTCCTTTTGACAATGCCCTTATACAGTCTGGAATTAGTCTATCTTCTTGCCAATCTCCTCCCCCTATAACATTACCTGCTCTAACGGAAGATAAAGCAATTCCTAAATTATCCATAAAACTTCTCTTATAAACTGATACAATTAGTTCAACGCATCCTTTACTTGAACTATAAGGATCATATCCACCCATAGGATCAATTTCTCTGTATCCATAAAACCACTCTTTATTTTCATAACATTTATCACTTGTTACAATAATTGCAACTTTTACACTATCAGTATCTCTAACAGCCTCCAATAAATTAACTGTACCCATAACATTTACTTCATAAGTATAACGAGGAGCTATATAAGAATACCTTACTAAAGGTTGGGCAGCTAAGTGAAAAACTATATCTGGCTTATATTTTCTAAATACTTTTCTAAGACTTTCTTCATCTCTTATGTCACCTACAATATGAATTATTCTTTCTTTTAAATTTAAAATCTCAAATAGTGAGGGATTAGTAGGGGGTTCTAAGGAATAACCTATTACCTCAGCACCTAATTCACTTAGCCATAGTGTAAGCCAAGACCCTTTAAACCCAGTATGTCCTGTCACTAATACTTTTCTGCCTCTATAGTTTTGAAAAATATTAGCCATGTTTCAATGACCAATCATAAGGTATTTTATCTGTAAAAGGATCTAACCTTATTATTTCTTCTGGATCATGGGGTATAGAGGCACAATTTGCAACTATAGCAGTTTTAGTACCTATTCCTTTAAAACCATTCCATATCATAGGAGGAATTTTTACTAATAAATAATTTTCTTCTCCCATAAATATCTCCATCAAATTACCTCTTGTTGGGGAATCTTCTCTATCATCATATAAAACAAGTTTTATCATCCCTTGAATCACAGCATAATTCAATATCATCTTCTTATGAAGGTGCCAACCTTTTATAACCCCAGGATATACTAAAGAAAAGTATATCTCTCCAAAATTTTCAAAAATAGGGTCATCAGCCCTTAACATGTGATATATTACTCCTCTTTCATCCGGAATCTTAGTTAACTGTTTTATATATACTCCTTGGATGTAATTACCTTTTACTCCTTTAATTTTTAAAAAGTCCTTATCTCCAAAATCCATTTTTTTCACCTTCCCATACTATAACATTCAAAAGTTTCTTCTAATCCCTTTTCTAAATCGTATTTAGGTATCCACTTCAAAAAATTTATAGTACTTGATATATCTGCTTTACTATAAAAAACCTCATTATTTGAATAAGGTATTTTTCCCCAATTAACTTTTATCTTTTTACCAGAAATCTTTTCCAGCAGACATATTAATTCACGTAAAGTATGCGTAATTCCTGTTCCTATATCAAAACTTTGATATATACCTTTCATGTTAATAATATAGTTCATAGCTTTTATATATGCCTCAACAATATCTTTAACATAAATAAAATCTAAGGATTGAAAGCCCTCTGTCATGTCTATTTCCTCATCATTAATTACCTTTTTTATTAAGTAAGGTATCAACTTATTAGGATTATCTTTATAACCATAAGGAGAAAAGATCCTCAAAGTAATAGCTTTAATACCATAATTAAAAGCATAAAATTTTAAAATTTCTTCAAAAGCCAGCTTAGTGGAAGCATATAAATTAAAAGGATACGATATATTCTGAAAACCATAACTATAAACTTTTTCAAAAAATGTACCAGTATTTATAAAATACCTAACCCCTATGGAAGCCATACTTTCTAATATTTTAGTGGGAAATCCTATATTTGATTCCAGCATAAAAGGTAAATCACTATAGTTGTGATATTTCCTATAGTATGTTGCTAAGTGAATTACCACATCAGGTTTTATATCTTTTACTATTTCCATTATATCTTCTTTATCTATATCAAAAGCCCTTATTTTACTTATATACTCCTTTATTCTCCATATATCTGATGTGCTTCTCTTTAATATAAATATTTCATGTATATTGTTTTTTATTAAATTTTCTACCAAATGAGATCCTATAAAACCTGTGGCACCTGTAATTAAAACCTTCATTCAGTCCACACCTTCCATGGAGGATTACCACTATTCCAAAGTTCCTCTAACTCTCTTTTATCCCTTAGTGTATCCATAGGCTTCCAGAATCCATAATGCTTATACGCTACAAGCTGTCCATCTCTTGCCAATTTTACCAAAGATTCTCTCTCCCAAATAGTATCATCACTATATATATACTCAAAAATTTCAGGTTCTAAAACAAAAAAACCACCATTTATCCAAGCTTTATCTCCTTTTGGTTTTTCTTCAAAACTTATCACAAGATTTTCATCACTGATATCTAAAGCCCCAAATCTACCCGAAGGTTGTACTGCAGTAACAGTAGCATATTTACCATGCTTTCTGTGAAAATCCAAAAGTTCTCTTAAGTTAATATCCCCAACCCCATCACCATATGTAGCCATAAACGTTTCATTTCCTATATACTTTTGTACTCTTTTTATCCTTCCTCCTGTCTGTGTATTTAATCCCGTATCAACAAGAGTTACTCTCCAAGGTTCACAATAGTTATTATGTACTTCTATTGTATTTTCCTTTAGAGAAATAGTAATATCACTATTGTGGATAAAGTAATTTGCAAAATATTCCTTAATCATATATCCCTTATATCCAAGACAGATTATAAAATCATTAAATCCGTAAGCGGAATATATTTTCATAATATGCCAAAGTATAGGTTTACCACCTATTTCAACCATAGGTTTTGGCCTTAAATCTGTTTCCTCACTTAACCTTGTCCCAAAACCCCCAGCTAAAATCACTACTTTCACCTTAAACTTCTCCTTTCCCCAATTCTTTCCCTAATTTATCAGAAAGTTCCCCCTCATCCTCATATCTTATTATAGTAGCATCTTTTATTCCTTCCAAAAGGGCCGAAAGTTTTACATCCTTTTTAGCCAAAAGTATTATTCTTTTCCCTTCCATATAGGCAAGCATTATCTCCATTCCTACTCCATGGCTTGGTTTGGAAACTTCTGCCAAAATTATATCCGAGGCCTTAACTCCCATAGTATCTCTGATAAATACATCTTGGGGAGATATATCTGTATCAACTCCTGAAAGCACCCAAGGAGAAGTAAGTTCAAAGCCAAGATCTTGTATTAAATTAGCCAATTTTTTCGTAAGTTCATTATTGTAGTAATTTATGATAGGTACAGCAAGATATATCTTTTTCATATTTACATCTTCCAGCTTATTAATTCTAACAAAATTCCCTCAGGACCATAAAAATATGCATATTTTCCATCAGGAAATTCCAAAGGTCCTAAAACAAATTCAATGCCCTTTGATCTTAAATATTCACAAGTTTTATCTATATCATCCACAAAAAAAGCAATATGTTCTACTCCTGTCTTTTTCCTATCTTCCCATTTTTTCTTTTCCATATAAATTGGGGGGTCATCTGGTGCTATTAATTCCAACATTGAACTATCCATATTTAAGAAGATAATTCTTGCCTTTTCTCCTTCATCATAAAAATCCAACTTTACATTAAAACCTAATATATCGCTATAAAATCTAATATTTTCATCTACATCCTTTACAATAATGGATATGTGGTCAAGTTTAATATTCACAGTACACCTCCCCCAAATTTTATTTTTTTCTGCGTTATTAAAATATTTATTTTTGTTCTTTCATATTCTAAGGATAATATTAACATTTTATCAAAAGTATCATCAAGCCTTTTATTGTATAGGTAAATCCTTATTCCTTAATTAACTTGGGGATAAGGGATATTATTTTAAAAAATTTAGTCAACTATATTGACTAAATAAAAAGTTAATGATATAATTCCCCAAAAGTCAACTTAGTTGACTAATTTATAGGGAGGTGTTTTAAATGTCTTTCTCAAAACCCAAATTTAGGACCCTTCTATTAGTAATTGCGGTTTTACTATTACTCAGTACCTTTATGAGTTTTGCTCAAAGTACAGTTAAATTAAGAGTAGTTACATACTTCACAGGAGAGGATCCTTTCTCCCCTGCTTGGAAAGAAGCCATGGCTCTTTTTAAGCAGAAATATCCAAATGTAGAGATTATAGATGAAGCTGTTCCTACCGCTAATGATGCTATAAGAACAAAGGTAAAAACAGATTTTGCTACAGATAACGAGCCCGATGTTATGTTCTTCTTTACTGGAGCTGATGCTGTACCATTATTAAAGACTGGGAAAGTATATGCTTGGGATGAAGAAATAGAAAAGGATAAAAAATGGAGCGATAATTTCAATAAAGCTGCATTAAAATTCACAACATACAAAGGAGATATCAAAGAATATAATGGAAAAATCTATGCATTACCAACAATTGGTTTCTACGAAGGACTTTTTGTCAATAAAGATCTTTTTGAGAAATATAATCTTGCTCTCCCTACTGAGTGGAGTAAATTCACTAAAGCTATTAGCATTTTGAAGTCTAAGAATATTATCCCAATTGCTGGATCAATTCTTGAATCCTATTACTTAATTGAGACTTTTGTTCTTTCCGCTGGGGGTCCAGAAGGTCACGATACTCCATTCCATCCATCTTGGGAGACAGGATTAAACTACATTAGACAAGTATATAAATTGGGAGCATTTCCTAAGGATGCACTTACTATAAAAGATGATCAAGCTCGTGAACTTTTCTATACTAAGAAGGCTGGTATGATGGTTAATGGATCATGGTGTGTAGGAGGCTTAAAAGATAAAGAAAATACTGTTATTATGCCTCTTCCAGTAGTTCCTGGTGGAAAAGCTCATCCCACTGACATAATCGGTGGTTTTGGATCTGGTTGGTATGTTAGCAAAAAGGCAAATGCAGAAAAGAAAGGTCTTCCTGTTGAATTTGTAAAATTCATGACATCTCCAGAGATTGTAGCCAAATTTGTATCCATAGCAGGAGTTCCTGCAGTAAAAGTTAATCTTACTGGTCTTTCACCTGCTGCAAAAAGTGGATTTGATATGATGGCAAAAGCAAGAGCTATCTGTATGCCAATTGATGCTCAAATTGTACCAGAAGCCTTTACAAAGATAAGATTAGGACTTTCCTATGTAGTTACAGGAGAAAGATCAGCAAAGGATCTACTAAAAGAAGCAAAAGAAATTCATGAAAGAGCACAAAAGTAATACTTACTCCCCCTTTATATAAATCTTTTGGGGGGAGGGGGACAAAAAGCCCTCTCCCCCTTTTGATTTTTGTTTTTAAGGAGGTAATAATATGCAGGAGAAATATACAAAAAAATATAAATTATGGTTTCTTTTACCAAGTTTAATCATCATAGGCATATTTATATACTATGCCCTTTTTGCTACTTTTTATTACAGTTTATTTAATTGGAGAGATTTTTCAAAATACAAATCTTTTATAGGAATAGAAAATTATAAGTATCTTTTCAGAGATATATCCTTTATTAAAGCCATAAAAAATACTTTTATACTGCTCCTTTTTGCTGTTGTCTTTCAAATAGGAATAGCTCTTGTCTTAGCCCTTATTGTAGATACTTTAAGAAGAGGATATAAATTTTTTAGAACCATTTATCTTTTTCCAGTAATAATTTCAGGAAGCGCAATAGGTCTTTTATTCTATCTTATGTATAGCTATGATTATGGGCTTCTTAATTCTTTACTTTCCCTCTTAGGTAAAGAAAAGGTTTTATGGATTACCCCCAAAACTGCCTTATGGGCAGTACTTATACCTGTCATATGGCAATATGTAGGTTTCTATTTTGTCATCATTTTATCTGCTCTATATCAAATTCCTCAAAGTATTCATGATGCTGCAAAAATAGATGGATTCAGTGAGTTTAAAAAAGCCTTTTATATTTCTATTCCCCTTATATGGGATGTCTTAGCTGTATGTATTTCTTTAGTAATTATAGGTACATTTAAGGTTTTTGATGTGGTCTATGTGATAACAGGAGGAGGCCCTATGGATGCAAGTCAAGTCTTAGGTACCTACCTTTATACTGTGGCCTTTACAGGACAAAATCAAGGATATGCAAGTGCTATAGGTACTGTTATTATATTCCTTGGTATAATTCTCTCTCTTATAGCCCAGATAATAACCAAAAGAGAAAGAATTATATATCAGGCTTAAGGAGGAATCAAAATGAGAAAATTATATTCTCTTTTGAAATATACATTATTAATCTTATGGGGACTAACCACATTATTCCCCATATATTGGGTAATGATAAATTCCTTTAAACCCACAAGTGAAATATTGCTAAACCCATTATCTTTTCCAACAAGTTTTCATATAGAAAATTATCTTCAACTTTCAAACTACGGAAATATAAATTTCTTAAAGGGATTTAAAAATAGTGCAATTATTTCTTTTAGCACAACTTTACTGGTACTATTTTTAGGAAGTCTTGCATCTTATGCTATTGCCAGACTTAACTTTAAAAGAGCAAATTTAATAAATTCCTTCCTCGTAGGAGCCCAATTAGTACCTGCCTTCTCCATAGTAATTCCTGCCCTTATTGTTTTCAAAACAGTTCGTCTTTCTGGAAGTTATCTTTCCCTAATACTTCTTCAAACCGCTTGTTTTCTCCCCTTCTCCATCCTTACTATTACCAGCTTTATGAAATCTATACCAGTAGAATTGGAAGAGGCAGCATATATAGATGGAGCATCTGTACTTCAAACCTTTCTAAAAATCATATTACCTACCTCCATACCTGCCCTTGTCACAGCTGGAATATTTGTATTTCTTTGGTCTTACAATGACCTCTTTATGTCCCTTATTCTCCTTCCCTTAAGAGAGAAACAACCTATCTGTGTATTACTCTCCCTGGTATCCAGTGCTTACGGAACCAATTATGGGGCTATGATGGCAGCCCTTTTTGTTACTATTATCCCAGTAGTTGTTATTTATACTTTTCTACAAGAATATATTGTAAGGGGACTTATGTCAGGAGCTGGAATAAGATAAAGGATTTGATATACTAATATATATCTTTCTTTTTGGGGAGGTATAAGATGGTAAAATATGAGTTTCCCAAGAATTTTTATTGGGGTACTGCCACTTCATCTCACCAAATAGAAGGGGGTAATATTTACAACGATTGGTGGGAGTTTGAAAGTCAAGGAAAAGTCAAAGATGGACAGATATCAGGATCTGCTTGTGATAGCTGGAACAGATATAGAGAAGATTTTGACCTAATACAAAAGTTAAATAATAATGCCTATAGATTTTCCATTGAATGGAGTAGAATAGAGCCTGAAGAAGGAAAATTCAATGAAGAAGCATTAAACAGATACAAAGATATGATCATCTCTTTAAGAAAAAGAAATATAGAGCCCTTTGTTACACTTCATCATTTTACAAATCCCCTATGGATAGCTAAAAAAGGAGGTTGGCTAAATCCAGAAACTATTGATTATTATTTAAGATATGTGGAAAAAGTAGTAGGTGAATTTAAAGATCTTGTGAAATATTACATGACCATAAATGAGCCCAATGCCTATGCCTTTATGGCATATCTTTATGGAGAATTTCCTCCCCAGGAAAAGAGCCTAAAAAAGATGTTAAAAGTACTAAATAATATGGTAAAAGCCCATGCTAAAGTCTATAAATTAATCCATGATATAAGAAAAGATGCAGAAGTAAGTATAGCTTATAATGTACTCCTTATTGAGCCTTTGAATTCCAAATCTTTTATAGACAGGAAAATTGCAAGTTTTGCAGACAGAATATATAATCGGGTTTTCATAGAAACCCTTATTACTGGTAAATTCTCCTCCCCTCTCTTAAAAGAAAATATCCCATATGCAAAAGATACATTGGACTACTTAGGAATAAATTATTACACAAGAATTTTAATGGGAATTAAGACCTTTTTTAACCCTTCCATAAATACAGCTACCAATAATGAAAGATCAGATTTTGGATGGGAAATCTATCCAGAAGGCTTCTATAAAGTAGTTAAAAGATTTTGGGAGCTTACAAAAAAACCCATCTATATTACCGAAAATGGTATCTCAGATGCCCAAGATGACAGAAGGCCAAAATACTTAATATCCCATTTAATAGCATTACATAAAGCAATAAAAGAAGGAGTAGATGTAAGGGGATATTTTCATTGGAGTCTTATGGATAATTTTGAGTGGGCAGAAGGGTTTAAACAAAGATTTGGGCTTTTTGAGACAAACTTTGATACAAAAGAGAGAATCTGGAGAAAAAGTGCAGAATTATACTCTAAAATAGCGAAAAATAATGGAATTACAGAGGATATGGAATCTCTTTATTAATATCATATCTCCAAAAATCTTTCCAAAAGTCTGGAAACTTAGCTTTAAAATCCATATTCTCCTTCTTTACAGGATGGAGGAGGGTTAATTTATAACAGTGAAGAAATATCTTGTCTTTAAAGATTTTACCCCCTCCATATTTTTCATCTCCCAAAATAGGATGACCTATTTTTGAAAGCTGTACTCTTAGTTGATGCTTTCTTCCTGTATAAGGTATAAGCTTTACTAATGACATATTTTTATCCTCATCTATTACTTCATAAAATGTTAGAGCCTCTTTACCCAAGGAACCATCTGATACAATCTTTGCCTTTTTCTCAGGTTCCTCCCAATGAATATAATCTTTTAAAATACCACTTTTTTCTCTAAAAATGCCCTTTACTAACGCTAAATATATTTTCTCTACTTTTCTTTCTCTAAAAGCCTCTGAAAGCCTGCCCGCTGATTTGCTATTCCTGGCAAAAACTATTACTCCAGACACAGGCTTATCTAATCTATGCACTATAGCTAAAAAGACATTACCAGGTTTTTTATATTTAATCTTAATATATTCTTTTGCAGCTTGTAAAAGAGTCTTCTTTCCTGTAATATCTCCTTGTACAAGGATACCTGCAGGTTTATTTAAAACAAGTAAATGATTATCTTCAAACAATATATCAAGATTTAAAAAGTCTGCCACTTTAAAACCTCATGGAGTTCCTTTTTCTTTGGCCTTTGGGGTATCTCCGCAGGATAACCTACTGCAAGCATAACCATAAGTTCCAGATTATCAGGACAATTAACAAGTCTCTTAACATCCTCAGAATGAGCTTTTTTGTACGAATTTATCCAACAAGTACCCAATCCATATGCTTGTGCAGAAATAATAATATTTTCTGCAGCTGCACAGGCATCCTCTAATGCTGTCTCTGCATCTTTTTCACAAAAGATCAAAATTCCAGCTCCTGCCTCTTTCAAAAACCTACCCCATGGCGTCACATCTGCCAATTTCTCTTTAAGAGCTTTATCTGTTACTACTAAAAAAACCCATGGCTGTCTGTTATATCCAGAAGGTGCCAATCTGCCACAATCCACAAGATCCTCTAAAATTTCCTTTGGTACTTCCTTATCTAAATATTTTCTCACACTTACCCTTGATTTAATAACTTTAATAGTCTCAAGCATGATAAAATCCCTCCCAATTTTTCTTTCTCCCTTATTGTATCATATGATAAAATAAAACATGAGCTTGAAACTTACTTTCTTTGATGGAGTAAGTTGTATAGGGGGAAATAAAATACTCTTAGAAGAGGATGAATCTGCCCTTATTTTAGATTTCGGCATTAATTTCAATGACGAGAATAAATACTTTGATGAATTCTTAAGACCAAGAAGTTATTTAGGAATTTATGATCTTTTCCATCTAAACCTTATACCCCCTTTGAAAGGAGTATACAGAGAAGATTTAATAATCCCAGAAATTTGGGAAAACTTTAAAAATCATCCATGGTATCGGGAAATAAATCCTATAGCTATTCTTGTATCCCACGCCCACTTAGATCATGTAGGATACCTTTCCTATCTCCATGAGGATATACCTATTATTACATCCCTTATATCATCCCTTATCATAAAAAGCTTAGAAGATACGAGCAGAATAATATCTGATCTATGCTTAATAAGGAGAAAAACCCAAGAAAACGGAGTCTTAAAAACAGAAAGAAACAAATTTATAAAAAGACCATATATCACCTTTGGTAATGGATCAATATCTAAGATAGAAGAATTTTGGAATAAGCTTGAAAGAAAGGATAAAAGAAACATTGATATAGAAAATAAACCAATTAACATAATAGACTATGAAACTTATAAGATAGGTTCTTTTGAGATTACTTACTTTCCTGTAGACCACTCTATACCGGGAGCAGTAAGTTTTGCCATAAATACAAAAATAGGCTGGGTTGTATATACGGGAGATCTGAGATTACATGGAAGAAACAAAGATCATTCAGAAAAATTTATTGAAAAATTAAAGGAAATACCAATAAAAGTCCTAATATGTGAAGGTACCCATCCAAAAGTAGATCGCCTATATACTGAAGAAGATGTTAAAGAAAATATATATCACATTGTTAAAAACTCAAAAGGATATATAATTGCTGATTTTGGAGCAAGAAATATTGATCGATTAATGAGTTTTCTGGAAATAGCAAAAGAGGTAGGAAAAAGACTTGTATTAACCCTAAAGGATATATATCTCTTGGAAGCTCTATCCTTGGTTGGATATCCTGACCCTAAGGAAGATGAATACATAACCTTTTACAAAAAACCAAAAGGTTCCTATGAAACGTGGGAAGAGAACCTTTTAGATAGATATGATATTCAAGGAAAAGGTATCTCCGCAAAAGAAATAAGAAACAATCCTGATGATTTTATCCTCTGTATGTCTTACTATGACTTTCATATTCTACTTGATATATTACCCCATGGTGGTACTTATATATTCTCCTCCAGCGAAGCTTTTAATGAAGAGATGAAAATAGATCAAAAAAAGATAGAAAATTGGCTAAATTACTTCCACATAGAGATAAGGGGAAACTTGGTAGAAAAAAGAGAAGAATCTCCTTTTCATGCCAGTGGACATATTCATGGTGATGGAATAATAAAGCTTGTTGATTATGCGAAACCAGAATACTTAATACCTATACACACAGAAAGGGATAAAAATATAGACTTTTTTGACCAATTTAAGGATTTTTGCAAAGTAATCTACCCAAAGAAAGGAGAGACTATAACAATTATATGAATAAGAAGTATAAAACCAAAATTATTCCTAAAAATTTTTACAAAAAATTGTTAGAGCATATTACTGATGGTATTTATTTTGTAGATACCAATAGAAAAATCATATATTGGAACAAATCAGCAGAAATAATTACAGGATACAAAAAGAAAGAAATTATAGGAAAATACTGCCATGATAATATCCTTAGACATATAGATGAAAAGGGAAATGAGCTATGTCTTTCAGAGTGTCCCTTAGTTTATGCTATAAAAGAAGATAAAATTGTAGAAAAACAAGTTTTTCTTCATCGTAAGGACGGAGTAAGATTACCAGTACTTGTAAGTGTAAATCCCATAAAAGCTAAGAATGGGGAAATTATAGGGGCAGTTGAAATTTTCAGAGAGACTTCCGAAACTTTACATTTAAAGAAAATGGTAAGTGAACTTTATCGAAAAACTTATATAGATGAACTTACAGAAATTCCCAACCGAAGATTCTTAGATTACTATTTAGATTTGAAGATAAATGAATTCCAAAAATATCATCATAGCTTTGGAGTACTTTTTATAGATATAGATGATTTTAAGAAAATTAATGATACTTATGGACATAAGATAGGAGATATGGTATTAAAAACCGTTGCTGAAACGTTAAAAAATAATATAAGAGCTACAGATATGGTAGGAAGATATGGGGGAGAAGAATTTATTGTGGTATATTCTGATTTGGAAAAAAAGAATATTTTATATCAGCTTGCTGAAAAATTAAGAATCTTAGTAAAAAATTCACATATACATTTGGAAGAAAAAATTCTAAATGTCACCGTATCCATAGGAGGAACCTTAGTAAAGGAAGATGATAATAAGGAGAAAATCATAGAAAGAGCAGATAACTTAATGTATCAAGCCAAAAAAGAAGGGAAAGATAGAGTTATTGTTAACTAAAAAATAAAATAAAAATCAAACCTTTTGGGTAAAATCTATAAAAAGACAGAAAGTATAAGGCTTAACCTGTTTAAAAAAATTTTTAAATAATTTAACAAAAGTTTTTTTGACAAAAAAATTTGGATTGTGTTAAAATTTTGGAGATTATGGAAGAAAAAGTGTCGTTACTTGGATTTTTGCTTGCTTTTTCAGAAAACTTGGACAATCAGGTACCTGAAAAAAGGAGACATTCCTCTCGGGTAGCTAACATTTCTTTCTTCATAGCAGATAAACTGAATTTATCGGAAAAGGAGAAATATAACCTAATAATATCTGCTCTTTTACACGATGCTGGAAATGGTAACAATAATTTTAAAAACTCTTCCAAAGAGATAGACGAGCATGCCTTGAAAGGAAGCCTTTTTATATCTGATATACCCTTCTTAGAAAATATTTCCAAAATCATAAAATATCACCATATAGCATGGGATTTTGGGAAAGGAAATATATATAAAGAAGAACCTGTACCTATGGAGAGCCAAATCTTATTTCTTGCTGAATTTATAGATCATAAATTAAATAAGCAAAAATATATATTAAAGGAAAAAAACAAGATTATCAAAAGGGTAAAGGAAGAAGGAGAAAAATTATTTAACAAAGATGTAATGGAGGCTTTCTTATCCCTATCTAACAAGGAATCTTTTTGGTTTGAGGTAAATTATGATACTCCATCTCCTGAAGATTTCTCCTGTGATTTAAAATTAGATATAGATGGTCTTTTACTACTTTCGAAAGCTGTAGCAAGAATCGTAGACTATAGAAGTAAGATTCAGGTTAGACATTCAAGAAATGTAACCAATGTTGCCTCCTATTTATCAGAAAAATTAGGCTATGATTCAGAAATGATTAAGAAAATAAAAATAGCAGGATATCTACATGACATAGGAAAGGTAGCATTACCCCCTTCCATACTTTTAAAGCAAGAAAAATTATCTAAAAAAGATACCGATTATATTAAAATACATCCTTTTAAAACCTATCTTACCCTTAAAAAGGGACTTCCATACGAAGATATTACTATATGGGCTTCATATCACCATGAAAAATTAAATGGAAAAGGTTATCCTTTTAGAGTATCAGGAGAGAGTATCCCAATTCCTGCAAGGATAATCACTATATCCGATATTTATTCAGCTCTCTTAGAGAATAGACCCTATAGATTGGGGCTTTCAGAAAATAAAGTATTAAGTTATATGAAGAAATTAGCTACTGAAAAATATATAGACAAGGAAATCTTTTCCATAATAATAGAAAATAAAGAGGAAGTTTCCTCTGTTATAAAACTATAATTTTTTTAAAACCTGGTATATTCCACATTTAAGATATAACGATTCTGGATGGGAAAAAAGAATAGGATGATCTTTTGCCTGATATCTAAACTCTACAAGTCGCAATATTCTGTTTGCATCATAGCTTGCAGATTCAATTACTTTTTGGAATATTTCCGGTATAACATGCTGAGAACATGAACAAGTGATAAGAAAACCTCCATCCCTTATTATTTTCATAGCCCTAAGATTAATCTCCTTATACCCTCTTAAAGCATTATCAAGATTCCTCTGGGATTTTGCAAAGGCAGGAGGATCAAGAATCACCACATCAAAATTTCTACCCTCTTTATGAAAATTTTTCAAAAGATGGAAGGCATTCTCCTCAACAAATTCTATCTTATCTAAAAATCCATTTAACTTAGCATTTTCCTTGGCTAATTCAAGAGCTATCTTGGAAGAATCTACCGCTAAAACTCTTTTAGCTCCATATTTTAAAGCATGAAGAGAAAAAGACCCTGTATAACAAAATACATCAAGAACCTCTGCCCCATCTACCAAACCTTTTAAAGCCCTCCTATTTTCTCTCTGATCCAAAAAATATCCTGTCTTCTGACCATCCTCTACATCTACCAATATCTTTACTTCATTTTCATTAATTATTACCTTAGGATCAAAATCTCCCTTTATAGGACCCTTTATTTGAGGAAGGCCCTCTATTTCTCTTACAGGCACATCATTTCTTTCATATATTCCCCGAGGATTAAAAATTTCATCTAATACTTCAACTATTATCTCCTTAAATCTATCAATACCAAGGGTTAATGTCTGTATAACAAGAATATCCTCAAATTTATCTACAATAAGTCCTGGAAGAAAATCAGACTCTGCAAAAACCACTCTACAAGATGACGTTTCCACAACTTTTTTTCTGTATTCCCATGCCCTAATAATTCTTTCTCTAAAAAAATCCCTATTTATTTCTTCTTCTTTCCTTGTAAGTATTCTTACCCTTATCTTTGAATTAGGATTTATATATCCCCTACCTATAAAGCTATTACTGCTATCATAAATATCTACTATATCTCCAGGATTTATCTCCCCTAAAATCTTAGAGATCTCATTGTCATAGATCCATGGATTACCCCTCACTATCTTTGTATGAACACCCTTCTTAAGAATAACTTTTTTAATCTCTTTCATGGAGAAACAGAATTTTTTGATCCAGGCGTTGCATAAATATAATAATATTTTCCATCATATCCTTGGACACTATAACACAACTTAGTAGAAGATGCGAAATTGGAAGAATCATATAAAAGACCTAAAAGCCCTACATTCTTTAATTCCAAAGAATAATACTTCTCTGTATTACCATCAAGAACAGGTTGACCGCCCATCGAGGAGTTGTAATATACATCACATACCTGAATAATTCTATCACTAATGTTTCGATTCTCTAATAAAGTTAAAGTATAAGAATCGTTAGGTAGTTCACCAAAAGATGGTCCTAATCCATTATTGGAAACTTTAGCATAATTTATACCAGATAACCCATACCAATCCAAAATATTTGCAGAAGTTCCACTAACCACCATATACCCTCCAGGCATAAGAGTCCATGTTTCACTTACAAGGCTCATAATAGGATTCGAAGAAGTATATACAGCATAGTTATTAAACCAATTTACATATTCAACAGATATAGTAGAATACGTGGGATTGTGGATCTCAATATATTCCATCATTCTTTGATCTGACGTATTCCACCTTTGTATAGTGCATGGAGAAGGATAATACATAATCTCAGATATTACTAATTTAGGCATAAGGCAATATGCTACATACGCTACATTTCCTTGGAAGGTTATATAATTTAAATTAGAAGAGTTTGTCCAATTAGATGCATCTTGTGTTGGCAAAGAAAGAGACTTTCTAACCATGGAATACCATACTCTAAATCGTCCTGAGGTACTTCCAGGTTGACCACCCCAAGAAGATGTAAAACTTATTTGGTCAACAATTCTTCCAAAACTATCTTTTATTACAACAGTATCTCCACCACTATTTAAACTTAATCCACCATTTCCAAGTCCAGAACTATTTGTCTTTATATAAATAGCATATTCTGGTAAAGGGAAATAATAAGAATTGATTAAATTAGAGTTCCTTGTTCCTATAACAGCAGACTTTCCTGGAAATAAAGTCCACGTATTGTTTACTGATACTGAAAATAGATTTCCATTAATACTCCATCCCCTTAGATCAATAGGATTTTGAGTATTATTGTAAATTACAACGAACTGGAGATCTGCTGTTACAATATTATTCCCTAATTTATCCTTTGTAGGAGGAACATACATTATCTCTGTTATCACAACTCCGCCCAAATTTGTTGGTAAATCTGCCCTCAATCCCACATTGCTTGAATACTTCATTCCATTTGTCATAGTTAAGGTAAATATAATGAACCTTATTTCACGAAGATTGGAAGTATAAGTATTATCAAGCCTTGTACCTGTAAAAGTTATGTTCTCAATAGGTCCTGCAAGAATCTGTCCATCAAGGGCAAAATATTTTTTACCATCAGCACCTACTACTATGGAGTATGTATGAGTCACACCTGTACTAAGATTTATAGTAAGAGTATTTGTACTCATATATAAGATTTCCCTTCCCTGCCTTATATCCCTGGCAAGTCTATCCAGAATTATCTGAGCATTAGAAAATATTTCATTTTCTTCTGATTTCCCAAAGAATAAATCCAGGCTTTTGGTAAATAAATTTGAAAGGAATAGGACAATAAGTCCTAAGATAAAGATTGCTACCATTACCTCTATGAAAGTCAACCCCTTACTTCTCATGTTAATATTATATATCAAGGATTTTATGAATTAAACTATTAAATATTTACTTTTTTAGTAGGAGATGTTAGAATAACAGAAGTTAAAATTAAAAAGGAGGTATATAGTAATGGGAAAAGTTACTTTTAAGGCTGAGGGAAAATGGCTTGGTAACCTCAAAGTAGAGGCAAAAATTAGGGATAAATTCATCATTAACATGGATGAGCCACCCTCTCTTGGAGGTGAAGACACTGCTCCAAACCCAGTAGAAGTAGTATTAGCAGCCCTAATTGGATGCTTAGGAATTGTAATTCAGGTAGTAGCTAAAGAGAAAAATATCCCTCTCCAGAATGTAGAGATTTATACAGAAGGTGATCTTGATCCAAGAGGATTTATGGGAGATCCCAATATAAGAGCTGGATATGATGAAGTAAGAGTAAGGGTTAAGATTGAAGCCCCCGTAGACAAGGCAAAAATTGAAGAGCTCATGAAAGAAGTAGAAAGAAGATGTCCTGTCTCGGATATCATTAAGAATCCTGTAAATCTAAAGATATCCTTAGAATAATTTATGCACTAACGAGAACTTTATAAAGTTCTCTTCTATGGGTATAAATGATAATAATAAAATTGACTAAAAAGAAATATAAGATATAAATATCTCCAGTAAGAACCTTATAAGTTACAAAGGGAATTAAGCACAAAAAACCATAAAATACCTTGAGAGCATCCTCTTCGGGGGATGCTCCATGCCATTTTGTAAGATTAAATATAAACATGGAAAGACCTAAAAAAAGTGGTCCTTGAAGACCGGTTACTACTGTCCAAGCACCAAAAGAAACTGATATAGCCTTTCCCCCTTTACCTCCAAGAAAGGGAGAGAAAACATGACCCAGTATTCCTGCCAAAGCAGCTGTTGTTATTATAAACCTATCTTTTAGATCCCTATATTTTATAAACCAAAGAAGAGGAAACATTCCCTTAAGATAATCAAGAAGCACACCCAATATTCCTATTTTCCAATTTGTAGAAATCCAGAGATTGTAAGCTCCTGGATTACCATCCCTTACCTTTGTTAAATCTATATTAAGAAGCTTGGCTATAAAATAGGAATACATCATAGATCCTGAGAGAAATTGAAGAAAAATTATCATCAAACTATCCCACATTTATTCTTCTCCCCTTCCAGGAAACAGATTTTAAAAAGGATCCCCTTACTGTGGAATAGATAAGTACGAAGATAAAGAAAAGAAAATGTAAAGGATAAAGAAAGGAATCTAAAATATTATAATTTCCTAATTTCTTTGTAAATATGTAGAGCTGAAAAACAAAAAGCAGATAAAAAATATTAAAAATACCATCATAAAAATAACTTCCTAACATTCCATAAAACCAAGCTAAAAGATATAAAACCTTCCTAATACTCAAAGAATATATAGCTTGAAAAGTATTCTTCGTAAATCCCTCTAATAAATCCCAAAAACCTCCAGGATACATCCTAAATTTTACATGATCTCCCCCAAGAAGGTTTGTAACGCTTATTCCATTTTTCATACAAAGATTTCCAAAATAAAAATCCTCCACTACTTTATCTCTTATCTCTAAATGTCCTCCAACTCTCTCATAATCTTCTCTGGATATAAGCATCACCGGACCATATGCCCCTTCCTTACCAAAGGAAGACATGGTAATAACTGCTCCAAGATTAAATATAAAATTCAAATGCTCATAAAACCTTTCAAATCTTTGATATGGCCAACAAGATACCAATCCTTTATATTTTTCATAACTTGTTAAAAGAACCTCTATAAAATCTTCTCTTGGTTCCACATC